>VFQN01004031.1_pt1 | contig 19946 bp, 32 predicted proteins | sample 3512371 | NCBI WGS metagenome assembly VFQN01 (sample SAMN10412370, study PRJNA504923) | tailings metagenome | isolation source: Replicate 2 from Balatoc abandoned mine | place: Philippines: Itogon, Benguet | collected 2017-08-28
GGGGGGGGGGGGGGGGGGGGGGGGGGGGGGGGGGGGGGGGGGGGGGGCGGCAGGGCAGGGTGTGGCTACGGGGGAGGGTGCTGAGGGGCAGCTCGATGGCAGCGGCCACAAGCAGCAAGCGCAGGAGCATGGAGTAGAGGGCGAGGGGTGATGAGCGCATATGGAGGTGGGACTGGTTAGCAGGAGACAAGAAGAGGGAGAACGGAGTGGCCAGAACACCTGAGACTACACGTTGCACAGTTGCTGTTGGGTTGGGTGTTGGGAGGCGGGGACCAGGGGAGACATGGCCCTGGTTGTGACTTGCTGCGTGCGCTGGGACGCTTGGCAGAGCATGACACTGGACGGTCATGGGCATTCGACGGCGTGCCCGCCATGGTCTGTGCTGCCTTGCAACCAGGAGAGCCTTCGAGAGCCCCCCGGCCTGTTGAGTGTTTGCACATTGTCTCTTCGGGTCATGACGTGCAATCCTGGAAGTTTCGGCAACTCCTTGTACAGCTGATGTGTACACAACTGTAACAGCTCATTCTCAGGCCAGCGCTCACCTCTTCTTCTAGCATGTGACCGTGCACTAAGTGGGTTCTGTGGCATCAGGTGGCATCACCCAACTTGCAAACCTTGACCGAATGGCCGTCCGTCGTCCACAAGCTGCCCGTGTGCCCATCCCGCGGGAACTACGCTCACTCTGGCTCACTCCTGCAGCTTACAAATGAGCGCGTGCCTCAGCAGGCCTCAGTCGCACTTTTGCACCGACCCAAAGAGCGCGGGCCTTCTCCTGAGTTTCCTCGCATTTGCAGTCACACCTCGAGTCGTCATGCACCCTACAGTTATGCAGCAGCTTGCGCATGCGCGGGTGGCGCCAAGGCAAGAGCCTCCAGCGGCAAGAAAAGAAGCACGAACAAACAATCGCGGGTATGCCTCATCGCAAAAGCTCCCGGTGAAATCGCCATCAGCGCAGCGCGTGGCCACCCTAGCTTGCCTGTACAACACGAAGACGATGGGGGGCCACTGTCCCAATACCCGCTCGCGCTCTCTGCTCACATGCCGCTGCAACTCGAGTACAGACACCAGTCAACGACACGGTATGATGGACGCCTCCGGTAATGCAAAATCGGGGCCGCACCAACTGCCGGCCCACGCGCCCATTGATGCGTGGACAACGCGCTCTCAGCTCAATGACCACCTTGCCGACAGACTGAACGCAACTGGGAAACGCCCAGCCAACTCGCATTGCATCAGCATGACGCCTTGCCTGTGTGGATTGGGCGATGCCGCATGCGGGCGGGCGTTCCGTCCCTGTGCTGCACTGAGCTGCTGCCCCGTCGACACGAGAGGAGCCTCCCTGGTTCGCAAGTACCCCAGGGTTCTGTTCGTCACCACTGGTGCTGCAGGCCGAAAAAAGAAACACAGAAACGGCATTACGCTTGAGCTGCCAACGCTGCGTCAACGCAAACGAGTGAATGCGTACCAGCACACATGGACCACAGAAACACCACGCAGTACGACAGCAACGCACAACACACAACAGCCGTAAGGGCGGGTGACACAGACGAAGCCTTACACGCCCCTCTCACGCCTCTCGCCCGTCCATCCGCAGCCGGTGATCCTAGCTTCCTCCCACTGACCGGCAATACCATCGTAAAATCTCGAGTCCTGATGTCCTATAAACTACTGAACTGGAGTTGGTCCAACACGCTTTCCTTCGTTCCTCCGCAGGCTCAACACCCCATCCTTACCACAGTAGATGCCCGCCGACCCACGCCCCCAAGCCAAGGCGCCCTAAACCCGGCCTCATTGCACACCCCAACGCCCTGCCACGCAGGCGTCCTGCTGGCACCCCGCCAGCCGCCTCCTGCTCCACGACAGCTGCCCTGCCGAGGTCTGTATACAAGTCCAGTACCCCAGAGCGTACAACACCCCTTGCACGACGCATCCACCAGTGCACACAACCCCACGTTACTTAGGACCCGCGTTCTGCCACACCTCGTCACGAGCTGCCTGCACCCGCCGCCGCCCCGGCCTCCGTCGCTGCCGCCGCCGCCGCCGCAGCGGCAGCAGAGGACATGGTGGAGATGGTTACGGGCATGCTGACCGGCCCCACCGACACTTCCACCTGGTGCTTCTGCTGCTGCGGGATGGCAATCAGCAGTTGCTCAGCCCCGGGCACCGACCCCGGCCGTTGGTATTGCGAGGCGGCCCCGCCGTTAGTTCCGCCGTTTGCTGAACCGTTAGTGCCGTTAGCCGAGCCGTTGGTGCTGCGGCCGTTGGCGTGCTCCCCGTGGGAGGCACCGTTGGTGGTTGATGACCCGGTCGACACCTGGCTACTGAGTGGCCGTGGGTGCGCGCCGTTTTGCTCAGGCGCTTGTGAGGACGGGGCCTGCTGCTGGGGTGCAAGCCGGCGGGCTGGGGGCGTGACGGGTCGCTGGTAGGCTCTAGGGTCGGACGGGAAGATGCTGGGCGGTGCGCTGCCGGGCCCAGAGGGCGCCGACGACACAGACGCCGACCGAGGGTGGGTGGAGCGACTGCGACCCTCCCCGCCATGCGGCCCTTGCGATGGCGCCCCGCCGTGCGGCGGACCCCCGAACATACCGTTGCCACTGCTGCCACCAGCCATGCCGCTGCCCGCGCCACCCACGCTGCCGCTCCGCGGCCCCTGCTGCCCCGCCCCCGGCCCCATCATTCCGAGCCGGATGTCCCGCTGCTGCTGCCCCACCCTGCCGAGCCCACCCCGCATGCCCAGCCTCGCCCCCGCAACGCCCATTCCCACCCCAAGCCCCACGCCCATGCCCGCCGGCCCCAGCGCGCCGCCAGGCGTGTGCTGGTTGTGCTGCACACCCGGCGCCGCCGCCAAGCTGCCCGCCGGCGGCCCCTGCAGCCCCTCGCCGCCCCTCAACGCCGCCTCCTCCTCCGCCGCCGCCGCTGCCGCCTCCCGCCGCCGCTTGAGCCACCTGCCCACCTCCACCGCAAACACCGTCACCACGCCGCTCTGGTGGTCCATGTCCATCCACACCTTCATCCGCTGGAAGGTGGCAGCTACCGCCAGGCCCGTCGTACTGTCCGACATGTACTGCCCGCCCGCCGGGTCCATCGGCTCGCCCACCATTGGCCCCATGCCGTACGCGGCGCGCGCCATGGCCGCCTGGTCGTCAGGGGCCCACGGGTCGCGCACGCCGCCGCTGCCGTCACGCGCTCCCGCCGCAACCTCGTCATCGTCCGAGATGGCAGCCTCCAGCTCGTCATAGCTGCTGAGGGCCTCCCCTGCATGGTGCGCCGTGCGGCCCTCCACGTCGGACCCGTCCGTTCCCTCCGTGCCCTCGCCACGTGCTGCTGCCGCTGCGACTGCCGCCGCCTCGTCCATCCGCTGCCGCCGGCGCATGCGCGAGCGCTTGTGCTTGCTGCGGTGGCGCAGCTGGTCGCGCTCCGCTGGCGATAGCTGCAGGGGACAAGGGCGGAAACGTTGGTGTGACGCCGACAAGTGAAAGAACGGCGTGGGGTCAAAGCCACGCCATGGAGCGCAAGGCCAGAACCATCATGGGACCCATCAGAACTTCCTAACCCGACCCCTACTTCAGTGCGCATGAGAAGCCTGGTTTGGGAGTCAGGACACCGTATGTCTTACATCCGGAATGGCGGAGGCCAGAGACATGGGGCATTCGCATGCCTCCGCCCACCACCACTTCGGCGTCTCGCCAGCCCACTGCGACTCCTACTTCAGCTCGCACCAGCAGCACGACGCCAGTTCACCCACAGACATACTGTGACTGCACGTCATGTCCATGCACAACATAGGACGCACCAGCATGGTGTAGCGGTTGGTTTCCCGCTCCACGTACGACGGGAACTTGATCAGGTCGGGGTCAAAGGGCGGCACCAGCAGCGTGATGCTGTGGTTGTACGCCCGCTTGCTGCTGGCACCGCCGCCGCCGCCGCCGCTGCTGCGCTCACCGCCGGCCGCCTGCTCGGCACGCATCGCCGCCGCCGCGTCCGCCGCCGCCTTCTTGGCCGCCCTCCGCTCCAGGCACGCAAGCATGTACAGCACGTACACCTGGGGACGCGCGCGCAACGCGCGGTCAGCTGGCTGTTAGGACAGCGGGCATGGCCAAGCGCCGCATGGCCAAGCGGCCTTGCCGCATGCCCCTCAGGTAGCCCAACCAGCCGTGGCGCAGATCCCCCACTAGCATTCTTCCCGCTTTGCGAGCAACCCGGCACTGCCCCCATCCATACCCTGCACCACCCCGAGCGCCCAGTCGCCACCGCAGCCCCCGCTCCCCAAACGCTTTCCACCGCCCTACCTCCGCCACCACCGGCGGCATGCGCCGCATGTCCATCACCAGCGGCGCGTCGGGGTCGTAGCGCGGCAGCAACCCGCGCGCAATGGCCTCCTCCATCACCACGAACGCCCTGCAAGGCAACACGTGCCAACACCGCAAACGAGGTGAGCACAACACACCTCAAAAGGCATGCGGCTTAGCGATCAGCCCAGCACGAATGCTGATGACGATATGTGGTCACGCAACGCGACCGCAGACGTGGTGCGATGCAACGAGGCTACGTCGTGGGGGCAAAGCAAGCCTGCTGCGTGCCCCTGGTGGACCTGCCTGGGCTCAAACGCCGTCTCGAAGCCCCCTTCGCGCGGCCTGAGCGGCACGAAGGGCGACACGTAGCCCTGCGGCTCGCCCTCGTGCGGCAGCATCTTGGCGCGCAGGCAGTTGAACAGCCTGGGGGCGGAGCGGGCCGGGAAGAGCGGTCCTTGCCATGCGCTTCGCAGCGTACCTGGCATAACCGGTACGACCAAGAGCAAATACGTGGCAAGTCGCGCTAAAGGCAATTTCGTCCTAATTCTTGACGCTGGCCTGGTCATGACCGCCGATCATTCCGGGTTGCTTCCAGGGCAGCGGTCCCACGTCCCTCGCCGCTGCGTAGCACATTGCAGCGCTGGCTCCTGGCTGCACCCAAACACCACACCCCTGGCACCACCACTCACAGGTCCATCAGCTCCAGCGACGGCCTGTGCCCCCTGCTCAGCATGTGGTGGAAGGCGCTCAGCGCGTGGCTGGCCCAGTCCACGGTGTCCGGCGGGCCATCGAAGGGGTTGCTCTGGTGCGCCCCGCGGCGCAGCTTGTTGCCCCCCAGCGCCGCCAGCACCTTGGCCGCCTCCAGCCGCCGCTCCGAGGGCAGCGCGCCCACGGCAGGGGCCCCGCCGGGGGCGGAGGAGGAGGAGGCGGAGCTGGGTGCCCCGGGCGCGTGCGTGTGCGCAGCGGCGCTGGCGGTGGGTGGATAGCCCCCGGCCGTCCACAGGAAGCGCGTCTGGTTGAAGCACGCCTTGATGAGCATGTAGTAAATGGTCTGAGCGAACTTGTTCTGCAGGATGTGCACCTTGTTGGCGTGCATGAGCGCGAACACCTGCGCGGGGCGTCATCCGGTTGGCAGCAACTCCGTGAGCGCCTTTTGTCACTGCTGCGCCCTGGCGCCCTCCTATCGCGCTGCAGCTTGCACCCCCCGCTGCACACCTTGTTGTCGCACCTCTCCCCCCGCCCCCGCCTCCCGCCTACGCATCCTCTCCAGCAGGTTCCCGAACCTCATTGCAAGAATCTGAACAACCCGCAGGGCCCTCTTGCTGCTTGAAGACCCCGACCGCCACACTCCAGACGGCTGAGCCCCCGGCCCGTACGTTATCCCACCCGCCGGTCCCAACCATCCCAACCCAGGGCCCCAGCCTCCCGACGCCCACCCGCAGGCCTCCAACCCCTGCCCCGTACCTGGAAGGCCAGCCCCGCCTGGTCCGTGAACTCGCAGGCGTTGATGATGATGCGGTAGGTGTTGAGGTTGGGCTGCCGGCCAGCCGCCACCATGTCGCTCAGCAGGGACACCACCTCGCCGAACCTGCAGCGCGCGGCCCCCCGGCTTTTATCTACAGGTGTGCTCGACAAGAGTGCACGCTGTGCCTTGGCTGATGATGAACTTGAATGCTGCCACGCCCCGACCTCTGGACGTGCTGCGCCCCGCCTCCTCCTCCCCAGCGCCCGCTGCGCTTCCACCGCCCCAAGCTCCCCCGCTCCGCCCCTCTGCTTACTCCTGGCCTACTGTCCGATCAGCCCCCCACACAATACCCGCCACCCCACACGGCTCTGGCGAGCTCACGTGCCCGCCCACGACTGGCCGCCGTCCCTTTTTGCCCACGTTCCCACGCCCACCTGCCGCCGCGGCCGCCTCCTCCCTTCTCGCCCCGACACCCCCACCCCCACCCCATGAGTGTCGCACAGACGCTGATGTAACCCTTTCCTAGCACGCATCGTCACCCCATGTGAGGCTATCTTACGGCTCTGCGGCTGTCCCCTAACCCTGCCCCCTCCCCCACCTCTTCTCGCTGGCGTACACGTCCATCATGCGGTTGAACTGGCTGGGCACAGGGTACACCCCCTGCCGCGCGCACAGGTCGTACACCCGCCGGGCCAGCGCCAGGTTGCCCGCCGTGAGGCAGGCGTGGATGACGGCGGACACGGTGGTGCCGCTGGGCCGGATGCCCTCCGCCGCCATGTCCGTCAGCAGCTCGAACGCCGTGTCCAGGCGGCCGCAGCGGCCCGCCACCGCGATGAGGCACGCGAAGAACTTCTTGTCGGGGCGCACGGACGCGCGCTGCAGCGCGCTGTAGATCTCCAGCGCGCGCTCCCAGGCGCTCGGGAAGCGCAGCATGCAGGCGGACAGGGCCTGCGTGTACAGCCGCACCTCCGCAGTGAAGCCCTGCGGCGCAACGGAGGGGCGTGGAAGGCGGGGGCGAGAGGAAGGTGAGAAAGGATTTGCAGCACGGACTTTGCACCTTGCGGGACTTGTACGGCTGCTAAGCTGGGAGGCGGCTGCATGCCACACGCATGGGGCTAACCTCCAGCACAGCGCCCGCTTTTGATCATGTGTCTGTGCGATGCCAACACGGCTGCCGCCCCCACGTGGCTACCATACGGCGCGAGCGCTTCGCACGGCCTTGTCCTAGCCCCCGGCGCAGCAATTTCCTTCGGGCCGGGCCCACTGCCCTGTTCCCTTCGACCCTCGGCCAGCCACACCCCGCCCTGCTCCCTCCACAGGCAGTTGCCGCACGCTCAGCTTAACCAACTCAGTACCCCTTCCCTCAACATGCCCTTAAAGCCAAATCCTTCGTTACCTCCCCCACGTCAGCCGTGGCCACCACTCTGCCCCACTGTAGGTTTTGCATGCTGCCGCTATGCCGCCCCGCCCCGCCTTGCCCATCGGGCCAAGTAAGCATGGTCCCTTGCACCCCTGGCCGTAGCTGGGTTCCCCTCCTGTACCGCAGCTACCCGCACCTTGGCCATGGCCACCTCAAACACCCTCAGCGCCTTGTCCGGCTGCCGCGCGCACACGCAGCTCTCAATCAGGCTGCCGTACGTTGTGGCGCCTGCGGGGATGCCCCGCTGCTGCATCATCTGCAGCACCTCGAACGCGCGGTTCAGCTCGCCGCTGCGCCCCGCGCACACCATCAGCGAGTTCCACACGGGCGCCTGCAGCACCACGCCCGCCGCCTCCGCGTCGGCCACGTACTGGAACGCGCGCTCCAGCAGCACGAACTGCTCCTTGCGCTCGTGCACCACCGTCAGGTCGCGCTTCATGGCCTCGGCGCACGTGGCGATGAGCACGCCCACCACGTGGCTGTCCACCGGCACGCGCGAGCCCTTGAGCTCCAGGTACACGCGGTACGCCTTGTCCACGTTGCCCACCGACTTGCACACTGCGGGCACATGCGATGGAGTGTTGGTTGCGGATGAACGCAGCGGTGGTGTGCGCATGCCCGGCGCTGCGGCTGAACGGCGTGCGCCGAGATTTGGGTCGCAGCGTGGGTGGGGCTGGCATGTACCTCCCGTACTGCAAGTACCGCGGGGTTTGCGGTTTGGTGTCGTTTCGAGGTTGTACGCAAGGCGAGGGAAGCAGCGCAGGGCTGCGGCTGGTGAGGGTCGGGACGCAAGGCCTTAGGCCCACTTTGGGGCGCTGCATGGGATCCCGTGCCGTACGAACTAGGTGCATATGGCACCGGTTGCGATGGGGGACGACGCCTCGGGTGCAACGTCCCAGGGCATTGACTAAGGGGGCGTCAGCTACTGCCTGCCGGGCCTCGCTGTCAACGTTACGGCCTGAGGCTCACCCTTGATGAGCGTGGTGAGCATCGTCCCGTCCACCTTGACACCGTGCTTGCGGGCCAGCTCCACCACCGTCATGCCGGCGTCCAGGTCGCGGCAGCGCGCGCAGGCCTTCAGCACCTCCATGTACACGGCCGGCTTCTGAACGTGCGGGGCTGCCAGCTTGAGGAACTGAACCGCCGGCTTGGCCTTCAGGCTCTCCCCAACAGCCTCCACGAAGCCTTTGTAATGCCATCTACGCGTATACAGGAGCAGGGAGGGCGGGGGTGGAGTGTTGGCCAGGTCCGCGTGCTGGACGGGTGCGTCAACGCGGCATGGCATGCCACCAGGCGCAGGTTGTTTGGGGTGCCACGGTTCGCACCTTTTGAATATGACTTCGAGGGTCGGTTTGCTGCAGTCGTGGAGAACTCGAATCGCCGTGTCCAGCTCCCCACTCTCTGTTAGGGACTTGAGTGCGGCAATTATTGTCCCCGGTCCCTTGCCATGGACCCGCGCGAGCACCTCGTCCGCTGAAGACGAGCTCCCACTGGTCGAAGCAGGCAGATTGCGCGCCTCAGCACTCCATACGCTCGATGAGCTGCCCAGGACAGTGTTGCCGAACTCCTCAAGCTGCGCGTCTGTGAGCGTAGCGGGCTGAACAGCACTGGCAGGGCCGGGTCCTCGCTGCCCAAGCGGCGGGCCTAAAACTGGACTGATTGTGGCTCTGGAAGTGTCCTTTGCGGATGCTTGACCACCATTTGGCCCAAAGTCCGCAGGGCGTCGGTAAAAGCGAGGGGGAGGGATATCAGACTCCGGCGAGGGGTCGGCCTCCTCTACTCGCGGCATTGCTGCCGAAACACGAATAAGACATGACCTGCAAAGCGGGGCAACCCATCGTGCAGAAGGGCAGGTTGGTGCCAAGCAAGCTTATCAGAACGAAACGCCCGCTTGGCGTCCGCTCGCGGAAACCTTGCGTCGACAGCGCAATAAGGAAATAGCGGCCAATTTGTCAGAGCTAGAAGGGCTCGCCCACCTATGGGTAGCACTGTCGCGAGCTGATAGCCCAAAAGGGCGCCGCACACCCAAGCCAGCCATGGCGTCTGCAGCGCCCCACTCCGCTGTCCTGTGGTTACAGCTGAGATTGTGTCAGTCGAATCCTCTACTGAGCTGACGAGATTGGTGACGAGATTGGTGAACGAGCCAAATATAAGTCGGGTGCAATTGCAAATGCACGTCAGCTCGGCGCTACGCGGCCGAGGCCGCAAGGGCTGTGTACACAAATGGAGAAACAGTGAAGTAAAAGGACTGACATAGCCGGCGAGTGCCCACCCGACACTCTATCCTCCATTCCCCATCCCCAGTCCAACGGTAGAGCAACGGTATACCCAGGTCCCACAGACACACACCAACTTCGCTCACTCCCAGGCAAGACCGACACTCGCTGTTGCACCACTTGTCCGTTCCCTACAAGCTCACCGGCGTCCTGAACCTTTCTTCAGTTCTTATGAGGTCAGCCCCTGTTGCCCCGCGCTTTGCCCATGTCGCCGAGACCTGCCGCAACTCTGACACCCCGATCCTTCTTTCTATACGTCTTCATGCAGTACAAAGGAGGAGAAACCTACACTTGCGTGAGTCCTTTCGGCTCTGGCTCTCACTTAGATCGCAAAAAAGCCGCCGCGGAGTACTGACACTGCTTTGCCTCCCGCGCAGCGGCGTTAACGTCAAAACACGCAAGAGGAATATCGTCATTCCTGAGGACCCCGGCTCCTTCGCCGATGCAGTTGTGACGCTGTGCCAGGATGCAGCGGACGGAGTGAGCATAGAGGCGGACCTTGAGGCCGCCGCTAAGGCCCTCGATGGCGCCGAGCTGGAGTACTCGCGCTATGGCGACATCCTGTTCCAGGTGTTTTTCGCCGGCGGCCGCTTGGGAACAGGCGCGCAGTTGGCGGCGGAGGACAAGCAGCGCCTGAGCACCAACGTGGGTGTAGCACGTTGCTGCCACTGGCGTAGCAAGCTGTCCGTCGGGCGGGGCGTCACACTTGGCAGGGCGGAAGGTGCTGAGGCATGGGGCTCCTTCAGCAGCAGCTGTCGAAGGGCCACGGGGTAGATATCCCTTGGATAGGCATGGGAGGTTTGGGGGCAGAACGTTGCGTCGGGAGCAAGACCGTGCGTGGCGAGTCATGTGCATTAGCTGACGGCCTCGCTGTACGAACTGCCGTACTGAAACTCATGATAATTGCACGACATTCCCCCGCACACCTGCAGATCCTGGCTTGCTCCCCGGACCGCGAGGCCCTGCAGCCCTACTTTAAGCTGTTCCAGACGTTGACCAGGTGCGGGCCGGGGTCGGGGGACGGCCAAGATATTCACCGGACTGGCTGCACGCGCCGAGGGTTAAGGATGAAAACCTAGCTGCTGTGAACGCGCGCGTGAAGGGGCAACAGCCGGCATTTTCTGCCTGGGCAATTTTGTACACGGCGGACTAGCTGGGGGGCGCAGCGGGCGCTGTGTGAGCACCTGACCGCGTTTAGGCGACATGGCATGCGCCCTGAGTCAGTTGCTCGGCTGGTTGCGGGTGCGGACGGCGCTGTCGTCAACCCCCTCAGCGTCTCAGCAAGGCCATCTTCCCGGACAGCAGGGCAGTGCCCAGCGCGACAGGCGAACACCATCCTTTCAGACAAGGCAAACTTCAATTGTGTGTCACGGTGGAAGGCAGGCATCAGCAGGACTCCGTTGCAATGAGCGGCGTCCACTGAGGGCCCGGGCCTGCCAGGCATTTGATACAAGCCTACATCCTTTCGGCTGCAGTCTGCTAGTAAACCAGATCCAATGTCACATGCCATGCCGGCCCCGGCGGCCCCCCGTGCACATATCGGCCAACAACGAGTTTGGTGAAACGACTCAGCGACACATTTTGCGTTCACATGCTGTGTGTCGCCAGGCGCCGGCCGTTCCTGATCCGCGGGCTGGAGAACACGCTGGCGAAGCTGATGCTGTCGCTGGAGTTCTTCGACGAGGTCGGCCGCAAGAAGCTGGGCATGGGTAAGGATAGAGGGGGCATACAGACTGGGCGCGTGGGCGGGTCTCGGGCAGGAGGAAGCTTAATGCGGCTTACGTTGGCGGATGGGCGAAGGGCGACCGCGGTAGTTCTGGTGGGGTGCAAGCGTGCCGCACCTAAACAGCAATGGATTGAGAAGGGGACAAGGACATCAGTGAAGAAGTACCACAAGATCTCGTGACTCGTGCAGTGAGCCTTCGGGAGGGAGCTGTACGACAGGGATGACCTTTGCCAATTGGATATCAGCACCGGTATTAATCCCTACGTACCAGTTCCGTTAGGGTCCAGGCGGCACGCACAACTTGTGCGAGCTCCCCTTCCCTGGCCTTAACTTCTGCCGGCGCCCTGTATGCCCCATACTTCTACATCGTCCATCCTTGACGGGATTTTGCTTCTCCTGCGCCTGCAGCCCTGGCGCAGACGTTCTCGTGGAAGATCGGCGTGGTGCCCTCCAACATCTTCGCCGCCATGCTGAACGACCGCCTGGTGGCCAAGGGCACGGTGCTGGAGGTGCTCCTCGTGTTCTTCCAGGTGCGGCCGGGCTACCGGGTGGTGGCTGTTGGGGGTCCCGGGCTTATCGGGTCTCGTTTGGACAGCGCCGTACCGAACAGTATCTGGACAAGTGGACGTTTGTCGGCTTTGTTGCCGGTACCAAGGCACTACGGTACAGATTCATGTTCAGGCCGCATCTGTCCCTACTCGTATTCAGGCTCCAGTCGTCCCTGAGGGGGTTCTGGCCACGGGTTCGCTACTGAACACCGCAACACCATGCTGCCGAGCACAGAGCGTTTCTTTGACCTAAGTATAGTACCGTAGTATGACCGGCAGCCCGCCCCGTCTGCAGGAGTTCCTGGCCAAGGACTCGCTGGAGGACCTGGTGTCCATCCTGTCCAAGGCCAGCGTGGCCAACCGCCTGGTGGACTTCGCGCCGCCCAACAAGCGCGCGCCGCACGACTTCCACATGACGCTCAGGGTGGGTCGGCGGAGGGGTGGGAGCGCAAGTGGGGGGAGGGGCGGGGTCAGGGTGTTGGAGTTGGGCATCCTGGCGCTACACGTGGGTGCGTGCTGTGGCCCCTCCTCGGAGTAGGCAGCAGCATGCCCAGTAATGCCATTTAACGTTCGCAACATGGCACATCCTGCTCAATAAGGAGCCTGAGCGTGTTTAGCTGTTTCAGGACTGACGCGAACTAAGGTCGCGAACCAACACTTTGTCGCGCCGCCCTGTCGACGTCCCAGGCTGCCGGCCTGACGCAGCTGGCCGACTGGGACGTGCAGCGCGAGATCGACCTGCGCGTCAGCGAGCTGCAGGAGGCGCTGACGGAGGCCATCACCGCCGACCCGCCCATCCCCGCGGCAGAGGTGCTGGCCATCGCCAAGGCCAAGAAGGTGGGGAGGGGGGCCAGGGGCTGCGTCGCAGCATGCGCAGGTACCGGGCAGGTGGCCAGGGTGTGGAAGAGGGCATTGTGCGGGGGCGGCCGTGTCAGGTGTGGGCGGCATGCATGTGGAGGCTTGCGTCGGCTGCGTGGGTTCCTTGTCGAGCCCTGTCCAGCTAGCCGAGTGTTCTCGACCGTCGACCCCTAATATGATCCCTACTCGTTACTGCCTTGTCGTTGTCGCAGGCGGAGAGCAACCTGCCCGACGCCGAGGTGCTGCGCGTGTCGTGGCTGGCGCTGATGAAGTCCATCAACCTGACGGGCAAGAACCAGCAGCAGATCACGCAGTCGCTGCTGCAGAAGCTCAAGGCGTACGGCAAGCTGTTCGCCACCTTCGCCACCAACGCCAAGGCGGAGCTGGCGCTGCTCAACACCGTGCAGGTGGGGCCCGCAACGTTGCCATGAGCGGGAGGAGCTACCTGGTGGTCATGGACAGGCCCCTATGGCCGCGAAGCTGCGCAGTGGCCGGTCGGGGCAGGCGTTACCCACGCGATCTTTCAGTTGCTGCACCAGTGCCTACAGCTGTTGCGGTACTGGATCAGGGGGAGCCTGAGTGCAGCAGCGTCAACCGTTTGCGTAGGGGTTCTTAGGACCGTGCGAAGCATTTAAGTTATTGCGCACCTCTGTGTGCGCACCTCGTCAGTCGTGCGTTGTCATGACTACTTTTCGCGGCCTCGCGGCCAGCACCCCTCCTTTTCGCGGGCAGCTGCGACAGTGCACAACACAAACGCCTCCGTTACCCTCTGTTGACCCTGGTGCGCTTTACTTCCGCCCCAGGTGTTCTGCTACGAGGACACGCGCATGCTCAAGTGCTTCACCGACATCCTCAAGCTGCTGTACAACGCCGAGATCGTGGGCGAGGACACCATCCAGCACTGGTACAAGAAGGGCAGCCACCCCAAGGGCCGCGCCACCTTCCTGAAAGACGTGGAGCCCTTCATCAAGTGGCTGGAGGAGGCGGAGGAGGAGGGGGACGACTAACGGGGAGGAGGAGGCCCTGCTTTTGGCAGCCGCAGGGCTGGACGTTACCGCCCTTGCAGTGTGCGGATGGAGAAAGGGAGCTGCTTGTGGCACAGGTGCCGGTGTTGGGCGTCGGTGGCATGTTAGACAGTTAGGGGGTGAAGGCCCCAGGGCTGGGTTGTGTGTTTGTTGAGGGGTGGATGGTTTTGTACGGACTGCGGGCCGCTCAGCGACAGCCGCTGTGAAGCAGAGAAGGTTTCAGTTAGCAGAGCTATTGTTTCATGTACTCAAGCGCGCAACCCTATGTGCCGAGTTCCAGTCCCGTGGCCCCATTGGTGATCCCGGGCTCTGCGCTCGCCCACGCCTGACGTTCCACGTGGCATTCTCGTGTGCTGTCATCGGGGAGATCCAAAGACGCAACTTGTCGGCAAAGGCATGGTGGATCTTGCCTAAGCCCATGGCAGCGGCACCCATGCGCTGGTCTCACTACCGACATACCTCATGTAATTTAAAGTACTGAACGGCTCACCTCGCTGTCTACCTGCGGTACCAGTGCCAATGCCTTTGTCGTACGTTGGTGTAGCGTGCGACCGACCGATGTACCCTTGCATCGGGTCCCAAGGCCCAAGTTAGCTGCAACAGCTCACCCGCATTACCGTACAACAGCCCCTCGGGAGAGGCAGGGAGAGCGGACCTCTCACACTGACACGAAGTCCAACCCATATGCCACTCTAACAGCACGTTCATCACATGCAGCTTGGTACTCATGGTATGGCCACTCAGCCGGGGCAAGGCGCGAGGGGCTGTACCATCAGCCTGCATCGGTACGTCATCACGTGCTGAAGGTGGCTTGCAGGCCGGCGGGCGCCAGGAAGTTGCCGTACGGCCCAAAGTTGACGGCGGTGGTGGCGAAGCCCGGGCCAGTCAGCGTGATGACCCAGTTGGGCTTCCACTTGACCCTGCGAGTGCGCAGCAACGTTGTGGGGCGTGGGTGTATCCGGTAGAGGATTATTGACCAGAGTATCTGCCAAATGCACGGTGGAGGGCTGGCTCCTGGCGGCAGTTACTGGTAGCCACGCAGGGCTGCGGTCCACCAGGTACCACCCACCTGTCGAGGGTGAGCGTGTCGGCGCGTGCCGCCGCCGAGCGCGTCACCGAGTCGGGCAGCAGGCGGCCCTTGGGGCCTACGTCCACGTTACGGCCCTGGGTGGGGTGGGGTGGGCGGGGGCGGGGACGGGGGTGGGGGTGGGGGTGGGGGTGGGGGGAAGAGTAGAGAGTAGCCAGTGACGGTCAGTGCTCGGTGGGCTCACCTCGTGCACCCCCGTCCCTCGCCGGGTCCCCTGCCGCTCTCCCGTGCCCAGACCGCGACCGGGTGCATGAGGTATGACCCCGGGGTACGCACTACAGCCCTACCCAGCCTGAACCTGTCTGACCCCACCTTGAGCTGCAGCGCGCCCTTGCCCTGGCCGTTGAAGCCCCGGAAGAAGAGGGAGGAGAAGAAGCGCAGGTTGGTCGAAGCGGTGAGTGCCGACGTGAACACCTGCATGCGGGCAAACAGGTGCAACGGAGCACACGTGGCTACCGGAGTATCGGTATGCAGCTGACCAAAACGCCCTGACACAGCCCTCCAGCAGCACTCTTACGGCCAATGCATGATGTTACAGTTTGGAGCTGCAGTACGGTACGATAAGCAATGCACGAAACGGCGCAGCGGAGGAGGGTGTGCTTCCCTGCGAGCTGCAAGCCCTCATCCCCGTCGGGGACACATTACCGTTCATGCACCCGGAACCCCGTGGGTCCCGCCCCGCCTCGCACCTTGTCAAAGAAGTCGGGCTTCCGGCTGGTGGCCAGCGCGCGCTGCAGCACGCCCACCAGACCCGTGTACTGCAGCACGGTGGGCGTGTAGATGACCTGCAGCACCGGACGGGCAGTGATCAGCACACAGGTGGGGGCAAGCAGCGCAGGGATGCAACGGTGACTGGTGAGCCGCCGGCCCCTTGGGGTGTTCAGCCTGACCCCCCGCCATCAAAGCTTACTAAGCACAACGATCTCTGGTTGTCAAAGGGACGCGTGCACCCTGCAACACCGTAACGGACACGTGGCCCTGAGTCCAGCCCCGCCTTCGGCCTTTCCTGGCCTCCCCCCATCCGCACCTGGTCCGTGGTGACGCCCAGCAGGGTGACCAGGTCACGGTCGGCGCACAGCAGGAGGGGCGGAAGGCAGCTGGGGAACAGGCCCGGACCGGTGCCGTTGCCGCCGTTCGTGCCGCCACCTCCCACACCGCCCAGACCGCCGCGCCCCGCACTGCTCCCGCCGACTCCGCTCCTCACTGCACCACTTGCCCCAGCGCCAGAGCCGGCAGGACTACCTGTTGCGGCGCTGCCCTGCCGCCCGGGCGCTGTGCCTGCAGGACCTGCCTTGCCGCCGCCGCCACCGCCGCTGGACAAGGCCGAGGCCAGGACTGAGCCCAGCCGCTGCCTCAGCCCAGACGCAACACCACCTGCAGCGCGAAACGTCGGCCGTACGGATCCACTGTCGCCCTCATCGCCGCTGCCTTGCCCGCTGCTGCTGGCACCGCCCGCCAGCCCGCCGCCTGCCTGCCCCAGCTGCTGCACCGCCTGGCGCCACACCGCCGGCTGCGCCTCGCTCCCGGCTGCACCAGTCCCCCCAACCTCCGTACTCCCGTACATGTCACTGTCATACTCCTCCTCATAATCGGCGCCTTCCTGTGCCTGTGCAGCGTCTCCTCTCCCCTCGGTTCCATCTGCCGTTGCATCTGACGCCTCACCGCCATCCGTGCTCACCTCACTGCCCTGCTGCAGCTGCTGCTGCGCGTTGCTGTACAGCGCACCCAGTGCCAGCAGCACGTCACCAGAGCTCACCTTCTTGTCTTCCTTGGGCTCCACCAGGAGCCCCACTCCCGGAGGCTTGGCGGCGGTGGGCAACAGCGTGTCGCTGCCAGCTATCCCATCGCCCTGTACGGCGCCAGACCCCTCTCCGCCCCCTTCACCACCAACATTCAATGGCGCGCTTGAGTCTGTGGTAGGGGTACTGGTGCTACTCGAGCCGAGCTGGAACGACTGCCCCGCAGCCGCGCCCAGTCCTCCAACAGCACCGCCGGCACCTGCGGGTTGAGGTGCTCCCCCGGCCGCTCCTGCGACAGCCGCACCGCTACCTGCCGGTGGAGCAGCACCTTGCCACGCCTGATCCCACGCCTGCAGCCAGCTCCCCTCCAGCTGCCCCAGCCCGATGCCACCGCTGCTGCCCCCGCCTGCTGCCCCCTGCTGAGCCCGCACCCCCCCTGCTGCCCCGGAGGTGGTGCCTCCGATGGGGGCGGGGGCGATATTGGTTGCGGCAACGGCAGCAGGGGGCGCGGTGCCCATGTATGCGGCTGTGGCAGGGTCCAGCAGGGAGGCGGTGAGGGGATTGGACATAATGAGGCTGTACAGCTGGTTCGAGAAGGAGGCCACCTGTTGCTGCTGTTGCTGTTGCTGCCCCCCTGCCTGTGTGGCCCCTGCCGTTCCGGGGGCCTGACCCGGCCGGCCTGCTCCTCCTGCCCCTGCCGCTTGCCGACCCGCCCCGCCCTGACCAGTGCTGGCTGTTGAGGGTCCTCCCTGAGCCCCCGCAGTGCCGTCACCTTGCGGGTACCCCTGTATCAGGGGAGACCCGTCACTGGCTAGGAGGTTGTTGTACTCGGGGTGGCGCTGGGACAGGCTCGCCGCCATGCCCGGTGCGCCGCCGGCGCCAAGCAGGAGACTCCCCTGTCCTGCGGCACCGCCCGTCATTTGCTGCTTGTCGTACATGTTGGGCACAGCGGAGCCGGCGGCAGGTTGCTCGCTGGGGACCTGGGCGGAGAGGCCTCCTGCCGCCAACAGCAGCTGCTGCAGCTTGCGGAGCGCTGAGTGGGTGTGGGAAACCGTTTGGCCAGTATGGTGGGTGTTGCACCCGCCTTGTGGGGCGGCGGAATCCACTGGCCCCTGGCGGTGGTCGTTGCGTGGGCACCTGTCCTCGTGCTGGGAGAGCTCCTCATCAACAGGTGGTTCGTGGTGGTGGTTCGCATTCCTGGAGTTCTGCAGGTTCACGAGCACTGAGTGGCGTCGCTGATAGCGCCTGGGTTGCAAGTCCGCATGCTCGGCCGGTGCGACATTTGAGTGGAGCTGGGAAGTCCTTTGGGGTTGGAGCTCGGGCTCCGGGCGGACGGTACGGTCACGCGTGCCCGTCGGTGGCGCGCTGCTGTCAACCCGCTCGACAGCTTCCGCTAACCCTCTTGCTGTTGTGTACTTTACAGCGTGGTGCCTGGAAATAGCGGCTAATAGTTTTAACCGTTCAGCGCTGCAGTCTGTATGCCACTGGGTGGGTTTCGGCTCGGCCAGGGAGTGCGCGTAGGCTATAGGCGCGAAGAGTGCTGATAGCGTGATGGAAAGCAGCAGCGAAGACCCTGCACGCCAAGGCGGCATGGTGCCTGCAGTAAAGCGCGTGTGTATCGTGCTGGAGGGTCCAGCGGACGTGCGGCGGCGAGCTGCAGGCAATCCCAATGCGGGCAGCACTGTTGCAGCAGGATGCGCTCCTTGCGCGGGGGTCATGCGAGCTGACAACCACCTGCTTTCTTGGGCGGTGCAGAACGTTTCCACAGCTGTTCATAATACTTGCGATCTATGTGTACAAAATGATACAGTGTAATCAACGCTTTTCATGGATATGCTCGTCGCGGCCCGTGGGTCGGTCGTAACGCAGAAGGTGCAGTTGCAGCGGATCAACAGCAAAAGTAGGAGTGCGCGTGTTGCAAAAGGAGAGGTAGCCACGACATCAGCCAACGCACTGAAGAATGAAGAACGCAACTTCAACCTCAACAGCTGTAAGAAATATGCATGCACGACGAAAAGCGCAGAGGGATGCAGGAAGTCGGCAGCCCGAAGCCAGCTGTCGCCGCGCTCTGCCCCTGGACCCGTGTTGCGCTGGCCCCAATTCGCATGCCGCCTAAGCTCGTCCCAATGTCCTGGATTTGAAGTGGTGTAAGAGAGTGTGCAAACAGTAAGATGCTTAAGACTATCACACTGTACCCATGGAGTACAAGACGGACGATGGCAACAACGTCAGCAAGACCAAGTTCCGCTCGGGTGCCCTTCGGCTTCGTTTTTGACTGGTGTAAACTGTACCCATAAAGCCTTCGTCCATCACCATTCAGGGGCCAGCTGACAGCGCCAAACGGTAAGCCACATGACTGCGACCTGGTGTCCTCCCTTGGGCAACCACTGCATGTTCAACCTTTGCCACCCTGGACCCTTCCGTGAACCACTTTGATCCTGACACAATGCCTCCTCGCTTGTCCTCAGCCATCAGCTACTTGACACACGCCCCTAGCCAAAGCACGGCCACCGCCAGCTACCTTCCACCCGCACCCGTACCTGCAAACACCTAAACACAATCCGTTCTCACCCCACCTGCCGTCACGGCGATTCACACCCCGCCTGCCGCCACTGCCGTTGTGCCTACCACCTGCCCCACGCCCGGCTGCTGCTGCTGCGCGCCGCCCACGATGGGCCCCTGCTTGGCCGCCGCCGCCACCTCGTGCGCCAGGGAGCGCACCGCGCCGAACACGCCGCCGCCCCCCGTGTGCTGGGTGGTGCCCATGGCGGCGGAGGGCACCACGGGCGTGGACACGGCGCCGCGGGAGGGCGTGACGGTGCCTGCAGGCCATGGAGGGACGATAACATGTTCGATTGCTGGGTGACGCTTGCACTCATCCAGCTCGTATGGGTCTGTACAACTGCCGGCGGCGTCCTTGCGTCTCCTTTACGGGGTCCAAGCAGCAGCGTAGCTACTCCTGACCACGTGGCTACATGCTGTAACAACGAAGGGCGATTGATGCAGAGGGGAGTGCTGCTAGCTATGGAACGTACATCCTAGGAACTACGCACGTGTGCCACCCACCCGACGCCACCTCGTCCATCGGCACCCCGGGCATGCCGCGCACCACGGGAGGCACGGGGGCGTAACGGGGGGTGCGGAGGTCGGCGGAGGCCTGCGGGGGCGCGTCGGGGCAGGGGCAACCGCAGAGCGGCAAAGTAACGGAACCGGAAACAGTCAGCCTGCCGAGGACGAGGTCGGGGCAGGGGTGTGGAGAGACCGGAGGGTTAGGGATGCATGGGGCGGCGCACACACGGGTGCGTAGCGGCTGGTGCGGAAGCCGATAGACGGGAGGACTGCAGGTGAGAAGTGCGGAGCGGGGACAGGGGTTATAAGGGGTTTGGGCTGCGCGCGGCACAGGGTGCAGCGCACGACGTGTTCAGGCATCAGGGGATTTTGTAAGTATTACTGTGGCTGTGGCTTGGTGCTTTCCACAGCGCAATAGCGCGCTGAATGTGCGAGTGCAGC
>VFQN01004032.1_pt1 | contig 19946 bp, 26 predicted proteins | sample 3512371 | NCBI WGS metagenome assembly VFQN01 (sample SAMN10412370, study PRJNA504923) | tailings metagenome | isolation source: Replicate 2 from Balatoc abandoned mine | place: Philippines: Itogon, Benguet | collected 2017-08-28
CAGATCTGGTGGACGAGGATGGGGCCAAAGCGGATGAAAGTGGCGGCGAGGAGGCCATCCAGCAAGAGGGCAAAATCGTCAGCTGTAAAGAGGGGGGGGGGAGGGGCGCTGGGAGCGTGTCAAGGAGCGGGGATGCGGGAGGCCTGGCGGATACACTGCGGGAGGCCATACGGTGGGGGCGGGGGACGCGGGAGGAGGGACTATGCGCAACTCGAGGTCGTGGTGCCGCCACAGCCGCACCCCAACTCGGCACGCTGTGAGGCCATGCTGCCTTCACGCCCATACGTGTACCCACGTACCGTACCTCCCTACAAAGGTGGTGATGCAGCGCTGCTCACACCTGCAACTCCCCCATGCTAGCCAAGGTACACGTGACCTGTGTGATATTGCGCTCAATCCCACCTCCGCTTCCATGCATACCCCCATCTTCATGCCCCAGGCTGGGCCACCACAGGGCCGCTGCGGCGCTGAAGAAGCAGTTCGGGGTCACGGACCGCCGCTTCACGTGGATCAAGGTGCGTAGGTGCAACAGTCCCAATGCCTGCTTGTAACCGGAAAGGGTGTTTCCCTTCCTCGCATGTCGCCCGGATGTGCCACGTGCCGTGGTTTGTGTGCACAGTTGTACCCTTTCCGTCCGTTTCATCGCAGATAGAGTAGCTTTGCCAACGACAAGTTAGCTCCTAGCCGCTTGAACGCTCACCTCATCCGCACCCATTGTTCTCCGGCACTGTTACATGCTTGCTTACCTTTTTCATCATACCGCACTACGACACCATGTACGTGAGGGCCCAGCTAACTCCTGGTGCGTGTCCCTTATGCAGTAACCGTATATGTCATGCCTGCTGTAGGTCCTAACCCTGGCGGAGGCGCGTGACTGGGAGGCGCTGGAGGTAGGGAGGATGGCATGACACGTGGCACTATGGCACGTGTCACGCGGTCGCAGATGTTGATTGGGTGAAGCACTGGTCATCGCAGCTGGCGGCAGGTCCATTTTTTGCTACACAACAGGAGTACGGCAGGCTTGCAGCACAACGCTATGGCAGCACTCCGGCTCCGGCTCGTGCTGGTGGTGCCCCATGGCATAGCATATTGCACTGAGCCGCTGAGCCGGACACCCGTGCTCTCTGCTGCCATGCAGATGGCACACAGGATTCTGACTCCTTACTTCTTTGCTTGCTGCTTGTCCGCAGGCGTACGCTATCGAGCTGCGCCGGAGCCCTATCGGCTGGGAGCCGTTCCTCGAGGTGCGGGGTTCTCCTGACCTCTGTTCCCAAGCTCCGTCACACCGGTACACACGTTGTGGGGCTCTTCCATGACCAGATGTTCCAAGGCGTACAGCTGAACGCATAACCAAGCATAACCACTAGCCGGGCTGGGCGATAGCACGTACCTGATTTTCCACGCTCACCTAGCGGCTGGAGAACACCTGGCGTGTGCCAAATCTCCCATGCCAAGCGCTTATTGCACACGCCCATCCCCCACGGAAAATTCCGTTCCCGTCCAGGCCGCGCGCAAGAACGAGGCCAGCCTCGACTACCGCCAGAGGTACGCTGATTGTACGGCAGGCGGTACGCGCACAGCAGTCCTGTGTGTGTGGTCACTGCCTGCTGCTGGGAAACCATGCACTGGGGCTGCAGGCTCAGCAGCGTCGTGGTCCCCATCGCGGACCCGGCTAGTCCCCATCGGGGACCCGGCCCTGTCCTACCCATCTGCTTCTGTATTGGCTGGGTCCTAACCTGCTGCCGCAGGCTGGTGAGCCGCATGACGGACAACAACCTGCCCAAGGCGGCGGAGGTGGCGGCCAAGGCGCGGGTGAGGCCGCACGAGGGTGGGGCCCGCAACTCGGGCAGCGGGCCTTGACTGCGTTTTTAGCACAGTGCACGACACTGTTAGTAGGCCCCTGTTGCAAGCCTCTGGGCTCAGTCTCTGTGCCCCCTCCCTGCGGAATGTACATGGGCCAGCGTACCGGTAAGCGAAAGCCGTGTCGTCTTGGCATGTGGATTGTGTTCACATGTTGCTGGTCAGCAAATGGAGCGCAGGAGCCATCCGTACTGGACCGCAGAGGAGCTGCCGAACTGCCGTGTGCATGCCTGCCTTGCAACTTGTGGCGTGCATCAACCACACCAGCTCCCAAAGCCCTATACCTGGGCCGTACACAGGCGGCAGTCGTGTGTCAGAGCGGTGTAGGTAGGACTCGGACCGCGTACGCCGGTCAACCGCGCGAGGCTGTTTAGGACTTTTACGTTGTCAACCACCAAGGACTGTTGCGGTCTTCCCCTAGCTGACCCGTTGCCGTACTCGCTCGCCGGCAGGATGCGCCCCTGTTCGCTCGCCTCAAGGCGGCGGCGCCCGCCAACACGCCCGCCATCGCCGCCGCCCTGGAGGCGTTGGAGCAGCGTTACGCCGACTGCCTGGTGGGCGGTGGCGGGGAGTAACGCATAGCCGAGCCAGGGGAGGTCGCCTGGGGCTGCCATGACCAGGGGAGCTCCCTGGCGAGGGGTTGTTGGTGGCTGCGAGAGGTACCAGTAATGGCGTGGGGTGACGCCATGGCTGAGCTGCTGACCGTTGAGGCGGCGGTTGCATAAGGATGTCGTGGAACGAGGAAGCTTGCAGTTGGAGCAGGTGGGCAGGTGGCGGCAGGTCGCAGGCGCTGTGTTGGTAATGGGGCTGTGTGACCAGTCGCAGGGAAGCAGGAGGGTGAAGAAACCTTTTGGGTGCTAGGCTGTTGAGGCCGTGTTCACACTGGTTTCACACATCGGGGCTTACAGGACACGATTGTCGCTGTCTCTTCTGCTTGCAACCACACGTAGCAGAGCAGCTTTTGGGGAAGATGCTCCACGTAAACCCCAGGCTGTGAGTTGCGAGCTTGAGATCGCCCTGTGATTAGCCAGAACATTGGAGTTTGGAGAGCATGTGGATGTGTTCAGACGTGTTGATACGCGCCACTGCCGGCCATGGCACAGAACTCCTTTGCCGTGTTGGCCGTCCGCTCTAAGGCATTCGGCGGGTCTGAGTGTGACTGTACGGTTACTCCAGTGGCCGACGTTGCACTTTGCGTTTGTTGCTCTGCCGGCACATTACGGTAGCGTTGCTTGGCTAGTGGGCCGCCTGAATGCGTCTTGGTGCATTGAGCAAGGAGCCTGAGGAGCCACGGACAGGGCGGGCATGCCTCTGGGCAGGCACACCCGCTGCCTTGCAGACACCTGTCGGCGGCTTTGATCCTCACCGAGCCGCAACAACGCCAGTGGACACCAAAGCAGAAGGCTCTTGAATAAAGTTCAACTTCCCGAACCGGCTCGGTACTTCACACGTGACAGTGAGCCTCGTGCTCAGGGGACCTGGTCCCCTGCTTGTGCTAGTTCCATGCGTGCGCGTGCATGCATGGCTTTGCAAACCGCGCTCGGCTATACGGTAAATCAGGACCAACCTGCACTCCACGCCACTCGTTACACAAGCCTGCCTATCTGACATCTGCACGACACCGACTGAAGCCCCGAACGTGAAGCCATGGACAATGCCCTGTGCCAGCGTAGTCGGCTTTCTAAGGCCTTTCGCACCTCAATGTAAACGTCCCTCTCTCGCCCGCTCCCCTTCATGCACTGCCGTCTTCCTGCCTGCCTAATGCACAAACAACAAAACGAGGGCAAGCGATGCCAGCTGGCACACAACAGGCGGTGCCGCACGGCAATAACCAACAACAAACGCGCATGCAAAACGGGCGCAGAGGAGGCGGGCCCTCAGGGCCCTGCGCTCACACTACGACCTGGCGCCATAACAGCTTGAGGGGACGGGGCCAGTGGACCCAGTTGGCTAGTAGATATACAAGAGTAGCACAGGCTTGAAGGCAGCGACCTTGACCACTCCTAAGACAGCTGCTTGCTCCCTCTGGACGCGAAGACCAGCTCTTGGCCCGGCCTCCCAGACGCCCCTGACCCCGCGGACACCCGTACGGCAACCGGCACAGGGCGCAGCCCCTGGAGGGCTGCCACGTCAGCCTCCGAGTCTATGCCGCCGCCCAGGGGCACGACAGCCCCGTTTCCGTTGCTGCCTCCATTCCGGCCACTGCGAGTGGCCTCCCCAGGCACGGGTGCAGGTGCAGCAGCTCGGGACTGACACGTGCACGTGTCCACGTCCCCAGCGCACGCCACATCCACCCCGCTGCACAACCCGCCCGGTACTGTGCCCCCTTGCAGCAGCCGCGGGGCATTCACAACGGCCACAGCAGCAGCCACCTGCTGCTGCTGCTGCAGACCGTCACAGCTGCCCTCCGCTAAGCCGCCGTGCCCATTGCTACCTGCCAGCCCTGCGCCATTGCTGCTGGGACACAAGGCCTGCCCCGCGACAACAGCGCCCTCCCCCGAGCCTGCCCCATCCGGCAATTGCCACGCTGTATCCGGCTCGAGCACCCCGCCATCCCAGGTGTCCACCACCTGGCCCACCGTTTCCACAACCAGCGCCCCCACCACCCCAGCCCCATGCAACGTCCCGACGCCAATAGAGACTGCTGCGCCGTCGGCAGAAGCGCACGCGTTGGCCCCCGCAGGAGCCCTCTCGGCCGCCGCCTGTACCTCTGGGCTGTGAGCGTGCGTTCCATCGCCGCCGTTGTGCCCGCTGCCCACTGCTGCCCGACTAGGAAATGCCGCTGCGCCTGCCGCCGCTACCGCTGCCGCTGCTGCTCCGCCTCCCCTTGCCTCCACGCCTGCGAACCCCACCGGGGCGACCGGCCCCTCGCCCGCCTCCACAACAGACGCCCACCCAGCAACCGCTGCCACCTCCACCTCAACCCCGTTGCTACCGCTCGCAGGAGCCCCAACACTCGCTGCCGCGCTCCGCCGGTCCGCCGCTGCTTCCCGCCGCTGCGCCTGCACCTGCTGCGACTCCGCCTGCTGCTGCTGCTGCTGCTGCTGCTGCTTCAGCCGCCGCTGCTGCTGCAGCAGCTCCTCCGGCTCGATCCCGAGCGCCGCCGCCGCTGCCGCCACCGCCGTGGCCACGTCCTGCGTCTCCGCCGGCTGGTCCACCGACAGGTCTGCGGGCTGGGCCGACAGGGAGGGCGGCCAGCCCACCACCGCGTAGATGGTGCGCAGCAGGATGGAGGTGGGGCCCTTGGGCCACGTGCCCCTGCTGCCCAGCACGCCCCAATACTCCACCGTGTCGAGCTCCTGTGGGATAACCGCACAGCGTGTGGGGCCCGGGCGCAGGGTGTGAGCTTGCTGGGCGTGTGGAGTACGGCATGGAAAGGTGGCACGTACGAGGAAGCATGCACGTACGGACACTGGCAGGGGCTGGGCCGCCTGCGTTGAAGCGTACGCTGGGGACCAGCCGGTAGAAGTGTTTTGTTTTGCAGTACCGACACCCTCGGTGCTGACCTGCTGCATCACTGCAACCACATGAACAGCAAGGATGTTCCGCGCTTGTAGAGCGCTTGCAGCAAACCGTGACACTGACGCGTGCTTCAGCAACGTGCGACTGCTGCCATTTCCTCGGCTCACATGGAACCTGCTGTCCTGTCAACACATGCTGAAAGAACACGTGCGTGTGGTGCCGTGCGTGGCGCACTCTTTTCCGGAGCAGCAAGCATGCCTTTCCATCAAAGTCCGCTGACTGCACTGAACTGTGCCATTGTTACTCACGGAGCCCTGCTAAACTCCCTCACAGCCGCCCAGTACCCAGCTTATAGGAACCCACCCGCAAAAAGTTGCAACTGTTATCACCCACCTGCACGCTGGACTGGAAGTGCACGTACACCTGTGCAGCCGCTAGCTCCGGCCGTTGCCGCAGCAGCTCCCGCTCCGCGTACACCAGCGTGTCCAGCACCTGATTGCAATGTTGCAGTGGGTGCGGAAGCATTGCGGCAGGTTCAGGTGTGAAGACGATGAGCAGTGCAGCAAGTCTAAGTTCCGCACAAAGCAGGGTGCACAAGCACAGCAGCGGCCTCCGCGCCCCCCACGCATGACCGCCTTGCAGTGGGGATCGTTTCCATTCTCCCAGCATGAAGGACATTGTGGCACAGGGGATCATAACAGTTCGAGGTAACCGTGCAAGTCCTGCCGACAGTGTAATCCCGGGAGGTCGCTGTGCTCTCTCTCCCGGCCCCCCCCCCCTTGCCGCCCTTGTACGTGCACAACCCGTGCCTTACACGCCCTCTTTCGCCGACATCAAGCTGCGGGCCGCTTCGAGCATGCCAATATGCTCGCCTACAGGTAGCCCTGTCGTCGCGCGGACCCACCAGCGGCATTTCACGTCGAAAGATGTAGTTCCGCAGGAGGGGAGGCGCAAGCCAGCGCTCCTCACCGCTGACATGGCAGTAGACGTGAAGTGCGAAACCAGACGCTCCTATCCTGACCCACTCCGCCACTACCTCGTCCCGCAGCAAGCGGGTGTAGAACCCAGATATCTGCTGCTGGTTGTAGTCTGAGCCTATCGTTAGCCGCAGACTGCCTGTGATATCGTTATGTGTGAGCGTGTATTTGCGACTAAGAGGAGGAGCGGGCTCCAACGCGGTGGTGCCATCCGCGAGGTCGACTGTTAGCTTCTCCGGCTGAAATGGTGGCGGATCAAATAATGCCCGGGACACCTGAGCAACAAGCAGAGAAAGGGTTACTAACTCTATCGCGGCCTGAGGCTGCCTGCCTTGCAACGCTTTGGTCTGGGCCCCACCACGCGGGTCCGGGCTCTCCCTCCGCAGGGTCGTCGACCGCAGCTAACATGAGCTAATGATGTTTGTGAAGTTGATGCTGTGTAATGAGTCACAGTGCGCGCCGTGATGATGTCTGAGTCGTGCCTGGCCGAACGGAGTCCACAGATAGGCCGAGGTTGCCCGGAGACAAAGCGCGAGCTGCACAGTGTAGGCTGCATCTAAAACACAACCAAAACGAAGTACATCCCAGCGCTTATTGGAGCACAGGCCAGAAGTGCGCTGGTTCTCCGTCCACTTGCAGCATAAGCGCTGATGTCTACGCACTAGTTCAGAGTAGCAACGGGCTAGCCTACGTCAAAGTGAAGGAACGCCGATAGTTCCTCTGAGCTCGGGCTCTCTTGCGCACGAGGTGCCGTACTCTATGCGATTCACCCAAACGACGGGCCACAACCTTACCAGAAGACAATAAGCAATGCATAAAGGCGTTTAGCACAGAAGGATCTAGGCCCCATCGGTCCAACCACTCCACTGCACCACTTGCCCTGGCGACCATGTCCAGATGTCTTGCTAAGCACCCCAACAAGCCCGCGTTCTCGGGCCTGCATCCAGTCAGGGTACTAATGCAACGCTCCGATCAGCCAGCCACCAGTATGTACTCAAGGCACACATGCGGGCATGGACCGCTGCTAGACCAAGGAGTGCAACCGCCCGTACGCACAACTACAGCCACGTCCCAGCGCGCTACCTCATGTGTGACCCGTGCTTGCTCACGCCTGGCGACCCTTGCACATCAATAGGCACGGCAATCGCACGCGTTTTCAGTCCAGCCAAAAGAATGACGCACGCCTGGCAGGCATTCATGGCAACCAGGGAGCACCAGCCCCGCCTACTGCACACGTGCAGCGGCGCGCAGCAACGCTGGGGGACCAGGTGCTTCACCCATACGCCATACCTCACGCCCGGCTCGTGCCTTCCTACCACGTCGCCCCGACACCACCGTACCTACACGATCCTTACATACGCGTCACAGCATGCTTGCTGCTACCAAGACACGCACGCCGCACGCCGCTTGGCTGCCTCATTTGCGCTGCTGTATGGTCAGGTCCAGGTGGAGGTAGAGCGGCTTGACGCTCAGGAGCGCGGGCTTCTTGTTGCGCTTGAAGTTTGCAGGCTTCTTGTAGACCTGCACGATATGGCGCGCGTAAAAGCAGAAATTAGTAGCATGCGTGCATGCAGCGTTGTGTGTCATGACGCGTCTGTACGCACATGCAACGGCACGTCACCTTGCTTTGCCAGGGGTAAAGAGCTGACTGTCGCAGTCCAGGGAGACGAGACGCTCCGTAAACCCTGTGCTCGATACCAGAACCATAGGTGCCGTTTATGCAGGGCTCCCGGTGCCAGTCATTGGCGGATAGGACGCATTGCAAGGACAGGCCCCGGACCCCTCCCCCCCCCCCCACCCGCACCTCCAGCGTCACGGGGCCGTTCTTGACCTCGTCCATCTCCATGAAGCAGTACGCCTTGATGCTTTTCTGCTCGTCAAGACAAAGACAGGAAAGATGGAAAGCTGGGGCTCATGGCCAACATGGGTCGAGTTCAGCTGGGCACGGCCGGCCTTTGCACCACGTGTGTCGCATGCTGGTCGCTACACATGGTCCGTGTGCCCGGCCAAGGTGCCCTTTTCACTGGTGCTATACATGAAAAGCAAGAACAACATCGCAGGGCAAATGTTGCGCTCCAAGAATCACCTTGTTTTTCTTGGCCTTGAAGTGCTTGAACTCGAAGAAGATGGCCGCCTTGTCGGACAGCTCGTTGAGGGGCGTCTGCACGTAGACGGTGTTCTCAAAGAACACGTAGCTGTGGTTGGAGCGGCCGGTGGGCGTTTCCTGTCGGGACCACACCAGCCGTAGGGAGCACCAGACCCAGGTAAGCTGGAACTAAGAATCCTCGACCGGTACCTGCATAGTGCTATAGTTCCTTCTCTCCCGTCAAGCGCTGATCAACGTGGCTGCCGTTGGCGTGCATCTCCAGGGGGGCTACCAGGGTGCTAGCAACCCACGTGACCCTGACTTCATGTGGTCCTATCGCACTGCGTCACCGCCCGTCCGCACAACCCTAGTCAGGCCCCCGCCCTGCAGCGCGCTTGCACCTCAGTATGCCCCTGCCTCGCATGCCACAGGACCCGCCAGCCCCCTATGTACGCACCCTTGGCTTACTATCAACCGTTCCTGTCTTGCCCCTCCCTGCAAGTTGACCCCATTCCCCACATTCATATGCGCAAGGATAATGCCCGGCGAGTAGCAGCGGAGCACGAGGTGTCGGGGCCTGCCCGTTGGACCTTGAATGCTGTGGCATCACTAACAAGGAAACAGCGCGCCAGCTTTCATTGCAGCCAACATCCTTGGTCGCCCTGTTCCCCCCAGGCCGTGTACTGCTGCCCTGGCTCCACGCGGTACTTCCAGGCATCGTTGCACGCACTACCCTCACCTGCACCGCCTCCACCGCCTTGCCGTTCTCGTCCCGCACCGAGACCACCACGCGCGGCTCGTCGTACGACATGGCGTCCTTAAAGCCCCACTTGTCAATGTTGATGATGAGCGACACGTCGCCCTTGCCGTGCGCCGGGGCGGGCCGCAGCGTGCCGTCCCCCATGGTCGCCTCCTCCTCCTCGGCGTCCTCTTCCGTGCTGCGCACCTGCGCAGTCAGGGAGTGTGGTAGGTTACGGCGCAGCGCTGAACGAAGCACATGTCAAGACAGGCATATTTTTCCAGGAGTCCATCCCAAACTTGGCGTGCGGAAGGGAAGGGCAGCTCAGGCGTGTGGGATGGGCAGTTAGAGATGTGGAGTGACCACCAAGGCACCAAGGGGCGGTATGACACCAGGTGGCCTGCCTCCTCAAGACTTGTGTCCGCGTGAGCGGGAGGCCAGCACGACAGGCTCGGGAAGTGGCTGCATCGGGACGTGCAGCATTGGGGACACGAATGCACGGTACACATCCGCTGCCCTGCCTCCCTCGTCAAGCAACTGTGGCGAGCTTACAGAATCAGGCAAAGCTTAAAGCTATCGCGCTCAGCAAACGCTCAGGTACGGAACTGGCCATGTATGGCAGGACAGGGCAAATGCTACACCCACGACGACGACGCGCTATTTGCCGCAACGCAAGACCGTAGGGACAAGCCCCCGGTCAAGCGGGGCCCCCCCGCCCAGCGCGGCGTGAAGCACCCACCTAGGAAAATGTACTAGCGGTTGTGGCTTGCCACATATCTCACATACACAGCTGCAGGTGTCGGCAGGTCAGTGGGTTCCGGCATCGCGGCGCAGGCATGCTTTCTCACCTCTGCTGGTGCGCCAAACGCCATCGGGGTGGCTGTGATGGTGGTCTCCGGCTTGACACCGGGGAGCGGGAAGTTGGCTGCAAGGCCACCATGTCCGAAAGGGGCGGAACAGAACATGGTCACGGCGCAAGAAGGTGCTTCTCCGCACACGCTCATGTGGGCGTCAGGTTATTTGCCTACTAGTGGAACGCTAATGACTATTCCATGGTGCCATGTACGACGCACTGAACTGAACGCCGTACTAGATCCACAGCAGGCGCTTCACCGCACCCACCGTCCGTGATGATGATCTCCTTCATGAAGGCCTTCAGGCTCTTCATCCCCGCCAACCCAATACCCCGGTTGGCGCCTTTGGACAGCTCCTGGGGTGGCCGCAGGCGGTAGGGCAACGAAAATCATTGCGGATTAGCGTATGCGCTGCAAATGTGCGTATACGCCGCCCTATTCGCGCAAGACCCTAACCATACGTTGTGTGACCAGCAAGCCAGGCAGGGCCGTAGCCCACAGCCGCCCTCCTTCCCAGGCGTGATGCCCATGCCGCAGGGAAGTGCGACCAGCCGACCACTGCACGCCTAGGCGCCCGTTGAGCCGTGAACAGCCGTGCACCGTAATTACAACAGTACAGGAGGAACGGTGCTAATCACTGTCGTCGCGCCGTGCATGGCACACGTCGTACACAGACGTGCCTACCTCTATCCGGTGTTTGAGCGCTGCTGCCAGCTTGCCGATGCCGTCTCGCCGCCCCATAGGCAGCTGAAGGACGTTCTCCACATACTCCTGCAACGAGCACAGCAACACGTACGGTGAGGCGCGTGTCAATGGTGTCAACATGTTAGGTACGTTGGCTTAATAGGGCAGTGGGTGGGGCGCTGGAGCGTCACGCCTGATCCCCGGCGTGGCAACATCACCAGGCCAAGTGCCTTGAGCGCGTGTCACAGGCCATGCTGGGCCATGCGCTAGAAGCCACCCAGGTGAGCAAACTTTCACAGCCTATGACCTAAGCCGTGATGCCATAGGTGCGTGCCACCCTTGTAAGGACTGCCAAGGACTGTACGAGGCAGCTATGTTGAGTTGTGACCTAGCACCCAGAGGAAGCCTGAACGCACGCACATGCCCCAAACGCCATCTTCACACAGAGAGCACCTACCGCTGCTGCAGCGACTTGCAGGCGTTGATATCCCTCCAACGCCTCCTCAACCTGTATTGGGGGGTGACGGCCGCTCCAGTGGAGTCCGCAGTCACACCCTCAGGCTTGGTGGCAGCCCGGCAGCTGAGACACGCTTCGCACCTGACCCCATGTGTCATAGTCTACTGCCTCTTGAAACGCTCTATCCCAGCGTGCACGTGTGTCCTCCATCGGGCAAGTGCCTGGCAGGCCGTGGGCTCCGTGTCAAGCGCTCGCTCCTATGTGTAGTGGGTCGACCCTGTATCGCTGAGGTTATGACGTAAAGCAACCATAGACTGAACAAATATGCAGCTTGTACTGGGTGTGGTCGCTTGGGCTCACAAGTCTACAAGTCCTTCGGGAAACTGGTCAAAGAGACGAAGGACAGCTAAGAGAGCGGTATGGAGAAATAACTGCGTTAAGGTTATGGCAACGTTCTCCTTTCTTATTGGTGGTACGCGATCAACAAGCAAAAGTACTAGGCTGATGCATGCCCATCGCAGACCCAGACAGCAGGCCTTGCCCAGTAAGCCTACAAGCAGTGGCATTTAGTACAGAAAGAGAAGTGAACACTGTTGTTCCTTGATGTCACCCTTCTAACGCATACTGAACCGGACGCTTGAACAACATCCCTTTTGGGTCTGCAAATCACTGTCGCCTAAGGGCGGCCGCTAGGGCCGGCCCCGACAAGTACCAGTACTGCTGATAATAAAGCGGCATTAGTCACACCATGGTGCGCAGTGCCACAAAATGGGCGGCCATCGCGCGGATCTGCGTCCCTGTGCTCTTCCCTGACTTCTGGGCGTTAACACGTACAGAATCGCCTTAACAAAGCTCAGAAGGATAAGATTGCCCAGTTTAGAGGCATCACCGGCAGCAGGTGGGCTTGGAAGGGTGCCGGGTACCCAGGCCGCTTCCCCAACCCTAGGCAGATGGTTACAAGTCCAATGTACACCCATTCTGCAGCGAGAAGATCGCCACGGACTGCTTGAAGCAGACTGGGTGGAGCGCAGAGGCAGCTATCGATTACTTCTACAGGTGCGAGCAGGGGCCGTGTGGGCTCAGTCCTCCGGCGTGAGACAGCTGCCCCAGCACAAGAGGGGCAGCAGACGCGGATGCAGCACGACTATCCCACCCCTGAGCTGCCAGGACGCCACCTACAAAGCCGCTGCTGTAAGGCCATTGCCTTGCTTGCGCCAAGCTTAGGGCACATGTGAGGGTGTGAGTGCGGCGGGCCGTGCATCAGGGGCGCTGTACGGGGTGCTCTACCCACTACTTGTCCCTTGGCCCCGTCGTCATCCTTGCCCCCGGGTGCCCCACAGCTCGGGATTCGCCAACAGCGCTCCCACGTCCGGGGGCTTGGACCTACGGGGCATCGAGGCGCTCTACCAGCGATACAAAGGTTGGGCCGGGGGCGCGGTGTGGGCGGTGTCAGTGGGAATGGGGCCGGCTGTTTCGCAGTGCTCCCTACCGTTCGAGGCCAAGGGCCAACCCTACAAGCTGTCCTGCTGCCTCTGTTGTACGCACCTTGTGTATAAGGCACGTTACGCTCTTTGGACACAGTGCGCTGTTGGCTCAGGCTGCTCCGTGCGGCGTTTCAGCATGCGACGGAACACGGGTCACGCAGTCCCTGCATGTCCATACGCGTGCTGAGGCCATGGCACCCGCGGCCTTGCCCGCTGCCGTTTAGCTCGGCTGGGTATGTAGCTGTGTCTTGTGCCGTTTGGCGTGCAGAGCCCAGCGAGGAGCAGATCGCTGTGGATGGCATCACCAAGTTCTGTGAGGAGCTGGAGGTGGACCCCACCGACATCGTGGTGCTGGTCATCAGCTACTACATGGTGGGTGGGACACGGGACGCATACTGGCCAGTCAAATCAAAAAGCCGTGCCGTTGTAGACGGAACTTGGTCTTGCCGGAGGTGTCGGCCTGTCCGCCCTCGACTCCAGCGACAGGGGCAAGCAAAGCCCGTGCGAAATGTATGGAAAGGGATTTAAAGAGGGATGTACAGAGAGCGCTGGTAGGACACTGCGCCACGTGACTGAAAGTGAAGACGTGAGGGGTTGGGTTGGGTGATGGGATCGGCGTGGTGAGCTGGTGACCCACCAGAGGCGGCATGGCGTGGCGGGACGAGACCGGGGTCCCAGTCTGAAGAGGTGCTTGTGCGTGCTATGCAAGGGCCCTAGTGGCCGTTGCGGGATGCGTGGAGGGAGAAGGTGCATATTCAGTGCATGGTAGCACCTCCTAATGCTGGCGATCAGCAGCTACTTACCGGGTGGGGTAAGTATGAGGTCGCTGTGGAGCGGAAGGGACAGGATATGTGCAGCGCATATGCCGTTTCCAAAGGGCTGGGTCGGCGTGGGCGGCGCTGGTGAACACCTCAGTGCCACCTCCGCGCCCAATTCCCCCAGTCCTTCTAGCCGTTGCCACCATCCATATCTGTTACTACATTACCGCTGCTGCGCATGTAGAACGCGCAAGTGATGTGCGAGTACAGCAAGGAGGAGTTCACCAGCGGGCTGGTCAAGCTGGGCGTGGACAGCATGGACAAACTCAAGCGCAAGCTGCCGGAGCTGCGGGCGGAGCTAAAGCACGACGACAAGTACCGGGAGGTGTACAGCTTCGCATACAACTTCTCGCGAGAGGTGCGTGCGGCGGTTGAGTTCCCCACAAGTCCCCCGCGCTGCACCTTGTCGTGCCATGAGAGCACAGAGGCTCTGCCGGCCAAGAGCTGTGGTTGGCCGTGCGAGGAGCTACAGCGCACTGCTTTGGCGTACCGTACGGAGTGGCACAACGGACCTGCTCCTGTCCTGCTGTTTCCCGCCCCGAGCACAGTTGGGGACGAAGGTGCCTTGCCGTACTGACACGACGGGCGTCGGTGTGCGTTGTGCTGCTTTCCCCCTTCCGGAGCGCAGAAGGGGCAAAAGTGCGTGCAGCTGGACACGGCGCTGGCCATGTGGCAGCTGCTGTTCAGCGTGCCGGAGCAGCGCTGGCCGCTCATCGACGACTGGTGCGAGTTCCTGCAGAAGACGCACAGCAACCGGGCCATCCCCAAGGACACCTGGATGCAGCTGCTAGACTTCATCAAGGTGCGCTTGGCTGGGGGGCGTGCCAGGCGTCGGTTGGCACGCGCTGCTTTAGGCCCCCTCGTGGGCACTCCTACAGCAAAAGACCTCTTGTGGTCTGGGGTTGCCTGCGACTGCCACTTGATCCCTACCCAAGCGTTACCCCATGTTTACCTCACCCCCGAGGCCCTTAACGTATCCCCACACTATGTGCTACCTGTCCCCCAGTCCGTCAAGCCGGACTTCTCCAACTTCGACGAGAACAGCGCGTGGCCCTACCTGCTGGACGAGTTTGTGGACCACATGAAGCAGAAGCAGGGGCAGGCAAACTGAGGCCGCACCTGTGGCTGTCTGGCAGGCTGTATGGGAGCTGTTGCGGCCCAGGAGGAGACAGGGTGGGCTGAGTATGGCGAGGCAGGACGGGACTTGGGCTGGAGCTGCTCGGGTGGCGGGCCAGCAGGGAGGGTTCTGGCTGTTGAGGCCAGAATGGGTTACGTGGCTGGCTTGATGCGCTCGACGGGGCAGGCGAACTGAGGCTGACTGCCGTGGCAGGGCGTTAAAGAGCTGTTGCGCTGCGGCCATGGAGGAGGCAGCTGGGGCTGATGGCGCAGCGAGGATGGTAGGACCTTGGGCTGGAGCTGCCTGTGTGGCAGGCCAACAGGCTAAGCGGTGGCTGTTGAGGCCAGGATGGGTACCTGGCATGGTTGCGGCGCTCGACGTGGATAGAGCTTCAGCTGTGTGGATCGATTGGCAAGCGGGCGGGTCAAGAGCGGCAGGGGCCGGCACTGCAGGGTCCAGGCATCCTTCCCTGCGCTGGCGCGATGAAGAGCGCTTGATACCCCACACACCTGGAGCGGTGTTGCGGTGTGTGGCTGACAACCAGGCGCCATGGCGGTCTGGGCAGAGCCGAGCCGATGAAGCCCCGGTACGCCGAGTGCTTTGAGGGTGCAACAGCGTGGGGGCGTGCGGGAGTGGGTGTTTCCGGGTGCCGCAGCAGCGCTGTAAGGGCAGGGCAGGACACACACTAGGTGTGGCTGGAGAGTCGTGTCGAGCATGCTGGCTTGTGCTCGTGCAGGTGGGACGATGGGGCGGGGCTGAGGTAGGGGTAGAAGGGGCGCTGCTCGCCGCGTGCTTGGGTGCTCGGGTCACGGTTGGCTGTTGTCGCTAGGACCCGTGGGTCACGAGTTATGGGGTGCTGGGGTTGCCTCGGCCAAAAGGGTCCATGCAGTGACAACAGCGCAGCCACCATACGCCGGTACGATACGTAGGCGTCAGGTCGTTTGCCCCCGGGTACACACGGGCCTTGGACGTTGGGGCGGATGCAGCTGTGCCTTGTGTGCGCCCCGTGCTTAAAAGCCTGATGCTTGCGGGCCCTGGTCCGCGTGTGAGAGCTTTTCCATGTTCACGTGGGTACGGATGCTACGTGATGCTGCTGTGTGCTTTGTCCTGTTTGATGTCAAGAGTGCGTGCGCCTGTGTTAGGCCGGGTGGATACGGCGCGCCCACTGACCAGGTCACCAGGATGCCTGGTCTGCCCAGCGCTGGAACCCGGCAACTGCTGATGTAACTCTGTGTAGCTGCGGTGTTCCTGTACCGGCAATGTGGGGAGTCAAAGATTGGGTTTACAGCCCGGAAAGGCGTCAAACGCGCTCAGAAGTAGTTGGCTGTCTGCTATTCTGCATTCTCCAGCCCTGCAGCACGCCAGCCTTTGCCGGCCATGGCTAGGTGGAAAAGGAGCCTGGTACTGTCAGGTACTGTGCAGCTGGGTGCGATGGGCAGAACAGCACGCTAGCTGCGAGGTGAACGAAACTGCATATGTTGCTGCTGGCGGCATCTTCGACCCTTGTGTTACACATGATGGTTATCACGTGGCCAGGGAGATATCCACAAGGTTACCACGCAGACCGCAGCACAGGTGCGTTGCATAGTAGCCTGCTTCATGCGTCTCCACAATAGTTGGCCCTGCCGATGGAGTGCATACGTGCAAAGCTGTAGGAACAAACTCCCGCGCACATGACGTCTACTCCTTGTGCACCCGGCAAGCCACGGCGTCACAGGATTCTCCTACTCAAGTGCATGCTTCCGCAGTGCCACGTGCCATGTGAGCGCAGCAGCGCGCCTAAAGCTCTACGTAAAGCACGGCGGACGCAAGCAGGGTCACAAGGCCCTTAATATAAGGTCCGTCCTTGCCCTTCGTCTACCGATTGCATACACCAACCGTGCACAACGTAATTTCTGCACACTAGGTTGAACCTCCAAAAAGCATGCAGGCTCTGGCTCCTGCCTAACCTCCTTGTCAGGCGTCCTGGAGTACGCATGGCAAAACAAAAGGCGGCAACAACTGGTCGTCGCACCAGCTGGCGTCGGGGATTTGAAGGTCTGCATCCACACACGTGAACGTGCTTGCTGATGCATACTTTGTCGAAGCATGACTGTGCACCAGCGCCGCCCCCGCAACGGTCAGTTCGCTTGTACTAAACAGTTTGTCAATTTATTCAACGTCTGGGCCACCCACCGGCCGGCTCACCCGCCCATCCTCTTACCAACCCGCCTACGGACCTATCCGCAAACGCCCATCCACCACAACACGACGTCGCCTGCACGTACTTGTATCGCCGTCATTGTAAATCACTTCTCCCAACGTGCGGCTTATGCCCAAATGGCCAACATGGCAAACACCCCGGCCCCAAGCACAATCACCCCGAAGATCACAAGCCGCTCCCACGCCTTCCACCGCCCCATACCCTGCGAGCCGAATTCGCACTGAATCAGCGCCGACGACAGGTACAGCAGCAGCCCCGCCGACACGCCGTTCAGCGTGCCCTGTACGGCACGTGCCGTAATCGACTCAGGGTTGTACGACTTGGAGATCCCGATCCCAACCGCAATGCCGACCGGGCACGTCAGCGAGAAGATCAGGCCGGCGGTGAACAGCTGCAACCGCCGCATGCCCGCGCCCACCATCACCGTCAGCAGGCCGATGCCCTCGAGGAACTGGTGGAAGACGAGCGCGATGAGCAGCGTACGGACGTCGCCGTACGCGTACAGCACGCCGAGCGAGAGGCCGATGATGAACGAGTGGAAGATGCAGCCCAGCTCCATCACAGGGGCCAGTACGGCAAGGCGGAAGCGCTCCAGGGAGGACGCGAGCGGGTGCTCGGTGCAGCAGGCCACGATGTCCGGCCGACCCCCGGGCCCGTGCGACCCATGGGTCTGTTCCGCGGGCTGCACAATGACCAGCTTAAGGCTCTTGTCGCAGCTGGCGTCGGTGCACGCCGCCGCAGCAGCAGCGGGGTCGTTGCTGTTGGGGTTTGCGATCGCGTGCGACAGCTTGTGCTCGCACGTGATGCCGACCGACACCACACCCAGCTCGCCGCCCTTGGTCTGCGACTTGGCGTTGGGCTCCAGGACGTCGCACGAGTCCGCGCTGTGGGCGTTGGACAGCGGGGGCGGGTGCGACAGCGCGTGCACCACGTGCTCCAGCGCCGCCATGAGCAGGAAGCCCACCAGCACCGCCAGCATGCCCATGGGGAAGGGGTGGTCGTGCGCCTGGCCGGAGCCGTGTCCGTGGCCGTCGTCCGCCTGCAGCAGCGCCCGGCGCCAGGAGATGGGTGCTGCTGCTGAGTCCGAGGCATGAAGCTGCTGGTCCAGGAGCTTAACGAGGTCGTCGTTGGAGGGGAGTGAAAGGCTGCTGCTGGTGGTGAGGGAGCCGGAGAGGAGCAGCTCGGAGAGAAGGCGGTGCACGTGGGGGTCGGAGGAGGGAGAGGAGACGGACTGGTCGTCGTGCGCGGACGGCCCCTCCGCCAGCCCGTCCAGCTCCTCCACCGCGTGCGTGGTGACGTGCAGCAGCGCCAGCGCCAGCAGCACGCCGGCGGACAGCGCGCGCAGGCAGGCGGACACCAGCGGCCGGCGGACCAGCCAGCCCTGAAGGGGAGGAAGGGGAAGAAAAGCAGGCGGAAGGGTGCGTTGGGAATGGTGTGCAATATGGGGGTTGGGTTTCGTTTCGAATGCACAAAAGTACGGGGAACATTTGCCAGCCTACGCTCAGGAGAGACGTGATGGGCCAGGGGCGACCGAATGCCGTTCAGTCGCAGCGGATCTCGCCGCATACAGAAGTGCCGTGCATGCCATGCTGGGCCCTCCCGACCGCCCAATGCAGGCGTAACGCACACCGTATGCCCTTGCTCGTACCCCACTTGCTCCCCCGTCAGCGTGCTCCAAACAGCTGGTACGGACGCGAACCCCAGACCCTGTGCCCCGCCCCCACCTGCAGCACCGCCGGCAGCGCGCAGCCCAGGACGCCGCCCACCAGCACAATGAACACAGCCGCTATGCGCAGGGACAGGGAGTCGTCGCCGTTGTTGCTCTTTGAGTGCTCCTCGTCGTGGTCGTGGTCGTGGTTGCTGCCGGCTGTGGGGCCCTGCTCCCCGGCGTGGTCATGGTCGTCCTCGTGTGCGTGGTCGTGCTCCACGCCAGAGGAGGTGCCCTGTGTATTAAGTAGCGCGCGGGGGTCAGCAGGAGCACCGTGTGGGTTACGGGCTGCGTGGCGTGTGTGCCCTGTGCACTGTTGAGAGCACGGGTGCAAATATCAGCAGAGCGGCCCCTTACTGCAGTGTTGTTGTCATGAGCTGCAGCAGCGGCTATGCTGAAGTAGCATGGGATGAAACCCTGGGAGAACAATTTGCTGCACTCCGCCGCCAGCCTCCGGAACCCAAAGGAAGTGAAGTATAGGAGGTCAGCGGGAAGTCCCATTACGCAACTGTTACTGGTGCCCTTGACCCCCTTCACTCGATAGCACACGCGCGCACACTCCCCGCAAGCTGCAGCCCCTTGAACACCACTCGACCACCAGCACAACACCCGGGCACGCACCTGGGAGGCGGACGGAGCCTTGGCCTCCCCTTCGTGGTCATGCTCGCCCTCATGCCCATGCTCGTGGTCATGGTCCTCCGGGGCTGCAGCCGGGCTTCTGCTGCCGTCCTTGACCGCCTCATAGGAGTGGTCATGGCCCTCCTCGCCTGCGTGCTGCTCATGCTCATGCGCGTGATCGTGATCGTGGTCCTCTGCGGGCTGAGCTACACCGCTGGGCGTCGGACCAGGCGTGCTGTGATCAATGTGACCATGGTCCTCCTCGCCGTGGCTGTGCTCGCCCTCCTCATGGGCATGGTCAGCCTCGGGGGTGGGTGTTGCCGCCTGCCCTGCCAGGGGCGCTGCAGCAACAGGGCTGGCAACCGTGCCGGAGGGTACTGCCGTGCTGTTGCCAGTGGCCGTATCGTGATCATGGTCGTGGTCGTGGTCGGCATCAGATTCGGGCTGCGCCTGCTGGAGGGCACGTAGGCGCAGGCTGGAAGCGACGGATGCCTTGGCCCGCGCAATGCTGCCTCCGGAGGCTAAAAGCGCGTCTGAGGAACGCGACGCAGCTGCTGCGGTAGCTGCTGCGCATAAAGAGCTGCACAGTAGGAGCAGGATAGCTGCTAGTTTGGCGTGCGGGCGTTGCATACTTCCTCGCGTCTCCGATGGCGGTCTGTCGGGAGCGTCCGACAGGGGAGTCTTACTTTTCGCGTGCTTGGAAACGAGAACTACATGTATCCAATAATCTATGCCAGCATACCTGCTTTGGGAGGGGATACGATGAATGTCGCGATGCACCACACAACTGACACACGCCGACAGCCGCCGAGAGCCGCGAGTGCCCCCGCCCGGCATGGGGGGCTATGGAACCCGGGCTATGGGGAGTGAGAGGCGGTA
>VFQN01004033.1_pt1 | contig 19944 bp, 28 predicted proteins | sample 3512371 | NCBI WGS metagenome assembly VFQN01 (sample SAMN10412370, study PRJNA504923) | tailings metagenome | isolation source: Replicate 2 from Balatoc abandoned mine | place: Philippines: Itogon, Benguet | collected 2017-08-28
TCCGTGCTGTGAGCCGGCTCTGCGGAGCGGCGTAGCAGTGTAAAACCGTACGACACATGCCGTCGACCCTGAGGATGTGTCGCGTCTATATGCCTCCCATAGTGTGTCGCCAGGGGTAGTAAGGTTTAGTGTGCAATGAGCAGGCCGAACAAAGCCGTACAGCTCTTAGTTGGTTCTGCGCGTAGGAGGACAACCTCCTGAAGCCAATGGATACTCAGCATTCGCATGGATTCTCATGGAGCAACGTCGTCATCCGGTTCAGGATGACTGTAGCCCACCGGGTCGCGACCCATGGGTCAGAGTAAGCCAACGGTGCCACGGGCCTTGTCAGCAGTCCGTCTAGTCTTGCAGTTTGAAAGTGCGTTGTCTATCCATATCTAACGCTGCCTCCACTACTGGCATCCAGTCATTCATGTCACACCGCAGCACGATCAGCGTCCAATTGTGCAAAACACCGACAAGCAGGATGGCACCAATGCATTTAAAATCTCAACATGACCTGTCCTTCAGCCTCGGCTATGGGACAAGAACGCAATGTGCATAGCAGCAGTGCAGCACATGCTGCGCACACGGTAAAACCGATAGCCAATGTTAGGGCAGAGGCCAAGGGCACGGACCAGGCCGCACCTGCCTCTCCCAAGGTGCACATGCACTGCACGCCTTAATGAGTCAGGGTCAGTCCTTGCTACTAGCACTAAGCGGCATCAGACTGCATCAGAGCTCTGCCGCCTTCCCATTCCTCTCGGCCACCCGCGTGCACCTCAACGCTTGCCCACAGCCCCTTGATGCTTTCCTGGTTACGCTACCCAACAGCCCCAAATGCCCGCCCTCTGCCAATACCCGCGCCTGCATCACCAGCCCTCCACCTCCCGCAAGCAACAATGCACTCTACGGCCCGAATCCACCTGACAGGAAGGGCAGCACGATTTGCCGCACACGAAAGTGTCTCGGACCCTACGCCACCCCAAAGCCGCAGCCCATGCCCCTACTCGCCCCCGGGGTTCTTTGTACAGGCGGGACAACAGCGCGCACAATGCACAGCGCAGGGTTTGAGATCCACCCGTCACTCCAGGCCACTGCGACACTCTCTGCCACAGACAGGGCAGCCCGTGTTCCCCATACCCCTTGTATCCCCAGAACCCTCCGTGCGACACCGCATGGCACCGCAACCCCTCAACAGGACCGCCTGTGTGCCGCTCCTCCTCTACAGGAAGGGCAGCAGCGCGTACTCTGCGTAGAAGAGGTTCCAAATCCAGCGGTAGAAGGACGCCACGCTCTCGCGCGTGTATCCCGAGGCGTGCAGCTTGGCGCTGCGCACCAGCAGCGTCAGCCCCAGCAGCGCGTGGGCGCCCGCCATGAGCGGCACGTTGAACGAGGTGGTCAGCGTCAGCGCCAGCACCACGGCGCCCAGGTAGTTGGCCAGCAGCAGCGAGATGGCTGCGGGAGGGGAGGGAGGGAGGGAGGGAGGGAGCACCGGGCGCCGTTAACACACGCGCGGAAAATGCAGGCTGGTGCGCAAAGGGGTGCATGGTGGCAAGCACCAGGGCGCCCAAGCAGTCGCCAGGTGATGCAGCGAGGTGCCTGCGTTACGGTGTGTGAGGAGCGAGGCAGACGCGTGTGGGTATGGACATGTACGCTAGGACCGCCCAGCGTGATAACGTTGCACACGCCCGATTCAGTTAGGTGCCTAAACGACACTGAGCATAAACACTTAGTAGTACTCAGCTGGCTTCAGATATCAACGGAAAGCCGACATGTTGTGTGTAGGAAAGTAGGTAAAGACTAAAGAGGCGTGCGGCCTGTGACCCGCGACCCACCCAGCATGGCCACGTTGCGCACGCCCAGCCGTGTGGCGAAGGTGGTGATGTTGTTGGCCTTGTCGCCCTCCACGTCCGGCAGGTCCTTGGTGATGGCGATCACGGTGGCGAACACCGTCACGAACGCGGTGATGAAGCTGCGGGTGGGCGCAAGCGGCGAGTGAGGACACGCCGTAAGCAATGAGCAACTGACACATATCCCCCTGGCTCCAGCTCCCCTCCCGTGCGACACAAGGGGCTCTTTGCTTTTACGCGCGTACTTGCTTCCTACCCTCCTGTCCAAGGGTGGCAGACAGTTGCCATTGTGCAAACAGACAGTACGCGCGTACTTGCTTCCTACCCTCCTGCCCAAGGGTGGCAGACAGTTGCCATTGTGCAAACAGACAGTACAAGCAACGTATACACGCGGACAGGCATACCGGGGCACCCAAGAGTACGTGGGCAGGGGTCAGGGGTCCAGCTGCGAGGCCTGCGCGTGCAGCGTCAGTTGCTGGGGTGGTACTCGAGCTGGCATCCCCAAGGAATACGTGTACCTTCCTCGTCTCCGGCGGTCCCCAATATGCGCAAGATCCCCATGCAGGACCCCCAGAGTCGGTTCGCAACCCCAGCAGCGCCTGGGCCGAGCTCGCCACCCGAACCCGCCGGACACGCCTGTGCAGCCCTGAACCGCGGCCCTTGTGCTCCGTTGCAGCTCCACCACCGCTTCCGGGCCACGGCGACCCTGCTGTGACCAGCCGGCCTTGCCCTGCCCACTCCGCCCGCCCATGGCTACTGCCCGCCCGGTGACCGGCTGGGCTAGGTCCCACCTCTTCAACACGCCGCCCCCGACACAGGCCTGGAGCCTGCGGGTGCCCTGGTGAGACCCCAACCTTTCCCCCGCCCATGCCGGAACCCTGTTTCTCCATTCGAGACCTGATTGGCACGTAGGAGCCCCCGCTTATGCCCTCCAAACCGGGCCGCGTCCCACCGCATCGGCAGGCCCGCCTCCCATCCACCTGACCGCCTTACAACACCTCCCCAAGTAGTCCCCAATGCCTCGCCCGCCCCAAGTGCCTCCCTCGCCCCATGTGCAACCCGCCGCCCATATGCCCATGTGGGCCCTTGCAGTTTGCCTGACGTGTTTATCGCATCGGTCCCTGCTCCCTGCACACCGCCATCCCCCAGCGCCGGCCCACCTGATGGGTGGGCTCCACTCGAAGGGCAGCCCCAGCGCCGCCCTCGTGGCGTAGTACACTCCGAAGTTGAGCAGGAAGCCGCGCACCGTGGCGATGATCATGAACGCCGGCACCGCAAACTGCTTGAGGCGCAGCGGCGGCACGCTGTACACGGTGCCCAGGAACAGGCCGAAGGAGTAGAGCCCCGTGATCAGCTTGCCGAAGTTGGCGGCAACCACGCTGATACCCCCCGCCGCCAGCGCCAGGCACAGCCCCCACGCCACGGCCGGGGACAGCTCCCCTGCGGGCCGAGCGAAGGGCGCGGAACGGGGGGTGTTTGCGGGTTATTCAAGTGGCACGAAGACTTTGACATGGCTCCTCCGTGGAGGGTGGATGCGTGGAGGGGACGTCGGCTGCTGCGCGTAGGGAGGCCTGGAACATGAGGCGAACGCGGGGCCCTGGGAGTTGCTCGTGAGCAACGCGGTGGAAGGGCGGCCTGGTCGGTCTGGCTGCTTTGCTAGTTGGTTGGCCCCGTGGACGCCTAGCCAAGGCTCCATCAGCCGTTGGCACGTCCTTAACCGTGCCCTGCCCGTGGCTCCCAACTGCCCAGTGGGCTACTGCCGCTGCCGCCGCTGCCAAGCCCGGCGCCTGCTGCGCTGAGCCATGCCCGCAGGGGCCACCCGGGCCGTGCATTGAACAAGCACGACGGGCATGAGCAGCTTTGTCCCCACGCCTCCACGCCGCGCCGCCTCGTCTGACCCCCGCCTACTGCCGCGCCAAAGACCCCGCCAGCAACCTGTGGCTTTGGGCGCTGGCTTCCGCTGTCCTGGCTCCGCTGCTTGCCGATTGTGCGCCTCCCCACAGCGCACTGCTCAGATGAACTTTCCTTTCGCGTTAGGCCGGCACCCAGCCATGTGAAGACCGCGGCGAGCCGTCCGCAGGCACTACGTTCCTCGGCACGCCGCCACGCCCGGGGCGAACCTCTGCCGTGCACCGTTCTGACTCGTACACCCACCTTCATCCAAGAGCTACCGTGCGAGATATAGCGGTAAGGCTGTGCTGCTATGGAGCGTACAAGCATCTGTTCAGCGGCCTGCGGTGCACTGTGCACCTAAGCAAGCAGCAAACGACCAAAGCGTGCTGTACGGTGCGTACCGTACAGTTCCGCGCACCACCTGACGCTTCTGGCAGGGAGGGCAAACCGTGCCGTGCACAATTCCACGCGGCGCTGCATACGCCACGCCGGGTGAGTTCACCGCACCGCGCACGGCCCCACCTGACGCCACTGGCAGGAAGGGCTTGTTGAGCACATCGATGTCCACGTCGTAGATCTGGTTGATGCCCACGATGTAGCCGTTGCCGCACAGCAGCGCCACCAGCCCCAGCACCGCGCGGGGCAGCAGCGCCCAGTCGATTAACTCCGGGTGCTCGAGCAGCGCCCTGTGCAGCACAGCAGCAAGTGCATGTGATGGTGCACGTGTCAAGGGCTGCTTTGGGTAGGTCGTAGAGGGGAGTGTGCGTGTGTGCCTTTGCTGGATTGGGGATGTGGGCGCGGTGGCGGAATGGGGAATGCGTCGCACGCCCAGGCAGCAGTAGGCTGCGCGCTGGCTACGAAACCGATTGGCTCTGGGTGCCAGGCCCGCATTGTCTAGTAGTGCCCCTCTCTGCCCCTCCCAATCTGGGGGATGGCGACAGAGTGCGTGGCAAGGAGGACCAGCAGCGTCTGCTATGGTAGGGCCCCCAGCACGCAGCACACAGCCTCACTTGGCGGTCACGGCTGTCGTGCCCAGGATGGTCCCGCGGATGGTGTGTGGTCGTAGGAACTTCCAGAATGCATTTGGAAAGTTGGCAAGCTTTTGTGCTAGGCTGCTATCATCGCTGCCGCTGGGGAACGACGCTGCGGACGCTGTGGACGAGGGAAGTGGGAGCTCGCGACGACCGACGACCGGGGCCTACACAGGTTTCATAAAGTTGATCAGGCTAACGAATCTACTTATGACATCCGCGCTGTTGTTGCGCATCAGCGCGGGCCTCCCTACCGGTGGATGGAAAGGAGCGACCCGCCGCCCGGCTGTTCGCAGAACAGGAAGCTGTGCAGGGCGCGATGTCGAAGCAAATGAGCTGCTAAGTCGTCTGCAGCTCGTGCAGGCCTCCATCTCGCGTCCTATAGGAGGTCTGGTCAGGGTAAGGCTTCCCAAGGTTCAGTTAACGACCAGGATATACACAGATCTCAATGCCCTTTAATGTTTCATATGTGTTTGGAGGGTTTGATGTTGTCCTTGCGCTGACCAACATCGCCTGGGGCTCCTCCAAGCCAATCGCCCGTACTTGTGCCTATCGCGCGGCCAGGGCGTAGCATGCCCTAACCTTGAGGACGGCCCGCCCGAAGCGGTCAAATAAATATATCTATTTCCTATGACAATGTGTCAAAAGTACCATGATGTCGTGTCGCCTACTCTGCCCTGCACGGCCGCAGCGCAAGACCCGCCTGCTCCTGCCTCCACATTTCTTAATGCGGATGGCATTGGCGAACCCTTCTTGGCCTGCAGGACCCAATATGCTGCAGATTGGTAAAGCCGCGTCCGGTCCTAGTGCATGCTGCATACACACTGGTTATTATGCACGACGAGTGGTTTGGCAGGGAACTCCCACGGGGAACTCCCTTGCACATGGCCGACCGTTATTTGAGCCATCGTGCTGTGCAAGCCGTCCTGGATCTCGGGCAGGTCTCTAGATGTATGTATGCTTTTTCAGTTTTGGTCTCCATAGCCCGGCCCCTTCCCATTTAGGAAACAGAGCTGGTCCCGGCAATTAGGGACCCTCGACACTTCCGCTCCTTTGAGCTTTCTTGCTGCAGTGCCACAGCACAAACCAGCAATCTCCGGTACAGCGCCAAAAAGCAGTCCCCATGGGCAGCTCTGCATGTGGCCAGCTGGCATCCGCCCACTGCTTCAGTGCGCTGCAGCCACACGTTGCCTCCGTCCGCAGACCCTCATGCAATGCGTTTCAAGATCAAGGGCCATGCCAACGCTTGGATGCGAAGCGCCGCCTGTGCGGCACCCAGAGCACGGCATACAGCCGCCACCGCCACCGCCATTGCCCTGTGGGCACCGGCAATGTCCACCACTATAATTTGCTCGCCTTCCCGCTGCCCGCTTGACAACCCAGTTCAAGGCCCGACACTCTACGCCTTCGGACGATACGCCCTCCTCACAGCCCCCACGTAGGCCTCCCGACCACGCCCCGCTGCCGGGCGGCGTGCACATGCTACCGTCAACACCCAACAGGCGCCACCTTCCGACACCTTGCAAGCCCTTTACCCCAAGGGGCCATTACGCTGGCGGCGCCTCGGAGCCCTCGCGCTGCCGGCTGTTGCCCCCGTCGGGGTGCGATTGCGACTGCTGCTGGGACTGCTGCTGCTGCTCCGCGCCCTCGGGCACCTCCCGGTCCGTAACGTCCCGGTAGTACAGCCGCTCGCCTGTGGGCAGCAGCAATGTGGTTCTTTGGCTTTACAAAGTTGTGATGTAGGAAAGGGAGGCAATGTAGTGGAGTAGAACGGGATAATAATCATCCGCCGTTACGTCCTGATAGAAATGCCGTTCGTGTGCTGGCGGCAGCACAAAGCCTATCAGGAAAGAGCAAAGGGTCTCCTTGACGCAAAGCCGGGCTTACGGCCCGGTGGGAATGCGATGCTCCCATGGAGTGCTCAGGCGGACTGCAGACCAGGCAGCGTCAGACCTTATGTGCCGCACGCATGCTTGGACTGCATGACGCTTCCAGGTACGGCAGCACCACAGGCGACTTGCGGCTACGCCTTATACAGCATAGCTACCGCACCCACCCTTGAAGCGCACGCTGGCGCCGCTGACCCCCGGCGGGTCCGCCACCAGCTCCTTGACCAGCCGCTGCGGCAGGCCCAGCCCCAGGCTGTGCAGCAGCCGCCGCAGGTCCTCCGTCTTGAAGTAGCCGCACCCCGTGCGGTCGAAGAACCTGGGAGCGGGACACAAAGCGTGGAAGGAAGTCAGCTGTCTTGCAATCGCCGAAAGGTTCTGGGCCAACACGCAAAGGAGAACCGAGTAGGCAGCTGCATTACCAACGATGACTGCACAGCAAAGGGGCATTCGGGTGATCCAGCGCCCCGGCGAACGCAGTACACGCACACTAACACGCCGTTTCGCCTAGTACACGTTGCTCTACGCTAATGCCATCCCAGCCAATGTACCGCCAGCCAGGTAGGCCGCCCCGCCGCACGACACCACGCACCTGAAGGCCAGGAGCAGCATCTGGTCGGTGACGTACTTGGGCTTCCTGCGCTCCTTCTCCTTCTCCTTCTCCTTGTCCTCCCGCCTGACGCTGCCCTCGCGTTCCCGCTCCTTATCCCTCTCCGCCTCCTTCTCTCCCCCCTTGGGCCCCGCTGCTGCTTTGCCGCTGGCCTTGTCCTTGGCGCCGTCCTTGGCGGGGGCGGCGGCGGCGGCGGCAGCCGACGGTTCAGGCGCAGGCGGCGGCGGTGGCGGCGGCGGCGGTGGTTGGTCGGGCTTGACATCCTCGTCCACGTCCATCTCCATCTGCAGGGTGGCAGCAACACCGCACCAAGTCACGACGCGCTCGGTGCTTGGAGAAGGCGGGTGAGGCATCATAACACGCTACCTTTTCCCCTTCAGACAAAACACCCCAAGCTGCGTCGTGTCAGCAAGCGTCGGTCTCTCTGCAATGCGACCTGGCGTCACATTGCCCTCGGCGTCAGCCCGCAGCCCCAGGCCGTCACGGCACAGTCGCACCTCGTCACCGTCGTCGTCCGCGTTGCCGCCCGCTGGCTGCCCAGCCGCCCCAGCCGCCTCAGCCTTCTCCCTGTCCTCCATCTTGACCTCCACGGCAGCAGCAGCAGCAGCAGCAGCAGCACCTGCAGCCCCGGCCTCCCCGGCGGCAGCACCGTCACCCGGTGCCGGATCCGCAGCCCCGTCCTCCGCCTTGATGGCCACCTCCTGCCCTGCGCCGTCGTTAGCCCCATCCGCCATCGCCACATCCGCAGCCTCCTCTGCGCCATCAGCCGCCTTCGCCTCCTCTGCGCCGTCAGCCGCCTTGGCATCCTCGGCTGCCTTTGCCTCCTCAGCTGCCGCCGCCACCGCCGCGCCGGTCTCCTGCTCTGCCTCCTGCTCCTCCTCCTCTTCCTCCTCCTCCTCGACCTGCTTCTTGCCGCGCCCCTTGCCGCGCCCCTTGCCGCGCGCTGCCTTCCCGCCGCGGGCGCGGCCGCGTGCAGAGGACTGGGGGCACAGGAGTGGCGACACACATGACACTCAGATTAGGGTTACGCACTGAACGTGGTGGTGTCCAATGGGCCGAGGCACCGGGACGTGTAACAGTCGCGTGCAGGTACCGGCAAGGACCCCCCCAAGAGAATGCGTTGCTTGTTGCTTTCCCCTTCCATGGCCTTACTTGTTCGTATACAGCGTACGCACGCCATGCACGCTAGCGCTAATGCATGTCAACCCCACCCCGCAGGGCGGCCAGGGGCGGGAGCAGCGGCAGCGGCAACCTACCGCGCGACCCTTGGCCTTGGCCTTGCCCTTCCCCTTGGCAGGCGATGGCTTTTCCTCTTCCTCCTCCTCCGCCTCCTTTGCCTCTTCAGCTGCCTTAGCATCCTCGGCTGCCTTTGCCTCCTCAGCTGCTTTAGCCTCCTCCGCCTCCTTAGCCTCTTCAGCCGCCTTGGCACCCTCCGCCGCCTTTGCAGCGGCCGATTCGCCCTCCGCCGCCGCTGAGGCTGCCGCTGCATCGGCGCCGCCATCTGCCATCGGCTGGTCGGCACCCTGCTGCTCAGGGACAGCGCCGTTCGCAGCCTGCGTTTGTGTAGAAAGCATCAATTGCAGTCGTTGCCGGTAGGGTATGAAAGCGTGGGGCCAGTGCAAATGGAGGCATGTCTCCGACAGCAAGACCACTCAGTCACCGTCATTTGCCAACGCTCACGTAGCACGCACGCGCAAAGGGACAGCACACAGCAGGTTTCAGTGCAGATGAGAGGGGCAACCACAAGGCATGTACGCGACAAAGCGGCGACGCACCTCGCTCCTCGGCTTCTTGGCTGCGCCTTCGCCCTCGCCGTCCGCTGCCGCGTCCGACGGCTGACTGCCGCCTGCCGCCGCCGCCGCCGCCGCGGTGTCGCCATCGTCACGTCCGCGCTTGCTGCCGGCGCCGCCGCCACCGCCAGCCGCCGCCGCAGCAACAGCAGGAACAGCCGTCTGCGGCGTAAGCACGTGCTCCCTGCAGGAGTACATAAAGGGCGTAATGTGGTACAATCTGTGCAGAGTTACAGAAGCGGCAAGCCGGTCCTCCTCTGATAAGTCCTCATACTTGAACGAGTAACAACCCAGTCCTCGTATCCAAAACCTAACAGGTCCACAAACCGCACGAGGCACTCCCCCTCCGTACTGCCCGTCCCACCTGTCCGCCAGCAGCCCGCGGTACACTGCCATGCCGTATTCCCGCACGAGCATGTCCTGCACGCACTCCGCGAACACGGACAGCTCAAAGGTGGGCTCGTCGCGGTCCGTCTCGTCGTACTCCAGCAGCCCGTGCAGCGACAGGCTCACGGTCTTAACGCGCTCGGAGCCGGGGCCCGCGCGGCCGCGCAGCTGCAGGCCCGGCTCCTCCGGCGGCGCCACCGACGGCAGCGGCGCGGCGGCGACAGGCGAAGCCGCCGCCGAGGCGTCGGCAGCCGCATCCCCAGCAGCAGCAGCTGCTGCTGAAGCGTCCGCTTGGGGCTGGGACGGGCCCTTGTCCTTCGCAGCATCGGCGCCGCCCTCCGCATCCTTGCCCTTGGGGGTGTCCTTGCCAGTGTCCTTCCCCGCATCCTTGTCCTTGTCAACTGCATCGGATTTGGCGTTGGCGGGCTCTGCGGGCGGCTCCGAAGCCTGGCGCGAGCCGGGCGTGGCGTCCTTGTCCTTCCCGTCCTTGGCCTCCTTGCTGTCCTTGGCCTTCTCCTTGTCCTTGATGTCCTTGGCTGCGGCCTCCTTGGCCTTCTCGTCCTGCAGCATCCGCACGCGAGTGAATGGATCAGGGGGCTCTAGGTGTGTAGTGTCCCATCCAGCTGGTTCTGCAAGGTATCGGGGCTGGCCGACACCACTGCCAGGCGCCAACCCGTTGCCTGCTCGCCCCTGCAAAAGCGAAGCCTTGCGCCGCCTGACCCGCCCGCACCCCTGATCCCTTAGACCCTTAACATGTCAGTACTCCTCGACAAAGAACCCATCCGTGGGTGCCCACTCCGTGTCCTATTCTTGCAGCACGTAGCTGCAAATTTGGCCGTCACATGATGCTGCTTTGATACACACCTTCTTGGCCGCGTCCTCCAGCGCCATCCGCTGCGCCTTGAACGCCGCCTGCCGCCGCGCCTCCTCCGGCCACGTGTCAGGGCCCGGCACGCACGCGTCGGGCACGGCAGCGTACAGCACCACCACCTCCCTGCAGCCGGGCTCCTCCATGCAGGCGGCGGGCGCGGGCGACGGCGAGGCCTTGCCGCCGCCGCCGGCAGGCTGCTGCTGATGGCGGATGTAGGTGACGGTTGCGACGCGGAGCCAGGCGTTGCAGGGGGAAAGGTCCAGCCCCACCTGCTCGGCCACGTGCCGGCACGCGGCGCGGATAAGGGCCCCGTCCTCCCTGCATGCATGGTTGGGCGGATGTGTGAGAACACCTCCGGACGTGGAGACACAATGGCTCGCCACCGTGCTGCGCACCGGCAGCCCTGCCAGCGCGCAGCAAACAGTTGTGCTGACACTCACACTTCAAAATTCGCAGCATGGACGAGCAGAGGGGCAGCACCTCTGACCTGGGCACCAGCACGCAGGCCCAGGGCCGGATTCGGCACACCCCAAGGCGCAAACCGCACCTCTCGCAACCACCGTCCGTACAATGCCAAGACAGCACACAGCAGCACGGCGCACACCTTTCGGGGTCGCCGCCGTCCAGCTGGGGGTCCCACGCGCCGCCCAGCGCACCCAGTACGCCCCGCGTGCGCGCCGCCGCCTCCCGCTGCTGCTGCTCGCCAGTAGAGCCCTCCCCAGCGGGAGGCGGCGGCTTGACAAAGCGCGCCGCCACAAACTTGAGCGCGTTGAGCAGGTGCGTGCCGCGCTCCTGGTGCGGGCCCAGCAGCACGTCCTGGCGCTGGGAGGGAGTCAGGCCCTGCACCAGCAGCACCTGCAGGGACCGAGGGACGGGCGGGTAGGCGGCAACATCAGACACGGCGGATACGATGCCGTGCATATGCCGATGCCATGTGCGTGCTGTGTAAATGGATGCCGTGAACCGCAAGCAGCCGCGTTTCGTCTTGAGACATCCCCGTGTCTGCTGCCCACCCTAAGGCCGTCGAGACTCCGTACGCGTGCCGTAGCTATGCTGCCCACCTTGGCGATGTACTTGACGCCCCCGTGCGTGTGCCCCGGCCCAGCCTCTCCGGCCGCGCCGCCCTCCCCGAGCGACGACACCGACCCGTGGGCCGGTGGCGGCGACCCACGGGTCAGGTCCAGCTCGTGGTCGTAACGCACGTAACGGTCCAACGGCAGCAGGCTGCAGCCCAACGAGTCGGGCGCCCCGTGCTGCGCCACCATCCAGCTGCACGCTAGGCGGCTGAAGTCCGGCGGGACCGTCAGCAGCGAGTAACGCCGTACCAGGTCTGCGTAATCGCGCTCGTACGTTGTGATGGGGTAGCTCGGCACGCGGATGCCGTACTCGGGGTTCTTGGGACGGGCAGGAGCGGGGGCTGGCGCGGGTGCGGGCGCAGGGGCGGGGGCGGGGGCGGGCGCGGGGGACGCGCTTCGGCGGCGGGGTGGCGGCGCGCGGCCGGAGCCGGCGACTGGCGAGGGGCTGCGTGGCTTCCGTGCGGCGTCGTCCTGTGGGTTGGGGCCGGGGCAGGCATGGTGGCTTGGGGAGGTGAAAGGGCACAGCTCGCAGGACACCGTGAACTTGGCGCATGCTTTGTATGGCAGAAATGCCCCTGCAAGCTCCACCGGTATGATGTTGTTGCAGGGAATAGCGGGGGCCGTAACAACCATACCGGTAGGCTGCACCATTGCAACAACAGCGGCAAGTGCTCCCGTACTGCGAATGCTTAGTACCCCAGCACCCACCCTGTCACGACGCGGCGGCGGCGGCGAGGGCCGCCTGTCCCGGTGGTCCCTCTCCCTTGGAGGCGGCAGCCGGTCGCGGTCTCCCCTGTCTCTGTCCCTGTCGCGCGGCTCCGGCAGCCGGTCGCGGTCCCTGTCCCGCGGCGGGTAGTCGCGATCCCGGTCCCGATCGCGGTCCCGCGGGGGAAAGTCCCGCTCCCGGTCACGATCCCGGTCACGTGGCGGGAAATCCCGATCCCGATCGCGATCACGGTCACGGTCCCGTGGGTCCGGGCCACGGAAGTCCCTGTCCCGTGGGTCGGGACCGCGGAAGTCGCCGCGGCCCGGCGGTGGCGGCCCGCCGCGCATGGGGCCCGGCCCCCGGTCGTCGAAGTCCCTAGGCCCCGGCCCCGGCCGACCCATGGGCCCAGGTCCCAACGGACCCATGGGCCCGCCAGGCCCCGGCAGCGGGCCCATGGGACCCATGGGTCCGCCGCGCCCGCCGCGGTCGTCATCCCGTAGCATGGGGCCCGGGCCCGGGCCGTACATGCCGCCCATGGGACCTGGCGGGCCGCGACCCATGGGTCCCGGCCCGAGTGGACCCATGGGTCCGGGGCCAGGTGGTACGACGTAGCCGCCGGAGCCCATGGGGCCGGGGCCGCCCACGGGGATGGGGCGGCCGCCGGCGGGCCCGCCGATGGGACCGCCGGGGACGGGTTGTGCGCTCACAGCGCCGGCGGCGGCGCCGGAGCCGTAGTAGCGGCTGGCTGATGCAGCGGCGGCACTCGGGGCAGCGGCTGCGGGGCCGGCCGAGGGAGCGGACGTGCGGCCGGTGGGCGAGGTGGGGCCACCTGTGGTCATGTGTGGGGGCAGCATGGAATCGGCGTCTTAAGATCTCGGATATTAGACAATGGCACGAAGTAGGCCCAAATGTCAAGCCTAAGTGACGACTACACAGCAGCAGCAGGATCAGCCGATGTACTAGATCGCTGGGTCTGCGCCGTGGGAAGTCACTGAATTGCGCCAAGCGAGGTGATTGCGCTGCTTATGCGCCCAGGGCCCAGGAACATCCAAGCAGAACTCGCATGGTCAACGCAGCGTTAGTCAGCGTCCAACATACAGATCTAGTGTGCGGTACGCACCGCTGCCGTAGGTACTGGTCGAAGCTCCGTAGGGCTTGCTGGCCTGATAGGAGCTGCCGCCTCCAGCCGCAGCCGCCCCGTAGGTCGAGGCAGGGGCAGCAGTCGTGGTGGCAGCACCCGCGCCCGTCGGCTTGGCGGTTGTGCCGTACGTGCTGCTGCTGCCGTACGTGGCAGTCGAGCCGAACTGGGCCTGTGGAGGGTAACGGCGGAGAGCGCCGAGGGCAACGGTGAAGATTTACCCAAGCTGGTCAAGGCACGGGCATGCACTGCTTGGCATGCGCGACCAGGACGCTGGGTCGCAAAAAGTCGGGGCACACATGCCTGCGCATGGAGCGGGCAGCGCCGACCACACGGTGCCCACAGCATGCGCCTCGAAAGTAACGCCAACCTTTCAGCCGCAGAGCCCTATACCCGTCAGCGGCCCGGCCCGCAATTTACCCACCTGCGTTGTGCTAACCGGAGTAGGGCGGTTGGCTGTGTACCCTCCCGCCTGCTGAGCCTGGCCCGCACTCGCCCCAAAACCACCGCCCTGCTGCGGCTGCTGAGCTGAAGCCCCGGCCCCCGTCCCGTAGCCGCCTGCGGCTCCAAACGACGCACCCTGCTGCTGCTGCCCTGCCATTCCGTAAGTGCTACCCTGCTGCTGCGAGCTGTACATCCCGGCCTGCTGCTGCGCCTGTGCCTGCTGTCCGGCCGTTCCGTACCCGCCGTACTGCCCAGCCGCTCCACTGCCGTACGTCTGGGCGCCAGCTGCTGTACCGCCCAGACCAGGCGGCGTGGCACCCGTCATGCCCCCGACACCAGCTCCACCTTTCGCGCCCTGCTGCATGGACCCGAAGCCTCCACCGCCGCCCGCAGCTCCGGCAGCACTGCTGCCGTACTGCTGCGCGCTTTGCCCGTAGCTGCCTGCCGTACTGCCGTACCCTCCAGCACCAGCGCCAGACCCGGCCGCCCCACCCAGACCGGGCACGCTGGCCGCCTGGCTGGGGGGCATCTGCAGGTTTGCGTTGTACCCTCCAGCCCCAGCCCCACCGCTAGCGGTGCCGTACGTGTTGCCGCTGCTGCCGTACGTGTTCGCGCCAGCTGCAGTACTGCCGTACTTGCCCTGCTGGGCAGAGTACTGCCCGGCAGAGCCCTGCGCCCCTGTGGCGCCGCTGGCCGCCCCGCCGGACCCAAAGGTGCCGCCCGTGCCCGCGCCTGCACCGGAGCCGTACACCTGACCCGTGGCGCCGCCCGCAGTACTGGGGTACGGACCGAAACGTGACTGGGTAGCGCCCTGCGTGGCGGCTGCGCCCGTTTGCTGTCCGTACGTTTGCTGGGCTGCGCCAGCGCCAGTTTGCTGACCGTATGAGCCCTGCAGGCACGCGTAACGGCGATATGTGAGCAGATGGGACAGCATGGGAGGTCAGGAAGACTGGTGTACCTCGTTACCGTACGGACTTCCGTTGGTTGCCCGAAAGGTCCACTGGGCAGAGCCATGCCAGCAGTCACGGCGCACTATCCAGCGGCCCAGCGCCACATCAGCACTGGCAAGCGACTGCCCTCAATGTTGCCTTTTGGCTCGGCAGCTCACAATGCGGCCCACCCGGAGCTTTCCAGTCACCCCAGCACCGGCTGGAATGTCCTCTGCATGCCAGCGCCCATGCTCATTGCGTCTGTACGGCAGCAGCCAGACCAAGTTTCAACCCGCTCCGTTACCCACGCCCGCACCCACCTGCACCATGCTGGCAAGCTTGCTCTGCTGGTCAGCGGGCATGTGCGCCAACGCCGCAGCAGCCGCACCCCCGGCCCGCCCACCAGCGCCGCCGGCCCCCGCGCCAGACGCCGCCCCAGACCCGTAGGTGGGCCCCGCAGCCGCCCCCTGCGCCGCACTGCCCACCGCTCCATAGCCGCCATACCCTGCCCCTGCGCCCGCCCCGGCGCCCGAGCTTCCATAGCCGCCGGCGCCCCCAGCCGCACCCGCGCTGCCGTAGCCGCCAGCTGTTGCGCCCGTAGCGCCAGAGCTTCCGTACCCGCCCGCGGCCCCCGCTGCTGTGGCAGACCCATAGCCGCCTGCCCCTGCGCCACTCGCGCCAGTTGACCCGTACACCTGCTGCTGCCCCGTGCCGTACCCCGCCCCGGCGCCCCCGGTTGCCGCTGCGCCTGAGGAGCCGTACACCGGCTGCTGCTGCTGTCCTGGGTACCCCCCGCCAGCAGCTGTGCCGGCCTGGCCGTAGGTGCTCCCCGCGGCTGGGGCTGCGCCGGAGGCACCGGCACCGTAGGTTGCAGTAGTGCCGTAGCTCCCGCCCGCTTGACCCTGGCCATACGTGGCGTTCGAGCCGTACACGGGCTGGCCGTAGCCTGCATTGGTCACGCCGCCGGTGCTGCCAGCTGCGCCGTAGGTCCCTGTCGCGCCTGCCGCAGCGTTGTAGCCCCCTGCCCCTCCGGCACCCGCTGCTCCGGGCTGGGCGTAAGCCCCTGTTACATGGTTGCGCATCAGATGTATATCGGCATACGGTTATCAACTGTTCAACAAGTCGCTGGGCTATCAGGGTGGTACCGACGACCGGAGCACGAGCAAGATGGCTACCACGCGTGCACCCGACTTCGCCATACCTGACTGATAAGCTGAAGCCCCAGCATAGCCGCCAGCCCCTCCAGCAGCACCGTAAGCCTGCAGAATGATACGAACAGAGGGCTCAGGGTCGGTGCACTGTCTGGTGACGGATGCCGAGACAGCGATCTGTGGCGGGCTATACGCTACCACGGCTGGATACTGCACCAGGACAGATAAGTGATGAGCTTACGGCCTGATACTGCTGTGCGTTGTAAGAGCTGGCGCCTTGGGCGGCCTGCAGGACGAGATGAGGCAACCGGGCCGTTAGCGAGAGCATAAGACCGATATGAATGATAAGAGAACATGGTGCTACGTTTTGGTCTGTCCAGCCTCAGCAGAACGACACGCCCTTGAGAGGAGCCTGTGAAATGACGACCATGTCCAGCCGCCCACCTGGCCAAACTGCGCCTGCTGCCCGCTAGCTGCTTGTCCGTATCCTTGTGCACCTTGCTGCCCGTACACTGGGTAGCCCTGGTTGCCCTGGTAGTCCATTGTCACCGGCTCTCCAAGCCAGGTGCCGCTACTCAAGACAGCATTCACGTATGCTACGCCTCACTTGCTGTAGTGTGTTAACTATAAGTGAACGGGGATCCTGCAGCGCTCCATACCAAGGCGCCCCTGCCATTCCGGATGAACGACCCTGGGCGACCCGTGGGCGAGACAATGCTTTTGTCCCAAGGACACAGCATGGTGAACTAGTTTTCATGACAGTTTTCGCTTAAATTGTGTAAAGAGCGTAGTGCAGCAACTATATTATTGATATACGCTGCCTGTGAACACGTCGGGATAGGGGCCTGGACCAACCCAGACAGCCTGCCGCATAATCCATAAGAAGCTGCGTTACTGGCTACAAATAATGCGACAGGTTGAAGGGGAAGCGCAAATGCGTGGCGCGCACCGACGTGTCGTGGTGGGTCTGAAACCCTGCAGCACTTCGCGCTTGCAGATATCTGCCGCAAACAGGAAATTTCTTTCACGCCCTGCAAAGTGGAACTGCACTTCGATACCGGTAGCATCCGCTTGGCCAACTGCAGGGGCCCGCAGCGACACGGCCCCGCGTGTGCCGCGTCGTGTGCCACAGCAAGAGGCAGCCCAAGAACCCCAAAAACTGGCGTAGCATGGACGAGGTAGGCGGTCCATGCATCGGGGAAAGACTGATGCAAGTCATGTTATGCAAGAGGCATGTTGCGCTGGGTGGCGGGTGCGCCGCCCCGAGTGCTGCACACTGGGTAACCACTGGCAGTTTAACCAGTGGGTGGCACGGCAGTGGGGCTAGACTGGGTGGCTCTGCAGACAGGGCGGCACTCGCACGTGCGGAACCGCGTGCGGCGCGTTGTCCCTTACTCCGATCCATGATAACCAGCAGCTTGGTAAACAGTCCACGCAAGGCCATGGCGAACTAGGCGCTGCCGTCAGCCAAGGGTGCCCTCAGCACTGTATTGGTGGGCTTGGGTTGTTGTTTGTGCCTTTTTAGGGCACATCTCTGTCTGAAGCCTGGGAGCACCGCCGGTTGAGCGCACGAACGGCACCACGGGAACTGTCGTAGCGTGCCCTACCCTGACCAAAAAACGGTGTGCCGACCTTGCCATGTCGCCCTGGCCCGCAGTTGAGAGACCACCTCGAGCAGCCGCAAGGAATGGGCGGGGGCATATCGGCAATGCTTAACTGGATTAGCCAAAACTCTTTTGGCGCGCAAGGGAGCAAGGAGACGGTGAGGTGGCTGGTGTGCGCAAGTGAGCGGCTGCAACACGGGTGCAAGGGCGGAAGGCATTGCTGAAACACGGGGAGGAGGACGGGTAGCGACACGCGTACTTCCGTCCAGAGACCTACATGTTTGCCATTGGTGTAATTGTAGTGTGATGGAGTAGCACACCTGGCACAACTCGGAATGCGCTTATGCACACTATAATGGTCCCCTGTTCCTGGTCGGTTTGGTCGCTAACCTGCGCCCGCCGCCTGGAATGTAGCTCACTGCCTGAGCCAACCTTCGGACCCTGGCCTTGCCTCTTTACATAGGTGTTGGGTCCGGCGGGCACGTACCCGTACTGGTTACCAACCCAACCAATGCTCAGCTGCCTTGAATGGCCGGGCTCTTCCAGGCGTGAGCACTGCTATGGTGCAAGGAGCACGGTGCAAGGTCGTTGGCCCGCCTATGCGCTGCTTCTCTGGCGCCAAGCCCCAAGGCCTCGGCCGTGCGCTCCCCTCTTCTCCCTCCCACTATAGGCGTGGAACCTCGGGGGCATGTACCGGTGGCTGCTTCGGCTCACCCCGCTCCCACGGCAACGGGTGAAGCCCAGCAAGTGAGTAGCCATGCGATGCTGCGGGGTCCAGGGCGCACCACTCGTGGACAGTCAACATTGGTGTGCATCATGGCGGGTGGCCACGGCTTGGAACAGGGGCTGGAGCGACTGGTAGCGCTATTGGAGCGGCCCATGCGGATCACTCTTCAGCTGTCAGGCGGCTGAGGTGCACCAGTTCTTCCACTGTCGCTCTGTCCCCCGCTCATTGCCGTACGATGCCACCCAGCTCCCCCAGCCGCGTACCACAGACGTCGGTGCAAGAGGGACCACAGCTTGGATGCCCCAACCGAGCTGGACGGGCGCGGCCGCCTGGTACCTACTACGTACCTGCACGAGGCCGCCCTGACACTGCGTGCATGGCCTCCATGGCACCCGCAGGCCCCACCGCTGGGACGCCCCGCCGGAGCTGGTGGAGCGGGCCGAGGCCAGCCCCCTCAAGACCATCCTGCTGGTGTCGCCTTACACCCTGGCCGGCATGGCCATGCAGCAGCCCAGCGTGAGTCAACTTGACGGTGCTGCCCTGCCTCCTATTTGTGGGGGGTGGGGACGGGAGGCCCCAGAAGCCCGGCTGTCACCACACTGCTGCGAGCGTGGCAAACGTTGGGGACGATGTACGCCGGTGCATCTATCTTGTCCTGTAGCCGCCTCTCCCCTCGCCTACTGATGGTTGCGCGCACTCACCGTGGCCATCCAGGCACGTCCATAGCCATCTCAGTACGAGGCGTTTTCATGGTGGCAGCGATGGTGTTTTCAGTCGCGCAGTACTGTGTCTGGCTGGCGGCGCGCGTTACCCTCTCCCACTGCCCACCTCCTCCCTGTGCAGGTGCTGACCATGTCCACCTTCGAGGCGGTGTCACGGCTGACGGGGCTCAAGGCGCTGCTGCCGGAGTGCGACCTCAGCCACCTGGTGGTGCAGGAGCCAAGGTAGCGTTACCGGGCTTACTCTGTTTGTATGCCTAATTCAGGTTACATGGTGCTTCCCGGGGGCCGGCCATAGCCACCTGATGGTGCAGGGGCCAAGGAGGGCGAAGGTTTGTTGAATACTACCCCTGATATGACTGCCTGCCTTTCAGCCGACTTTGCCCCTTCAGCTGCTGACGGCCCGCCCCGCCTGGCCTCTTTCCCCCCGGCCTCGCCCGCAGGCTGTACCTTGGCGCCCCCCAGGAGGAGGTGGAGGAGCGCATCCGCGCCAGCGTGGGGCTGCTGTCGCGGCACCGCGTGCCCCGCGCCGTCATCAACGCCATGGTCATGCACGACCCGGGGCTGCCCTTCTGCACCACAGAAGCAGGTGAGCGGCGGGGTAGGTTGACACTCGTGCATGGGCCCATGGGCCTCCCACTCACGCCGTGTCCTGGCGCGACCCAGGGCTGCCCTGTTGCATCAGGAAGCAGGTGAACGTTTGTGGGTTAACGCACATGCGTTTGCCCAGCGCCTGTCGTTTACAGCATAGTGTCGTTGCGCGGCCTGGGTATACCCTTCTTCACCGACTCTTGTGCGCGTGCCTAGAGCCCGTGCTGCGGTCACGTGCGCAAGCCAGGTGCAACATGCAAGCTACTCCTTTTATTCAGCAGCCGCTGTTGTCTCCTCACAACCACCCGAAGAGGCCTTTCGCTGCTACATACAGCGCCCCCCCCCCCAACGACAACGCAACCAGGCAACCTCCTTTGACGGCCCCAGTGTCCCGGTCTTATTTGGCGAAAAATCCTGACCGCTCATAATTTCGGTGCCTTCGGGTCTGGAAATTCTGACAATCGTACATTTTCCAGTATTTCTGGGCAAATCCTGGGGGGAAACCCTCTTGAAAATCCTGATTCGGTCAGGATTCTGCCCAAACAAATCCTGACAGGCA
>VFQN01004034.1_pt1 | contig 19944 bp, 13 predicted proteins | sample 3512371 | NCBI WGS metagenome assembly VFQN01 (sample SAMN10412370, study PRJNA504923) | tailings metagenome | isolation source: Replicate 2 from Balatoc abandoned mine | place: Philippines: Itogon, Benguet | collected 2017-08-28
TCCACAGTCGGTGATAGACCAAAATCAATTCAAGGTGAATTGGGTGACATCCTTCGTGTAGCAAAATTTGTTTGTGAAAATTTGTTAAGAGGAAGTAGTAGTAAAGAGGTTGTTGTTAGGAGATAGGTAGATATATATATTCTATAATAATCCCTCCACATTCATTATCAGCAATAACAAGAATCACATCAGAAATAAAAAGAAAAAAAAACCTATAAATTAAAAGAATCAAAACAAAGCAAGCATAATCAAAACCTACACAAGCAATATGCTTCGCTCTTCACATCAAAGTGAACCAAAAAACAAAAACAACAACAACAATACTAAAGCATGAAAGAAAAAGAAGAATGAACGAGAGAGGGAGGAAAACAGGGCAAATCAATGCTGAATGCTTCAAGCGCTTCTTCTTATCGCAATTATTACTATGATCGTTTGACACACAACAACGATTTTAACAGATAATGCAACCCGTTCCACTTGGAATTTTGGCTTCTTTTGTTGGATTTTCTTCATCATAATCATGAATCTATAGATAATACGGAATATTAACAATATAAGCAATTACACAGAGCTTCTTTTAATACCTGAAATAATTGCGGGGCAATAGAAGTATGTTTAGGTTTTTGACCATCTTTCTTTCCTTTCTCTTCTTCACGATCTTCATCAGTCATTTCTGCACGTTCTCTTAAATATTCTTGACGTTGTAATTGAATTTGTACATCTTCTGGTACATCATCAACAACATAAGAGAAAATTGCCATCGAGACAAAGATCACATATTGAAATCCAATAAATAACCATACTGATCCCCAAGCTGAGCTATCGACTAATTCCATAACAAAACAAACAATCGCAGCATTGGTCACGACAGCAATCACTGCAGTCATTTGTAGAATGACTGCCCATGTACCTATATCTTCAGCACCGGTAGGAATGGTTCTTCTCATATCATAGAGTAGTTTTGATCCATCTCCTCTGATTTCTACTTGATTACCAATATATGCTAAAAGAGGAGCCTATCAAAGATATTGAAATTATTAATACAAAGAAATAAGGATAGATATAAAAAACACCTACCACAGGGCAAGCGGAGACAAATAAAGTCACAAAACCATATTGAATAAAGATTTGTGCATAATCTGTTAATACACCTAATGAGGGATCATACGCTTCTAATCGCTTTTCCTAAAGAGACAGTAGTTCAAATATATGAATAATGCGATATAAATTCTCTTACTAATTCAAGTTTTGATGGTTCAAATACTTTACGATTCTCCTTGATTGCTTCACGATATTCTGCTACTTCATTGTATTGAATAATATATTGATTGACTTTTAAGGTAACATAGTTTGTTACTTTCTCGATGGTCATCTTTGTTACTAATAAAAAAGGAATCGGTTAGACGATAGGTGAGGTCGAGAGAGAGGTGCATCTTACTTAAGAGGATAAAGAGCTGATAGGCAAGTTCAACCATACAAGGACCTTGACAAGCTTCACCTAGATTACTTTTCACAAAAGCAATGAAAAATAAAGATGCATAAGAGTTAATAAATGAAAATGCGAATAATTTCCCAATTAATGCATCATCATATTCTGTATCCGTTCTATCAAGAGAATAAGAGAATAACAATGATGAATACAGTATTAGATAGAATGTATCAAACAAACTTACCGATGATTTTCATTATCATTTAAACTAATAGCTAAATCCGTATAATATGCATTTAAAACAACAATCTGTATGGCACTAAAGACAGAGACAGCAGTATTACCAGTGCTCTTGTTCGCATCATCATTAACATCAGAATTAATATAATACTGTAATCCAAAGATACCTGATACACAACTAATGACTAATAACATCATTAAACCAATAATAAAATAAGAATACCATAATTTCCTGGCTTTACTTCTTGAATCAAAGAATTTCACTAATTTACCATCAATGACAGAATGGGTTGGTACACCTTTAAACTCTGGTCTCTGTGATTGTGTTTCTTCGAAGTCTGATGTACCCCATTCCATTGCTTTACGTGCTTCACGACGTTTCCAATATTCAATCATTAATTGTGACCAAAAGGATACAAAAATACAATAAAAGGGTATGGAATAACCAGCTAATAATGCACGATCAAAATCAAAGATGGCTGTTTCAACTGCCATATCAATTGCTACAAGTAAACCAGCAATCATTAATGATCTTAACCATGTTGTATAATGTCCAACAAATTCAAAATATAATGCAACCTTTTCACCTAAATATTCTTTTACTTCATCGATGGGTTGTTCCCATGGTTTGACACGTAAATTTAACCAAATTTTATTTAATTGATCACGTGCTAATTCATCATGTAATGGATAATAGGCAATGACAGAGGAGGATTCATCATTTGGACCATCATTGGTAATTTTACGTAAGTTTAAAGAACAACATCCTTCTTCATCAGAGGTGATAATATCCATTAATAGCTTGATACGAATAATTGGTGAGAATGGATGAGAAAGATTATGAGCTTTAGCAAACAATTGTGGTTTTTCTATTCATAGAGAGGGTGAGAGAGTTAAGAAAAGGTGAAAGGAATGACTTACCCATATCATATGGTCCGTAAATGAATTGGTATGGTGTTAATGAAGTAATTTCAGGATCGTCAGCAATGGGTGTATTTTGTTTATCAATAACTTTCGCTAAATAAGTTGAATCATATAACATTTTAAAACCAACTTCTGTTGCATGTTCTTTTAAACGTTGTAATGGTGCACGTATTTTAATATAAATTTCATCACCATCACCTGATTGGAAAGCATATGTTTGTAAACCAGATAAAAATAAACGTTCCATAATATCTTCATAAGAAATTTTATTTAAATTTAATGCAGTAACTGTATTATTCCCTTTTTTCGATTGTGATTCTAAATCTTCTTCTTCATGTTTTTTCTTATAGTAATCAGCATTTGGTACAACCATACAAAAATCCCATGTATATCCTTCTTCTGGTAAGAAATATTCATGAAAATCAGAAGGAACTGAGGCTAGGGTTGGTTGAGGGTGATGGTAATTCGTTGATGGTCCTTTGTTGTTGGCATTCACAATCATCGGATTTGTTTGAAATTGACCCGTGCTACCACCATTCGCTTTACCTGTTCGTGGTGAATGTAATTCTAAATGATCATTTTCAACTAAACTTTGTGAAAAATCAGGATTCTTGGAAATTTGCGACTTTCTCTTCGTAAGGATTCTTTTCATCTTTTCAAACTACCTGAAACGGCAAAGAACCCAAACACAACAAGGCGAAATAAGGAGAAAAATAAATTTAGTAAATAAAAGGACAGAAAAATATCACCTAATGTCTAGGATAAACACAGGTTAATGAAAGATCTTTTGAAATGCTTTCGAATCACTCAAATTGACTGCAATTCTCAACAAATCGGTAGAAGAGAATTACCGGTAATTACCGATGCGGAGAGAGAAAAAAAAACGTTTTCAACTTTTTTTTTTTCATTTTTGATTTGTTTGGATATTTCATACAGTATCTTATTATTGAAGAATGGATGAAACTCCTCTCTATGCCCCACCGGAGACAGTATCTTTAGGAGAAGCATTGCATTTAATATTTACTCATTATTGTGCTCCATGGAAGTCAACATTTGCTGAACAGAATTTTCCTGAAGAGGTAAAATCTACTCAACCCTTCGCTAACTCTATGGATGGAGTAAGTTTCGCAAGAATGTGCCGTGAAGCACCTGATTTGGACCAATATATTGGACGGACTGAGATAGATATTATCTTTTCAAAGGCGAAACCACCTGGCATCAGAAGATTAAACTATGATCATTTTCTTGATGCTCTCCTAGCGTTAGCCGTTCGTATCTATCCCGATGAAAATCCTACGATTGCATTGTCAAACTTTCTTGCTAGATTTATTTTTGCTTTATTTGATCAAGGACCATCACCTGATGGAGTATTAGTTATCGACAGGATTCTTACTGAACTTTCGTACGAAGGAGGAGAAACGATGAAAGGAGCTGGCGGTAGAACGGAGATGACAACAGGATATCCTGCTAATACAGCGGTAAACTCCCCTGGTGGCTTCGTCTCAGGAATATCAAATAGCCCGGAAACTTATTACTACCAAAGTCCTTCCGATGATAATTATTACGAATACGAGCAATAACGTTCGAGATCGATGTTTAATAGTCCTTTTGTTCCCTTTCCTTGCTTTGATGTGTTTTTGTGGTTTTCTGATTCACCAGATTTGATGTAACAAGTTATTTATTAACTGTATTCGCAAATGAAAATGCTTTATATTTTACAGTATAAACATCGAAGACATAAATCCTTTTAATTCAATTTTATCTCTTCTAAAGCTCGTTGATGAGGTGGATAAGCAAGATTGAAAAGATCTTCAACTGATTTGTGCATCAAATTGGAAAATACGGACTTTATTTCATCTTCATAAAAGACAGCTTCAACGTCACTCGAATAACTATCTGCATGGTGGAGCTGACCCTTCCATGCTTCTTTTTTAAAAGACTCTAACGCCTCTGAGAGAGGACCAAAGGCGACAGAAAAAATAGTCCTTTCATCAATCCGCCTAAAACGAAACCTAAATAGCACACTCAGTGATCATGATAACACAAAGAAGCAGGGGAACATACTTCCAATCGCCTCGCGGATTCCCTTGAATCGTTATTGAAGCTTCACCTTCAGTTGGGACTTGTTCGCCATCCTGTCCTGACAGAGCGAATCGGAATTCAGCCTGAAATCAAACGATCATCAAACCTTTCTATCGAAATGATCAATTAGCGTACCGTCAATAGATCATACCCGAGGCCAAGGCCAATTGCCTTTATGAAAGCCTCTTTTAACGACCAAATGAGATAAAATATGTCGTATTGATCTTTCTCGTTCGATACACTGCGCGAAAAAACAATAAATGATCACATAAAAAGGTCATTCTAAAGTTTACCTGAATATCAAGTTCACTTCTGTTGGAGTTAACTGTTGAGAAAACATTTCAACATATTCTCGAAACGATTCTACGCCATTAGGACGAGTAATTGTATCGACTATATCAGCACCAACAAGAAAACGATCATGTGAAACAATACACACAAAATCCCCATGATGCGATGCATTATAATTCCAATTTAATACTTTCTTAGAGCTATATTTGAGGTAAGGTTTGTTCTACAAAAGAAATTCAGGCTCGGCAGATGGGAGAGAAGAATTTTACCTCGGGTGTTCGATTGATGGAATATTGTGTTTTATTGGCGAGGTGAAAAGTTTCCATGATCACAGCTCTTTGAAGGAGTATAGATAGGAGTGCACGATGTCTATCAGCTTCAAATACAAACTTTTTCACCTTCAGTTTCTCTTCTTCATGCAACTCTTTCAACATTTCATTGTATTGAACGAGGTAAGGATCGGTGATCTTTGCATACCAAAATTTTATTGGTCTGTGCCTTTTTCCTGGAACAGGAGATGTTCCACTCTCTTCCATCTCCATCGCGCAGCAAGGAAAGCACTCCATCATATCACAATAAAGAATGATATTTTCACTTTTTCGGAATTTAGCAATGCACTAATGGCTATAGTGCTAAATTAAGAGAAAATCTCTCCACACAACAATTGCAAAGATGGAGGAAAGACGTGGATTGAAGCATGGAAGAGATGAAGATGATCATGAGAATGATCGTCGGGATAATGGAAAGTGGCAAAAGAATAATGAATACTCGAATAAACGACCTCGCCGAAATGAGGGATCTGATTGGAATCCTTCAAATCGTCGTCAACAAAATAATCATTATAGAAATGATAGAAGAGGTAACAACGATAAACCACCAATCTTAAGACGAGAAAGTCATGATTCTGTTCAAAACGAAGAAGAGCGAGGCACTAGATCATCGCGAGCTGGTAACAACACTGAAAGGAATGAAGTGGATGAGATCCAACAAGATAAAAACAATACTTCTCTGCTCGAAACAAAGAAAGCATTTATTGAAGATACTTACAAAAAGCCTGAAATTCTTGGTCGAAATAAAAGAATATTTGGTTCATTAATGGGTCATTTAGGATTAGCGAAAAATACATTAGAAAAAGATTCACAAAAGATTCATAAACAACAACAATTATTAAATGATATTACAAAAAAACATGAAGAAGAAAATCATCGTCGTGAAATTCAAAGACAAAAAGAGAAAAAGAAAGAAGTCTATGATCGTAATGTATTAGAAATTCAATTATTATCAAATAATCATCGAAAATATTTAGAATCATTACAATATTTTTTATTTACACAAACAGAACCAAAAATTGCTTGGATACCTGCGAATCATAATAAGCAATCGAAAGAATTGTTGTTGAAGAGACAAGAGGAGGTAAGGAAAGGAGTATCCTCCACTGTTTGTTATGTCTTAATTTTTATTTTTAGGTGCTGAGAGAGCTAGCGGAAAGAGAAATAAGTGATAGCAAGAGATTAACAGAGCTTGAAAATCGATATGAAGCAGATTTATTGCAAATTGATGAACATTTTGCCAATAAGGATCAGTTAAAGCATCATCAGAAAACGAATAGTCGAGAACAAAGCAGAGATGAAACCGAAGAAGGTGATGAGGTTGGGACTGTAGGGCACGTGGAAGAGCCAATAGAAGTTTCCCGCGAGGATCTAGAGCAACCTAATGACGAAGAACTGAAAACGACTGATGATCCTCAAACAACAGAAAAAGACGCTGAAAACGACGAAAATTAGGGATAGGTTATTTTTTCAATCCTAAAAACAATTGTAGTTTCTACATTTGTTGAGTAACTACAGTAGTTTAACATCTGTTACGCCTGCGCCAGCTTATGCTTTCACACACAGATGTCGGCAAACTACCGGTATTTGTTATCGGTAGCGGTTACTTTAAATTTCCGCAAGTGAAATCCAAACACATACATCATCAGCGACAAAGAAGACCAAAGAAAACCCGCTAAATCTCTTCCCTTATTGATGTTAGACCTATTAACATGAGACGATCGTTCTCTATGTTAATGGGCCGCGTTGTTGGCGGTGAAAATACCAATACAGAAGCAAAAAATGAGTTTTCGAGACCTGTGAGGAGCTCGATTCGTGGACCTAATCGACGTGTAGATCGTCATGGTTCCACCAGACTTGCAATAACTGCTTTTGCTGGTGATGAAAGAAACTTTCGTACTGATAGAATGAATAATGTTAAGGTGAATGTATTGATTTCAGAGGTAAGTCATCGGTCAACTTCATAACCACCTCACTCACCTGAATCATGGTATTCCACTGTTTTTTCTTCTTCTTCTATAGTTGAAACAAAAATTGGATAGTATGATTTTAAAACAATTATTAGATTTAATTATTGATTTATCATTAGATCGTGGTTATAAACATCGTAATCTTCTAAATGATTGTGTTGAATTAATTGAATGGATTCAGTCACACCCAACGTATCAAGATATTATATTAAAAGAGAAGAAAAATTATATTAAATATGCTCGTATTTACTTTGAATTATGTAAATCAGAAGGTGTGACCTATCCTTTACATCATTTACAAGCAGCAAAGAAGTTTTTCTCTTGGCATTTTAAAGAACATGAAATACAACTTCCTGACGGCGCTGGAGGCTTTGGAAGTGGTGGAGGAGGAAGTAATAGTAATGAAAATGAAGATTATTACCCCGTATCAACGGCAAATTCATGGAATAACCCCGATGATTACGTTGAATATATTCGTTTACTAATCATCATGGGTGACTATTACACTGCATCCGAAATTGTTTTACTATTAATCAATCAATTTGATTCGGATGATAAACAATATGCAAATTATTTATTTTATGCTGGTACCATCTTTAAAGAATTAAATGATTTAGAACGTGCTAATAATTATTTTTTTGAATCAGCGGAAGTTGGACCACCAAAATTTTTCACAAAAATTGAAATGATGACAATTATATCACGTAATTTAGAAGCATTATCGAATTCACAGACAGTTACTGAAACCAATGCTGAATTATCTGATAGTGAAGATGCTTATCGTATTGTACATCAACAGCTTATATTAGAAGGAATCATTGAAGAAGATGTTGAATATGATGATTGGGTCAATGATGCAGCAACATGGATGGTGATTGCTGATAAATGTGCTTTACATGAGATGCATTCTTTAGCTACAGAGTTTTATATGTTAGCGATCTCTAAAGATATGGATGCTTTCAAGAGACCGATGTTGTGGTTTCGATTCGCGAAGTCATGCTTTCGATGTGGTCGTTTAGAAGACGCAAAACTTGCGATTAAGGTGAGATGAAAAGATTTCTTATGTTTTTTTTGTCTAATTCTGATGTGTTTATAGCAAGCGTTAACGAAAGCTCCTTTTAATGTGCAATTACGTCGAACTCAAGCGAAGTGGATGAAAAGAGATCGATCAGGGAAAGGCGATGATGATATCATCTACTCTGATCCATTAGCGATTAAGACTTTCCATATTGATGAAGAAGATGATCGTGATGGAATTCCAATGCCTACCTCTCCTTCCACTCCCACGAACAAAGCACGATCTCCTTCTCATCAATCTCCCTCACATCGTCGCAGTAAAATACAGTCCGCCACATCACCCTCAACGAGACATCCAACAACGTTACAAAAGATATCAGAAAATGAAACTCTCGGTCCAACTACAAGTAAAGTAAAAAGTGCTACTGACCCTGATTCGATTAGCAGTCCACGTAATGCTGCATCACCTTCCTCATTCTCTCCAACATTCTCCGCAATGTCCCGCCAAATTTCCACTTTAATGCGAATGGATTCAATGAGTGTTTCAACCGAAGTAATTGATTCCATTCATCCAATATTAGATAAAATTAAAGCCCATATGGGATCTGAAGATATTATTTTAGCGAAAACCCAAGCTTTTATACGAGGAAATATTGAAAGAACTCATTTACTATTAGGTACAGTACAGTTTAGAGAACGATTACATCGAATGTCAGCTAAATTATCTGTTTTAATTGAAGGAATGAGAACGAATCCAATCACTGGGAAGCAAGAAGTGATAAATTATCCTGTGTTTATTCGTGTAAAACCATCATGGATGGGAATGATTCGACTCATTCATGTGTATGATATTAGTAATAACCGCTTTGGAGTGATTAAATTACAAACACCCTTTGCTCCAATGAAGGATACCGTGAAGAAGTTAAATGAGTATCATAGAGAAGAGAAATTACATTTATCAATTGAATATCAAAAGATTGTGACGAATATAGATTTAGAGAATATTCAACCACCATCCATTACCTCGACTGAGAATACTCCCCGTCCTTTAGGAGAGGGAGGAGAGGAGAAGAAAGCGAACAATGAGGAACGACAGCGGGAATATTGTTTTCTGATACTCAAATTCTCTAATGATACATCATCGTCTTCCCAGAAAGCGAAGTCGTCTTCCTACTATTATCGCCGTGTATTATTAAAATACGATGAATCCAAGAAAACGGATATCAATCCAAATTATAAACCTAATAATACCCTCGTTGCTGTTGTGGAGCGCTTTAATGAAGGAAAGGTGAATGAATTAATTCGATTACAACAGCTGGAGGAAGAAAGACTATTTGTACTTGAGAAACAAAAGAAATTAGCGAAGGAGAAGCCTCATCTTCCAATTCTAAAGCTTCCACAACGCACGGCAACCTCTACGTCCTTGGATACAATGAGTGCTTTAAGTGCCTACTCTTCTGCTCTGAAGTCCCTATCAGGAGGAGGTGGAGCTGATGATACTTCTACCATCTTGTCATCAGTTCTTGAGCATAAAATCTCATTAGAATCGTATACATCAAGTGAAATTGTTGTGATCCGTACAACAATCTTTAAAGCCTTTCTATTACGTGATGTCTATAAGGATCATTATGGAAACTATTATTTAATTAGTGTTATGAATAGTCATGATGTCACACAAGTAAATTTTCTACAATTTTCAACCAATCATTTATTTTCCTTTTACATGTTAAGAGAATTTATTGATCGTAGTCAATTACAATCATCAACACCACAATTAAAGAAAAAATGGGAAAAATTATTTCGTATTCTATTATCTCAACCATCTTTATTAAATATTGTGATTAATGATCTAATGATTGAAGCACAACATCAAAGAACTGCTTTTTGTCATCCCGAAGAAGATTTTCAAGATTCTTCGCTTCCTCCATTATCACCACTCATTAGCTCACCTAATCACCCGAAAGGAACAATTAACTATGAGGCAGAAGCATTTGAACAACGGAAAGCGCGTATTCCTCCACGGCATCCGAATACTACTACTTCTGAGGACTTACAGGAATTTACCTTTCAAATAAGCTATCAATTAACAGCCTACGCAAAGATACAACCAAATAAGAAAGGAATTAATATTGTTTTAATACACCAACAGCGCAAACCCATTTTAGGCAATGCCTTTGAGGTTTATGAAGAGACAGAAGAAATAAGACGAAAGCGACTCGAAGCAGAATATGAACCAATTGAAGAGGAACCGATGACTTTCCAGTCTTTGTTATTCCCTCTTTTAGTGAAACAACCAAGTTATCAAACGGACTTCTTTCAAGAGATGATGATGTCAAGTCATCGCGAGGGTTTAGGTATCGCCGCAATGGCTTCTCCTTTCCCCTCTATAACTGATGAAGGAGAAACGAAATTTAGGGAACCATCGTTCATCGCATCAGAGAATGTGAATCCAGAAGAGTTCCCAATCTATCATCTCCCAGAAGAAACTCCAATGACTGACATAGAAAAAGAGAAAGTCAAGGTTTCACCAAAGATGAGGAGAAAATCATCCCAAAACATTCGTCATTCAGCTTTCTTCACGAGTGCTGACTCGAATTCGCTTTATCAAGATAGTGATATGTCAGGACTTCGTGTGGGTGGAGATTTTGATAATGAAGAGAGTGATTCGCTGATTACTTTTAATAATAAAGGGAATAATGGTATCTTTCCGAATATGGATGGGAATTCCATAGTGGATCTTCTTTCTCATAATTCATTAGAGGGCGGTGGAATAACAGGAGAGAATGAGGAACCAGCCATGAAAGGAATGATTTTACCATTAGATTATTCTGGAAGTGGTTCAATGACCATGAACATTAATCAACTTATACAAAATATTAAAGAACAAGAGGAAGAGAAAGAAAGGCAAAGACAAGAAGAATTAAGAGCTGAAGAAGAGAGGCGACGAGAAGAAGAGGCAAGACGATTAGAGGAAGAGAATAGACTCTATCAGGAAGAGATGCGACGTCAGAAGGAAGAAGCACAGATGACTGCTGAAGAACAAGTCACCAGAGATTACCTTCTAGCTGTAAAACGAAGAAAGTTTATTCAAGATTATTCCATCTCTTACTCAACTGATTTAATCAGATTAGTGGAAAGAAAACTTGTAACCGAGGCATTTACCAATAAAGTGTTAGATATTGTGGTTGATGATCTTGTTAAGCGATCTGTGACATCGTTTTTAACATCACGGACTGCTCTCTTTGTTACCAAGACAGCACTGACGACAGCGACGATAAAAGAAGGTTTAATTGATGCTGTGGTGAATGAATTGATCGAAATAATAATGAATGAGGAAATCTCATGGGATGTTTTATTACTAGCTGTCTTTAATCATTTCCTTCATTCATTAGTGAAAGATGTTGTTAATGATGGTATAGAAGATATAGTTCAAGAGAATGAAGAAAAGAAACGATTAGAAGAAGAATTAGAAGCGAAACGAGTAGAATTAAGAAAGAAAGCTTATTATCCCAAGAAAATTCGATCAATGGTAAATGAACAAAGTCATTATCAATTAAATAAGAAAGATCCTGCATTAGTTCCTGTTAATGCCTGGACAGAGGAATTCTCTGTCTTTTCTACTGTCTCTCCGACTGGTCCGACAAAGACGATGAGCGCTGCGAGGCATCGTGATCAAGCAAGAGCTGTTGTTTTTCACAACGAGTCTACATCCTCTGTCTCGAGACAATCAAATAATAGCGTTGAGGAAGAAAATAAGAAGCATCCACGTCCACATTCTTCTTCGTCGATCCCAAGGCCCAATACGTCATCCAGTGTGAAGCAAGCATCGGCCCAAATCTATACTTCACCCCAAGCTTTGGTCAAAGCGCTGAGAGCGAATTCATATGATGACTTTGACTCTCCACACTCTAGGAGTAGCACTCCAACGCGTCCTTTGTCCGCTGCCCCTTCTGTTGTTATCACTGCTGACAATGTTCATCCTCATATCACGAAACCTCCTGTCATTTCTCACGAGCTATCGCTTGAATTGTCGACGGTGGATGGTTTCGATCCAAAAAAGAGAGATGTTCCGAAGCGTTTGCTTCAATCAAGGCCGACGTCAGCAGCTCCGGTCTTGATTGGCCAGAAAAATCGTGACGATGATGCAGCGAGTCGGAATAGTAACCGTCAAGGGGACTATATGAGAAGTCTGTCAAGCGGTGTGTTGAATGAGGGAAGTAGTATTGTGACGTCGACTCTCTCTCAACATAAACATCATCTGCAACAAGCACGTCACCAACAACGAGAGAACGACATATTTCATATTCCGCCGTCTAACGCTGTCTCGTTCGCTGAAGAAGATGAAGAGGATGACGATGAAGAAGAAGAACTGGAATATCTTCCTAATCCAATTACAAACTCCAACAAAGATGAAAAAGCACGACCAAAGACAACAGAAGAACTTGCAATGTATAAAGATAAACAATCACTTTATGAAAGTTCATTAAAGCAAATTCATCGATTAGGATTCGCTCCATCATCAAAATGTAGTGCATATTTAGATCTTGCAGATGGACAACCTGTTAGAAGACCATGGGAATACACTGCCTACTGGCAACAACTTCTTACTGCATTTGTTAAATATCATGCAAATCTTCCTTCCATTAAGGTCTCTGCTACTCCATCCATCCCAACAACCTCAGGAGTACGATCTCGTACAGTGAGTGAAGATTTCAAGAATATTCTTCCAATGACAGATTCTGTAGAAGAAATACAATCCATATCTTATGCATATGGATTTGATGATAAAGAAGCTTTTGAAATCTTTGCTGATCGTCCACCATTCTGGTTATTGAAAAAACAATTAACCATATTACATCGTGCAATCCCACCAGAGAAATTTCATGCAATACGTTTACATCATGGTTTTAAACATTTACCAAGATATGAATTAATTAAAACAAAAAATGTTCATTTAGATGAACAAGACAATCAACCACATTATATTGCCTCACCAGCAACGATCTTACACTCGCCAACTGCTTCGTCATCACCTGGGAAACATCAAGGAGAAGTCCGTGGTGGGAATAATAAAAGAAAGATGAAAGGAAAAGGGAATAATAATCATGATTCCTCATCCAAGAAATTGATAGAAAAAGAACCAACCGTCGAACAATTAATCTGTTGTCTTGCAGAATGTCGTGGATCAATTGGTGAAGTAATACAGAAAGTGAAAATATTAGAATTTATGAAAGAAATTGAATTAGTTTGTGATGCTATTAATGTGAAAGCATTAGTATGTTCCATTTCCTCTGATGCTGAATCACTTTTCCCTTCTTTAAAAGGAAAGAAGAAGAAAGACGAAAAAGAAGAAGAAGATAATAATAATAACAAGTCAGAATTAAATAGTCATCGTGGAGGTGTGTCAAGCGTTTTAACGTCTTCATCAAGTACTCAGTGGGAGGATTCATCCACTGTATTAGAAAGAATTATTCATCGTCGTAATGAAGAGATTAAAATATATAATCAAACAAGGAAACGAGAATCAACACAACTCTTACAAATACCTCCAACTCTTGGAGGAGGAGGAGGAGGCAGTGGTGGAGGTGGAGGAGGGAATGAAGCGATCCTTGGTAGTAGTATTAATCGTAGTAGTGATGGGAAACGATCACCAGGTTCAGCCAAGATTGTTCGAAGAAATTCTTCATTAGTATTAACTGATTTTGAATCAGATGAATCATTTGTTTTAGCATTACAGAAGGTATTAGCCAAAGGAAATCAAATGGCGAATATACAACGAAGTATATTAGCAACGTCAGAGGATGTGAATCAATCTCACGAGGGCAATACGAAGACTGTCGCGGAAGGAGGAGGAGGAGGTGGTGATAAGAGTTCTCATGTTCCAACAGGATTAATGATTTTACCTCGTGTTGGGAATTCTTCTGTTGCTCGTACTAGTTTAGATGCTACGTCAGCGATTATTAGAAGTCGTGCATCTTTCTTCTCTTCTGGTGCGTCAGGAATTGCAGGAGGAACAGGAACGACTCGTGCTTCCTCATCTTCTTTTATTCCCTTTGATCATCATTATGGTGATCGATCTACTCGCACCTCCTTTATTCACAATACGAATGATCATGGCAGTACTCGCAGCTCGATGATCTCTACAGCCGGAGGAGGAGGTAGTGGTATTCCTCCTACAGCCTCTAAATCCACTTCCTTCGTGAATAAATTACGTCATTCCTCAACAAATAACAGGAAATCAATGATTGATTTTATTGAAGTTGGTGAAAGGAAAGATCTGGTAACATCGTCATCACCACCTATTACCACTGTGAGAGGAGGGAAGATGATGGATGATGATACTACTACTGGCAATGATTCCATGTCTTTAATGATTGGATTCCCTGACAACTCCACTGAACTTCCTCCATCAACCACCATGAATCACTATCGTCCTGCTTCCTCCCTTCTCACTCTCTCAATAGAAGAGGGGGAACGAGAGATGAGTCCTCAGCGAAAGAGAGGAACACCACAAGGGAAGACAACACCTACCCATCACCACCACCACCATTTATTAATGAAGTCAGGTAGTGCTCCACAACACTTTACTCTTACACGAGGGATGTCAGGTACATCATCACCTCATAGTCCAAAGGGTGTAATGATCGATGGTGATAATACTATGATGACATCATATCAAAGACCAAAGTCTTCCTCTGCTGAATTCATGATGAATGCACCAACACGGAAAGGATCTTATCATTTTGAAAAATATTTAATTGAAGAAGCATTCCGACCTGATGAAATTACAGAATTTACTATATTAACACGTCGTGATGCAATGAAATTAGAGAAAGAAGAAACATTATTAAAATCAAATAAACTTTATTTAAGACAACCAATCGAAAAGAAAATTGAAATTTTATCGAAACGATCATTATCAACATCATTACAAGGGAATTTGAATTATATTTCTCCTTCTGAATCACCTCGACCAACAACAGCAACGACAGTGACAACTGCAGTGTCTACGCCTCCTGCATTAGCAGGGAGTGCTCATTTCTTCCATTCTAGTAATAGTCATATGCATACTATGGGTAGTACTAGTAAGAGTAGAAGAAATCTCTCTGCGTCTCGATCAGGTTCAATAACCAATTAGAGATGTTATGAGGGTTATTGCACAGATTTCGCCTTGTTATTGTTATTGTCGTTGATTTGTTTCTTTTATTTTTGATTGCCTTTAATCTTATCATACGGTGTGATTGTTTTTTTTCTTCAAGTTTTGATTGTGTTGTTTGTGTTTTGTATTGTTTTTTTTCCCTTCTTTTTAATGGATACATGGTTGGAATAATATTGGTTCATTTGAAACGACACTGAAAGAAGTAAATACGAAATGAATGAAGTAAATGACTTTAGAGATAAACCGATTGTTTCACCGATTTTATTGTATTATGTTCTTGTTTTTTTTGTATTCTTTCTTTCTTTATCATTTATTTGAGTATATAAATGATAAAGATGACATGATTCTGTTTCTTTTTGTTTCTTTTTTCTTTTTGAGTATAGTCTCTTCTGTAGTATATGATGTAATAATATCATGAAAATACTCTTTCTTCTCATTTCTATCATATCAATCGCACCGCTTTCTTGTGCTAAGATACACCTGTTTAATTATCTTTTTCAACAAGATGATGGACAAATGTAATAACAAGCAAGAGAAAGGAATAATTCTGCTGTTTTATTACTTTAAAACAAGTAAAAACGAAGATGAAAGGTGAACTTTCATCTTCTTTACTACTTTGGTATGATACAAAACCGCACATCAAGGCGGAGATAGGAGGAGTTTGTTCTGCACATACTTTTGTAATCATCAGTCCTTACTTGATGGGCATCCTGAAAAACCTTATCTTAATGGCCTGGACAACGAATTGCAAAAAGTAGTTTGACCGAACCTTTGAAATACTGTATGTGTCACATGTAATTTAATAGTAGAGGAAGGAAGGAAGGAAGGTAATGAAGGTGAAGATCGTGAATTGTATTTGTTGTTTCCTTATCTCAACCTTCCAACAGAAATTAATTATTATTTAATCTACTTCTTTCAGTCTTTAGTTATTTAGGGTTTTCTACCTCGACTATTTTTTAGAGATTAAGAATAATTATTAACGTGAAGAATAATTTAATAATTTCCGGGAATTAAATCTTCGAACAGCTTCTACTTGACCTGCTCTTGATTGAGATTGAGATTGAGATTGAGACTGTGACGAAACAAAGGATTCTCCTTCATCTTCTTCCTCCCTTCCTCTTCGTTGGATCATATTATTCCGTAGAGCACCATTGTCCTCCCTCGAATCAAAAGTGGGTTCTCTGGACTGATTTGATCGTATTGCATTACTTCTATCAGCTCTATCAGATTGATAAGTAGGCTTGGAAGAGGACTTCCCGTACTCCTGAGATGATCGACTATAAACATTTTCTTCCACGCTCATTTTTCCAACATCACGAGCTAATGATGTATTAATATCAGAAGAATTTAAAGTCGTTGCTGAAGATAATGGTAGGACAGGATGATTACTAGCAGGATGACGACATTTTAAATATTCAATAACTTTTTGACTACCTTGACTAATAATAGTTGTACGTATTAATTTTTGTGGATTACCTTGAATTAATAATGTTTTTAATTTTGGTAATATACCTAAATAAGTTGGTATTGATGTATATTCATTATTCTCAATTGAGAGGAATTCTAAATTATACGCTACATCCAAATGCAATGGATATTGGGAAACTCGATTATTGGAAATATCGAGATATTGTAAGTGAGGGAATGTTTGTAGATCGAAGTCTTCTAATGATGTTAGTTGACAGTATTGTAATTCTAAATGTTGGAGATTAGAACAATGAAGTAAGAAAGAATTAGATAATAGAAGTTGTTTTAATGGATTATGATGTAAAATAAGTCCATAGATATCATTTATTTCATGGGTAAATGAATTTGATAAAATAATTTCTAAGTTCTGATTCGATAAAGTATTTTCACTAAGATCAAGGGTACACTGTAAATACAATTTTCTTGATCTTTTTTTACTATTATCTCGATTTAAATTCATATTTTTCCCTAATAAATTACGAGAAAGGTTAATATATTGATATCCTTGTACTTGAAAGTCGGTAACCAGTTCCTCAAGGAAAGCTTGTGGATAATCAGTTAATTGATTGGAAGATAAATCAACCTTTATAATAGTTGATAAAATGGAATAGCTTTGATAATTAATAAAGAAAGGTTTTGTTAAAGTTTGTAATGAAAGATTAGAGAAGTTTAATAGACCTTGTTTCGGATTAATATCATTAATTCGTTCTGCTATCTTTGCTGTAATTTCACGAGAATAGAAAGATGGAGCTGGTGGGTTAGAAGGGAAGCCTACAATTTCGTCTGGATCATCATCTCTTGTAAAAGCTGCAGCAGGTTTCTTTGTGACCGGACCAGAGGCAGCACGAGTGGAATGAGCCAGAGGTCGAGCAACGCCTTCTTCATCCTCTCCGGTGAGAATAGAAGGACCACGAGTTCGTAAATATTTTTTAAGTTCTTCTGTAGGTTTAATTAATAAAGTTTGTCGAATCGTTTTAATACAATTTCCTTCAACTTTTAATATCTGTAAAAAAGGAAGATAACCTAATGAAGGTATTAAATCATTTAAATTATTATTCGAAAGATCTAATACTTTTAATTGTTGACAATATTCTATTTCAATTGGTAAAGATATAAGTTGATTATTATGCAACAACATTTCATTAATAGAAGATGCAATCATTGTAATCATTGCTGCCGGGAAACTTGAAATACGATTATAGGAAAGAATTAACTGTGAAAGACATGGTAAAGGTATTGTTATTACAGGAAATTCGGTTAAATGATTTTGTGAAAGGTTAATATATTTTAATTGTTTATTCGTTGTAATCGAAGGAAAGCTTGTCAGTTGATTACTTGAGAGGTCAAGTGTCTCCAATGATTTCATTGTTTCTAAGACTGAAGAAGGAAAAGTAGACAAATGATTATTAGAAAGATTCAAAACAATTAATAACTCTAATGTGCATTCAATCATTTGGGCAGATGCTGAAGGTACCGTGGTAAGAACAGATGCAAGACTTCGGCCTCCTCTCGGAGGAGTTGGTTCAACACCTCCTCGACCACCACGAGCAGAGTTCGGAACAGTCACATCACCAAGAGAAGTCAGTTGATTATGTTGTGCATCTAATATTCTTAACGTAGATAACCGAAAAACAACAGAAGGAAGTGTTATAAGTCGATTATTACCTAACTGTAACTCACGAAGATTCTTTAAATCCATTAAACTATTAGGTAATGATATTAACTGATTCATTGAAAGATCTAATATTTTTAATGATTGAAAATTTTCTAATGATTCATTATTACTATAAAAAGTTGTTAATTGATTTGATCGTAATTTTAATGATTGTATATCTTGAAATTGTAATAATTCAGAAGATAATTGAATTAATGAATTAAAAGAAAAATCTAATGCTTTTAATGTTTCAATCTCCCAAAAATTATTTTGTTCAGAATAATTTAAATATAATTCAAATAATTGATTTGGTATTTCATGTAATGGTGGTTGACAAGAAGATAAATTAATTGTTCCTGTTGATTTACATTGTTCTAATTTTTTAATTATTACTGATGAACTATTGAATTGAAGAAGTGTTGAATCTCCACTACCTCCTTTACGTTGTTGTTCAAAGAACTTTGGATTAATTTGTCGATTCTTCATTTCTTTATTTTGATTATTATTGTTTCTTATTATTGTTCTGATGAATGAATTAGTCGTTGCTAGCAGTCGTAAAATATCGGTTTAAAATAACGCGTGATAGTACGATCTACTTTACGTATTATTGCACTTGTTGCTTTTGTTGGTTTCACTGTTAAATGAACAATGGATCGATTAGCCACCTCCCTCCTCCTTCAACAATATAAGCACGTATTCAAGACTCCTCGAGGTGTTACAATACGTTCATCACTTTTAAGGAGTCCTCATCCAATCCTTTTTGCGTCCAAATCTCTTGCAACATTTATTCCTGTACATGCAAGGAATGCAACCTTCACGAAGGAGGCAGTAATCCGAGCAAGAAATCAAGCTCTATCAACTTGGTCACGTCGTTCAAACAGATCCCCATACGAGATTCTGGGCGTGTCGAACAGTGCGACGGACAAGGAGATAAAGTTAGGTTATTTCCGCGAGGCGAAGAAATACCACCCAGACCTCAACCCAGACGACCCTTTGGCCAAGGCAAAATTTCAAGAGATCTCTGCTGCGTATGAATTGTTGTCTGATCCAACGAGAAGGCGACTGTACGATACTACAGGCTTCACAGGAGATACATCACACCAGTCACGAGGCTCACAGCAGGCGCAGCAACAACACGCAGAGGAGATGTTCTATACTGTGCAACAAGATGTGGAAGTAGTTAAAGAGGCAGTGGGATTGTATTTCGAAGAGATGAAGGATGAGATGAACTATGCCATTGACTGTGCGCTTCGCAGGGATTGGAAAGGTTTGGGAGAGGTCGCCAATGCTCACAAAGGAATTGTCATTGGCGTGGTAGTCCCGACCATTCTTTTTCTTCGATATCCGCCAGCTGTCTTCGCTGTCATGAGAGTGCTTTTCGC
>VFQN01004035.1_pt1 | contig 19941 bp, 39 predicted proteins | sample 3512371 | NCBI WGS metagenome assembly VFQN01 (sample SAMN10412370, study PRJNA504923) | tailings metagenome | isolation source: Replicate 2 from Balatoc abandoned mine | place: Philippines: Itogon, Benguet | collected 2017-08-28
GGACGCGTGCGAGGGAGGGGGGGTGGGGGGGGGAGGAGGGGGGGGGCGGCGGGGGGGGGGGGGGGGGGGCCCGGCAGGGGGGGGGGGGGGGGGGGGGGGGGTGGTGGTGGTGGTGGTTGCTGCAGTGTCGTGCGTGGGGGGTGAGGAGCTGCGCTGCCGCTTAGCGTGTTTAATAGCGGAAACCGATGACGGGGGGTGGTGGCCAAGCGGGGCCGGGCACGGGCCGGGTAAGCTGGGGCGCAGGTTGCTGCGTGCCTGCGTGCACGCACGTGGTTGTATGGGAAGGGAAGACGACGCTGGGCATCCCATGCTTTCGCCTGAAGTGCTTTCGCTCCGAAACCCGGCGCCTTGACCCTTCGCACACCCTGCTCGCTGCCGCCCCCCAGCGCTTTCCCCGCTGGATGTGGCGCAACACGTCCGTTGTGCGCTTTCTGGAGTGGATGCGGCACCACAACCTCAAGGTGGGGCGTGTGTCCCTGCGGGCGGCTATGCCACGTGTCATGTGATCGACGCGTCGGCAGCTGCCACGTGCCGAGCGATACGGTTACCGAAGATTACAACCCGCGACCGCGCGCGTAGCACATCACTGTTCAACATGAAATTGTGCGCCCAGCTGCCAACAGCGAAAGCAGGCGTCGCGAAGGTGCTAAATTCTGAAATCCCTATCCCTTTCCCACCCTTGGCGCGCCAGGTGGACAGCCTCCCGCGCGCACCGACCCAACCGCCTGTGCAGATGCTTGGCCCATCCATCCTTCGCGCCCCCAACCTCTCTTAACCCACGGCTGTGTCAGACTGTACGGCCCGGCGCCGACAGCCGCACCAACCCAGCGATCCAACCAACCAATCAACCAACCAACCCCGATGCCCACGTGTACTTCAGCTCCCTTTCTCTGGCCCCCGTCCTGCCCACGACCACCAGGCTGTGCGCTTCGGCGCGGACATGGGCGCCACAGACTCACACTGCCAACCCAACCTCTTTTTTGCCACGTGTACTAATCCGCAGACTGTGCGCCCCGGCGCCGACAGCCGCACCGACCCTGCCGCCGCCGCCGAGCGGTGCGGCTTCTACGGCCTGGACCTGTACTCCCTGCACACCAGCGCAGAGGCGGTGCTTGGGTGGGTTCACTGTGTGTGTGGGTGTGTATTAGCGGGCGTGGGGGGGGGGGCGGGGGCGCGGGAAGGGGTTCTGGACCTGTACTCCCTGCACACATCGGCAGAAGTCGTCCTGGGATGGGTTAGATGCGGGCTGTGTATTAGCGGGAGGGGGGGGGGCAGGGAGGGGGCCTGGACCCTGCACACCAGTGCGGACGCTGGGCTGGGGTGAAGTAGCTGTGTGTGGATGTGTGTATTAGCGTGGTGGGGCACGGGGCACGGTCAGGCAAGGGGCCGAGTGCATGCAACTCTGCCAAGTCGACGCCCTCTTACCTCCTGTGTGACAGTGCGAGCTGCCCCTTGCAGGCACCCACATGAGGCATGCAGGCGGACCCCGACGCCACTTGGAATGCCATGCCTGCGCTCCACCGCTCTACATGCCTGAACGTTGTGTCTTGCAACATGCGTACATGTGTTGTATGTGCCGTACGTTGCCGTACCGGCAGGCACCTGCGGCAGGCGGACCCGGACGCGGCCCGGGTGGTGGAGGCGCGATACCGCTGCTTCGACAGGTGGGGAACTTACTATATTTGTTTAATCAGTTCATCTCGATCATATGACGGACGTCATGTCGCGCTCCTACCTTGCAGTTCTGTACCGTATGTCGTCCGGTGTGCCTCCCGCCACGTGTCATGGATCCCGTGCCGTACAGGTACGGCGCGGACGCACAGAGCTACGGCCTAGCAACCTCCATGTTCCACAAGGTGGGCGTGGTGCGGATAAGCGTGTTTGGGAAGAGTCTGCGAAATAGAGAGGCGGCAGTGGGGGGCATGTGGGAGGGGACAAGGGAGGGGCATGTGGGGTTCTGGTGTCGCACAGATGCATCGCACTAATGCGTGACATGATTGATCCGTTTCCAGTGCACTCGTTGCGCACCGTCGGTGCCCGCCGGATGGCGAGCTGAGTGCAGTCAAGAGTGGCGGGCGGGTAGTGGAGGCTGTCAGCTATCGTGCAAGGCAGATGTACGTCAACTATGGACTGTTTGCCGGTTTCCCTACGCGCCCGCCAGGCCAGCTGCGAGGAGTCCGTACGGCGGGCGCTGGCAGACGTACGGCGCAAGGCTGCGGCCATACACCAGGGGGACGGGCCCATGGCCGACGAGGACGCGCTGGAGGTGAGTCACGTGGATCAAGAGTTGGGATTGTGAACAATGAGTGCATGTACAACGCGTATGCAGCGCATGTGCGCATGGGTCCCATGGCGGACGTGGACGCGCTGCATGTGTGTACGGCATCTCTACCATCTCTACCATGCCCCTCACCGTGACTTCCAACCCACCTTCCTCCCACCCCAACGCAGATGGAGGCCAACGCAATGGTCGTCAAGGGAGCCGAGGCGTAGTGAGTACCGGCAGTCCGGCACCAAGCAGTACGGGCACCGCGCTGCAATTTTCTACACGGGAGGGATGCACCGCTGTGCTGCACTGCTCTTACCTACCTACGATATGCGTCGTGAGGCACTAGCCCACGCTGCCGCACAATGCCATGCCGTACGGCACCTGCGCTGTCACGGACCCAATTGCGATGTCCGTCATCCCGTACGGTACGAGGATAGGTACACTTCCTTGGCTCCTTGCAGCTATTAATGGCAACCTTGATTAACATTACTGCTTGCTTGCTTGCTTGCAGCTACCGCAACATGTTCACGCGCGACGAGATCACGTGGAACCTGCGCGACAGCCACTTCCTGGAGGCGCTGCAGCTGGTGGAGCAGCACCTGGGCCGCCTGCAGCAGCGGAAGGAGGCGGCGGCGGAGGGGGCAGGCGGCGGCGGAGCGGCACGGCCAAAGCTGGTGAGCATCAAAAATTGGCGAGTATGCGTCCTTTTCACATTTTAATATTGAATAAAATATCGAGTGTAAGGCGCGTCGCTGCGTTCATTTCGGGGGGGGGGAAGGGGGGGTGCATGTGTGCATGGGTAGCTGCCACTACAGCGTTCACGCGCTGCAGCTGGTGGAGCAGCACCTGGGCCGGCTAATACACAGGAAGCAGCAGGCGGAGGGGGGAGGCGGAGCGGCGGCGGCGCGCCCAAAGCTGGTGAGTGACTCTTGAGTGGCTGCTGGGCATTATTAGTTGTAGTTTCTTGAGTGCACACCGTATAATTCGGGGCATGGCCCGACTGCAGCAGCGGAAGAAAGGCGGCGGCGGTGGAAGGCCGGGACGCGGCTGCGTCAACGCCCAGGCTGGTGGCGTGGTGGGTTGAGGCTGAGTCAGTATGCTAACAAAAGGCTGCCTTGGCATGGGGACGACGCAGTGCATCTCCGGCGTCTTTGGGCGCGTGGTGCGAGGCGGGGTGCGGGGTTCTGGAAGGGGGAAACGGACGGGCGGGGGATGGCGGGACAATGCATGGAGGTGTAGGCTCTGCGGCTGGTGGAGGGGTGGAGGTGGTTTGCTTACTTAATTGATGGGGAGAAGAGGGCAGCCTGAGGCTGGGGCGAAGGGGCCCAAAGCTGGTGGGTGAGGAACGCAAGGATGAGGAGCAGACTTGTACGTGGTGTTCGCAGGTAATGGGGGCTGGGGAGGTGCGGCAAAGACTGCTAGGTACTCACGTACGCGGCAGCCAGGTAAGGGTTGAATCAATGCGTCTAATTTGCTTGCTGGTTTGCGCACACCCTCTCACACTCCGTTACATGTTGTCGCGGCCCCTCGGCCCCACCCGCTACAGGTGGTGTGGGCGCACAACAGCCACCTGGGGGACGCGCGGCACACCGACATGGGGTGGCGGCGGGGGCAGCTCAACCTGGGGCAGCTGGTGCGGCAGGTGGGCGTGTGGGTTAGGGGCGTGGGTTAAGGGTGTGGGTTCGCCAGCGCGGGAGTGAGACACAGGTCTGGCGACGGGTGCAGCACAACCTGGGGCAGATGGTGCGCCAGGTGGGCGTGTGGGTTAGGGGCGTGGGTTAAGGGTGTGGGTTCGCCAGCGCGGGAGTGAGACACAGGTTTGGCGACGGGTGCAGCACAACCTGGGGGAGCTGGTGCGCCAGGTGGGCATGCGGGTTAGGGCCGTGGGTTAGCGAGTGTGTTGTGGGGTCGTGCTTCTCCTGTGCAACGAGGGGCAGCACAACCTGGGGCAGCTGGTGCGGCAGGTGGGCGTGTGGGCTAGGGGCGTGGGTGAAGGTTGTGGGTCAGCGAGAGTGAGTGTCGGAGGTCGGAGTAAGGTGGACGTGCGGGTCCTGAGCAAAGATGCGCGTATCGGGCGTGCGGTGCAGGGTGTGGGTGGAAGAGTGCAATGGCAGTTGCTGCGCGGGTGGGCGTGTGGGTTGAGCGTGTGGGTTAAGGGGGTGGGCGGGCGAGCACATGCGAGATGGGGAGCACCTGCCATGGGGATGTGCAGAATGCCATTTGGGTGAGGGCAGGAACTGTTGCAGGTAGTATCACTGGGGGAGAACGGGGCAGGTGGGCCGACAGGCATGAAAGGTGTCCCACGCAGCCACAGCAGAGGAGCACAGGCGCATGCCGTACTCGGCAGCGCCCGTCACCCACCTTCCGCACTCCTTACAATGACGTACTGTCGTACTGCCGTACATGCAGACGTACGGCGAGGAGTGCCTGCTGGTGGGCTTCACCACGCACACGGGTAGGACGTACGGTGGTGGTGGGGTTGGGGGAAAGGTGACTGGGCGATCGGTGGCTCCCAAAAGTAGGATCCCTAGCCGTACATATGCGTACGTCCCGGCGTTAGTCGTCATGGCGTATTACCGCACACGCACGTCACTACAGGCCCCTCGTCGCACTGTACGCGACACCCCACACCCCAAGCCCGTAGTGACGTCCGTGTGCGGTCATACGCCATGCCGTTGACGCCCGCGCAACTTGTTTACGCACATCTCCCCAGGCCAGGCGTCTGCTGGGACGACTGGGGAGACCCCGTGCAGCACAGGCCATCAGGCCTCCCTCTTGGCACCATGGCTGCTAATACACGCACACGCTGATACACATACCCTCCACACGCCCCACGGGCCACGTGTCCGCCGCTGACGACTGGGGAGACCCCGTGCAGCACAAGGCCATCAAGCCTCCCCGCACTGCATCACGTACGGCTATTGACACACAGTTGCATCCTAATACACACGCGCTAATACACACCCCACAGGCCACGTGTCCGCCGCTGATGACTGGGGAGACCCCGTGCAGCACAAGGCCATCCGGCCCTCCCTGCCCACCTCCACCTACGAGCACCTCATGCACAGCGCAGCCAAGGCAGGGCCGCTAACACACACCACCACCACACCCAGCACCACCAGCAGCGGCATTATCACCATCAGCGGTCAGCAGCAGCAGCACCACCATCACCATCACCACAGGATTCATGGGGACAGTGGTGGTATTGGGGGCTGGGCGCACGGACCCGGCGCCATGGCGGGTGGAGGCGGCGGTGTGGGGGCGCCGCACACCTTTGCGCTTGACCTGCGGGAGCCGGAGCTGCAGGAGAAGCTGCAGGTAGGTGCACCTGGAGGTGTGGGTTAAGGGTGTATGTGTGTATTAGGTGTGAGGTTGGGGGTGTGGGTGTGGACCTGAGGGAGCCGGAGCTGCAGGAGAAGCTGCAGGTAGGTGCACCCGGGGGTGTGGATTGAGGCTGCGTGTATGAAGGTGTGTTGAGGCGGCGTCAATGGACCTATGGGTTACAGTTACAGTTACAGATCCCAGTGGGGTACGTCCGGAGAGCCAGGGGGGCCATAAGGACGGATAGTGCAGTATAATAACTAGTGTGCGGGAGGGCGGGGCTTATTCACCACTATCCACACGCCTCGCAGCTGGGGGACGCAATCGGGGACGCAATGGACCTGTGGGAGCCCTGTGGGAGCCCGAGCTGCTCCCTGCACCCTGCCTAACCGCCTCTCGGTCAGGAGCTCCTGAAGTAACCACGCCGTCGCACCCGCCGTCGCACCCACACCTCGCCACTTGGCCATTGCATGATACCAGCCTACCTGATGTTCCAACTTCAGATCAGCTGCCGTTAAGCATGTACACCTCCGTCCGCATTTATACCTCCCGTCGCCTCGTCCCCTGCACGTGCACCCCCACAGGGCCCCCTGCTGGAGCGCGCCATCGGTGTGGTGTACCGCCCGGACACGGAGATGGCGTCGCACTACTTTGAAGCGGGTGGGTAATAATCTAATAAGTGGTATACTATATAATTTTGTGTGGTGTTATAACATGTTGCCTCGCTAGCTGTGTCGCCCGGACACGGAGATGGCGTCGCATTACTTCGAAGCGGGTGCGTGGCTGCCGCCGCTCAACGGTTGACGGGCAGGGAGTCTCCTGGAGGGTGTACCGCAGCGGTGGACATACACATGGGAAGGGTGTGCGTGTGCGTGCCCCCGTACACCCGTGTGCCCCCGTACACCCGTGTGCCCATGAACCAAGTGTGCCCTTGAACCAAGTGCACAACGTGCGCAAGCCAAACCCATGGCATCGTGCATCTACACAATCCCCGTCACCTCTCCTAGTCACATACCTAGATACCACGTGCCCCTCCTGCCCGCACCGCGTCACCCGTACCTCGCAGTACTGCCCAAGCAGTTCGACATGCTGATTCACGTGGACACCACGTCTGCCGTACAGCCGCTGGACATACCGTACGGCGCCGACGCCGCCGCGTGGGCGACCGCCGCGGAGGCAGAGGCGGAGGAGGAGCTTAAGCCACGTGCCACGCATGGGGACATGCCGGAGCTGTGGCCTAGCGGGGTGTGATCGTGTTATGTCAGGGCAGGAGTGGTGGTGGTGTGGCTGAACGGGACGGATGGGGTAGGTCGTGCTGCTCAGGCGGAGGACAGCTCATGCCGACTGCTGCGCATGGGGACAGAAGGTCATGGGGACACGCCTGAACGGTGGCCTAGCGGGGTATGATTGGTGTAACACGTGAAAGCGGGGTGAAAGCGGGGTGTGAGAGGCACGAAAGGGCAGGTGGGTGTGGGGGTGCAGTTGGGCAGGCACTGGCGGGGGCCGCGGCAGAGGCGGAGGCGGAGCTGCAGCCACGCGCCGTGCACGGGGATGTGCCGGAGCTGTGGCCAAGTGGGGTGTGATGTGAGGGCAGGAATGGTGGTGGTGGTGGCGGTGGTGGCGGTGTGGCTGGACGGGATGGACGGGGTAGGTCGTGCTGCGGAGGTGGAGGAACTCATGCCGACTGCTGCGCATGGGGACACAAGGTCCCCTTCTGCATGGGGACACGCCTGAACGGTGGCCTAGCGGGGTATGATTGGTGTCACGCGTGGAAGTGAAGGGAGGAAAAGAAGGGGTGGTTGTGGGGTAGCGGTTAAGGGGGATAAAAGTGTTACGGCTGAGGCAGGGGAGAAGCTCAGGATGGTCAGCGGACATGCATGGGCAGCGTGTGGAAGGGGTGTCAAAGGGGTGTGAGGGGAGGTACACTACGGTGTGTGTGGTGGTGTGGTTGGGTCGTGCTGCAGTGGAGGATGGGGTTACGTTCCGCGGTCAGCGGCCGCGTGCCACGCTCGAGGACTGCCGGAGTGTTTGCCCCGCGCGTGGGTTGTGGTGGAAGGACAGGAGTGGTGGTGGTGCTGGTAGCGGTGTGGCTGGTAGGACGGCGTGGATCGTGCTGCGAAGGCGGAGGAGGAGCTGCAGGCCTGCAGAGGCACGTGCTCCGCACGGAGGCGTGCCGGTGCTGTGGTGCAGCGGAGTGTCTTCCAGGAGAGCCACAGGGGCGCTTCAGATGAGCGTAAGCTTGTTGAACAAAGGCAAGGGGAGTGACAGGGCAGGAGGTTGTGGGGATGCAGTCGGGAGGAAGGGGGGGATAGGTGGGTGGAGGCGGAGGCGGGGGCAAAGGAGGAGCTCACAGGTCACAGTAGCCAGCGGCCACGTGCGGGGACCTGACGGTGCTATGGAGTTAGCGGCGTAACGTGTAAGCGAGGGGTGTGAAGTTGGAAGTTGGTTGCGCCGGGGAGGAGTTGGTTGTGCCGGAGAGGCTCTCCTGACAGTGGTGGTGTGGGTAGTGCCTGGTAGTGCTGGGGCTGATGTGGAGATTGAAGCTCAAGGTGGAAGGGCGGGTTCCGATGCAGGCAGCAGGGTGGGAGTTGGGCTGTGCATGAGAACATGACTGACGCGTTGCTTTGAGCTGCGCTGTTGTTGACCAAACTGTTCGTTGATCGAACTGTTGCAGTGCTCTTCTGTTTTGCCAAGAGCGGTGGTTGCTGGAAGTGCGGAACTCGCATACCGTAACCGAGGTGTTCTTACATGGGCAAACTGCCGCATGTCACAATTGGCAGCCTTTGGGCATGCAGTCCCAAACCGTACGGGTATGCTCGCTCGCTCACACGTGGCTTTGCGAACAGCAGTGAGGAGGAGCACCCCCTCCCCCTACCAGACCCTCTTCCCTGCTCACGGCCCTAGGTTTGCCGCCCCTGAGCACAAAACTGTTTAGGTACACTGCACGCGTGCGCAAGGCAGCTGCTACTCAATATAGTACATGCAGTGTCGGTGCAGTGTCGGCAGTATCGGTGCATCAATCTCATGCTTCAACATCGACAGATCCGCCTTAGTAATATGCAAGCACACAGCTCACGTGCACAGCTGCTCCATTGACAGTACTTCACATCTTCTCATCCATACGGTACACACTCACGCCCCTGCTGCACCACCTGTATCCCTCGGGCACCTCTCCTGCTCAGCAGCACCTCGCTCACGACAGGTTAGGTTCCTCCGGGCCTCGGCCATCCCCTGCTCCCCACGGGGACCTCCCCTGCTCAGCTTCAGCCCTCGGGGACCTCCCCTGCCCCACGAGGCCCTCCCCTGCTCAGCCCCTTACTCCAGGTTCTTCTTGGCCTTCTCCGCCGCGTCCTTGACGTCCTTGGCACGGTCCTCCACCACCCTGCCCGCGTCACGTGCCACCTTGTTCAGACCATCACCCACGTCCCTGCGGCGAGTGGGCACACGTAGGCAGGTTAGTGAGTGCACGTGCACAGCAAGTGTGGAACAAAATGTGAGGCCAGGTGTTGTGATGCATGGCCCGTACGCCAGGTGCAGATGGCAAGGGCGAGGGAAGGGCCAGGGGGGTCAGCTGTTTGTAACGGCTGTGGAAGCACTCCGCTCGAGGCTGGCGGCAAGAGATGTCGGTCTACTCATAACACCGGCTCCTCCAGTGGGCGGCTTGAGTGCAACAAAACGGGCAGGCGCAACAACGAGCCCTACCTGCCCACGCGTCGGGCGGCGTCGGAGGCGTCCGACCCCGCGGACCGCAGGTTGCTCCCGGCGGAGTCCAGGGCGTTGCCGACCTGCTTCTGTGGGTGGCGGGGACAGGGGGCGTGGCAGGACGGAGGTTGCTTGCGAGCCGGCTGACTAGTACTAGGAATGCAACAGAGCGTACCGGTACAGTGGACAGCCTGGACGTGTGGGCGAGCTTGGGCCTACCTCAAGCCCCTGTCGTACAACAAAGCTGCATACCGCATGTGCGCATGCACAGTGTGCAAAGCCTGCTGCCCCTTGCCCCTGCATGCAAGGCCATCCCACCGTTGGGCTCACCTTGGTGTCCTTGGCGGCGCCCGCCACCTTGTCGTACGCCTTGTCAGCCGCACGGCGGGCGGCGTCAGCGGCGGAGCTGGCGGCGTCGGAGACCTTGTCGACGGTGGACTCCCCTTGGCGCTGGGCGGCGGAGACGGTGTTGGCGGCGACGTCGGCCACCTTGCGGCCGGCGGCGGCGGCGGCGTCGACGACGGCGGCGGCGGCGTCAGCGACGGCGGTGCCGGCCTTGTCAACCGGCCGCGCGCTCTGCAGCAATCGCGAGAAAGTGGATATGTAAGGGTTGGGATTTGTGTTGTGTGTGAAAAGGGGCCAGAGGTGCATGCCGGATGGGAGCCTTGTGGCATGCCGGAGGTACGTTGGTAGGGCACGAACTGCCCTGCAGGAGTGTTCCGCTTACAGCAGGCGGGGTCAGGGACTGGCAGCGGCAACAGGATGCGCGAAGCAGACGGATGATGCGATGCAAGGAGACGGGAGGTGAGCTGGCAATGGTCGCAGGGGCGTGTAGAGTGCAAGGGTTGCGACGGGACACAGGAGGCCAACAGGCCCCGACCTTCAGTCGGAAGTGTGCCCCAAAGGAGCTCCTCTCACCTCGCCGAAAACGGCGCGGGCGGTGACATTGCGCCCGTTGGTGGGAACGCAGCAACGGCGCGCGGGCTGAGCGACGGACGAGGCACGGCGCGACGAGGCCCGCGATGCAAAGGCCGAAGCGGCAGGGGAGCGAGCAGCAAGGACTGGCGCCATGTTTATCGTATGTAAGTTCTAACGAGTGCGCGTTCAGTATACCGGAGGTAAATAAGTATTGGTTCTGCGCGTCTGCGGTGTGCGGTTTCGGAAGGGCTTTGTAATTTTGGAGCGAGCTTGCCAAAGTCGGATGGGTCTTAAGTGCCGCTGGTGCCGCTATATATGGCGCTGATGGCACTGAAGAGATTACGGATGAAGGATGGAGGTGGCGGAGGATGGAGGCAGGCTGGATGGGAAGTGCTGCCGAGAGCTGCGAAACTGACAGATCGTCGACATGAATCGTGCAGAGGGCCTGGCGCAACATGATGTTTGGACCCGCAATGCATTCAAAGTATTAAAAAAGAAACCGGCTCTACCTATAAGGTGTAGCGAGGTACTCGCAGCTTCCTTGCGATATGCGATTTGGCCAGAGTTGCACGGACCCAACTGCTGCATGTGCCAGACTCCCAGACAACGGCCCCGTTCATAGGGGCGTGGCGTGCCCTGCACACCACCCGAAGCATTTTCCATAGTAAGCTTAGGTGTGGTTTAGTACCTGGGCGTGAAAGTATGAATGTACATCCTCAACCACGTGTCCGGTTCCGTACCGTATGCCGCCGGTAGCCTGCTGTACTAGTGCCGTAGTTCGCCCCCAAAGACACAAGTTCAGTGAGCCTGTCAGCGAGGTACGGAGGGCTGGTGCAGTGGAGTAAACTAGAGTAACCAACACAGGACCCTGGCCGCTTTCGTGCCCGGAGCAGCCATCTGCAGCCTGGAATCACAGAACACGAACCTGGCTTGGGGCTGGCCGTGGGGCTGTACGCATCGAGTGGGTGGAAACTGGTGGAAACAGGTGGGAGAGGTGTGCACGCAAGTTGACCTAGTACGGTACCATGATACGGTACTGTGTGGTGGTGCCAGCGTATAAGCGTGCATGCTGCTAACGGTATGTGGCTCAGCGCTCAGGGGCCTGTCAAGCTGTCATCAGGATGTGGCTCTGGTGGGAGGCTGGGAGTAGCAGTTGGAAACGCATGCCGAGTTTGCGCCACAGATGTCCCCATGGCAGCTCACCATCTTGCTTAAGCTGGAGAGCAAGGGAGCTCCGCTGGTGACGCGCTTGTCCGGTGGGTGCTGGCCCCTGGCCTCGGCACCCAGCTGTGCATGGGGGTGTTGCACTCTGCCGGTGGCCCCTCTGCAGATACTGCTCCTTGTGCACAAGGTGCATATGGCGGCATGAAGAAACTGGAGGAACACACGACGTTATGGCCTGAATGGTTACAGCTCGCACGCGCAGCCGGCAAGGGGCGCTTGGGGAAACCGCTGCTCAGTACCGCTCTCAGCTCTCATATCAACGGCACAGGGCTCTAGCACCCCCGTGCCCTCAAAAAACCAAACCGTTGCTTTTCTGTGACGGGGGCGCATGAGGCGCGCAGCCCAAAAAGCCTCATCAACGAATAAGATGCATTGACCCACCATACTGATCGAGTGCTCCAACCGACCACCAACCTGCGACCTACGGCCCGTGTTGCTGTCTCAGGACGTTAGCAGGGATCGCGTCAGCACCCCCCAAAAACAATTGCCTGCCTGCTTTCGGGCCCTCCGATAGAGCTTTAAATATACGGACCGGCCACGCAAACCAGTGCAGGCACCACCACGGTGTGTTTGAACCTTGTAAAGGCCACAAGGGCGTGCGAGAAACACCAACACGCGCCCCCGCCAGCATACCGTTCCGCCGACCAGCACGGCGCCTCCCATGTGGGTTCGTTGGCACCCGCACAGCAAAAGCCAACGGTATGCAGTTCAAACATATTGTGTGTCAAGCCAATGTCTAACCTAATGCTTCCCTTTTGCAAACTCAATAAGCCAGAGGGAGGACCCTGCTGCGTCCCGGCACACTGACGACGACCCTCTTCATCCTCTCCACCATCACCCCGCTCCGCTGTCCACCCCCGCACACGCAAGCACCGTCCCAAGCATCGGCTAGGTAACCACCCAACGCCCACCAGACCGGATACTGCATTCAGACACCGTAAGCCCACAGCAGCCGGCCACACACACGGCACGCCCCCACGGCACCCACACGCCCCGGCCGGGCCCTGCACGCACACAAACAGCGTTAGAGCACACAGCCGTCCAGGCCGCCAGGCGCATCACACAGCGGGTCAGGAGATAAAACCCACGAGCAGCAGCGAGAGCAGCAACACAAGTCACGTATACATACGCTCACGCCTCTCCTTATTCCCGCTCGCATGCTGCAAAGGTATCCCTGCTCACCACCACGCGGACACCCCCAACCTGCCTGGGACCAATACAGCCGGCGTATCTGTTATCTCGTAGGTTGTGAATGTGCATACGCGGAAGGCGAAAGCCGAACAAGCGCGGACACGTCTCTCCTACCAAGCTCGACCACTGTGCTGGTGCTTCGGCGGCAAACACAAACCCCCAGTCGGCAGGAAGGGTGACGGACGGCCCGCTGAGCGTGCGCCCAGTCCCATGTACCGCTAACACACGCACGCCACGCCACCCTTTCTACCAAGAAGACGGGAGCTGCTCCTCCACATCAGGAGACATCACCAGTCACTCAACAAGAACCTGGCCTTGGCCTTTGCCACCGCTGACGCAATCACGTTTGCGGCGACACACGACCTCAGGAGCCGGCCCCTTCCAAGACGCCCACTTGCCCACACCTCCCATCCCATGTGCCAAGGACCCCAGACCAGGGGACCTACCCCAACCAGGCCGCACCGCGCACCTGGTCTATATCGTGTCTACACCACCTGCTCCAAAGCCGCCTCCTCCCTCATGTCCCGTCCGCCTCTTCCTCTTCAACCCACCGCCCCCGCGGACGGAGCAGCGGTCGGCAGGAGAGGAGCAAGACTAAACCGCCCAAGGCAGGAGCAGCCTAGTTCTCGCCGGGCACGGTGGTGTCCTCGGCCCCGCGCAGCGAGCACGAGCCGCCCATCATGCCGATGAGGTGCGACACGCACTCCTTCTCCTTCTGCAGCTCGTCCTCCGAGGCGCGCATCTTGGCGCGAAGCCACTCGTCCACGATGAAGTCGTCGCAGATCTCGTAGTCGCCGTCGCCCTTGGACCTGTTGGGCACGGAACACAGGAGGGCAGGGCATTTGAAAGTTGTGCCAGGCATACCGGTACCGGTTATTCACAGGAAATGCGCATGACGCAAAAGCCGAGTACGTGCACCGTTGCTCCGCACGTGGCCCCGCACGTGCTGGCACCCCGAATGCGTAGGGGCTGGGCCAGTGTGAGTGCCGCTTGCGACGCTGTAGAACACAATGCCGCTCAGCACAAGGTACAGCGCTGCTGCATTTGGCGCCCCTGTATCCCCTGTAACCCCAACCCGCCCAGTCCCGGTCCCGCCCCTCCAGGGGAACGAGTACTTCCTACACTCCCCTGCCCCACACCCAAGGGGCCCCCGCCCGACCAGCCCCGTCCCCACCTGCAGGGGAACGAGTAGATGAGTCCCTCGCGGATGCCGTAGGGGTTGCCGTCGCTGATGACGCCGGTGGAGAAGCAGTCCCCGGGGGCGGTGGGCACCACCAGCGCGCGGATGGCGTCCGCCACCGACACGGCGGTGGAGGCGGCCGAGGAGCGGCCCCACTTCTTGATCAGCGCGCCGCCGCGCAGGGCCACCTGTGGTGGGGCGAAAGGCAAGAGGGCCGAGGGGAGGGAGGATAAGGCTCGGCTTTTGAGTCGGACATGAGCAAGCCACGGTGGATGGGTGAAGGTGGGTGAAGGGGAAGGGTGTGTAACGATGAGCGTGAATGCTGCACGGCAGAGAGCGCGGTGCCGACAGCTCACGCGCAGCCCTTGGCTGTGGTGATGGGTGAGACGTGTGCGTACCCGTCCGTTTCAGTCCTGCCTTGACGCACGTGCTCCCTTCTTGGGTGCGTTGCCGCGTCAGATGCAACCGGCCGTCAGCACCCCACATGGCGCGTGTACGGCACGCGGACAAGCTACGTACAGGACCTCGCGGGCAACTCTATATGACACTGCGCCCGCGCCCTTCCTTTTGTCGACTGCCTCCCACGCCCTTTCTTTTGTCTACTGCCTCACGCGCCTTGCCCCTTGTCTGCCCGCCCCCACCTCCATCAGCCCCCACACCCTCCCGTAGGCGCCCCCCTTACCTTGGGCGTGAACTCCTCGCGGAACCACTTCATGTCCCGAATGACGTCGGGGGCGGGGATGCCGCCGATGCGGGCGTTGATGAAGTCAGGAACCTGGACGTGGAGGCAGGCGGGAGGGGAGCGGGTCAGACGGATCAGAAGCAACAGGCCCACGTAGGCATCAGAGGCGCCACTGTTCTGTCCTGACTGACATGGCCCCCCGTGTGATGACAACATCAAGCCGCACAATCGCTGCCCGCCGCCCAGAGGCCAGACGACAGGACCCCGGTTCCTGGCTTGCCCAGTGTTGTTGCAATGCCCCGCTAGGCTGACGTGCCCCTGCCAATGGCGCCCTCGTTTAAAAGCACAGGTTTCGAGGTTACCCTGCGTCAACCCCCCAACGGCGTGGTGCGTGACTACAACAGGCGGCTATGGCCCACCACACCATGCAACCCACGCTGCACAGCACCTTCTCCTGCATAGGACTGCAACCCTGCTGACTCCACACACCTGCGTGGTGGGCTGATTGCCTCACATGGCCACCCCCCCTCTCCGCTGTCAGCAGTCACCCACAACTTTCCACCCCGTGAAGATACGCTGGCTACGAATATAGCGCTTCTGCGTAAACGCACCTGCGTGGTCGAGTGGTTGCCCCAGATGGCCATGCGGCTGATGCTGGTGTAGAACTTGCCGCTCTTGAGCGCCAGCTGGCACTTGGCGCGGTTCTCGTCCAGGCGGGTCAGCGCGTGGAAGTTCTTGCGCGGGATGTTGGGCGCGTTCTCCATGGCAATCAGCGCGTTGGTGTTGCAGGGGTTGCCCACCACAAGCACCTTGCAGTTGCGGGAGGCCGAGTCGTTGAGCGCGCGGCCCTGCAGTTGGGAGGCGAAGGGGGCCGAGGGGAGCGAGGAGGCAATTTAGGAGATGCCGGCCGCATATGCGCAAATGCAGCGTGCGGTTTGCTACGTAGGTGGTAGGGTGCACGGGGTGCAGATCCGCAGGTGCGGCGCAATGCATTGAGCCGACGAGCGCAGGGGTAGCATGCAGGTCCAGACAGCGCGCCTGACAGCTGCACAGGCCAGTCTCTTCAAACTGCACAAATTGAGCAGAAGGGGCTGCAGCGGCCCCTTCCGGCGGAAATGCGCATTTTTACAGTGCGGACGCCGAAAAGCCCCGCGAAACACGCCCTGAACAGGCTCACTGCATGCTCCCTCTCTACGCCGCACAGCCAAGCTGTTCCACCCCACCAAACGCCAAAGGAACCCGAGCCTGCACGTGCATTCGAAGACCATACACCTCCTCCCCTCACCTGGCTCTGGAAGATCACTCCGTCCTGGTTCAGCAGAATGGCACGCTCCTCCGCGCACACGACCCAGCTGTGGCCAACCGCTCATGAGCACCCAGCCCTGATGATCCTCGCACACACTATACACGCGCACACGCCTCCCCTTACCTGGCTCTGGAAGATCTCCCCGTTCTGGTTCAGCAGGTCGGCGCGCTCCATGCCTGGGCCGCGGGGCTTAGCACCGATCATCAGCGCCCAGTCGGCGTCGCCAAAGATCTCGTAGGGGTCCGTGCCGATCGACACCTGTGCACGGGCGAACCGGGACGGAATCATTCTTTACTCTTCAGCACGCAAGGTACAACCAGCACCTACAAGGGCGAACCGAGCAGCTGGTAGGTGCGTTAGGTGCCTAGGGAGAGGCGTGCTGTGGGGGGTCGGATGGAGTCGGCAGCGTAGGGCAGTTACACACGGCGTGGGACAGCCAGGCGAGGTGCAGGGTGCTAAAACGTAGTTTGCTTCAGGCAGTTTGCTTCTGGCAGGGATCGTGCAGTGTACGAGTTGCGTGTTTGCACGCTGCAAGGGATAGGTGTGAGGAGTTAGGCCCATGGTTTCTTTCTGCAGCACACACCATGGCACCTGCTCGTGTCGACATGATTGCGGTTGTGCTGAGCATAACAGTCTGATAGTATGTGTTGGGGACGGGGGGTTGCCGGGTCACAGCATGCGGCTGCGTGTGCACCATTGCCCCCACGTGCGACACACCGTGCCAGTACTGGGAAGAGCAACAGCCTTCGCCTCGTCCTAGCGGCAGGTGTGCTAGCTGGGTGGCTGCACCTACACAACCAATGTCAGTGTGACCTCCCCTCCCCTCCCCTCCCCTCCCCTCCCCTCGCATCACGACAAAGGACGAGTGCACGTGAGGAGCTAGGTGCCGGCAGAGGCACAGCACACAGCCAACATAGCGGCTTGGCAATAGAATGCGAGGTGTCCCACTGCAGCGGGCAGCCCCGGGCTCGAGGACAGGCAACAAATCCTTGTTCTGCACACCGACGGAGACGCGCGATGACAACCAGCACGTGAGACCTGCCCACGTTGCAAGTATGCTTAAACCCCCTCTGCATCTGCCAACACGGGTGTGCGACGCCTCCCTCCATTCTCCCTGTTCCTGGCAGGCTTCCACTCCGCAACAAGCAACCTGACCTCGCTCCACGCAGGCCGGCTGCTCCCGTTTGTCACTTTGCCGCCACGCAGTTTCCCCCTCAAGCAAGTCCGTAGGTCAGGACCACCTTTCCACTCCACTTCGTGCAGCACAGGACCTGCGCCACCCCCCACCCCCCACCCCTGGCCATATCCTCCCTTTCACTTCGTACACAGCTTTGGCACATATTACGTCCTCACACGACATGCACACACATACATCTTTGAAGTACTGGACAACATCACGACAACATCTGCCTCACCTCGCGCAGCAGGGGGTATAGGGAGTCCTCCAGCTCCATGGCCACGCCCTCCAGGGCCTCCTTGGAGCGCTCAGAGCCCAGCAGCTGCAGCGCAATGGGCTGGTCCTTGCCGTACACCTCACCGGACGCAAGCTGCGAGCATGAACAAGGGGTGTAACATGTAAGAGCGCGGGAGTGCAGTGGTGGTGGGGGGGTGGGGCATCGGGTGCCGGCGAGATGCAAGCGGCAAGCCGCGAGTCGCGAGCCTTCCTCTTATCAACAGAAACAAGCAAGGGGAGTTGCATACTTTGTTGGATAGTCAAGCTGCTTTCGTGGTGGCGTGGAGGTATCGGAAAAGCGTCCATCTCGCGGATGTTGGAAGGTCGCATGTTGTCATACTTGCGAGCTATCAGACCGCCCGCAGGCCCACGGCCACCAGCCCCACACCAGGTATCCGCACCATGAATAGGAGGTGGTTTGCAATGTTGCCAGACGCGCCAGTAACAGCGACCTTGATCGTCTTCTTCCAACTGCGGGTCAGAGAAGCGTCCTCCTGCAACGATATAAAGCAAAAACAACATCAGTGACGCTTCATGTCTTGCCCTTGCAAGCGAGTGTCCCGCAAGTCCCTGCTTACGTTCGTGGTATCGTAGCTCAGGCGGAACACGCCATACTTGGGTGGCGTCTGCGGCTGAGCCACTGAAGGCTGAGCAACAACTGCGCGGGGCACCACGCAGTGCGCGCGGCGCACGCTGGAGCGCGTGGCCTTGCGGGACAGGCCTGCGGGCGGCAGCGTAGACTCGATGACATGGCGCTCTACGCGAAAACGCGAGCACAAGGTCTAGTACCTCACCCTGCTTCTGCATGCCGACGGCCATTTTTCAAGTAGTGGTATGAAGTAGGGCAACGCGTCGACTAGCAGGAATGCAGAGCCTGGGTGCGAGTTTGAGTGTTGAGTGCGATGCACCAATGCATGGGTACGGCCTCAGCCCTCGCCGCCCTCGCAGGACCAGAAACAGTAAACAATGTATTTAACATGCCATGCAACATGTGGCGACCTGGTGTCGCGATAGGAGGAAGAAGGAAATGTTGGAGGCGCGCTGGGCCTGCTTTCGAGCGCATCCAACGCAGCCTGCACGCAACGCAAAACACCGAAAAGGAAAATAGACATGTTCCCAGTTTTGATGCCAACGAGCTTCCTTTCCCTGCGCTTCCGGGACCCCCGATTCCAGCGTAGCGACCGACGCTTTATCCTTGCCGCTTTTCCTTGCCGACACACGCCTTTTTCCAGCGCGACGATCCCACATGCCCGTTATTGCGTACATCGATATAAATTGCTGACATATTGTCGCTTGACGTGCGTGCGAGGTGTGAAGTCGAAGCGTCGGTCCTGCAAAGTGCCGATATGCATGAGATATGCGCAGGGTCCCGCGGGTCTCCCCTGGCCCAGGGTGAGCAGCCCAGGCCTGGCAGCGGGCCGTATGCGAACCGCGCTCGCAACCTCCAAAACGGCATATTCAACATAGTGCGCGCTTAGCGGAACCACTACGCCCATGTATACAGGCAGGGGTTACCGTGGGATCTCCCCTAGGGGCGACTCAGCTTAATTTAGGGCTCAAGGTAACCGTGCTGCACAGTAGACAACTGGTGACTGGCCCTGACGGAGATCGATAATGAGTGTTGTGCTGTGCGCACTTTGTGACGTTTGCGCTGGTAGTACCGTGTAGGACGTACGCACGTACCATATTGGGTAACGTCAGGGGAGTCCTGTGGCGTGTGCAGTAGGATGCAGTGATGGCAGGTACAACGCATGTTTCAGAACGAGTTCAAGAGGTCTAGACCGCGATGGCATGTGCGGTTTCTAGGGAGGTTCTAAGCGAAACACACGCTGTAGGCTCGTCTGCTGTCCTCTGCACTGATCTTTTCTGCAATTATTCCAGCTGTGTCGGTGGCCCCCCGGCCCACGCGGGACAGACGTATGCGTGCTCGCGCAAATGCTATGCGATGCATACCTGCATCGAGGGGAAAACCCGTCCGCCGTGAGCCCGAGGAGAGATAGAAGAAGTAGTAGTGCGACGAGTGAGCAAGGCATAGCCGGGGGACGGCGCTAGAAGGGCGCTAGAAGGGGACGAACTTTGGGCGCCCAGCGTCCGAGAGGGGTCCCTTCAGGTAAGCCAGCATCCGACCGCCCGCACGCCTACCAGTACGACACAGCAGTGCAGAATGAAGCGCTTTGGCCATGCAGCGTCTGCGTTCCCAGATTGCAGGACAGGCGGGTACCGTGGCGCCCGCTCGTCAAACCACCTGCCGGACCAACCGCCGCTGGCCAACCGCAAGCCCCGCAACGGGCAGCCCATATCAAACAGAGCGCCGCCATCCTGCCCCACCCAACAGCAACACCAACCCAATGTCCCAGGCGCCGTTGCGGTCACATACCGGTGTGACAGCACCTCTGCGGCCATATAATAACCCTGTGTTCGACAACCCCGTGTGCTGAAGGGCCCGCGTACGTCGTCCGTTACGAGAGCTACAACCCACCATTCCACGAAAACAGTGCCAACTCCGGGGACACACAAGCAGGCAAGCCCCCCACGATGCGCAACGGAGGGTGTCTCACAAGTCGTCCTTAGCCTCAGCACCCTCTGTTTGCCACCGCAGACGGCATACGAGGTTTCCCTCCTTTGCCTCCTTAACCCCCTTCCCCCCCCCCCCCCCCCCCCCCCCCCCCCCCCCCCCACCCCCCCCCCCCCCCCC
>VFQN01004036.1_pt1 | contig 19936 bp, 20 predicted proteins | sample 3512371 | NCBI WGS metagenome assembly VFQN01 (sample SAMN10412370, study PRJNA504923) | tailings metagenome | isolation source: Replicate 2 from Balatoc abandoned mine | place: Philippines: Itogon, Benguet | collected 2017-08-28
TGGGTTGGGAGCCCGTGCAGCTTTAGCCACTGCAACCCTCCCCGGCCCTCTTGCGTAGCTAACCCAAGTTAGGCCACAAGGGCCGGCCTTTGGGAGGGGCGCATCTTGCATACACCGATCACCCCCGTGGCGGAGCGCGCGCCGACGCTGCTCTCGCGCATCGTGCGCCGGATCATCCTCGCGATCTGGTACATCAAGGGCTGGAAGATCGAGGGTGCCTTCCCGAAAGGCGTCCGCAAGTGCGTGATCGCGGGCGCGCCGCACACCTCGAACTGGGACTTCGTTTTCTTCACCGGTGCCACCCACGAGGAGGGCATAAGGCCGAACTTCATGGGCAAGCACACGCTGTTCAAGGGCGTGATGAGGAACTTCATGCTCGACATGGGCGGCATCCCCGTCGACCGCCGCAGCCGGCTCAACGCCACCGAGCAGGTCGCCGCCGAATTCGCCCGCCGCGACGAGCTGGCACTGGTGATCGCCTGCGAGGGCACGCGCAAGACGGACGGCAAGTGGAAATCGGGCTTCTACCACATCGCCCGGGCAGCCAATGTCCCCATCATCCCGGCCTTCGCCGACAATGCCAATCTGGTGATCAGCTTCGGCGAACCCTTGATCCCCAGCGGCAATTATGGCGAGGACCTGCTCAGAATCGCCGAATGGTTCCGCTCCAAGCTGCCCGATTACGAGCGGTTCAAGGTGCTGGAACAGCAGGCGAGAGACATAATCGCAGGTCGCAACGATGTTTGAACTTCTCGCGCTCAATGCCGCGATCCTTCTCGTGCTGGTGCTGGTCCAGTGGGCCATCAGCGTGAAGATCGACGACGTGTCCTTCATCGACGCCTTCTGGGGCGCGGGCATGGGCATCCTTGCCGTGGCGAGTTGGCTCCACGTGCCGGGCGGGCCGGGCGATCTGGCCACGCTGATCATGGCGATGACCGCCGCCTGGGGCTTTCGCCTCGGGATCTACCTGTTCCTGCGCTGGCGCAAGGAAGGCGAGGATCGGCGTTACAAGCGCATCCTGAAGGACGCGCGCGAGAAGGGCCAGTTCGCCCGCGCCGCGCTGACCCGCGTGTGGCTGATGCAGGCGGTGCTGCTGTTCATGGTCTCGAGCCCCGCGCAAGTCGGCATCCTCGCCAGCCCCGCGCCCGCGCCGATCACCCTGCTCGCCTGGGCAGGCTTCGCCCTGTGGTGCGTGGGCGTGTTCTTCGAATGGGTGGGCGACTGGCAGCTCGCCCGTTTCAAGGCCGATCCCGCGAACCACGGCCGCGTGCTCGACACCGGGCTGTGGCGCTACACCCGCCATCCGAACTATTTCGGCGATTTCTGCGCGTGGTGGGGCATCTGGCTGACCTGCGCCGCGGCGGGTTGGGTGTATGCCGCCGCGACGGTGATCGGGCCGCTGTTCCTCAGCTTCACGCTCACCCGCTGGTCGGGCGTGCCGCTGCTGGAGAAGAACCTCCACAAGACCAAGGGCAACAAATACGCGGTCTACGAGCGCAAGACATCGGCCTTCTTCCCGCTTCCGCCGCGCTACTGACCCACACGGCGCCGATGGCCTTTCCCTTGCTGCGTCGCACAAAAATCGACGAGCGGCCCTTCAATCCCGTCCGCGGTTGGCCTATGTTGGCGCTCGCGCGAGGAGGCGCGAGCGAGATGCCACTGACCGACACCGCCCGTGAAGCCGAGCGCGAGCGCATCGCGCGCCATGTGCTCGACATCGTGAAGGAGCGCGGCGCGGAGGTGCCCTGGACCGTCGCGATGGCCGAAAGCGGCCTCACCCGCGCGCGGTTCGAGGCGCTTTTCGCCGATTACGACGATCTGTTCGATGCCGTCGCCCAGACCTGGCTAGCCCCGCACATGACCGTGATGGAGGAAGTGCTGTCGAGCAACCTCCCCCCGCAGCGCAAGATGTACGAGTTCTTTCGCCGCCGCTTCGTGATCTCGCAGGAACGGTTCCGCGCCGACCCGCACTTCTTCACGATCCTGTGCGAGATGGGCGCCGCCAACTTCGAGCGCGTGCGTTCCTACGTCGACCTTGCCGACCACTACCTGTGCGAACTGATCGCCGAGGCCCAGGCAGAAGGTTTCTTCGCCGGGCTCGAGATCGACGAGGCGCTGTCGCTGATCAACCAGATGATCAGCAACTACACCCTGCCAGATGCGCTGATCTATCTCGGCGACAAGCTGTCCGAGCAGAAGCTGGCGCGGATCGTCGACACGATGTTCATCGGCCTGTCGGGCGAGGCGGGCGCCGACGCATCAGGGGTGAACACGCTGAAGGTCGCGTCCTAGGCCTCGCCCCACCACGCGCTTGCCGGGTCATCTCCGCCCCGCGCGCCGCGCCGGCGGAGGCCATCGAACAGCCCGCCTTCCAGCTGCATCGTCGCGGCGCGGGTGCTGTTCCAGTCCATGACATAGAGCCGCTCGGCAATGCGCCAGCGGCCCTCGCGCTTTGCGAGCCGGTCGAGATAGCGTCCGCCGACGACCAGTTCGACCTCGCCCTCGGGCCCGGGGATGATGTGGAGCGCGACGCAATTGGTCTCGGCGCGGGCGGTGTCGCCATCCACCCGCATCACGGTATTGCCGATGTTGTGCTGGGTCAGCCGCATCGCGCCGAGGCCGGCCATCAGGCCCGGAATCACCTCGGCAACCAGCCTTGCCCCGTCCCCGTAATCGATCATCGCGTCGGGGGTGAAGGCGGCGGCGAGCTGTTCGGGATCGCAGCGGTCGATCCCGCGGCAATAGAGCGCGAGGGTCTCGGCGATCGCCAGCCGGTCGGCGATTTCGGTCGTGTCCATGCGCCGCAGATTACCGCGCGGCGGCGCGGCGGGGGACTGCCGAAAGCGTCAGCGGCGCGGATCGCGCTTGAACTGCAGCACGTTGGCGGGGAGCTTGCGCGGCGGCGGGCGCAGGCGCTTTTCCGCCAGCGCGTACTTGAGCGCCGCGCCGGTCATCGTGCCCGAGACGACGAGGATCACCCCCGCCCAGAACCAGTGCGGCAGACCCAGCACGGCGGCGATCGAGCCGGTGTCCGACAGCATCGCCTGCCCGCCGATCTCGACCTGTTCGGTGAACAGGTAGCCCCAGTCGCGCAGGGCGCTCATCGCGCCGAGCACGCCGAGGAACTGGAGGCTGAAGCGCGTCCATGCCGGCGAGCCGCGCCAGGCGACGAGGCCTATTATCACCGCCACCAGCGGCAGGGCCCACCACCCCGTCGCCGAACGCACCCAGATGCCGGTGCTGGCAAGGATCGCCGCCGCCACCAGCCACAGCACCGGCCGCCACGCGCGCGGGTGGGCGCTGGCAACGATCAGGCCCGCGCCTGCTACGCTCGGCGCCAGCGGGCCGCCCGCGGCGATCGCGGCATGGACGAAGCGCGAGGCCTCGCCATCGACCCGGCTCTCGGCTACGCCCGAACCGTTGGCGAAGATCAGCAGCTGCTCGAAATGTTGGCCGAGCGCGAGCGCGGTGAGGCCGTGGCCCATCTCGTGGAACCACGTCGTCAGGATCGCGAAGGGATAGATCAGGTAGGCGCCGAAAGGCAGGGCGGGGAGCATCGTCACCACCAGCCCGGCGACCACCAGCCGCCCGATCGCCTCGCCCTGCGAGCCCGGGGTCACGAGCGGCTGCATAGGCTCAGCCCACGGTCACGGCATCGGGGGTGTGTCCCGAGGCGTCGACCCGGATATCATCCTGGCGCGACGCCTCCTCGTCCTCCTCGCGCTGTTCGCGCAGGATCGACCAGCTGGCGAGGAACAGCCCCGCCACCAGCGGTCCCAGCACGATGCCCGAAAAGCCGACGAGGCTGATGCCGCCCAGCGTGGTGATGAGGATGATCCAGTCGGGAATTCCGGTGTCTCGCCCGACGAGGATGGGGCGCAGGACATTGTCCGCCGAGGAGATGATGAAGAAGCCGGTCAGCAGCACGAACAGACCCTGCCACGTCGCGCCCGAGATCAGCAGCCAGATCCCCGCCGGCACCCACACCGCGCCCGATCCGATCACCGGCACCAGCGCGAAGATCGCCATCACCACCCCGAACAGCAGCGCGGAGGGGACGCCCGCGATCATCAGCGTGATCCAGCCGAGCGTGCCCTGCACCAGCGCAACCACGCCCGTGCCCTTGATCGTCGCGCGCACGATGCCGAGGAAACGCTCGGCCAGACGGTCGGCAATGCTGCGCTCGACCGGGACGGCGCAGAGCACCGTGCGGCCGATCCGCTCGCCGTCGCGCAGCAGGAAGAACATCACGTAGAGCGCGACGCCGAAGGACAGGATGAAGCCCAGGGCCTCGCTGCCGATCGTCACTGCCTGGGTGGCGATCATCCCGGCGCTCTGGGTGAGGAATTCCTGAAGGCGGGTCTGGATCATGGTGATGTCCGCCCACCCGCTGCGGTCGACCGCATCGCGCGCGATTTCGGGGAGCGCGGTGTAGAAGGTGTCGAACCACGCGGCGAGATCGAGCGGCTGCTTCTGCAGTGTCGCCACCAGCATGATCGCCTGCTCGATCACCATCGTCGCGATCCAGCCGAAGGGCACCAGCACGAGGATGAAGATCACCAGCAGCGAAAGACCAGCGGCCGGATTGCGACGACCGCGCAGGCGCCGCAGGATGGTGCGGTAGAGCGGCTGGAACATGATCGCCGCCAGCGCCGCCCACAGCAGTGGCTGGGCGAAGGGATAGACGATCACCGCCATCAGCAGGCTGACCACCGCGAGGATGATCAGGAAGCTTGCCTGTTGCAGGTCCTCGGTGCGGTGGGGGTGGGCGGCCATGCAGTCCTTCGGTGGCTAGACGTCGAGGTTGGCTACGTTCAAGGCATTGTCCTGGATGAACTCGCGGCGCGGCTCGACGATGTCGCCCATCAGGCGGGTGAAGATCTCGTCGGTCACGTCGGCATCCTCGACCTTCACTTGCAGCAGCACGCGCGCTTCCGGGTCGAGCGTGGTTTCCCACAATTGTTCCGCGTTCATCTCGCCCAGACCCTTGTAGCGGCTGATTGAGAGGCCCTTGCGCCCGGCGGCGAAGATCGCCTCGAGCAGCTGGCTGGGGCGGCTGATCGTGCCGTCGAAGGTGGCGGCGGGAGCGGGGGCGGCCTCTTCCGCTTCGCCGGCGAGCGGATCGGCGGCGGCGGGGGCTTCGGGTTCGGGCTCTTCGGCTTCGGCTCCGGCGCGCACCAGCTTGACAGGTTCGGCATAGGCTTCGGCCTGTGCGGCGGCGAGGCCGTGGAGCTTGTGCGCCTCGGTGCTGGAGAGGAAGCGCGCGTCGATCTCGTGGACGTCGGTGACACCGCGCCACAGGCGCTCGAACACGACGGTCCCATCCTCGCGCTGGGAGGCGGACCACCGCGCCTCGCGGTCGCCCGCACCCAGCCGTCCGGCGGCGCGGGCCAGCGCGGCGGCAAGCGCCTCGCCCGCCAGCCCCGGCTCCAGAGCGCCGGTCAGTGCCATCTGCTCGACTATCCCGCTGTCATAGCGGCGCGGCACAAAGGCCAGCAGGTTCTTGAGGCGCAGCGCCCCGTCGACCAGCGCACGCAGTTCCTCAGCGCCGCGCACCCCACCCGAGGTCTCGAGCACCCGGCCCTGAAGCCCGGCATCGACAAGATAGCGGTCGAGCGCGGCCTGATCCTTGAGGTAGACCTCGCTGCGCCCCTTGCTCACCTTGAACAGCGGCGGCTGGGCGATGAACAGGTGCCCGGCCTTGATGATCTCGGGCATCTGCCGGTGGAAGAACGTCAGCAGCAGGGTGCGGATATGCGCGCCGTCCACGTCCGCGTCGGTCATGATGACGATCTTGTGGTAGCGCAGCTTTTCGAGATTGAACTCGTCACGGATGCCTGTGCCCATCGCCTGGATGAGGGTGCCGACTTCCTTCGAGGAAATGATCCGGTCGAACCGCGCGCGCTCGACGTTGAGGATCTTGCCCTTGAGCGGCAGGATCGCCTGCGTCTTGCGGTCACGGCCCTGCTTGGCCGAGCCGCCCGCGGAGTCCCCTTCGACGAGGAACAGCTCGGACTTGGCCGGATCGCGCTCCTGACAATCGGCGAGCTTGCCGGGCAGGCTGGCGACGCTCATCGCGCCCTTGCGGCTCATCTCGCGCGCCCGCCTTGCGGCCTCCCGTGCGGCGGCGGCGTCGATGATCTTCTGGATGATCGCGCGAGCCTCGTTCGGGTTCTCCTCGAGCCACTCGGTCATCTTCTCGCCCATCAGCGTCTCGAGCGGCGAGCGCACTTCGCTGGAGACCAGCTTGTCCTTGGTCTGGCTGGAGAACTTGGGGTCGGGCAGCTTGACGCTGACGATCGCGGTCAGGCCCTCGCGCATGTCCTCGCCCGCAAGGCTCACCTTCTCCTTCTTCAGCATCCCGGACCGCTCGGCATAGTTGTTGAGCGTGCGGGTCAGCGCCGCACGGAAGGCCGACAGGTGCGTGCCCCCATCGCGCTGCGGGATGTTGTTGGTGAAGGCGAGGACGTTCTCGTAGTAGGAATCGTTCCATTCCAGCGCGACGTCGATGCCGATGCCATCCTTCTCCGCGCTGACCGCAATCGGCGAGGGGATCAGCGGCTGCTTGTTGCGGTCGAGATACTTCACGAAGGCCGCGATCCCGCCCTCGTAGTAGAGATCGTGTTCGAGCTTTTCCTCGTGCCTGAGGTCGCGCAGCTTGATGCGCACGCCCGAGTTGAGGAAGGCGAGCTCACGGTAGCGGTGCTCGAGCTTCTCGAAATCGAACTCGGTGACGTTCTTGAAGGTGTCGTGGCTGGCCTTGAAGGTGACGCGGGTGCCCTTCTTGAAGCCGTTGGCGTCGGCATTGCGGTCGCTCTTGGGCGCATCGCCCACGACCTTGAGCGGGGCGACGGCATCGCCGTGCTCGAAGCGCATCCAGTGCTCCTTGCCCTCGCGCCAGATGGTGAGTTCGAGCCACTCCGAAAGCGCGTTGACCACCGAGACGCCCACCCCGTGAAGCCCGCCCGAGACCTTGTAGGCGTTGTCGTCCGAGGTGTTCTCGAATTTCCCGCCCGCGTGGAGCTGGGTCATGATCACTTCTGCCGCCGAGACGCCCTCTTCGGGGTGCATGCCGGTGGGGATGCCGCGGCCGTTGTCCTCGACGCTGACGCTGCCATCGGGGTTCAATTCGATGAGAACGAGGTCGCAATGACCTGCCAACGCCTCGTCGATGGCATTGTCACTGACTTCGAACACCATGTGATGCAGGCCCGACCCGTCGTCGGTGTCGCCGATATACATGCCGGGGCGCTTGCGGACCGCATCGAGGCCCTTCAGAACCTTGATGGAATCGGCGCCGTATTCGTTGGCGTTGGGCAGCTTTGCGGGGGTCTGGTTGGTGGTGTCGTCCATGACCCATCATATAGGGGCTAAGGCGCGGAAACCCAACTGCGGGACGGCCGCAAGAGGCGCTTTTCCACGAGTGTGCAGAGGCGTTCGACGGGCGGCTCAGAAGGCCTTGCGGAAATGCACGCGCCCGCGCCACATGGCCGCGTCGAACAGGCCCATCATGCCCTCGCGCGAGGCCTCCGGAAACTGGGTGACGTGGCACATGGCGGCGGCCCTGGCGGCAGCGAGATCGGCGGGCGTGTAGGCGATGCCCTCCGCCAGCAGCTTCGGGTCGGTCATGGCCCAGTCCTGCATCTCGGCAACCGGCGGGAGCCGGCCTGCGGGAATGGCGACATAGAACAGCGCCGCGCGGTCGCCTTCGGGCTGGGCCTGCACCATCTGTGTGGCGATCGCGCTGACGAGACGGTGGTCGGCGTGACCATATCCCCCGTCCGGACCCCAGGTCAGGACCACGTCGGCCCAGGCGAGATGATCGTGCAGCGCCTTCGCCAGCGAGCCGTCGCGCACGTGATCGGCCAGCTTGCCGTCGGGAATGCCGAGGTTCACCACCTCGGACACGCCCAGCGCCTTGCCGGAACAGTCCGCCTCGGCGCGGCGCGTCTCGGCCAGGGCCGCGCCCTTGGGCAGGTTCGAGACGCCCGGCCCCGCATCGCCCGGCGTCGCATGGACGATCCGCACGAAATGCCCCTCGCGCGCCAGTGCCGCCAGCGCGGGGGCCATGAACAGCTCGTCGTCGGGATGGGCGACCACGGCCACCACCAGCGGCGGCTCGAGATCGGCTTCGTCCTGCGCGGCGACAGGGGCAAGTGCCAGCGTGACGGAGGCTGCTGCGGCGATGGTGCGGATCATCGGTTCCCTCTCCCTTGTCGCTGTCCTGCCACTTGTGCCAGCCGCCTTGCAATGGCTTGCACGTGCCCTCGTGCCGATTATGCATGGCCGCCATGAGCAACGACGCGATGATGGCCCGCCTTGCCGAACCTTTCGGCAGCTTCTCCGACATCCTGATGGAATGGTCGCGCATCAAGGGCGACGAACTCGCCCTGAGGGACGACAGGCGCGAGGTCTACTGGGCCGAACTGGTCGGCCTCGTCGAGCGGCTGGCGGCGCGGCTGGTGGAGACGGGACTCCAGCGCGGGCAATCGGTGGCGATCCTCGGCACCTCCACCGTGGAATATGCGCTGGTGTTCCTTGCCGCGGTGCGCGCGGGCGGCGTCGCCGCGCCGCTGACCACCAGCGCCTCGCCCGAGCAGCTCGAAGGCATGGCGAAGGATTCGGGCGCGATCCACCTGTTCATCGATGCGGCCAAGGCGGCGGAGCTGGGGCCGGACTTCATGGCCCACCTGATCCGCGTGCCGCTGGAGAGCATCGACCAGTGGATGGCGCCTCCGGGGAGCCGTGCGCCCGCCTTCACCCCGGAGCCGAAAGACCCGTTCAACATCATCTATTCCAGCGGCACGACCGGCATCCCAAAGGGCATCGTCCATTCCCACCAGATGCGCTGGCGGCAGTTCGCGGCGACGGCGCTGAGTTACCTCGGCGCGGGGCTGGAGGTGCGCTCGCTCGCCTCGACGCCGCTCTATTCGAACACCACGATGGTCGCCTTCCTCCCCGTTCTGCTGGCGGGCGGCTGCGTGCGGGTTATGGGCAAGTTCGATTGCGCGAAGTGGCTGGCGCACGCCGAGGCGGACCGCACCACCATCACCATGCTCGTTCCGGTGCAATACCAGCGGCTGATGGACTTTGCCGGCTTCGACGAGTCCGATCTGTCCAGCCTGAAGCTCAAATACTGCACCTCCGCGCCCTTCTCGGCAGACCTCAAGCGCGAGGTGCTGCGGCGAATGCCCGGCGGGCTGATCGAGATCTATTCGATGACCGAAGGCGGCGTCGTGTGCCTGCTGGCGTGCCACGAATTCCCCGACAAGCTCCACACGGTGGGCCGCCCCGCGCCGGGGAGCGAGCTCAAGGTGCTCGACGACGAGGACCGCGAGGTGCCGCCCGGCACCCCGGGCAATCTCGTGGGCCGCAGCCTCACCATGATGAGCGGCTACAAGAACCGCCCCGAAAAGACCGCCGAGGCCCAGTGGACCGACCCCGCGACCGGCGAGGTGTGGATGCGGATGGGCGACATCGGGCGGGTGGACGCGGAAGGCTTCGTCGAACTGGTCGGCCGCGCCAAGGACATGATCATTTCGGGTGGGTTCAACATCTACCCCAGCGATCTCGAGGCCGAACTGGCGAAGGAGCCGGGCGTGGTCGAGGCCGCGGTCGTCGGCGTGCCCTCGCGCGCCTGGGGCGAGACGCCTGTGGGCTTCGTGGTGCTGCGCGAGGGCGGGGACACCGACGCGATCCTCGCGGCCGTCAACGCCCGGCTCGGCAAGACCCAGCGCCTCGCTGCGCTTCATCCGATTGCCGAAATGCCGCGCAGCCACATCGGCAAGCTGCTCAAGACCGATCTGCGCGCCGAGGCGGAGCGGCTCGGCGGGATCGACTGACAGGTCCCCGGATACGGCACGGCCCGGCTCCTCTGGCGAGGAACCGGGCCGCCGGAAGCTGTCGCTCCGCTCGGGCGATCGTTACACGATGAAGGTGTTGAACGCGGTGCCGCTGACGACAACGGCGAGCAGGAAGGCGACGGCCTTTTCGCTGATCATGCGCATGGTTCTGGTTCCCTGTTTTGTTGTGGTTGGGAGCCCGGGCAACCCAAGGGGGGAGAGAGGGGATTGCCCGGGCCAGAGCAGCATATATTCAGGTGCGCGCAATTTTCAATCTCTGTTTCGATTGAAAATAATTCATCAGCGCAATCGAAAAAGGCGATGTTCGGAGGCATCGCAGCAGGCCGCGGCTCGAGACGCGGCCGCCTGTTCAGGGGGGGGAGGTTGGCGGCCGCGTCTCTTTCGCTGCGGGCCTGGCGCAAGCACCGGGCAATGACGGATCACGACGACCTGGCGAGGGGGGGAGAGCCAGGCGGTCCTGCCGTCCGGCAGGCGGGCAATGGGGCCGCATTCGGCCTCGATTACCGGGCAATGCATCCTTGCGGACTGACGGCGGGGTTGGAGAGGAGGCCCCGCGCTGCATCGCTTGGGCGGCAAGTGGTGTTCGCAAGCGCACAATTCAAATGCGAAAACACCAATTTGAGTTGCGTCAAATGCAACAATTAATCATGCGTCGGACGCAAAGCGGCCGCCGGATCGCTCCGGCGGCCGCTTCAATTACAAGAGCTTGCGCTCAGTTGGCGGCGACGGTCCCGCTGCTGCGGCCCTGCATGGCCACGACCCGGTCGACTTCGGCGAGCGCCGCGGTGCGGGCTTCGGCGACGCACTTGGCGTCAACCGCGGGGCGGCCGTAGCTGTAGCGCGAAGCGGCTTCGACGGTGCAGGCCTTGCGCAGCTGGGCGGCGATGCGGGTCTCGAGCGCGGCGCGGCCTTCGGCGGTGGTCACGTCGACGTCGCCATAGGCGATGCGGACGGTCACGACTTCCTCGGCGGGCGCAGCCAGCGCGGGGGCGGCGAGAGCGGCGAGGGCAATCAGGGGGAGAGTGAAACGCATGGTGGATACTCCGAAAGGTTGAGAGAGGGTTTCGGGAGAAGCGATGCCGTTGACCGGCATTCGGTTGCTGTTTGAAACTCTGGTGCAGCGCACAAGAGACTTGTGCAAATGCGAAATGCGGCAGGATGGTTCCAAAGAATGCAACGTTTTTGCGGCGGATTTCCGGGAACCCCATGAAATTCCTGCGGCTGTTTTGCGCTGCACCGCAAAATCACGCGCTGGCGGTGCGGCGATGCTGGACAGGCGGGGGCGCGCTCCTTAATCCGCCGCCATGAGCGCGCACCGATCGAGCGGCGAGTCCGCTGTCCCCGATTCCATCCTGATCGTCGACTTCGGGTCGCAGGTGACCCAGCTGATCGCGCGCCGCGTGCGCGAGGCGGGGGTCTATTCCGAGATCGCGCCCTTCACCCAGGCCGAGGCCGCCTTCGCCCGCCTGAAGCCCAAGGGCATCATCCTTTCCGGCTCGCCCGCCAGCGTGCCCGAGGAGGGCTCCCCGCGCGCGCCGCAGATGCTGTTCGAGGCCGGGGTGCCGATCCTCGGCATCTGCTACGGCCAGCAGGTCATGACCCACCAGCTGGGCGGCGAGGTCCGCCCCGGGCACGAGACCGGAGAGGGCGGCGAGTTCGGCCGCGCCTTCCTGACCGTCACCGCCGAATGCACCCTGTTCAACGGCCTCTGGGAAGTCGGCGAGCGGCACCAGGTGTGGATGAGCCACGGCGACAAGGTGACGCAGTTCGCCGAGGGTTTCGAGATCGTCGCCACCTCCGACGGCGCGCCCTTCGCGGTGATCGCCGACGAGGCGCGCAGGTTCTACGGCACGCAGTTCCACCCCGAGGTGGTCCACACCCCCGACGGCGCGCGTCTGATCGCCAACTTCGTGCGCCATGTTTGCGGCCTTGCGGGCGACTGGACGATGGCCGAGTTCCGCCAGACCAAGATCGCCGAGATCCGCCAGCAGGTGGGCGACAAGCGGGTGATCTGCGGCCTTTCGGGCGGCGTCGATTCCGCCGTCGCCGCGGTGCTGATCCACGAGGCGATCGGCGACCAGCTGACCTGCGTCTTCGTCGACCACGGACTGATGCGGCTGGGCGAGGCCGAGCAGGTCGTCAGCCTGTTCAAGAACCACTACAACATCCCGCTCGTCCACGTGGAGGCCGAGGAGCTGTTCCTCGGGGGCCTCAAGGGCCTCACCGACCCCGAGGACAAGCGCAAGTTCATCGGCAAGACCTTCATCGACGTGTTCGAGGCCGAGGCCAAGAAGATCGGCGGCGCGGATTTCCTCGCGCAGGGCACGCTCTATCCCGACGTGATCGAATCGGTGTCCTTCACAGGCGGACCCTCGGTGACGATCAAGAGCCACCACAATGTCGGCGGCCTGCCGGAGCGCATGAACATGGCGCTGGTCGAGCCGCTGCGCGAACTGTTCAAGGACGAGGTGCGCGATCTGGGCCGGGAACTGGGCCTGCCCGACGCCTTCGTCGGCCGCCACCCCTTCCCCGGCCCCGGCCTTGCGATCCGCATCCCTGGCGAGGTCACCAAGGAGCGCTGCGACATCCTCAGGAAAGCCGACGCGATCTATCTCGAGGAGATCCGCAACGCGGGCCTCTACGACGCGATCTGGCAGGCCTTCGCGGTGCTGCTCCCCGTGAAGACGGTCGGCGTGATGGGCGACGGGCGCACCTACGATTCCGTCTGCGCCCTGCGCGCCGTGACCTCGACCGACGGAATGACGGCGGACGTCTACCCCTACGACGCCGGGTTCCTCACCCGCGTCGCGACGCGCATCGTCAACGAGGTCAAGGGCATCAACCGGGTGGTCTACGACTACACCAGCAAGCCGCCCGGGACGATCGAATGGGAGTGATCCGCGACACGCAATGATCCGGGGGATCATTGCGGCCGGATCACTCGGCGCCGCATTGTGCCGCAGCCCTTCCCCTAGCCGACCGCGATCCGGGCGAACCGCGCCTTGCCGTGGCCGCGCTGGAAAATGCTGTTGGCGATCAGCCACACCCTCACGATCCGCTCCGGCAACGGCTCGCCCAGCGCCTCGGCATAGTCGGCGGCGATCATCCGGCGTTCCGAATGCCATTGCCCGAGCCCGGCACTGCCGCTGCGCAGAACCCAGTGCGTCTCGCGCTCGCACCACCATTCGAGCGGGCAGCGGAACACGTGGCCCTCGGGGAGCCCTGCGCTCCACATGTAGGTAAGGTCCCGGCCATTATCGAACTCCACCGCGATGCTGAGATAGTCGTGGGTGAAGGCGAGATCCTCGGGGAGATCCGAGGGCAGCCGCTCGATCAGCCAGTCCCACGAGAGCACGGTCTCGCGGGTCAGCGGCAGGTCGAGCGGGCGCTGGAGGATGCCGACATCGCCGTGGGTGGAAACCGCGATGTCATCGGGGTCGCCGGTGTAGATGCGCCCGTCGCCGAGCCGCCAGAGATAGTGCCAGCCATCGGGCTGACCGGTGGTGTCCGGCGGGGCGTCCGCGCGTTCCACCCTGAGCGCGATTCCCGGTCCCTGTGCGCGCCGCTTGCCCGGCAGCAGATTGCCCCGCTCGTCGGCGAATTCGGAAAGCGTCTTGGTAAGGAAAGCCAGCTCGCCCTCCTCCCACGCCTCGTAGACCGCATCATCGGCGACGAGCTTGCGTATCGCCCCGCCACCGATCCGCATGAACACCGTCGCGCGCGGCTCGATCACGAGGCCGATCGGCTTTGCCAGCCACTGGTGACCGGTGGCGACCACCCGGAACCGCTCCCCGGCGGCAAGGACATGGCCGCTGGCGGTCCAGCCGCTTTCCGAGCCGTCGAGCCGGACGGGGGCGGCCGGATCGGGCAGAATGAGCCCGGCCGCAATCGCCCGGGCGCTGCCGACCTGCTTGCGCAGGAACCCCGCAAGGGTCCCGGCCCTCGCCACCATCGATCGCCTGGTTTCGCGCATGACATCCCCCGCCTTAGACCCGTCGGCGAAGTTTGACGCATAGGGCGCGCCGCGCAAGCGTACTTTGGAACGTCTCTAAGCTGCGCGAATAAGTTGGTCCGCCCCTTCCCGCCGTCCGCCAAATCGCATATCGCTGCCGCCCGAATGGATACCACAAGAGGTCGTCAATCGTGATGCCGCTGCTTCGCCCGTTTGCCTTTGCCGCCGCCCTTGCAGCCGGCCTGTCCGCCTGCGCCCAGCCCGCCGCCGCGCCCGGCGACGACGCCGCCGCCACCGCGCCGGTGACCGAGGGCGCATGGACGCTCGATCCGGCAGGCTCGCGCCTCGCCTATGTGAGCATCAAGGCCGGCGAGGTGGCCGAGGCGAACCGCTTCGACACGCTTGCGGGCAGCGTCGCGGCCGATGGCACCGCGAGCCTCGACATCGACCTCGCGTCGGTCAACACCGGGGTCGACATCCGCAATGAGCGCATGCGCGAGATCTTCTTCGGCGTGACCGAGAATCCCAAGGCGACGGTAACGGCCAAGCTCGATCCCGCAGCCTTCGCAGGGCTGGCGGTGGGGCAGTCGCTCACCCGCCCGCTGACCGCCAGCGTCACGATCAAGGGCGCCTCGGCCGATGTCGAGACCGAGGTGCTCGTCACCCGCGTCAGCGCCGACCGCGTGACCGTGGTGCCGACCGCGCCGGTGATCGTCTCGACCGACATGTTCGGCCTGACCGACGAGCTGGGCGAGCTGCGTGCGCTGGCGCAGCTGCCCTCGATCACGCCTGCGGTGCCGGTGACCTTCGCGCTCGCCTTCAAGCGGGGCTGAAAGACCTTGCGGTAAATCAATGCCCTGGCGGGCGGACACGGGCAAAGAGGCGTAGCCGGGCGGCGGCACGCGAACCGATCCCACCGCGTCCCAGCCGCCCGGCATCCCCCGCCGATTTCCCGAGAGCGCCTGACGCTACGGCGCGCTAGCGCGGCGGGCGGGCCTCTCAAAAGCAGGCTTGAAAGCCGCGCTCAACTCGGCTTGTCTCCCGCGCAAACACGGCTTTGCACGGGAGAACACAGGCCATGAAGACCGCCATCACCGAAATGTTCGGCATCGAGCACCCGATCATCCAGGGGGGGATGCACTATGTCGGGTTCGCCGAGATGGCGGCAGCCGTCTCCAACGCGGGCGGGCTCGGCATCATCACCGGCCTGACGCAGGGCACGCCCGAAAAGCTCGCCAACGAGATCGCGCGCTGCAAGGACATGACCGACAAGCCCTTCGGCGTGAACCTCACCATCCTGCCGACCCTGACCCCGCCCGACTATCCGGGCCTCGTGAAGGCAGTGATCGAGGGCGGCGTGAAGGTGGTCGAGACCGCGGGTCGCAACCCGGTCGAACTGCTCCCGCCGCTGAAGGACGCGGGGATCAAGGTGATCCACAAGTGCACCTCGGTGCGCCACTCGCTCAAGGCGCAGGAGATCGGCTGCGACGCGGTGAGCGTCGACGGCTTCGAATGCGGCGGCCACCCGGGCGAGGACGACGTGCCCAATTTCATCCTGCTGCCGCGCGCCGCCGATGAACTGGAAATCCCCTTCGTCTCGAGCGGCGGCATGGCCGACGGGCGCAGCCTCGTCGCCAGCCTCGCGATGGGCGCGCAGGGGATGAACATGGGCACCCGCTTCATCGCCACCAAGGAGGCGCCCGTCCACGAGAACGTGAAGCAGGCGATCCTCGCCGCGAGCGAACTCGACACTCGTCTCGTGATGCGCCCGCTGCGCAACACCGAACGCGTGCTCAACAATGCCGCCGTCGAACGCCTGATCCAGAAGGAGAAGGAGCTGGGTGATGCCGTCACCTTCCAGGACATCATGGAGGAGGTCGCTGGCGTCTATCCCTCGATCATGATGGAAGGCGAGATGGACAAGGGCGCGTGGAGCTGCGGCATGGTCGCAGGCCTCATCCACGACATCCCGACCTGCAAGGAGCTGATCGACCGCATCATGCTCCAGGCCGAGGAGATTATCGCCCGGATGCAGGCGATGGCCCGCGCCTAAGGGCTGATCCCTAGGTAACTCCCCGCATTCTCTGCCCTGCCGCACTGCGGCACCATGCGGCGCGTGCGGCACCGATTCTGGAGGGGATCGGCGCTGCGCGCGAGGCTGTGTGCCTCTGTCCGGCTTCGGGAGGCCGTGCGGAGGGTCGGACGGGGAGGTAGCGATGGATCTATGGGATGGCCCGGCGGCGCTGGGCGGGATCATGATGTGCGTGGCGCTGGGCGCCTGGACGCTGGGCCGGTGGCAGGGCGGTCTCGCCGTGCCCGAGGACGGCGCCGGGCGGGCGCCGTGCGATGCCGGGGACGCCGCGCCGGCTCTGCGCACCGCCGCGACCGAGCACCCGACCGCGCCGTGCCAGCAGGACGCGCTCGCCGCACGCCGCGCGGTGCTGGCCGTGGCGGATTCGCTCGGCGAACTCCACGCCGAGATCAGCGCCTATCGCCGCGCCGAGCAGGTGCTGGCGGATGCGGAGCCGGGCGAACTCGTGATGCGGCACCGCTGCGCCGAGACGGGCCGTGCGTGCCGCCATGTCGGCCTCACCGGAGAGCCGATCTGCGATCTTTCGCGTAACGCACGGCGCGCTTGCGCTACGGCGGCTCCCGCCGCCCGGGCGGGCAGCGCGTGCGAGAGTCAGCCTTCGGCCGCGTCCTTCGACCCCTTGCGGGTATAGGGAACGAAGTCCTCGAAGAACACCGCGCCGGTGAAGAAGCCGTTGAACCGGTCGATCGTCGTCATCACGTCGAACCGGCACAGCTGCGAGGCGTTGAAGCGGTTGGTGACGAGCGTGTCGGTGTCGTCGATCTGTTCGGGATTGGCGGTGCGCTGCACCCAGATCGTGTCACCCGCGCCGTAGACGAAGGCGGTGCCGGGAATGGTCTGCACGCGCTGGTTGCCGAACGAGCGGATGCACGCCTGCGGCTCGCCCGCCACGCGGCCCTCGAGCAGCTTGGCGAGGCGCAGTTCGCCCTTGGTCGGGGGAACGGGCAGGACCGTGGCGGCCGGGGTTTCCGGCGCCGTATCGGCATTCGCGGGGACGGCCAGCACGCCGCCGGCCAGCACCAGCGGCAGCGCGGCGAGCAGGGCGGAGCGGAAACGGGTCATCGCGGGATCCTTTCGAATCGTCATGCGCGCCTCGTTGCACACAGCGCCTTAACCCGCGCTGAGCGCCCGGCCCGGATCACCGGTGCGCCGGGCTCGCACCCGAGGACACATCGGGCAGGGCGGCCTGGTTCGCGCCGTCCGCCGGGCCGCCACGCAGCACGAAGCGCCGGTCGCAATAGCCGCAGTCGACATAGCCGCGCTCGTCGATCTCGAGGAAAACGCGCGGGTGACCGAGTGCGGCGGGACGATAGCCCGCGCCGCCGCGGATGCCGCTGGCCCCGTCGCACGCCACGCGATGCGTGTCGACCACCAGCACTTCGGGAGGAGGAATGCTCATGGCGCTGCCGATACAGCCCCGCGCCGCGCCGCGCAATTGCCTTTGCCGCGCCTGCGCCCTAGGGCTTCCTCCATGTCAGCCGAACCCGCCATCCGCATCGACAACCTCGTCAAGCGTTATGCCCCGGCAAAAGGTGCCAAGGGCACGGTGAGCGAGGGCAAGCTCGCGCTCGGCGGGGTCAGTTTCGATGTGCCGCAGGGCGCGATCTTCGGCCTGCTCGGCCCGAACGGCGCGGGCAAGTCGACGCTGATCAACATCCTCGCCGGGCTGGTCAACAAGACCGCAGGCCACGTCGACATCTGGGGTTTCGACATCGACGCCCATCGCCGCAACGCCAGCCGCTCGATCGGCATCGTGCCGCAGGAGATCGTCTTCGATCCCTTCTTCACCCCCTTCGAGGTGCTGGAGAACCAGGCCGGCTTCTACGGTATCCCCGCCGCCCTGCGCCGCAGCGAGGCGCTGCTCGAGGCCGTTCGCCTCTCGGACAAGCGCGATGCCTATGCGCGCACCCTGTCGGGCGGGATGAAGCGGCGGCTGCTCGTCGCCAAGGCGATGGTGCATTCGCCGCCGATCCTCGTGCTCGACGAGCCCACCGCCGGGGTCGATGTCGACCTGAGGCGCCAGCTGTGGGATCTGGTCGGCGAGCTCAACCGCGAGGGCGTGACGGTGGTGCTGACCACCCACTACCTCGAGGAAGCCGAAGAGCTGTGCGACCGCATCGCGATCATCAACCACGGCAGGCTGATCGCCAACAAGCCGACCCGCGAACTGGTCGAGATGGCGCGCGAGAAGATCGTCGTCGTCACCGCTGCCGCCGATCTCGCCGCCGCTCCTTCGCACGAGGCCTTCGCACGGGTCGAATGGGACGGCGCGCGGGCGGTCGAGGTGGCCTATGACAAGGACCGCCTCAACGCCGGGCAGGTGCTCGCCATCCTGCAGGCACAGGGCCTCACCATCGAGGATGTGACCACCCGCGAAGCCGATCTGGAGGACGTGTTCGTCCAGCTGACCGCAGGAACTGCCTGACCTCAGGCGCCGTCGATCCCGACATCCGTCTTGCGCCGCCGCCAGTCGCGATGGCTGTTGCGTTCGATCGGCCTGCCGCAATGACGGCAGTTGCCGACGAATGTGAGCCCGTCCCACGTGATATCGCGGCGGCGGGGCTCGTGCTGATTGATGAAGCAGCCGAAGAACCAGAGGTAGGCCATGGGAGAGGTCGCCTGTAATGCCGGTTTGCACCTGAAGACATCATGCACGCCCGCGTCCATGCGTCCTTTGGACACTCTGGATACAGGTGCGCCACATGGTCGGGCGGGAGCCCGGCGACCCGTGGAAATACTTATCTCGTTTTGAAGTAAATCAAACGGCATTTTTGATCACCCTTGCCCCTTTCCCGCTTCCGCGCCATGGCGCGGTCATGGCGATGGACAAGGCATTGCGATCACCCGGCGACACCCCCGCGCACGACGTGCTGGTGATCGGTTCGGGAGCGGCGGGGCTGACGGCGGCGCTGGCGCTGGCCGAGAAGTGCCGGGTGCTGGTGCTGGCCAAGGGCTCGCTCACCGGCGGCTCGACCGCCTGGGCACAGGGCGGCATCGCCGCGGTGCTCGATGCGGGCGACACCTTCGAGGATCACATCCGCGACACGATGGTGGCGGGCGCTGGTCTCAACGACCTTGCTACGGTGGAATTCGTGATTGAACGCGCCCCGCGCTCGATCGACCGGTTGTGCGAGCTGGGCGTACCCTTCAACCGCGACGCCGATGCCCTGCACCTCACCCGCGAGGGCGGCCATTCGCACCGCCGGATCGTCCATGTCGATGACGCCACCGGCTGGGCGGTGCAGGCGGCACTGCTGCGCGCGGCGGAGGCCAACCCGAACATCACCCTGCTGCCCGGCCGGACCTGCATCGACTTCATCACCGACCGCCACCGCGAGCACTTCTCGGCCGCGGGCCGTGTGTGGGGCGTCTATGCGCTCGACGAGGCGACCGGACATGTCGAGCGCCACGTGGCGCGCGCGACAATCCTCGCCAGCGGCGGGGCGGGGCGCGTCTACCAGTTCTCCACCGCCCCGCGCGGCGCGACCGGCGACGGCATCGCGATGGCGTGGCGAGCGGGCGCGCGGGTCTCAAACATGGAGATGATGCAGTTCCACCCGACCTGCCTCTACCACCTCGAAACCAAGAATTTCCTCATCACCGAGGCGGTGCGCGGCGAGGGCGGGCGGCTGATCAACCCGCGCACCGGCAAGCGGTTCATGACCTTCTACGATCCCGAGCGGATGGAGCTTGCGCCGCGTGATGTGGTGGCAAGGGCGATCGATGCCGAGATCAAGCGGTTCGGGCTCGACTACGTCCATCTGGACATCAGCCATGAAGACCCGGACTTCGTGCGCGGGCATTTCCCGACGATCCACGACAAGCTGATGGGCCTCGGCATCGACATGACGAAGCAGCCGATCCCGGTTGTCCCCGCGCAGCACTACACCTGCGGCGGGGTGGTGGTGGATCTGGCGGCACGCACCGACGTGCCGGGCCTGTGGGCGGCGGGCGAATGCACCGAAAGCGGCCTCCACGGCGCGAACCGGCTGGCGTCCAACAGCCTGCTCGAATGCTTCGTCTTCGGCG
>VFQN01004037.1_pt1 | contig 19936 bp, 19 predicted proteins | sample 3512371 | NCBI WGS metagenome assembly VFQN01 (sample SAMN10412370, study PRJNA504923) | tailings metagenome | isolation source: Replicate 2 from Balatoc abandoned mine | place: Philippines: Itogon, Benguet | collected 2017-08-28
AAGCCGCCAAGATCGGCGCCGACGTGATGACCGCGCCGCCGTCGGTGATCAAGGGATTGTTCAAGCATATCCTGACCGAAAAGGGCATCGAGGGCTTCCTCGCCGACTGGGCGAAGACCGGCCAGTCGATCTGATCGGTGCATCCAGGGGCCGCGCGCCTTCTCTCTGGCGTCCGGTCCCTGCGCTGCGGGATCAGGGCAGGCGTTGCCCGCGGGCGGCGACGAGCACCGCATACCAGTCCTTGCGGTTCCACTGCACCTCGACCGCGCGCGCTGCGTCGGCGATGCGCCCGGGGCTTTGCGATCCGATGATCGGAATGATGCCGGCAGGATGGGCCATGAGCCAGCTATAGGCCGCGATGCTCCGGTCGATGCCCCGACCTTGGGCAAAGGCGTCGAGTGCCTCGGCCACCGCGATCGCGCGCTCGGTCTCGGGCTTGAACAGTGCGCCGCCCGCCAGCGGAGACCATGCGAGGGGGCGAATATCGAGCGCCATCGCCTGATCGAACTCGCCATTCTCGAAACAGTCGATGTGCAAGGCGCTCACCTGCGGCTGGGTCACGGCAAGCTTGGTATCTAGAAAGCTGTTGAGCGCAGCAATCTGGTGCACGGTGAAGTTCGACACGCCGAGTGCACGGATCTTGCCGGCGGCGACTGCGTCGTCGAGAGTGCGGGCGCCCTCCTGGGGATGCGCCAAAATTTCCGGCCTGTGGATCTGGTAGAGATCGATCATGTCGACGCCAAGGCGCTGCAGCGAAGCGTCGATTGCGCTCCGCAGATAGTCCGCACTCTGGTCATAGGGCACGCCCGGTGAAATGCCCGCCTTGGAGGCGAGTACCATCCGGCCGCGAAGCGAAGGCTCGGCCGCCAGAACCTCGCCGAGCAGCTTCTCGGCATTTCCGAAGCCGACGCCCGCCCTCGCGCCGTAGATGTCGGCGGTATCGAGCAGGGTGATGCCCGCATCGAGCGCGGCATGGACCAAGGGGGCGGCCTCGGCCGCATTGTTTGCCGCGGCATTGAAGCGCCACATGCCCCAGGCCATCGGCGAAACGCGAAGTCCGCTGTTTCCGAGCGTATAGGTGGCGGGCGGCTTCGGTAGATCGCTCATGTCATTCTCCCCTTGTGTCTCTCGCCCGGCCGCGGCGATGTTCGCGCCGACTATCAGGCTTGGCACGCGATGCAATCAGCGGCCGGCCTGCATTCGTAGCCAGCGGGCAGATCATCGTTCGCGGACCGACTTTCGACCTGCATGGCCGCTCCATTTCGCGGCTTGGCACGATGCGGCGTATAAAGTTGACCGCATATCGGTCAACTTTTTCCTGACTTTGTCTGAAAATGCGCTAAGGCGTCTGGCGAGGCGACACTCGCCGAACCCTCGTTGCTGGAGAAAAGCGAAGATGAACGTGCTCGGAAAGATGCTGATCGGTGGCCGCGAGCAAGCGGGGAGCGCCGACGTCTTCCACGGGTATGACCCCGCGCTCGGATCGGCGCTGGATCCGGCATTCCGGGGCGGCACGATCGCCGATGTCGACGCGGCCTGCGCGCTGGCGGACGTGGCCTTCGACCCATTCCGCGCGACGTCGCCCGACGAGCGGGCAGCTTTCCTCGAAGCGATCGCTGCGAACCTCGAGGCGTCGGCAGAGCTCATCGTGCCGCGCGCGATGGCCGAAACCGGCTTGCCCGAAGTGCGGATCCGGGGCGAGCTCGGCCGGACGACCGGCCAGCTGCGGCTGTTCGCCCGCACGGTTCGCGACGGTGCCTATCTCGATGTCCGCATCGACCATGCGATGCCCGAGCGCGTTCCGCCCCGGGCGGACATTCGCCTCGTCCATCAGCCACTGGGGCCCGTCGCGGTGTTCGGAGCGAGCAATTTCCCGCTCGCCTTCTCGGTCGCCGGCGGCGACACAGCGTCGGCGCTGGCGGCGGGCTGTCCCGTCATCGTCAAGGCTCATCACGCCCATCCCGGCACGTCGGAACTCGCCGGTCGCGCCATCCAGGCCGCCGTTGCCTCATGCGGTCTGCCCGAAGGTGTATTCTCGCTGCTGTTCGGGAGCGGCGCCCAGATCGGCACGGCGCTGGTCGATGACCCGCGCATCCGGGGCGTGGGCTTCACGGGTTCGCGTAGCGGCGGGACGGCCTTGATGGCAGTTGCTGCCGCGCGGCCGCAGCCGATCCCGGTCTATGCCGAGATGAGTTCTATCAACCCCGTGATCCTCTTGCCGGGGGCCCTCGCCGCTCGCGGCGCGGCGATCGGGGCCGCCTTCGTCGGGGCGCTGACGCTCGGCGCCGGCCAATTTTGCACGAACCCGGGTCTCATCCTCGCGATCGAGGGATCGGACACCGACGCTTTCCTCACCGGTGTCGCAGCGGCCATGGGCGAGGCGAAGCCCGCTACGATGCTCACGCCGGGGATCCACAGGGCCTACCGCGCCGGCGTCGACGCGCTTGCCGCGAACCACCGCGCGACATTGGTGGCCGCGGGCGATGCGGGAACGGGGCTGGTCAGTCAGCCCAACCTGTTTGCCGTTTCCGCGGCGGACTTCCTGTCCGACCATAGCCTGTCAGCCGAAGTTTTCGGGGCAAGCTCTGTTCTGGTCCGATGCCGGGACGCCGCGGAGCTCAAGCGCGTGATCGACGGACTGGAGGGGCAGCTCACCGCGGCGGTTCATCTTGCCGACGCCGACCTCGAACTTGCACGCGCGCTAATGCCCGGACTGGAGCGCCGCGCAGGCCGGATCCTTTTCAACGGGTTCGGGACGGGCGTCGAAGTCTGCGACGCCATGGTCCATGGCGGACCCTATCCATCGACCAGCGACGGTCGTTCGACTTCGGTCGGCAGCTTGGCAATCATGCGCTGGCTCCGGCCCGTCTGCTATCAGGATGTGCCCGAGACGCTGCTTCCCCAAGCCGTCATTGAGGCCAACCCGTTCGGCGTGCCGCGGCGCGTCGATGGCGCGAGGCAGTAGGGCCAGCATCGGCAGGTGGCTCCGAAGGCCGAGCCCGACGACGAAGGGGCTCTGGATCGGCCGCTGACCGACCGGAGGATCGGCTTTTTGTGCGCGCTTGTCAGCGCGGCCCTCTTCATGGAGATGCTCGACGCGTCGGTCATCCTGACCGCGCTGCCGGCCATGGCGCAATCCTTCGGCGTCGCGCCGATCGATCTCAATCTCGGGGTCAGCCTTTACTTGCTCGCGGTCGCGGTCTTCGTACCGGTCAGCGGATGGCTCGCGGAGCGATATGGAACGAGGCGGGTCTTCGTTTCCGCCATCGTCCTGTTCACGGTCAGCTCGGCGCTGTGCGGCGCTTCGACAAATGTGACCTTCTTCGTCGCGATGCGCGTTCTCCAGGGCATATCCGGAGCCATGATGGTACCGGTCGGCCGGCTGCTGGTAATGCGGATCACTCCGCGCAGCCAGCTCATGGACCGCCTGTCGCAGCTCATCTGGCCGGCCCTGGTCGCGCCCGTCCTCGGCCCGGCGCTCGGCGGACTGATAACGGCGCATCTTGGCTGGCGGTGGATTTTCTATGTCAACATTCCGGTGGGCATCGCTGCGCTGGTCGCTGCCGTCTGGCTCGTCCCGAACCTGAAGGGCGAAACCCGACGCGCGTTCGACCTCTATGGCTTCATCCTTGCCGGTCTTGGCCTCGCGGCAACGCTTATAGGGATTGAATGGCTGGTGGGCGACGTACCGGCGACGGGGGCCGCCCTCGTTGCGGCCGGGACAGCCCTTCTATGGCTGTGCTGGAAGCATCTGCGCCGCGCCGCGCATCCGATGCTCGATTTGTCTCCCTTCTTCATCGAGACCTTTCGGGCTTGCGTGCGCGGCGGCACCATCAACCGCGCGGCCATCGGCAGTGTCCCCTTCATCCTCCCGTTGATGCTTCAAACGGGTTTCGGGCTGCCTCCCGACGTTGCAGGCTTGATGGTCCTGTGCGTGTTCCTCGGCAATCTCGCGATGAAGGCATTCACGACGCCCATACTCCGCCGCTTCGGCTTCAGGCGCACCCTTCTGACCAACGGCATCGTCTCGGCGGCAAGCCTCATGGCCTTTGTCTTTCTCGCGCCCACAACATCGCAGTGGATATTGGTCGCCGTCTTCTTCTGGAGCGGTGCGTCACGCTCACTCCAGTTCACCGCCTATTCGACCCTTGCCTATGCTGACATTTCACAGGCGCGGATGAGCGATGCGACAGCGCTCTTCTCCGCCATTCTACAGCTTACCGGCGCGGCCAGCATCGCGGTAGGGACGATCGGCATTCGCATCGGTGCGGCCTTCAACGATCTTGCGGGTGTTCCCCTCGAAGCCGGGGGCTATCGGCTGGCGTTTGCCGTGATGGCGCTGCTTTCGCTGATCGGTTTGCTGGACGTCCTGCGCTTGCAGAATTGCGCCGGAGACCAACTCCTCGCAAAATGAACTCGGGCGATACGCAGCAACGACGGCGGAGCCATAGAGCGGGGCTGGGCGGCGCGCCATGAGGCGTTGCTACGGCTGCGGCGCGGCTTTGACCGCTCTCCCCGGCTCGCTGCATTGCTGATCAATCGGAAGCCGAGGTCACGAATCTTACGTCCTTCATCAGCGCGTCATTGCTGCCCCCGTCAGCGGAACGGACCACGCTGTTGACGAGGTCTGCGCGATCATATCCCGAATCGCGGCACGGCCGGATGGCGCTCGACGGCGCCTCCACAATGAACAAGGAACAAGCCGATGATCGGCGGCACACCGTCGGTTGTGAAAGCCTTTGACCCACGGCAATGCTGGTTTGAATGGAGCCGCCTTTGCGACCATCCGAAACCGCGCCCTCGCGGGCGCTAGCAGAAGGCGTACATGGTTAGCCGCCGATGTCTCGCATTGTCTCAATCAGAAGCGGCGTTCGGGCTAGGGCTGCAATCAAACGCGCATTACGCGATTCCGAACTGTCGTCGCGGAAGAGCCGGCAGCCTGCCAGAGCTATGCGTCGCCGTAGATACATCCAGTTTCGGCTCTAGTTTTTGTTGCCGATCGCAAGATCTCGGTCGAGACAGTCGCGCGCCCTAAAGTGAACTTCGGCGCGTGACCGGGTTCCGTTACGTATGTCCAGGCCTGAGCTAAAGGTGACGGTGCGTGCTTCCGACGCGCGTTTCCATTGCGCGGTCACCTCTTCACCAGCGTGCCAGCGATTATAAACCGATTATAAAATAGAAGCCGGGTTCGCCGAGGCATAAATTCCCGAATGCGACTCATTCCGGTCGCAGTTTTGGGAAGGAAGAAGCGATGAAGACCCAGACCAGCAGCGAGCTGATCGACCTCGGCGCCATCAGCGTCGAGACCCGAGGCATCGAGCCGCTCGGACCCGTCGATGAGGATCAGGGCGAACATTATCTGTTCGCCGGCGGCATCACGGCCGACGACTGAAGGCGGTGGCGTGCCGTCTTAACGCGGCACGCCATTCGCTTTGTCGCTCATCATCGAAATGTCCGCCATGCTTCGACCGGGTCTGCATCACTGCCAGTTTGATAGCGGCTTCGTCTTGTTCGATTTCCATGCCGACCGCTATTTTCTTCTCACCGGCCAGTCGGCAGAACGGCTTGATCGCGTGATAGCCGGTCGCGGGACCTCCGCGGACGATCATCATCTGCATGGCCTTGGCCTTCTCACCAACGATGCAGACGCAGGTCATGTGCCTGCAATGCTTCCGCCCCTGGCCGTCCGCAGTCTTTTGGATGAGCCCTCCGACAGGGCTTCGATGATTGCGACAATTTCGTGCATCTGGGAGCAGCGGCGAGCCCGCCGCGATCTCCGGAACAATTCTCTCGCCGCGACTGTGACCGGGCTGGGGCGCAAGTCGGATCAACTCGTGACGTCCGGCGCGGACAATTGCCGCGAAATCGCTGCCGCGTTCTTGCGTGCCAGGCGTTATATGTCGGCAGATGATCAATGCCTGGTGCGCGGCATTGCCATGACGCGGATGCTTGCGTGCCGCGGCCTCGCCGCCTCCCTAGTGTTCGGCGTCACGATGCCGTTCGCGGCCCATAGCTGGGTTCAGATCGACGATACCGTGCTGACCGACTCCTTGGACGTGGTCCTCCATTATCGGCCGATCTTTGCGGTCTGATGGCAGGCGGATTTCGCATAGAGGTCGAGCTCGCGGCCCAAAGCTCGGCGATGACGCGACAGCGACGGCCAACCTTTGAAATCCCCGGCGCGGCCATCTGGACTGCAGAACCGGCCATAACGATCCCTCCGAGGACCGTGATCATCGGTCACCTCTTCTCGCGAGGACCGCCCAGTTGCCGGATCGTAGACTTTGAGCCAGGCGAGGGCGATGGTCTTGCGGCCAATGGTGCGCACCGACTGCTCACTCGTTATTGGGGCGGGTACCTTATGGTCCACGCAGACCCAGCGGGTCCGGTTCGGATACTTCGCGATCCGTCGGGTCTGCTCCCCTGTTATATTCGGCGCGAGCGCGGCCGCGTGATCCTTGCGGGATCCATTATTGACCTCGCGAAACCTGCCGCTGGCCGGGCAAATCTCGATGAAATCGCTCGCATCCTGGCGGGCGGCGATCTTCGAGGCCGACAGACTTGCGTGTCGGGCATCGAAGAGCTGATCGCCGGCGAATGCATAGTTATCGACCGAGGCGAATTGCGGATCGAACAATATTGGTCGCCATGGGATCATGTCGCCAGTTCCGGTCTTTGCGCCGACAATATGGCTACCGAATTGCGGCGCACGATAGCGGACTGCGTCGGAGCTTGGGCGGCTAGTTTCCCATCGATGATGGTCGGCGTGTCGGGCGGACTCGACTCCTCAATCGTTGCGGCGTCGGCAGCAAAGACGGCCGAGACGCTGTCCTGTCTGAACCTGGTAAGCCCCGATTCCGATGGAGATGAGCGCAGGTACGCGCGGGCGCTCGCTGAAGCCATCGGCAAGCCGCTGATCGAGGAGAACCGCGAGCTGCGTGACATTGACGTTGCCGTCTCGGCTGCGCCACATCACCCTTGGCCAGTCGCGCCGCTTTACAAGCAGGCCAACGAAGCGATCCATCGTCGACTGCTTCGCGAATGTTCGGTCGATGCCTTCTTCTCCGGCAATGGCGGTGACGGCATCTTTTGTGGTTTACGCAGTGCTGTGCCCTTCATTGATCGGCTCTTAGCCGAAGGCCCACGACCTTCTCTCGCTTCCACGCTTCATGATCTGACCTTGTTGACGGGAGCAGACGCCAAGACCGTTCTGAAGTACGGCTGGGACCGCTATCGACGCAATCGCGGGCGTCATCGTCCTCTCATTAATCTCGCGGGACTGGGAAAGGAGATCGGACGAAAGGTCAGGGCGGAGGGCGCCTCACACCCTTGGCTCGATGCGCCGAGCGACATACTTCCTGGCAAGACTGTCCACGCCGCCTATCTGATGCGAGCGCAAAAGGGAGTCGAACTTTATCCGCGCGACACCATGCCTCCGCACATCGCCCCCTTGATGTCGCAGCCGATCATTGAAGCCTGTCTTGCGATACCGACGTGGGAGTGGATCGCCGGCGGCCAGAATCGAGCCATGGCGCGGAAGGCATTCGAAGGATGGTTGCCCGAGTTGATCACCGCAAGAAGGCAAAAGGGTGGGCCTGGCGATTTCCACCTGTCGATCTATCGGACCCACCGCGCGGCGCTACATGATCGCCTGCGCGGCGGGATTCTTGCGGAATCTGGCGTTTTGGATCTAGCGCTTCTCGACTTGCCTGAAGATCCGACATGGCGTGGCACGGAGCGCATCGACAGGATCCTAACCCTCGTCGCCGCTGAAAATTGGGCCCGATATTGGGCGGGAAGTTGAATATGTCGAGGAGACTGTGATGCGCCCTCATCCGCATTGCCAATTGGAGGAACAGAAATGGAAAGTGGAACCAGCGAGCAGGAGCTTGTGGCTCTCGGTGCAATCAGTGCGCAGACACGCGGCATCGAGCCCACCGGCCGCGTGGAAGAGGATACTGGATCGGGCTATTTGATGTTCTCAGGAATCAGCGAGACCGATTGATTATGGCGCACCGGCGCAGCGATCTGGCCGGTTCTTCTTCAAGCGATCCCAGCTCGCCACATGGTCGGCGAAAGGCGCGTCGACATCCCGCTTGCCGAGAAGCCAGTAGTCGAACCAGGCAATGTTCTCGCGCATCGCGAACAAACGGTTGGATGTCAGATAGAAGAGATGTGTCTCGTCGGACGCGGCCGTGGCGCCGGGATAATAGCTGATCTGAGTTGCCACCCCAGCAGCGCGCAATGCTTCGAACAGTTCGATCTGCGATGGAGATGCCGAGGCCACTTGCTGCAAGACCGCGGCACAAACCTTGCCGGCATTGAGCGACGGTGCAAATCGTCGCCAGCGTTCGATATTGTCGCTGAGCGGCGCGCCGCCGTAGATCGCATCATAACTCGAGCGGCCGGTGGCGTAGCCGGCTGGCTCCAGAAACCCGCCGTCGCCGCTCGATGCCGCGCGAAACATCTTCGAGTTCGTCACGGTGACATTGACCATCTGGGAACCGCGACTGTAGCCGGCAATTCCGACGCGGGCGGGATCGATCAGCCCCTCGGCAGCGAGCTCCGTCACCGCATCCTCAAAGCTGTGGACCCCGGTCAACCAAAGTCTCTGTTGAACCGTCTCAGGGTCGGGCGGTCCCTTGCCGCGAAGCCACGCGCCCATGGCCTCACGCAAATCCTGCGATTGATTGGGCGAGGGATCGTTGAGCAGAAGGACGACATAGCCGCGCTCGGCGAGCAGTTGGACCGGATAGTTCCACTGGTTTGCAGGCTCGGCGAAGCGGTCGTCGGCGTCGTTGCCGTGCGTCACGATGATGGCGGGATGTCGATCGCCAGCGCGGTGGCCGCGCGGCAGCACGATGTAGCCGCTCACCTTATAGCCGTCACGACTGACAAAGGTGCGGGCGATCGCCTGAAGTGGCGCAATCTCCTCATGTCTTGGCGAAATGGGACCAAGGTCCGCGATCTCATTTGTGTCGAGGTTTACTCGAACAAGACGCGGCGAACGGGACATGCCTTCCTCGACGCATATGGCAGCCCGAACCATGTCATCGAACCCGCACCGCGTCAGGCTTGCGTCCGCGCGGATTTCACGCACGCCTCCTTTGTCGATGAGCGCGAGCCCGTAGCGCGCATTGTCGATACCTCGGGTGCCCACGACTACCCGCTGCCCGTCGCCACTGCTCTTCCACCCGATCGACCGGGAATCCCCGATGTCAAACGCGACACGGCCATAGCTGTGCGGCCGATCTTCCGCCGATGCTTCGATCAACTCCCGATCGCTGGCCACGCCGCGTGTCGAAAGCTGCCCACCGCGCGGTCCGGCGAGAATAAACAGATTGAGCAGGTCACGTTCTTTTGCGAGCGTGCGTACTGTCTTGGATACGCGGTTCCATGCCAGCAGCTCGAATGCGCCACCCAAAGTGCCGTCGCGTCTTTCGATCCGGAACTTGATCTCATCGCCTTGCCAGACAATACGGCCGCCGCCGCGGGTGGCGACCCGATCGGTCGAAGGCCGGGTCATGATCTTGGTCGTGCGTCCGTCGGGATTGCGCACAAGATAGTCGACCTCGATGTCGATCGACGATCGCCGCCGGCCAAGCAGCGCCGTTACCTCCCCGTCGAAGCGAACGCGGGGTTCGTCGGGCTTGGCCCTCAACTGTGAATACCAGAGCCACTTGCCGTCGGGAGACCAGTCATAGTCGAGAATGCCGACGTGGCCCGGGCGTAAGCCCCCGCCGATCGGGAAAGACATGTCGGCCTTTCCGACCGGGACGGGATTTGGGTTGACGATCAGCGGCTGGAGCATGCCTTCGGTGTCGATCCGGTAGAGTTGCTGGCCCTCGCCCAGGTCGAGCAAGGCGCTCCAGTGAGGCGTACCGGGTACAGGTCGCAGCGACTTGATCGTGTCGACGGTGAGTACGTCTTTCGTGCGGCCGGTAGCGACCTCCATTATCCGGATATGCGAGCGCGGTTTTCCGGCGTCGATGTCGGCGATCTCGGCGGCGTAAATGGCCAAGCGACCATTACCCGACAGGGCAATTTCATTCACTTCGGGTACGGTGAGGATGTCCTCGAGCATCCAGGGCCTGCCCTTGCTCTCCCCTGCCTGTGTGACAGGGGAGAGCGCCGCGGCGGCAAGGAGCGCCGCGGCCGGGAGGCCGGATCGGAGTGCGATTTTCATATCGGCGCTCCTCACCAGTCGCGGCTGATCGTGACGCCGAGGAAACGCCCGACTGCCGAATAGTTGGTGGAATCGAACGGCGTGTCGCTCGGCGAAGCCACCGCGGTCATGTCGGGCTTCGCATTGAAGATGTTGAGCGCGTTTACCGTTACTTCGGCGAGGCTCCCGATCTTGACCCGCGCCGACAGATCGATCGTCGCGACCGGCGAAATCTTCACCGGCACCGATCGGCGGCGATCGGTCACGCCTCCGGTGAAGCTGACGAACGAAGCGAGCGTGAACCTGTCGCCGCCGAAGGTCGCTCCGCCGCGCGCGCGAAAATGCGGCGCATTGAAGATCGTGCCGGCGAGATCGGTCACCGGAAGGCCGGGCAGCAATTGCTGCCGGCTGTCCAGCCAAGTACCGCTTGCCGTCAGCGTCAGCATATGAGCGCCGAGCGGCGCCCGGTACCGCAGCGACAAGTCGGCGCCTTGGTAGCGCTGCGACGCGATATTCCGGTCGCGTCCGTCGATCAGTGCGATGACGTTGGCGGGGTTATAGGGCCCCGTGGTCCCATTGCCGAGCGGATCGGAAGCCCCCGCAATGGCGGCCGCTTGCAGGGCCGGTGACGGATTGAAGGTCACAAGGTTGGCGAACAGCGGATTGGTCAGAATGCCGAGCGGCGAGCCGAAGGGCGGTGCAACGCGGTCGCGATAGTCGATCCGGAACAGGCTGGTCACGATCTGCACGCGCGAGGATGGGCGGAAGGTCGCGCTCAGCGTCATATTTTCGGAGCGCTCCGGTCCGACCTCGGGGTTCGGGCCGCCGAGATAGATATAGGTCGTTCCCGCCGGAAATTGGGTACCGTATCCGGTCACGGGCAGGAGCACAGGTGTATAACCGCTATATTGCTGGTTGAGCGTCGGCATCTTGAACGACTTGCCCCACGAGAGCCCGAGACTGAATTCCGGCACAGGCGCATAAATGAAGCCGAGCTTCGGAACGACGATGCTGCCGGAATCCGAATGGTCCTCGAAGCGCAATGCGGCGGTGATCGATGCACGATGTGCAAAGGACAGGCCTTGGTCCGGGCTCGCGAGCGGCACGAGGATTTCGCCATAAGCATAGCGGTTCTCCCGGGCCGCCGTGAAATTGCGGCCCACGACCTGCGCGACGAGACGGTTTTTGCGATAGCCGCCGCCAGCCGCGAGGCGGATATCGCCGGCAGGGAGCGCGAAGAGCGGACCCTCGACGCCCGCCTCGACGCTCAGGCTGCGATTATTGAAGATGCGGATCGAGAGCGGGGCCACACCATTGGTGAAGTTCTGCGTCACACCATAGGTCTTGTCAGTGCCATAGAAGCCGGTGATGCGGGCATTCCACGAACCGCCGAGTTCGGCTTCAAGTGTCGGCGCCACGCCGAAGGTCTCGAACTCATTATGTACGACGATACCGCGCGTCGTGATCGGACGGTCCGCGAAGAGGCCGCGCACCGATTCCATATCTCCGCGCTTGTAAATGAGATCGGCCTTCAGTCGAACCCCCGGTGTGAGCGCCTGGTGTCCGCTCAGGAGGAAGCTGTGCCGCTTAAGGCCGGGATAGAGCGTCGAGACCGGATTACTGGTCATCGTGTAGCTACGATCGCTCGCGAGGATCGCGCTGTTCTCGAAATAGTCGTACGCCGCCATGAAGCCGCCGCCCGACCATTTTGCACCGCCGAGCACATTATACTGCTGCTGGAAATTGCCGCTATCGGTCGAGCCGGCGAGGCGGGCGCTCGTGGTGACGCCCTCATACTCCCTGCGCAGCATGATGTTGACGACCCCGGCAACCGCATCGGCGCCGTAGATCGCCGACGCGCCGTCGGCGACGATCTCGACCCGTTCGACCGCGGCGGTGGGGATGGCACTGACATCGATGGTGCTTTGCGTCCCGCTGTAGGCGAAGCGGTGGCCGTTGAGCAAAGTCAGAGTCGCGCTGGGACCGATACCGCGGAGGTTAAAGGTCGAGGCGCCATTGACGTTGACGTTGGTGTTCTGAACGCCTTGTCCCGATCCGATCCCCGGGTTCTGGCCGCCCCCGAAATTCTGGGGCAGGCTGCGCGCCACTTCGCCGAGATCGGCGAAGCCCGAATTCTTGATGTCTTCATTTGTGACCGCGATGACCGGAGCGGCAGTCGGCGCCCCAGCGATGCGCGATCCCGTTACGATGATGGTTTCTGCCTCGATGTCGGACGTGGCGCGCGAAGGATCGCCGTTCAATATGACCACTGACGCGGCTTCGAACCGAGCGTTCAGCCCGCTTCCCTTCAGAAGCGCTTCTATGGCTTCCCGCGGCGTCAATTGCCCCTTGAGCGCTGGCGCGATCTTCCCCTCGAGGTCGCGAGACGATGCGTAAAGTTCTATCTTGCCCAAAGCCGCCGCGCTCCGCAACGCGTCGTCCAGATCCTGCGCGGGCATATCGTAGGACTGGTGCTGTTGCTGAATAGCAAAAGCAAGCTCGGGTGCAAAACAGGCGGCACTTCCGGCCAGCAGCGCAACCAGCGAACGGGACTTCCTTAACATTTCCACTCCCCCATATTTTCGACCGTGCCTCAGGCAGGCGGCCAGTGGGGGTGCGTTGACGGGGCGAGGGGGAGCCCCTTAGTCATTCGGTGAAAAAATTATCGGCGGCGCAGATGGATGGCGTCGGCCGTGCGTTCGACCTTGAGACCGAACAGGATCGACACCCGTTTTACGAAAGCATCGGTCTCGCTGAGATGGAAGCGGCCGGAAACCTCTAGCCCTGCGCTTGCCTTATCGTCGATCATGATCGGGATGACGGCATAGCGATTGGCCTCGGCAACCAGTTCGTCGAGCCGTATCGATCGATGTTCGGCCCAGCCTTCCGGCCAGCTTGCGGGAATGTCAGACGCTTGGGCCACGTCGACATTCAATTTGCCATCACGCCGATAAGTCAGCGTCTTTCCATGGGACAGCGCCGTCGCGAGCCCGCTTTTCGCGACTGCGCGCAGTTCTGCCTTGCCGCGCCGGAGCGCCGCGCTGACGGTTCCGGCCTCGTCGAGGCTCAGATCGATCTCGGCGTCGTTCGCGATCGTCGTGCCTCGTCCCGCCTCGATTTGAAGCGGGATATCCTGCTTGGCGATGGAAAGCCGGACCCGGCCCTTGATCAGGCGGACGCTGCGATCACCGTCTCCGAACGCGACGTCCAGCCGACTGTCGGTATCGAGCGTTGCGCTCGAGCCGTCGGCAAGCCGGAACGTGCGTATCTCGCCGCGCTGCGTGATCAGGGGTTCGGCAGCGCGCGCGATCGAGGCGCTGCCGGGCTGGCCGGGAAGCGAGGCGCCTCCAGCTCCGATTACGACAATCAGGAGCGCGATTGCGGTCGCGGCGGCGCCCCACGGCACCCAGCCGCGCAGTCGGCCCTGCCGCGCGTCGGCATGGCTGGTTCCGTGGCGCTGCGATGTCTTGAGAACTGCCAGGGCCGCCATCCGACGTTCGGCGCGGCGATAGGCTTCGCCATGATCGGCCGATGCGCGGAGCCATGCTTCAAACTCTGCGCGCAGCGCGTCGGCGTCCTCGCCGCGCATCTTGATCAGCCACGCGTTCGCCACCTCGTCGACGGGATAGTCGCCGCCGCTTGCGCTGGTCATCGGGTGCCTTCCACCGCCTTCGAAATCTGACCGAGCGCCTTCATCATATGATATTCCACCGTCGCGATGCTGATGCCAAGCAGCTCATGTATCTCGCGGTAACTGAGTTCGTCCACCCGGTGCATCAGGAAAACGCGCCGCGTCTTTGGCGGCATGGCGTCGACCGCGGCTTCGTAAAGCCGCAACAGGTCAGCCGCTTCGAGGTTCCATTCCTGTGCGGCTGGTGTTGCCCCATCGCGCTCCTCGCAAAGCGAAAAGAAGGTCGCTCGCGCGGACTTCTTGCGACGCGCGCGATCGATCAGCAGATTTTGGGCGATGCGGCGCAGGAATCCGCCCGGATTGACGAGCTGGTGACGCTGCTCGCTGCCCGCCGCGCGCGCGAAGACCTCCTGCACCAGATCCGGTGCCTCCTCGGAGCCCGCTTTGCGGCGCAGGAAATGGAAGAGCGACGTGCGATGTGTCCGATATATCGCGTCCAGATCGTGTCCGGCTTCAGGCCGCTGCTCGACTGGCGGCGGACGATCGGCCGGATGGGTATGGCAGGCCGACGACACCGAGAAGGGATGACGGGGCGGGGCATGGTCGCCGCAGGTACAGGAAGACACGACAGAGGATCCCGGAGGCACGAGCGGGTGCGACCGGCGCGCGCCGGATGCCCGTCTCCCAGTGCTGTGCCGCCGTTCGGTCGCTCGCGCAAACCATGGTCCGGTTGGGCCGCCGGTCCGGGTGGGGACTGGCGTATATGATGCCTGGCGAAAAATTCCGCGCAGGAGCCGCCAGCAATGCTCCTGCGCGGTCGAATCATGTCAATTGTGCGCGGTTCTGGCAAGCAAAAGCGTCCTTCGAATTCTCGCAGGCATTCACGGCTGTCGGCCCGGATGCCCGGCGAGAGTCCGGGCGTAGCTGGCCGCTTCATGCGCGCGCCGCTCGTGGTAGCCGAGCAAGAGGGCGCGAACCTGCGCCTGCGGTTCTGCATCGGCAACGGCGGTCGCCATCGCTTCCACCTCCGCGTCGACGTCGGCGAGGATCATCGCGTCGAAATGCCGGGAGAGCTGAAGTCGGTCGCCGATCACCCCGACGCAGGCGACAAACTCGCTGTTCGCCGATCGTTCGGCGATGGCCAGGAAAAGGTCGGCGACGCGATCGGGATAGGGTCGGTCAGCGGGAACCGACGTTGCGGACCCTTTTGGCGCCGTCGCGAGCGCGGCGAGCAGCAGGATCAGATGCAGTTCGAGCAAATCGCGAAACTCGGTCTCGGTCAGCCGGTGGACGTGGAAGCCCTCGCCGGGCGTGAAGTCGACCATCCGCTCGCCATTGAGCCGGTAGAGACTGTCGCGCACCGGGGTGACGCTGACCCCGAGATCGTCGGCGAGACGGGCCGCCTCGATTCTGCTGCCGCTCGCCCATTCCCCGCTCATCAGCCGGCGCTTGATTGCCTCATAGGTCGGCTCGAACACATGCGCCGGGCTCATTCGCCGTTCCTTTCGGCGCTGGCGAATTCGGCGACTGCATCTTCTTGGTCAGGCCGGATCGCATCGATCGCGCCGATATGAGTGGGAATGTCGTCGCTGAGCAAAAGTGAAGGGCATTGGCCTTCATAATTGCCGAGATTGGGTCGATGCTGCGCGTAGCCGGCGAGCGCGGCCAGTTCAGGCGAAAATGTCCTGGCGACCGCCGGCGGATAGGCGAGCCACAAATTTTCGTAGGGCTTCAGCCAACCCAGGCTGTAGCTCACGAGCACGCCGCGCCGGACCGCTTGGCTGCGGTTCGATCCCGCCCCATGCGCGGTCGATCCAAGGAAGCAGATCGCCGAGCCGGGCTGGCATTCGGCGAATATCGGTTGGCCAAGGTCGGTCCTTGCCATCCCTTTCGTGCCATGGCTGTTCGGAAAAATGTGGGTCGCGCCATTCTCTTTCGCGAAGGGCGTGAGCGGCCAGAGGACATTGACCAGAAATTCCTGGGTGCCGTCGGCGCCGCGCCACATATCCTGGTCGCGATGGGGGAACTGCCGCACTTCGCCGGGATGGATTTCGATCGCCTGCGCGAGGTTCAACTGGATCCGGTCGCAACCGGGTCCGAGGATCGTCTCGACCGCGGACAGAATGGCCGGGTTGAGCACCAGATCGGCCATATGCGGCGATCTTTTGAGCAGGCTGCCGAACCGTTTCGTGCGGCGGCCGTAAAAATCACCCTTGCAAAAGGGCGTCGCGGCAAAGATGGTATCGAGATCTCTCGCGAGCGCATGGACATGCTCGTCCGCCGCGTTGTGCATGATGCAATAGCCTTTGCGGCGCAGCGCATCGGCAAGCAGGCCAGCATGATCGGCTTCGGTCCTATCCATCTTCATCGCCCCGGCTCCCCGCTTTCTTCGAACTTGAGGACAAGCGGCGCATAAGTGCCGGTGCGCTGCAGCCCGGGTAGCGTGTCCTCGTCGATCGCGATGCTGAGGGCGAGGATCCGGCACGCGCCGTCCCGGTGGACCGGACCCAGCGTGCGGCACGTCCAACCGAATTTGCTGATCGTATGATACCAACCGGCTTCGGCGACGCCGACATACTCGCTTATTCCATGGTGCAGGGCATAGTCTGCGATGGCGGTGACCAACTGGTTGCGGGCGTCGCGGCGCTCCGTCGGCGTTTGCGCGGGGTCGAGGCAGAAGCGGCTGATCTCCCACACACCTTCACCCGACGGCGCACCATCGCTGCAAAGATGCGGATAGATGTCGCCGAGCAGGTGCGGCGCCGCTGTCGGCAGCAGCCGCGCCGACGCCCGGTGGCGCAGATCATCGGGGTCGAGCAGGATGAGATATCTGGCATCCGGGGTATCGAACTGGTCGAGCTCGAAGCGGCCATCGAGCGCGGGCAGATCCCATTGCAGCTTGTCGATGAAGACCTGCTTGCGGGCGGCGAACATGGCGCGCATCGCCGCATTCCCGGGCGCGTCATGCGCCCGCGTGGATTGAGTGATCATGATGGTTCCTTGGCTGTTGAGGCCGGAATCAGACCATCAATCCCGCGGATCGACTATGCCCACTTCTGGGCATGCTTTGTGCGCTTTTCTGTTCCTCGTCAGAGCGGCCGCCACCAGTCATAAACATCCGAAAAGCCGATGACCCCGTCGAACAGGGCGCAGAGGATCAGCATTTGCCGGCATGGCACTGAATAGCGCTCGCGCGCGATCTTGAGATGACGCACCACGGTCTCTTCGCTGATGCCAAGGATGCCGGCAGTCTCACCGGCGGTCTTGCCGCGCGCCGACCAGAGGATGCATTCGCGCTGCCGCTCGGTCAGCGCCGCCCGCCGCGTATAGGAGCCCGTCCCGATGAGCTGCCGCGCCGCGGCGAGCGCGACCGCGCCGACGATCTCGGCGGCGTGGAGCATCTCGAGCGGGATCCTGGCGTTGGGCGCGACGGCGAAGGAGCAGCTTCCCGTGGCTTCGCCGGGCAGATGCCGCGGCACCGTGAAGCCGTCCCCGATGCCGCTCTCGCGGGCAACCTTCAGCAACTGCCGGTCGCCGCGGGAGAGCGGGATGTAATGATCGACGTCCCGCCACTGGAAACCCGTCATCGATCGTTCGCCCGCGCGCCGGATCGGGTCGGTACCGCTCAGATCAAAGCCGACATAGACATTCGCCCAGGCGTCGGGATAATTATGCACGAGCATCGATGCGGCTTCGCCGCCCCGGCGGTCGAAAGCGAGCGCGAAAAGATCAAATCCCATGCGTTCGGCGGCGTTCGAGAGGGCGGCAAAGAGCTGCTCCTCCTTTTCGGCGCCCGATATGTCGTGTGCGAGTTCCTCCGTCAGATCAAAATGCTTCACGTCATTTCATCGGCCGCCGGCGCGTTCCCGACCCGTCCGCCCGCGGTCCGCTCCATGGCTCACCGCTCCCGTTTCCTTTCCGGGGACAATGAAGATGGACAAGCTGCGCGATGGTCCTCGCATTGCGGTGGGCCGCTGTTGCCACAGCCATTCCTGCAACGCCGATCGCATCTCTGGTGTAACAACAGGAAATGAGCCGATAAAGCGGCTTGGTGTACTTATTGGCCCCAGATTGACACCTAATGCCTTGGTACGCCGGCCTCGGCGGAGCCTGCTTCACACACCGGCTGCATCTGGAGTCTAGGTGGCGATCGACACGTCATGGGCAAGCAGTCGTTCGCAGCTGGGCGCGACAAGACCCCAGACCGCGTCGAGCACGGCGGCGAATGTCACGCCTTCAAGCTCAAGGCTCGCGGCATAAGCGTCCCACTGCCGTTGCTTGTCGCCGTCGTCGAACATGGCAGCCGAGAGCCCCGGGGGACGGCTAGCCGGGATCGGCGTGCCGCGCCGATCGAATGTCGCCGCTATTGCTGCGTCGAGCGCCTGAGCATTGATGTCGCAGGCCTGCGGTATCGCCCAGAGGTCGTAGAAATCCTTCATGCGGCCATTGGCGATCCCGAGCGCAACCATCGCCTGGAATTTCTCTGCGATGACGCTTGTCGGCGAATAGGTGCGGATCTCCGGATCGGGAAAGTCGAGCAGTGTCGGGAAGGACGTTGGTGTCGGCCATTCCGCAAGCGCGTCGCCGAAGCCGAGGTCGATCGTGATCGGGATGCGCGTTCGCTCGAGAAAGGCGGTGGTCGCTAGCCGCATACCACCATATTCGGCGCCCTCGCGGATTGGCCGCGCGGTGAGTGCGTCGATATCGAAAGTCAGCCCGTCAGTCGCTTCGATTTTCATGATGGCGCCGAAATCCGCTATCAGCCGTGCGGCGCTTGCGTCGCCGAAGGCGAGAAAGTCGGCGTCGCGGGTGACCCGATTATCGTCTTCGAGCCAGAGCGTGACGAGAAGACCGCCTTTGAGAATGAACTGGTCCCGCAGCGGCGAGATCGACAGTCGGTAAAGCAGGCGTTCCAGCGCAAAGCGAACGAGCAGAACGTCGAAGGGTTGACGCTCCTTGCGCGCCAATAGAAGCAGCCGGTCCTTGACCGAGGCCGCCAGATTGACCGGTGCCTTAGCCATTGAAGGTGAGCGCCTCGAGATAGGGCTGCATCCGCTTCCAGACCCCGCCCGCTGCCGCGGCCTCGGCGATTTCACCGGGACTCGTCTTGCGCTGGTCGAGCGCTGCGCGCAGACCCTCGACCGCAACCGAGCGATCGACGAGGCGTGGGTTACGGAACAGATCGGCTAGCGTTTTGGGAACCGAATAGACGGGAACATCGACCCCGGCGATCTTGTGATGCTCGATCCCTTGGCGTCGATATTTGTCGGCGAGGCGGACGATCCGGACGGGTGGATAGTCGTTGGCAGGTGCCCAGTCGCTGGGTCCGATTGCCACCCAGACCCGTCGCGGCATCTGGTCGGTGAGCCCATGGAAAGCGAGCGCCGATACCATGGCGATCACCCCGTTCGGGATGCGCTTGGCAATTTCGGCGAGGCCTTGATCGGTGTCGATCGGCGCGCCGTGAAGCTGATAGAGTCCTCGCGCGATACGGTCGATGTCGCCACTCTCGACCGCGCGGGCGATGGTTTCGGGCGCCACGCCTGCGGCGCGTAGCTCGCGCGCGCGCAGGATCGGATGCGCGCCAAAGAGCGCTCGAAGCGTGTCGCCTTGTGTCATAGATGCGCGCATATGACAAAACCTCTAACTAAAATCCGATGTATCATAGGATTTGTCACATGTCATGCGATGATTATGGCCTGCGGAGATGGGCCGGATTCCGCTATTTCCTACCTTCGCCGGTCATGGCATGCCCGTCAGATGAATCAGGAACCGAAATGGAAATCGCGCGCGCTGGTGATCGAATTCTGGTTCGCCGCCGTTCTCGTCGGCGGCTCCTTCCTTGCCGGCCTCGTTGGCGCGATCCGGTCGCTGTTCGGCGGGTGAAATGTTGCCCCACGATCCAAACTTCAAAGGAGGGAGGGGGTATCGGCGCTCGAGGGCTTGCGGCTGAACCACGGGACGTCGGTTCGCTCGACCTCCAGCTGGCTTGCCGGATATTGGGTCACAAGCTTCATGGCTTCCTCAGGGGGCGCTTGCAGCCAGGTATCATGATCGGCGGCGTGAAGAATGACCGGCATCCGGTCGTGAATATCAAAGAGCTCCTCGGTCGCATCGACCATCACCATCGTGTAGCAGTC
>VFQN01004038.1_pt1 | contig 19935 bp, 25 predicted proteins | sample 3512371 | NCBI WGS metagenome assembly VFQN01 (sample SAMN10412370, study PRJNA504923) | tailings metagenome | isolation source: Replicate 2 from Balatoc abandoned mine | place: Philippines: Itogon, Benguet | collected 2017-08-28
CCTGCAGGCACGTGGCGCCTGCTTTGGGAGCCTCCACTTTTCCCAGGGCGGTTCACGCCACCGGTCCGTGCTTGACCAGACGCGGACTCGTGGTTCGTCGATGGGCGTCGGCGGCCGGCCGTCAGGCCTGCTTCGGCCGCCACTCTTTTCTTGGCTCCGGAGGAGCCTCTAGGCGCATCGAGACCACGCATGCGATCCGTCGTCTCGGGCCCTAAGCGGCGGGCCCGCGCACCACTGATCGCTGGCGGCCTGCGACTGTTGCAACGCCGTCCGCGGCTCCGTGCACGGCGCTGGCCCGACACACGCCGTTCAGGACGTGGTCACCGACCGGCTTCGCCAGGGACGCAGTGTTCGACCGACCGTTTGATGCCGCCCAGGCCCAGAGGACGCTCCCCGGACGCCGGACTGGTCGATGCGCTGGCCTTCGTGGAGTGCCCGCGACGCTAGCTGGGTGGCGGATGAGACCGCCGCGGCCACCCCTCGTCGGTGGCCGGCGGTTGCACCCGCTTCAGGAGCTCCCAGAGGCGCCCAGCGACCGGGGACGAGAGGTCGGCTGCACAGACGGGCGGGGTCGGTATCTCAGTGGTGCCCTGGGCGCGACTTCGCGGCACCGTCGCGGAGTTCGCCTTGACCCGGCGGCGGGTCTCGCGGCGCCTTTCGGCACGGCTTGCGCGGTCCTCCTTGATGGCTGCGACCTTCTTCGTGACCTCACGCGTGCGGACGAATGCGAGCTCCAGCACCCTCACGGCGCCGCGGCCGTAGCCGCGCGCCTCGGGATCGGGAAGGCTCCAGTCACGGACCAGGCCGGCGCGCGCGGCGTCGAGGCGCGTTCTCCATTCGGTCCAGCGTGAGACGCCCATCGCGCGGGCCAGCTCGGCCGGTCGCACCTCCCCGCGGCTGCGCCACGGGCCCAGCGCGAGCTGGGCGACGATGAACCAGCTCAGGACGTTCGCGACGCGACGGCCACTCAGCCCGGAATCGGCCAGCGCCGCCAGCACGGTCTGCCCGACCGCGGCGAAGCGCTCGCCGGCGAGGGCCTCGATCTCGAGGGCGCGGGCGGCGTCGCTCACGCCGGGCGTCGCCTCGATGGCGTTGCCGCTGGGCAGCTGGTCGCCGTCCGCAGCAGGGGATACTCTTCGACCACTGAGCGGTGATCTTTCGTAGTGACCGACCCGGGGGAGCCACCTCGGGTCGCGTCGTTTCCGGGCCCGGTGCGTGTGGCCGTTCAGCCTCATCCACGAGGCGGCTGGCGGCCAGCGGGTGGCGGTGGGGATCTGCCGCGTGGACCGATCGCGCCCGGCTCGGAGTCACTGGCCGGAGTCGCTGGTTGCGGCACATTCGTGCCGGACTCTCCCGCCTGGTCTCCCGCGCCCGGGACGAATATGGCCGTTTGCAGCGGGGATGAGTTCGATTCGCGCCATCTTGAAAACCGTTGCCGGGCACCCCCCGGCCGAGGGTTCGAATCCCTCCCCCTCCGCTCCCCCCGGGAGCCCCCCGGGACCTCCGGGGAGGGACCTGGCGCTCGACGAGGATCACGAGGGTCTCCGCCAGGACGACGTCGTGCTCCATCGCCTCGCCGGCCGCCCCGCTCCCCGTCGCGGCCATCATCGCGTCCCGTCGGGCACGCCCGTGAGCGCGGCGACGTGGCTCGGCTTCTGCGGGTCCACGAAGGTGCGGATGTTCGTGACCCCGGGCGGGCCGAAGAACTCCTCGCGCCCGGGAGACGCGAGCCAGTGCTCGGTGTCCTTCACGTCGTGGTGGCCGATGATCGTCGGCATCGCGTCTCCGTTCGTCTCTGCCCCGGGGCTCGGGGCGGAGGCGGCGCGCGTACGAGCCGCCGGAGGACGGCGGCAGGGGGCGCCGATCCTTCGACGGCCGGATCCTCCACGCGACGGGCCCCGCGCTCCATGTCCGTCCCCCGTTGCGCGAGGTTGCGCCCGGCGCGGGCCGGGAGAGAGGATCGTCCGCACGTGCCCACCTCGGAGGGAGGTGCCCTGTGGCGGTTCGGGTCATCGTCGAGCTGCGGGCGAAGCCCGGTCGCCGGGATGAGCTCAGGAGCCTGATCGCGGAGATCGTGGCGACCCACGGGCCGAGCATGCGGGGGTATCTCGGCGGCGAGCTGTACGAGGTGCTGGACGATACCGACGCCCTCGTCGAGATCGCCGACTGGGAGTCCGCCGAGGCACGTCAGGCGCTGATGGAGGACGCCACGGTGCTGGAGGCGATGGCGCCGATGCTCGACCTGCTGGCCGCGCCGTTCCGGGCGACGGTCGTGAGCCGGCTGCCCTAGTCGCCGGCGACCGCCGGGCGGGCTGCCCATGGGGCGCCCCCCGGCGGCGATCCGCCGCCGGGCGTCCGTAGAAACCGCCCGGGACGGTCCGTGGACGCTCGGTGTCGGCCGAGGTCGAGCGCGGCGAGACTCGGCGACGATGCCGCAGGCGGGGACACCGATGCGCGACCTCATCGGCGACGCGGTCCTGGCGCCGTCGTCGCACAACACCCAGCCGTGGATCTTCGGGCTCGACGGCGACCGCGCCGCCCTCTACGCGGATCGCACCCGGGCGCTGCCGGTCAACGACCCCGACGACCGGGAGCTGACGATCAGCTGCGGGGCGGCGCTCGGGATGCTGTGCCTCGCGGCCCGGACACGCGGGCTCGCGCCCCGGCTGACCGTGCTGCCGGGCCCGGACCCGGACCTCCTCGCGGTCGTCGAGATGAGCGAGGGCGCGCCGGGCGCGCCACGCGAGGAGGCGCTGCTCGCCGCGGCGCGCAGGCGACGGACCGTCCGCGAGCCCTTCGAGGACCGCCCCCTCCCGGAGGGGCTGATGGCGGCGCTCGTGGAGGCGGCCGAGGCCGAGGGCGCGTGGCTGGAGCCGGTCGACGACGAGGGGCGGCGGCGCGGGCTGGGGCAGCTCGTGGCCGAGGGTGACCGGATGCAGTTCGCCGACCCGCACTGGCGGCGCGAGCTCGCGTCGTGGATGCACCCGCGCCGGCGCGGCGAGGGCCTCGTGGTGCCGGTCGCCGCGCTGCCCGTGACCCGCCTGGCGGTCTCCGCGCTCGACCTCGGCGGGCGGCTGGCGGGCAGGGACGCGGTCCTGCTGGCGGACGCGCCCGCGGTCGTCGTCCTCGGAACCGCGGGCGACGAGCCGGCGGACTGGCTGGCGGCGGGCCGGGCGCTGACGCGGGTTCTGGTGGAGGCGTCCGCCCGGGGCGTCCAGGCGGGCCACCTCAACCAGCCCTGCCAGGTCGCCGGGCTGCGACCGCGGCTCACGAGCCTCGTCGGCCGACCGGGCCTGCCGCAGCTCGTGCTGCGGCTGGGGCACCCGCGCGAGGAGGGACCCGGGGCGCCGCGCCGTGCGGTGTCCGACGTGATCGAGGAGGAGCGGACCTGATGGCGCACCGGCGGAGCATCGGACCCCTGAGGGGGCTGGCGGACGACGTGACGCGCGGCGCGGGTGCCGCGGCCGTCTTCGGCCGCCCGGTCACCCAGGGGGAGACCATCGTCATCCCGGTGGCACGCGCGCGGTTCGCGTTCGGCGGCGGGGGCGGCCGCGGCCGGAACCGGCGCGAGGCGGGCGAGGGCGGCGGGGGCGCCGCCGTGGTGCGGCCCGCCGGGTTCATCGAGCTGCGCGGCGGACGGGCGCGCTACCGGCGCATCCGGGGAGCACCGGAGGTGGTCGCGGCGATCGTCGCCCTCGGGCTCGCCGTCGTCGCGTGGCGGGCGGGTCAGCCGGCGGCGTCGCGAACGGTCCGGTAGCGCTCGAAGACCACCTGCGAGCCGAAGGTCCTGGTCTCGATCAGATCGAGCGGGACGTGCTCGGTCACCGGCGGCAGGAACGGGGTGCCCCCGCCGAGGACGACGGGGTGGCGGAACATGCGGATCTCGTCGACGAGGCCGAGCTCGATGGCCGCCGCGGCCAGGCCGGCACCGCCGATCTCGACGTCGCCCCCGGTCGCCGCCAGCGCGGCGGCCGCCTCCTCGGCGAGTGACCCCTCGGCCAGCCGGGCGTTCCCCTCGACGGCGTCGAGGGTGCGGCTGAAGACGACCTTCGGCAGCGCAGACCAGACGTCGGCGAACGCGGCCCCGTCGGGGACGGCGTCGCGGAGCGAGGGATCGGTCTCCCAGACGAGCATCGTCTCGTAGAGCCGGCGGCCGAGCAGGCAGCCGCCGAGCGCGCGGACCTGCTGCGTGTGGAAGCGGAACAGCTCGTCGTCGGGGACCGACCATCCGATCCCGCCCTCGCGGTCGGTGATGTAGCCGTCCACGGAGACGCTCATCGAGTAGACCAGCATCGGCTCTCCCCTCCTGTGCGCTGCGATGTCGCAGGATACGACCGCTCGCGCCCCCGGGACTCATCGGCGCGACCTCCCGGGGGCACTCGCGGCGGGGCCCGCCTACCGCCCGGCGGCCAGCAGGACCGGCAGCGGCGGGCCGGTGAACGTGACCCCCACCGCGCCGAAGGCGACCTCCCAGGCGTTGAGCTCCTCGGCGCTCGGCGGCCCGGCGGCGGGCACGTCCGTCCCCGCGGGCTGCGAGAGGGCGTGGAAGGCGGACGCCAGCCCGCCCGAGCCGGGGGTGCAGACGACCAGCAGTCGCGCCTGCGGCGACCGCAGGGCGAAGCCGTGCTCCACGCCGCGGGGGAGGAAGACGACGTCGCCGGCGGCGGCGTCGAGGCGCTCGTCGCCGCGCTGGAAGGTCAGCTCGCCGGCGAGGACCACGTAGGTCTCGTCCTCGCGCTCGTGCACGTGGAGGGCGGGCTCGCCGCCGGGGCGGGCGACGACGTCGGCGACCGCGACGTCGTCGTTCTCGACCCGCCAGGTGAAGGTGTTGCCGGCGAAGAGCTCGGCCTGCATCGGGGTGGTGGAGATCATGTCGGCCCCCTCGGGGATCGCGGTTGGTGATGCGGCCACGATCCCCGGCGGCGTCGCGGAGGGGAAACACGGATCCGGCGCCGATTCACGCCCCGTCGTTGTCGGTCGCGCCGGCCTCCGCGAGGGCCGTTCCGACGAAGGCGCGCGTCGCGTGCGTCTCGCCGGCGGTCGGCCAGGCGACGGCGACCGTGCAGGGGGCCACCCCGTCGATCGGCAGCGCCCGCACCCCGGGGAACGAGGGCGCGAGCGCCTGCGCCGCAGAGGCCGGGCACGCGCCGACGGCGAGCCCCGCCGACACGACCTCGAAGAACGAGTCGAAGCCCGTCATCCGCGCGCCGACGACGAGCGGGGCGTCGCCGCGGTGCTCGGCGAGGCACCAGAAGTCGGCCTGGACGGCGTCGGCGCCCTCGACGAAGACCTGGGGCTCGCGCGCGAGCGCGGCCGGGTCGACGCTGCCGCCCGCCGCCAGCGGGTGGTCGGCCGCGACCACGGCGACCCGGGGCTCGCTGAGGATCGTGACCATCGAGATGCCGTCCGAGGCGAAGGGCGGCCGGACGAACGCCACGTGCGCCCGGCCCTCCCGCAGCGCGGCCACGGCGTCGGGCATGCCGAGCGTGCCGACCTCCAGGGTCGTCTGCGGGTGCTCGGCCGCGAAGCGCCGGAGGATGCGTGCGCCGAGGCCCGTGCTCGAGAGCGGGAACACGGCGACGGCGAGGACGTCGCCGCCCCCCGACGCGCGCCGGGCCGCCTCGGTCCCCGCGCGCATCGCGGCGAGCGCGTCGCGTGCGTGCGGCAGCAGCGCGTCGCCCGCCGCCGTCAGCGCCACCCGCCGCGTGGTGCGCTCGAACAGGGGGGTGCCGACCCGCGCCTCGAGCTGGCGGACCTGCCCGGAGAGCGCCTGCTGGGTGAGGTGCAGGGCCTCGGCCGCCCGGGTGAAGCTGAGCTCGTCGGCCACCGCCACGAAGGCCCGCAGCAGCCGGCTGTCGAGGTCCACCGTCACGGCGACAGCGTAGATCGGCGGCGCGGCGTTGTGAGCGCAGGCCCCGTCCGCGACGGTCCGCGGCGCGGCCGGGCCCGGGCGCGCGGCCCTAGCGCGTGCCGGCGATGCAGCGGGCCAGGCCCGGGATCCTGACCTCGCCCCCGGCCTCGTAGGCGCGGGCCCCGGCGACGACGGCGGCCGCGATCCGCTCCCGCGCCGGTCGGCCGGCCCGCCGGAGGGCCTCGGCGGCCGGCGCGACGTGCTCGCTGACCATCTCCCAGTACTGCTCCGGCGATCGGGTCACGAGCTCGACGCCGACGTCCCACTCGACGACGTCGCGCAGACCCGCGGCGTCGTACAGGGAGGCGAAGAATCCGGGGGCCGCGCACCGGAAGATCCCCGGCGCGCCGGGGTCGGGCGCCGCCTCCGCCACCTCCGCCGCGATCGCCCGCATGGCGACGGTCGTCCACGGGTTCTCCTCGGGACCGGCCCAGACCGCCGAGCAGAGGCGCCCGCCCGGCCGCAGCACCCGCGCGAACTCGGCGGTCGCCCGTGCGAGGTCGGGGACGAACATGTATCCGAACCGCACCGAGACGCTGTCGAACGTGCCGTCGCCGAACGGCAGGTCGTCGGCGCTGCACACGCGCGTCTCGACGTTGGCGATCCCCTGCGCGGCCGCCCGTCGCATCGCCACGTCGAGCATCTCGGGCGCGAGGTCGGTCAGGACGACATGCCCCCGCGGCGCGAGCGCGGCGATGGTCAGCCCCGGCTCGCCGGTGCCCGAGGCGATGTCGAGATGGCGCTGGTCGTCGGCGACGGCAAGGCCCTCGACCATCGCCGCGCCGACCGGCCGCAGCTGATCGACGATGACCCGGTCCCACTTCTCCCAGGCCGCGGCGAGCCGCCCCCACGTCGCCCGCTGCACGTCCCGGATCTCGTCGCCGCCCGGCATCGCCCCCCGCGCCGTCGGATGCGTCCGCCAGACGCGTCGGTGCGGCGCCCGGTGTCCATGTGGAGTAGCACGCTCCGGGGCGGGCACACAGGCGCCCGGCCCGGAGGCCGGCCACCCCCACCACCATCGCCTCAGCGGGCGTCGTCGTCCGGGTCGTCGCGGACCACGCAGCGGAAGCCGACGTGGCTCATCCCGGTGTCGATCTGCTGCGGGCGGCGCGCGGCGGGGCGGTAGCGCATGCAGTAGCTGTCGGCGCAGAGGAACGACCCGCCCTTGACGACCCGCCGGGGGATGCGGAACTGCGGCTGCCGCGGGTCGTGGCTGGCGTCGCGGGCGGCCCCGGTGGGATTGCGTGGGGCGCAGCACGGGGACTCCGCCGCCTCGGGGTGCCGCTCCGAGAACCAGTCGGCCGTCCACTCCCAGACGTTGCCGGCCATGTCGTGGAGCCCCAAGCCGTTGGGGGGGAAGGCCCCCACCGGGGTGGTGCGCCCGTAGCCGGGCTCCGCCCGCCAGGGGAAGTCGCCGTGCCAGTAGTTGGCCAGGCGCGCGCCCGCGGGCTCGGGGTCGTCCCCCCACACGTAGCGCGCGCCCTCGATCCCCCCGCGCGCCGCGATCTCCCACTCGGCCTCGGTCGGCAGCGCCGTCCCCGACCACACGGCGAAGGCCTCGGCGTCCTCGGCCGCGACGTGGACGACGGGGTGCGCCCCGCGCCCCTCCACGGTGCTGCCCGGGCCCTCGGGCCGCTGCCAGCACGCCCCGGGGGTCCACGCCCACCACTGGCTGAGGTGGCGCAGGTCCACCGGGCGGGGCGTCCCCGTGAACACCATCGAGCCCGGGGCCAGGTTCTCGGCCGGCGCGCCGGGGAAGTCGGCCGGGTCGAGGGGGCGCTCGGCGACGGTCCGGTAGCCGGTCGCGGCGACGAACTCCGCGAACCGGGCGTTCGTGACGGGGTGGCGGTCGATCGAGAACGGATCGACCACGACCGGGTGCACCGGGGCCTCCTCCGGGTAGTGCGCGTCGGACCCCATCAGGAAGCGCCCGCCGGCGATGCGGACCCTGTCGCCCATCCGCTAGTCGCGGCCGCCGATCGTGGCCTCGAGGCGTGCCTGCACCTGGTCGATCGAGAACGAGGCCGCCTTCTGCCGCGGGGGGAACTCGAGGAAGGTCTGCAGGAACTCGCCGACGATCGCCTGGGCCGGGACCGCGAGGAAGATCCGGTCGATGTACCAGTCCCAGTAGGTGTTGGAGTGCGTGTCCGCGCGCTCGAAGGGGTCCGTCCGCAGGTTGAAGATCTTCGGGGCGCGGAGCACCACGAGCGGCTCGAGCCAGACGGCCACGGTTCCCTGGACCCGCTGCTCCATGAACACGAGCTTCCAGTTGTCGTACCGCAGCGCCACCAGGTCGCCGTCGTCGGAGAAGTAGAAGAACTCGATGCGGGGACCGCGCTCGGCCTCGCCCGTCAGGTACGGCAGGAAGTCGTAGCCGTCGAGGTGGACGCGGTACGTCCTGTCGCCGGCCTCGTGCCCCTCGCGCAGCGCGTCCCGGATGCCCGGCGCCCCGGCGGCCGACAGGAGCGTCGGCAGCCAGTCCAGGTGGCTGATGATCTCGTTGGAGACCGTACCGGCGGGGATCCGCCCGGGCCAGCGGATCACCTGGGGCACGCGGAACGCGCCCTCCCAGTTGGTGTTCTTCTCGCTGCGGAAGGGGGTCGTCGCGCCGTCCGGCCAGGTGTTGACGTGCGGGCCGTTGTCGGTCGAGTAGATGACGATCGTGTCGTCGGCGATGCCGAGCTCGTCGAGCGTGTCGAGCACGCGCCCGACGTGGCGGTCGTGGTCGATCATCGTGTCGTGGTAGTACGACTGCCACGGCCCCGCCTGCCCCCGGCTCCCGGGCTTGGTGCGGGTGCGGAAGTGCATGTGGGTCGTGGTGACCCACGCGAAGAACGGCACCTGCTCGGCGTGCTTTCGCCCGATGAAGTCGACCGCGCCGTCGATGATCTCGTCGTCGATCGTCTCCATCCGGGCACGCGTGAGCGGACCGGTGTCCTCGATCTCCTGCGTGCCGTCGGCGGCGCGCCGGCAGCGCAGGACCCCCCGGGGCCCGAACCGGGAGCGGAAGCGCGGGAAGCGCTCCGCGTCCGGGTAGTCCTCGTGCTCGGGCTCCTCCTCGGCGTTGAGGTGGTAGAGGTTGCCGAAGAACTCGTCGAAGCCGTGGTTGGTCGGCAGGTGCTCGTCCCGGTCGCCGAGGTGGTTCTTGCCGAACTGGCCGGTGGCGTAGCCCAGGGGCTTGAGCAGCTCGGCGATGGTGGGGTCCTCGGGCTGGAGGCCGCTCTCGGCCCCCGGCAGGCCCACCTTGCTCAGGCCGGTCCGGTACACGCTCTGGCCGGTGATGAACGCCGAGCGCCCCGCGGTGCAGCTCTGCTCGCCGTACGCGTCGGTGAAGCGCATGCCCTCGTCGGCGATGCGGTCGATGTTGGGGGTGCGGTAGCCCATCAGGCCGTCGCTGTAGCAGCTCAGGTTGGTGAGCCCGATGTCGTCGCCCCAGATGACGACGATGTTGGGTCGGTCGGCAGGCACGGCGTCTCCCCGGGTCCGGTCACGAAGGCGGTGCGTCGGCGATCCTAGTCGCGGGGCGCCCTCGCGGCGGCCGCGGCCGGAGCGCGATACTCGGCGTCATGGCCCTCGCCACGATCGACCGGCACCTGCTGCGCGCCAAGGACCTCGCCGATTCCCGGTACGCCGAGCCCCTCACGGTCGACGACCTCGCCCGGGCCGCGGGCCTCTCGCGCGCCCACTTCAGCCGGGCGTTCCGCCGCGCCTTCGGCGAGTCGCCCCACGCCTACCTGCTGACACGCCGGCTCGAGCGGGCCGCCGCCCTGCTGCGGACCACCGACCGGCCCGTCGCCGACATCTGCTTCTCGGTGGGGCTGCGCAGCCTCGGGTCGTTCACCACCTTCTTCACGCGCACCTTCGGCATGTCGCCGACGGCCTACCGCGCCGCGTTCCCGCCCGCGTCGGCGTGGGCGCGCGTGCCCGGGTGCATGCTGCGCGCGTACGCCCGGCCGCAACGGCGCACGTTTCGAGAAGACGCGGCCGGGCCCCCGGCGTAGCGTCGGCCCCCTCAGGCACCGCGACCGGGAGGGACCATGATCCGGATCAGCTACGCGCAGCTGTGGGTGGAGGACCAGGACGAGGCGCTCGCCTTCTACGTCGACAAGGTCGGCATGGAGCTGCGCGCCGACGTGACCCTCGAGGAGCTCGGCGGCTTCCGCTGGGTCGTGGTGGGCGCGCCCGGCCAGCCCGACGTCGGCATCACGCTGATGTCGATGGCCGCCCACCCGATGATGGACCGGGAGGCGGGCGAGCAGCTGCGCAGCGTCATCGCCAAGGGGTTCGGCGCGACGGTCTTCCTCAGCACCGACGACTGCCGTGCCGAGCACCGGCGGCTGGTCGGGCGCGGGGTGGAGTTCGTGGAGGACCCCGAGGAGCGCCCCTACGGCATCGACGCCGGCTTCCGCGACCCCTCGGGCAACCACCTGCGGCTCACCGAGGAGCGGCCCATGGCGGGGTGATGGCGCGGGCGCCCGGGGCTGCGGCTTGACGACAGGAAGATATCTTCCTATTAATGTCGGCATGCCGCGCCGCACCCCCGGGACGCTCCTGCCGCTCGAGCAGGAGATCCTCGCCACGACGCTCGCGATGCACCGGGCCGGCCACACGGCCGTCCACGGGTTCGCGCTCGCCCAGGCGATGCGCGAGCGCACCGGCTCCCGGGCGCTGACCGCCCACGGCACGCTCTACAAGGCGCTCGGCCGGCTGGAGGGCTTCGGCCTGCTGAGCTCGCGCTGGGAGGACCCGGCGTCCGTCGAGGGGCGCCCGCGGCGCAGGCTCTACGAGCTGACCGGGGCGGGCGCGGAGGCGGGCGCCCGCGTCCGCCCCGCGGCGTCCGGACGGCCGGTGCCGCGGCCCGCGACGGGGGCGGCGTGACACCCGAGCGCGCGTCGGCCTGGGTGGCCCGGTGGGTCCGGCGCTACACCCGCGGCCTGCCGGAGCCGGTCGCTCGCCGGCGCTCCGAGGAGATCGCGTCCGACGTCCACGACCACGTGGCCCACGAGCGGGCGCGCGGCACCGGGGAGCGGCGGATCGCCCTCGCCGTCCTCTCGCGGGCCGTCCGCGGGGCCGGCGCCGACGCGTCGTGGAGGGCCGGGCAGAGGCAGACGACCGCGAAACCGATGACGGAGGAGACCATGACGCCACCGACCCCCATCCGCCGCTCGGTCACCCGGGTCGCGCTCGCGACCGGGCTGGTCCTGCTGGTGCCCCTGATCGTCACCCTCGCGACGGACGGCCCCGGGTGGAGCCCCGGCGACTTCGTCCTGGCCGCGGTGCTGCTCGCGGCGGTCGGCACGACGCTCGAGCTGGCCGTGCGCCGGTCGGCCGGCACGCCGCTGCGCACGGCCCTCGGCATCGCGGGCGGCGTCGGCGGCGTCGGCGGCCTCGCCATGGTCCTCGGCGAGGCCGACGACGCGCCGGGGCTGGTCCTGGTGGGGATCCTGCTGGTCGCCGCCGCGCTGACGCTGGCCGTCAGGACGCTCGGCCGCCGCAGCGGGTGAACGCGGGGCGCCCGAGGTCCTGCGGCCGTCCGCCTCGGCTTCAGCGGGCCGGGGTGAGGCCGTGGCGCCGCATCACCGCCGCCAGCGCCGCCAGGTCCGGGGGGCCGCCGGCGGCCGCGTCGAGGATCGCGGCGGCCTCGCGGAAGAAGTCGGGGCCGAGGACGCCGGGGGTGACGATCGCGAGCCCCGTGGCGTCATCCTCGCCCGTGTTGGCGAAGTGGTGCACCGCCCCTCGCGGGATGACGAGCGCCTCACCGAGGCCGACCTGCGTCTCTGCGCCCTCGACCGTCCAGGTCGTGACGCCGCGGAGCCCGTAGATCGTCTCCTCGTAGCCGTCGTGACTGTGCGGGGCGTCGAGCGCGGCGCCGGCCGGGACGTCGAACTCGAAGACCGCGACCGACCCGCCCGACTGGTGCCCCTCCACCAGGTACCGGATCGCCATCGGACCGATCCTGATCTCCTCGCGCGTGCTCGTGGTCATGGCTCCTCCTGCGACTCGATGTGGTAAAGTCGCTTGACCTTATGACCCAGCCCGACAGTTCGTCAAGCCCTTTTACGAAAGCCGCCGCGGGGGAGCCGCTCGGGCCGCCCCTGATCGGCGCGCTCCTGCGCGTGCCCTGGGAGGCGGCGCAGCGGCACATGCTCGAGCGGCTTCGCGAGGGCGGATTCGACGACGTCGATGCGGCCCACCTCGGCGTCTTCCGGTATCCCGGCCCGCAGGGCGAGCGGCCCTCCGACCTGGCGGCGCGCCTCGGGATGAGCAAGCAGGCGCTCAACTACCTGCTCGGCGAGCTCGAGCGCCTCGGCTACCTCGAGCGCCGGCCGGACCCCGGGGACCTGCGCTCCAAGCGCATCGCCATGACCTCGCGCGGCGTCGCGATGGGCATGGCGATGCGCGAGGCCGTCGGCGAGATCGAGACCGCCTGGGCGCGACGGATCGGCGAGGAGCGCTTCTCGCAGCTCCGCGGCCTGCTGCTCGAGCTCAACCAGGCGGTCTCGCCGGCCCCGCCGAGCCGCTGACGGAGCGCCTCAGCGCACGAGCGCCTGGATCACGTCCTTGCTGTGCGTGAGCGGGATGCGGTTGCCCTCGAGCTCGATGGCGGCGCCGGTGGCGGGGTCGACCAGCTCCAGGATCCGCACGTTGACCCGCCGGTGCACCGTCACCTCGAGCGACTCGCGCGGCAGCCGGAAGACCAGCGCGCCGGCCTGACGGCGGGGGTGCTCGGCGGCGAAGCCGCACACGTGCGTCGGCGTCACGCCGACCAGCATCCACGTCGGCAGCCCGGAGCCGGCGTCGTGCAGCCGCCCGCCGGCGAGCGCGCCGCCCACGGTGCCCACCGAGTCGGCCAGGCCGCCCATCGCCGAGGCGAGGCCGTCGCCGATGAACCCCCCGGCGAACATCGCCCCCGTGTGCCCGCGGGGCTGGAACTCCCCGGCGGCCTCGACCTCCTCCGGCGCGCCCAGGACGCTCAGCGCACCCTCGACCGACTGGACCATCTCCTCCTCGGACACGCCACCCCTCCCGCGTCGCCCCGGACCGGCCCACGTATCTGACGCCGGCGGGCGCCCCGGCGCAAGCGGATCCCGACAGGGGGCGCGGGCGGCTGGTGCGTGGCGGCGAGGGTGACGTAGGCTCGGTCGCACGGGAACGGTTGGTGCGCCCGGCATCCCCCACGAGGACGACGGATGCGCTTCACGATGCGGCACCACGCGTCGACGCCCCGGGCTCCCGCGCACGCGGGCCCGGCGACCCCCCGGGCGCCCACCACCCGCCGGCAGACCACCCGGAAGGGGGCACCATGCTGTTCTGCGTCACGTGGCAGTTCAGGGACCTGAGCGAGGAGGGCGTCGCCCGGACGCTCCAGGTCTTCTCGCAGTGGAAGCCGCCCGACGAGGCCCAGTTCCAGGGCTTCTTCGGGTTCGCCGACGGGACCGGCGGCGTGGCCCTGATCGAGGTCGACGGCGCCGAGACCCTCCAGAGGGTCATCGCCCCGTGGACCCCGTGGCTCCGGTTCGACGCGCGGGTGATCCTGCCGATCGAGACCTCCGCCGCGATCTCCGGGGAGGGGGTGGCGTTCCGCGCGGGCGTGGCCTGACGGCCCCCCGCATCCCGGCGCGTCACGAGCGGGCCCTGCGCCCCGGCGACGGAGCGGCCGTCGCCGGGGCCCCGCCTATCCGGCGGGCTTGCGCGCGACGGCGAAGAGCTTGCAGTAGTCGTAGACGAACCCGTCGGGGCCGGCGGCGTCGTGCAGCGCGGCCTCGATGGCGCGGTCGAGGTCGCTCTGACCGCCGGGGGGGTTGCCGAGAAGGTGCGCCGCGACCGAGCGGGTGCGGGCCATGAACGCGTCGGGCGGCGTGGCCCGGCGGCGGCGCTCCATCCACACGTCGAGCGGCTCGAGGCCCGCCGCGCGCATATCGGCGGCGATCTCGTCGACGTCCCGCTGGTTCTCGGCGAACCAGCCGGTCCAGGCCCCGGGGGCGCCGATGCGCTCCAGCAGCTCCCGCCAGGCGTCCTCGCCCCCGCGACCCGCGGTGAGGACGCCCATGACGCCCCCGGGCCGCAGGGCGCGCGCCATGCGGGCGACCGCGCCGGGCTTGTCGGGGAACCAGTGGAGGGCCATCGCGCAGATGACGGCGTCGAACGCGCCGTCGGGGACGTCCATCTCCATCACGTCCTCGGGTCGCAGCTCGACGGCCACCTCCGGGAACGCGTCGAGCTTGCCGGCGAACACCTCGAGCATCCCCTGGGCCGGGTCGACGCCAACCAGCTCGGCCACGTCGAAGCGGCGCAGCATCTCGACCGAGGTGAAGCCGGTGCCGCAGCCCACGTCGAGGACGCGCGCGTAGGTCCCGTCCGGCAGCGACATCACCAGCCGGCGCGACCCGGCGATGTTGTGGCGCACCGCGCCGTCGTAGGCGGCCGCGGCCCGGCTGAACCCCTCGGGCGCGCTCCCGGTGGTCTGCGTCATCGGCCCGTCGCTCCTCGGTCGTCTGCCCGTGGCGGACGCCCCCTCGCGCCGCCCGCCGGCGGGCGCCGGCGGCACAGTCTGCCGGATGCCCGCGGCCGGGCGGGGTGGCTACTGCGCGGCCGCGGCGTCTGGGACCGGGCGCGCCGCGGCGGCGGCGGCATCGGTGGCGATGCCGTTGCGCCCGATGTCGTCGATCAGCCACTCCATCTGGCGGATCTCCTCGCGCTGGGTCGCGACGATCTCGTCGGCGAGGGCGCGCACCCGCACGTCCTCGATGCCCGCTCGCTCGCTCGTGAGGATGGCGATGGAGTGGTGCGGGATCATCGCCCGCATGTAGGACCGGTCCTCGACGGTCGCCTGGCTGCGGACGAGGGCGAGGGCAGCGGCGAACACGACCACGGCACCCACCATGATCGCGATGTTCACGCGGCGGCTCTCGTACATGCCGGACATGAAGCCGAGCATGATCACGGCCATGGCGGCGCCCATGACGACGGCCATGTAGGCGCGGGTCTCGCTCCAGCGCACGTGATCGATCGCGTACGTGTTGAGGTACATCAGCACGAACATGACCACGGTCGAGGTCACGATCATCGCGCCGAACCGGACATAATCCCGGTGGCGCGCCCCCCAGGAGCGCAGCCGGCCGGCCGCCGAGCCCTGCATCGCCGTACGACCTGCCTCGCCGCCGCCCGCGCCCATCATCGTGTTCCTCCCGTGTCGACGTCATCGATTCGGGTTCCCCGCGCGCCCCCCGGTAAACGGAGGGCGCTCTCAGATGACGACGACCGGGGTCCCGACCTCCACGACGTTGTAGAGCCACTCGACGCGCGGGGTCCGGAGCCGGATGCAGCCATGGGAGGAGCGACGGCCGACGTTCTCGGGCGCGAGCGTGCCGTGGAGGCCGATGGCCGGCGACGAGATGCCGATCCAACGGGTGCCGAGGGGGTTCCCGGGCCCCGGGGGGATCGGGCCGATGCCCTCGGCCCACCGCGAGTCGGGCGGGTTCCAGGTGGGGTTGCGCTCCATGTTCACGACCTCGAACTCCCCCGCGGGCGTGGGGTGCGAGGCCATCCCGACGCCGACGCGCAGCGTGCGCACCAGCTCCTCGCCGCGGTAGAGGCGCAGCCGGAACGCGGCGCGGTCGATCACCACCGAGAAGCCCACGCCGGTGCGCTCGGGGCGGTACCGACGCACCGGCAGGTCGACGCGGTCGGCGCTGCGCTCGAGGATCGCCGTCCGCGCGACGCGCGACGCGCCGGGCCGGCGCAGCGCGATCCCGAGGACCGGCCTCGTGACGACGGGGCGGCCCTCGACGAACTCGCGTCGCGCGTCGACCGGCTCCCGGGCCACGCGGCGCTCGTGCCACTCGAGCACGCGTCGCAGCCGCCGGATGTCGACCCGCTGGCGCAGCGGGACGTCGACCACGCGCGCGGGCTGGGTGCGCCCGACGTTCATCGCGCCCCTCAGCGCGTAGTCGACCCGCGCCACGTAGCGGGCGGCCGTGGCCGGGTTGACGGTGACGGTGGCCGGCCCGATGCCGAACGCGATCGGACGGCGCCGGGGCGCGACGCGCTCGGCGAGCACCTTCGCGCGGGCCGCCCGCCTGTCGAGGCCGGCGACGTCCACGCCGTCGATCGTCACCCCGGCGGCGATCACGCCCTCGGCGGGAGGCGCCTGGGCGAGCGCCGCCGGGGCGGAGGCCGCCGCCGGTGACATGGCCGCCGCCGCCAGGAGCGCGGCGGCGCGGGGTCTGCGGACCTCAGCCCGGACGGCGGTCCCGCGCGTGGGAGGCGCGTCGGCGGATCACCGCGGCGGTCGCGATCCCCAGCACCCAGCCGAGCGCCGCGGCCACGAAGATGACGAGCGCCAGGGCGGCATCGGTCGATCCGACCAGCCAGTCGACCCGCACCTGCTCGCGGTTCGCCACGACCCAGGCGACGAGGACGCCGACGAGGACGACGGCGAGGACCGCGCCTCCGTAGAGGCGCACCCGGCGGAGCGGCGCCGGCGCGCGCGCGGCGTGCCCGGACCGCTCCTGCGGCGACGCCCCCGGCGCCACCGCGGCGCCCCGTGGATGCTTCGTGCTCATGTCCGACGGATGCCCCGCGAGGGCGCCCGTCAGTCGGCGGGGCGTTCGCGCGGACCCTCCCGGACCGCACCCGTGGCGCACGCGGACCGCTCCCGGCCGGTACGCCCCTCGTGGGGCGGGCGGGCGGCCGCGACGCTGGTCGCACAGCATGGGACGCGACCGGGGGGACGGGGATGCGGACGGACGGGCACGACCGCGACCTGCGGATCCTGGTGGCCGCCGTGGGCCTCTCGACCCTCGGCGACCACGCCGCGCTCACCGCGCTGCTGCTGATCGTCCACGAGGCGACGGGCTCGGCCCTGCTGGTGGCCGGGCTGCTGCTCGGCCTCTGGGGTCCCGTGGTGGCGCTCGGCGGCGTGGCCGGGACCCTCGTGGACCGGGTGGAGACGGTCCGGCTGCTGGCGCTCGCCGCGGGTGCCCAGGCCGTCCTCGCGGGCACGATGGCGATCCTGGGAGAGCCCATCGTCCTCGTGCTGATGGTGCCCCTGCTCGGCGCCGGCATCGCGGTCGCCCAGCCTGCCGAGTTCGCGCTCGTTCCCGCGGTCGCGGGGCGCCGGTCCCCGGCGGTCGCCGGCGGGCGGGTCGAGACCGCCCGCTACGCCGGGATGGCCCTCGGGCCGCTGGTCGGGGGCTCCCTCGCCGGAATCGGCCACGCGCGCGGCGCCCTCATGCTCGACGCGGCGACGTTCGCGCTGGTCGCGGTCGCCGTCACGCTCATGCGCGCACGGCGGCATCCGGCGGCCCGGGATCCGCGGACGGGCCGTCCGCGGGCGCGCGACGGCGTCGCCGCGCTGGCCCGCGACCGGGTCCTGGCGATCACGCTCGCGGGGACGGTGGCGTCCCTGCTCGTCGTGAGCGCGACGATCGTTGCGCTGGTGGCCTTCGCGCACGACGTCCTCGACATCGGCGCGGCGGGGTACGGCGCGCTGGTGGGCGTCTGGACGGCCGGGATGGTGGCGGGCGCGCTCGCCGGCGCCCGGTGCGTCCCCCCGGCCGGGTACGCCGTCGCGGCGCTGTCGGCGGTCGTGGTGCAGGGGCTCGGGATCCTCTCGGGCGCCGCCGCGGCCGCCGTCTGGGTGGTCGTGGCCGGACATCTGGTCGGCGGGGCGGCGCAGGGGATGCGGAACGTCCTGGTGCGCGCCCTCATCCACGAGCGGATCGCGCCGGCGCTGCACGGCCGGGCCTTCGCCGCCTACAACGCGGCGCGCAACGCCGCCGAGCTCGCCGCGCTGATGGCCGGGGCCGCGCTGGTCGGGCTCGCCGGGGCCCGGGCGACCCTCGTCGTGGCGGGCGCCGGATGCGCCGCGATCGGCCTCGTCGCGCTCGGCGTCATGCGCACACGGGCCGGGGTCGCTCGCCGCGCCGGCGGGGTCCGCGCGGCCGGGGCCGCCCCCTGACCGCGGCCCCCCGACGGCGCGCGGCGCGGGGCTCAAGACCGGGCCCGCCCTGCCGAGGGGAGGCCCATGCCGCCCCTGCCCCTCCTCCGCGCCCACCTCCTCCCCATCGCGCTCGGCGTCGCCGCGGTCGCCGCCCTCCTGGTGCCGGCCTCCGGCGCCGGCGCGCTCGCGCGGGCCGAGGGCGCCCACCAGGTCGGCGTCATCACCACGGGCCTGGTGGTGCCGTGGGACATCGCGTTCCTCCCCGACGGGAGGGCGCTGGTGACCGAGCGCGGCGGCGCGGTGCGCATCGTCTCGCCGGCCGGCGCCCTGTCGGCGACGCCCGCGGCGCGGGTGAGCGTGACCGAGAACGGCGAGGGCGGCCTGCTCGGCATCGCGATCGACCCGGCGTTCGCGTCCGGCGCGCCGTACGTCTACCTCACGGCCACGCCCGGCTCGGAGATGCAGGTGCAGCGCTGGCGGTTCGCCGGATCCACGATGACCTTCGACGGCGTCGTCGTGGACGGCATCCCGATGGGCACAATCCACTCCTCGGGCCGGGTGCGCTTCGGCCCCGACGGGGCGCTCTACGTCGGCACCGGCGACGCGGGCGTCCCCGCCCGGGCGCAGGATCCGACGAGCCGTAACGGCAAGGTGCTGCGGGTGCCGCCCGGAGCCTTCCGCGGCGGCGGCGTCGCGCCCGAGGTGGTCGCGACCGGCCTGCGCCACCCCCAGGGCATCGCCTGGCAGCCGGGCTCGGGGCGCCTGTACGCCACCGAGCACGGCCCCAGCGGGTTCGACGGGGTGAGCGGAGACGACGAGCTGAACCTGATCGTCCCGGGCGGCAACTACGGGTGGCCGCACCGGCGCGGGTGGGACCAGAGCCCGTACCACTCCCCCGCCCACCTCTGGCCCACCACCATCGCGCCCTCGGGCATCGCCTTCCTCGCGCTGCCGGGATCGGCCTGGAGCGGCAAGGCACTCGTCGCGGGCCTGAAGGGCAAGGTGCTGCGGCTGCTGAGCTTCGACGGCGCCCGCGTCGTCGCCGACGAGGCCCTCCTCCTGAACCAGTACGGGCGGCTGCGCGCGGTGGCCGAGGCCCCGGACGGGGCGGTCTGGGTCACCACGAGCAACCGAGACGGCCGCGGCACGCCGGTGTCCGCCGACGACCGCATCATCCGCATCGTGCCGCCGGCAGGGGAGGGCGACCTGGCGGCGCTCGGCGCGGAGCCCGGCGCGTGGGCGGAGGCGCCCGCCGCCGTCCCGCCGGCCGAGCGCCCCGCGACGCCGCGACGCGCCGCGCCCGCGGCGCCCGGGCTGCTGACGCTCACCGCTCCCGCGTCGGTGCGCGCCGGGGCGCGCGCCCGCGTGGTCGCCGTCTTCTCGGGAACGCCCGGGCGGGTGGCGCTGCAGGCGCGCCGCGCGGGCCGCTGGCACACGCTGCGCCTCGCGACGCCGTCGCGGGCCGTGGTGCGCTTCGCCTTCCGCCCCCGGACCCCGGGCGCCCAGGTGATGCGCGTGCGCTACCGCTCCGCGGGCCGGTCGCTCGACCGCCCGCTGCGGATGCGGGTGCGGCCGGCGTAGGGCCGCCCCGGACGGGAGCTCAGGCCGGCGGCGGCTCCAGGGCGGCGAGCGCGGCGAGGACCCGCCCGTGCCGCTCGGCGGCCTCGGCGTCGGTCCAGCGCCAGGCGATGCCGGCGTCGATCTCCGTGGCCGGCCCGCGCGCGTCCCAGGTGCGGCGCACCTCGACCGCGTAGGCGATCATCGCCTCGGCGCCGGGAAGGGGGTCGGCGGCCACGCGGGCCTCGCCCGTGAGGGTCAGCGAGAAGCCGGGGCCGTTGAGCGACAGCGAGGCGCGCGGGTCGCGGGCCAGGCGCCCGACGGCGGCCCGGCGGCGCGCGAGCGCCAGCAGCAGGCGCCCGTCCGGGGCGCGGTGGATCGCGCTGACCGGGATCGCCACCGGCCCCTCGGCGCCGACCGTCGCGAGGATCGCGACCAGGTCGGGCGGCAGCGCGGGGAGCGCGGGCCCTCCTAATGGCGTCGGATCAGCATGTTGGTGGAGGCTGATCCTCCGAGCCGCCGG
>VFQN01004039.1_pt1 | contig 19932 bp, 33 predicted proteins | sample 3512371 | NCBI WGS metagenome assembly VFQN01 (sample SAMN10412370, study PRJNA504923) | tailings metagenome | isolation source: Replicate 2 from Balatoc abandoned mine | place: Philippines: Itogon, Benguet | collected 2017-08-28
GAGGACCTACCCGCAAAAAATAGGTCTCCGATAATCCCATAACCCTTCTCCTGAAAAAAAAAAAAAAAAAAGGAAGCCCACCAGCATTGATTCTGAGATCTCCCCTTGTATTCCAAAGCAGGTACCCTGCTTTGAAGCGTTGATTCCAAGTCCCTGCAGCGTGCTGGTAGCATGATGCCAACTCTGAGCGCCCTCTGTGGTAGCGCCACTGCCCAGTGTTGCTGGTGCTGTAATATCCTGTCACATTCAGCGTTCCTCAGAATGGACGGTTGAGGGTCAACTTCAATTACTGCCCGCCCGAATGAGCCGTACGGAACCAACGTATGCCTTTCTGTATTGGTGTTATACCGGTACAGCGCAACCGTCCGACTGATTATGGCAGGGGAACAAGGATGTGGGATTGTGTCCAGAGAAGCCTCACGTGCACAAGGAAGCCCACCAGCATTGATTCTGAGACCTCCCCTTGTATTCCAAAGCAGGTACCCTGCTTTGAAGCGTTGATTCCAAGTCCCTGCAGCGTGCTGGTAGCATGATGCCAACGCGTGCCACTTTCATCCATTGAAAAAGTCTTCTTTCGTTCGCCTGCAGCATGGCGTGATGGAGCGTTTCACGTGTACGGCACATTCTGGCGCCGAATGCGAAGACAGTGTGCAGCGTGTTGTCGGCGGTGTAGGCTGAATCTTACCATATCGCGAGGTCGTGAATTTGTTACTGACAAGTGCAGATCGCCTGTGCATAGCGAACGCGGGAGTGGAGTCTAGTAGAGATGGCTGACCCGGAGGCTGTGGGCCGGGTGAGAAGCGCTAGGCCTTGCATGCATCACATTCATTTTTGTTGGTTCTGCTACAATGCGGAAGTTCTGACAGGCCTTTAGGCTTCAGTAGCCCGCGCTTGACTTTGGCTCTAGCTAGATAGCGCAGTGTGATATAATCATGACAAGAAACAACCTCTTTGTGATGGCAGGCCTTCCTGGACTACTTCTACCCCATGTTCGGGGAGAACCGCGCTGGGCTGGCTTCGCTCTACCAGGACGCTTCGCTTTTGACTTTCGAGGGGCAAAAGTTCCAGGGCGCCCAGAACATCATCCAGAAGCTCACCACCCTCCCCTTCCAGAAGGTCGCTGTCGCGCGCGACACCGTCGATGTGCAGCCATCGATCTCTGGCGGCATCCTTATCTTTGTGACCGGCAAGCTGATGGTGAGAGAACGCGAGGGCGCTGTTATGACCCATGCGACGGGCACGTGAAGGGGCCTGGTCCGCTGGACGCCTGGTTGTGTCGAGCAGTTGGGGGTAGCTTGGCACCTTGGTGCCCCACCTCTGCCGGCGGTATCCGCCATACTGATCGCCTTTCCACCCACTTCATCCGCTACCATACCAGCCTGAGGGCGAGTCGATGCCGCTCAAGTTCAGCCAGACGTTCCACCTGATGCCCACGCCCAACAGCAGCTTCGTGGTCACCAACGGTGAGAGGGGTGGCACACTGGTATGCAGGAGGCAGCGGAGATCACCTGGCAGGGGAGGCGTGGAAGGGCCAGGGACGGCCGGCTTGCTGCAGCCAAAGTTCACGCCTCAAGGTCTTTAGTATAACCCGTGCACTCGTGCTCTGCATCTCTGGACGTCCGTCTCAGTAAGCAAACCCCCTACATGTTAAGCCTCCTGGGTTTCCCCTTCGTTGGGAAACGGTGCTGAAGCAACATCCACTGCATAGGCTGGTTGCGGGCTGCGCGCCTTCGCGCCCGTTTGCTGGGCTCCCTTGCTCGTTTTGGTGACTAGGCGGGAGTTGAGGTTCTGCTGGCGGAACCTCGAGCAAGCCTCGAGAAGCGACGACGGGCAACAAGATACCCGTTACGCATGTTGCAACAACGCTGAGTGCTGACCCGTTTCCCGGTGTGTGTTCAAACCGTTCCTGCTGCAGACATGTTCCGCCTGAACTACGGCTAAAGGACGCAGCCCTCGGGGGCCCAAGCAAGGAATGGAGGGACTTCCCAACAGCATGGCGGACGGAATCCAGCTTGCGACGGGCGCTCTGGAGGAGCACCAGTTGCCAGGGGCTTGCCCGGGACGGACCGGAGTTGTGCTGATGGGTTGTGGTTGCCACCTTGCAGCAACGGTGTCACGCTGAAGCTTGGATGGGGCGAGGTGGGCCCTGGACGTGAAGGGGGTTTTGGGGGGTACGCATATGGAGAGGTGATGGCGCATCGTGGCGTGCACAGGCACGTTCACTTACATAGGCTCAGTGACGTATGAGACGAGTGTAATCGGTGCTGTGCAGGCGTTGTGTTCGGAGTTTACGAGAAAGCCGCCCGGTGCTGCTGAGTGCGGCTGTGGACGCTGTGGCGAGCATGGGTTGGCTGCTGGTGTACCGTATTCCCGGCTTGCCGCACAGTCAAGGTCAACTGTTACCTGACGATGGATAACGGCGATGCGTTGCAGTGGTGTAAACACACAGTTATGGTACGCTGAAGCGATACCGGTATTGCGCGCCTGTCTGCGCCTCTGCACAATGCCACGTGCATGCACGTGCTTGTGTTTGTGTGATTGGTACCCTCTCGAACGCCTGTCGACAGGTGTCCATCGCCTGGGACCTACGCATACGAAGCTTGCACTGCTGCCGTAGCTGCTACTTACCCACACAGCAACACAACTCCCTCGCTGGTCGCTGCCGCGTCAATTCCGTTAGGCAGCGACAGCAGCCCTGCAGTTGCTCACCATGTGCACCGGATACCGATAGCCATGTACGCGCTAGCGCCCAACGAACCTCCCATGCACGTGCTGTGCCGACGTGCCATGCGCTGGGTCCCACCTGGACAGCAGTACTCTCGGCATTGCACCAATAATCCAACATGCCACTATGTTCCCGCAACTGCACCGCTACAATGCTACATTGCTGCACACTGCACCACTACGCTAAGACCCAGGTTCCGCTCGGCAACGGCATGGCTTGGGTTTAGAGCTTTAGACTGATCAAACTGCAACCTTGGTGCCTTGAGCGTTGGATTGGCTTCAACATCCCGCACACGCCACAACGGAAACCACCAAACCAGTTCAATGCCAGCAACCTCCGCCTGCTCACACCTTGCGCGTCGCACCGCGTGAGTCTCTTTCCAGTACTGCCCAATACTCGGTTACTCGCCATAGCTTCACAACGCGCCACGGGTCCCAAGCTCCGAATCAAGAGGTACCGGTACCCTGCCTTATCAGTCCGAGTCCCAACCAAGGGGTACCATGCCTTATCAGTCCGGGCAGTCTCCACTCTGTTGCTCAACACCGCCGGCCCGCACAGCGACGAACATGGCTCCATGGCACGACAGGGTTGCTGGCTTGGCTCCCGGCTTTCCACCTGTAAATAACAGTACCGGCACACCGTAAAGGACGCAGCAGCAACTAGTACCCAGCCGTAGCAGCCCGGAGGGACTCCCAGGCACCTCCCCTGCACCATCGCCTCAAAACGTCACCTTCGTCCTGGACATGGCCGCAAAATCGAAAATTGGAAATGACCTATGTGCCTGCGAGCCTCACAATGCCGAAATGTGCCTGCACCCAAGACCAGTTGCACCGACCTCCACCCAAGACCAGTGGCACCAACTAAGGCTACCCGACCTACAGCCATGCTACATCTTGTCCAGCTTCTTCTTCACCCAAGACCAATCGCACCGGCCTCCACCCAAGGCCAGTTGCATCGATTGCGCTACACAGCTAGCAGCCATGCTACATCTTGTTCAGCTTCTTCTTCAGCGCCTGCAGCTCCGCATCGATTTCGGCGTCCTTGTTGCGAGGCGGGGGAGGAGGCGGCGGCGGGGCGCTCCGAGCGGACGACCTGCAGGGGACACGCGGCACGTACGGCACGTGTGTTGCAACGTCGTCACGGTTACACGTTCAGTTTGGGCCCCCCCGAAAAGCTGAAGGACCAAGGCAGGTCGTGCGCGGGGTTGTGATGGCGAAAACTGCACTGGTGTGCTGGGCCTTGGGGGCACGCGGTGCAAGGGTGCAAGGGTGCAAGGGTGCAAGGGTGCAAGGGTGCAAGGGTGCAAGGGTGCAAGGGTGCAAGGGTGCAAGGGTGCAAGGCGCAGTGCCTTTGAATGTGAGTCGCCTCACTTACAGACTGCATTGCACGTGGCACACGACATGCGCGGGACGCCGGTCAGTCTTCTTCCACACGACATTGCGTCAACGACCTCTCGCCCGATGTACGGGTTCGCCACACAACGCCATTGGGAGCTTCACCCACCCTGAGGACGCCCCGCCGCTGCCGCCGGCCCTGGCGCCCCCTGACCCCGCGCTGTAGGTGGGGCTGCCGTCGCCAAACTGCTGCCAGATGGCGTCAAACGGCGTCAAACGGCCCTCACCACCCAAGCACACATGCGCGGGAAAGGCCCCCACATGCCGGGAGGGCCCTCACCGCCCAAGCACGCACATGCCGAATAGGCCCCTCACCCCGGCCCCAAAAGGGCGGCACGTTGAGAGCTCAACTCACCCTGAGGACGTCCCGCTGCCGCCGCCGGCCCTGGCACCCCCTGACCCCCCGCTGTAGGTGGGGCTGCCGTCGCCGAACTGCTGCCAGATGGCGTCGAAGGCCTCTGCCGCGTTGCGGGGTTCGAACCCCACCCGCTGCGACGAGGAGGAGGAGGAGGAGGATGATGATGAGGAGGATGACTTGGAGGAGGACGACGAGGAGGCTGGCTCGTCCTTGATGCCCAGTGCATCTTCCAAGAAGTCAAGTAGCTCCTGCGTCGAACCAGTAAGAGAAACAGAAGGGGAGAACACATGGCTTTGGTGCAGCACAAACAGGCACACCTGATGCACTCGGATGTGCAGAGATGAGCCAAGGATTGGTCGGCGTGAATGGTCAGTGACCCCGACCTACTGGAGCAGCATGGACATGGCTTATGCGCCCACTCCAAGTGGGTGCAGCCATGTGGGTTAGCCGCGGGGCCATGCCGCCGCCACAACGACTCGTCCCCTACCCACTCTCCCTCCTCTCTCCCCCAGGTCCTCCAGCCCGTGCCCCAGCGCCTCGCAGCCGCGTGAGTACGTGCCCCCACAGCCCTGAAATCTGCTATACACCCACACCCACACCAACACGGACACACCCTAATACACAAGCAGCTCACCCCGCCCAGGTCCTCCAGCTCCTGCACCAGCGTCTTGGCACCGCCCGGCCCCGCGCCGCGCCCGCCGCGCCCCGACGCCTGCCGCGCCTTCTCCCGCTCGTTGTACCACGACGTGAACTCCTTCTCCAGCTCCTTTAGCAGGTCGTCCTGCGCAGGGAAACACAAATACGGTAAACTCTGACGTTGCCTTTGGACAATCGAATGCACCACTGCGTGATCTCCGTCTCCAAGGTTCACGGGGCCGTACGGAATGTGCCGTGCAGTGTCGTACACGGCTACGGCAATGCTGCCGAGCGCCCTTCGCATCAGATCGTGCCTGAGGGCGCAAGACCGCCCTTGCTGCTTACTGACCCCATTACACGCCCCAACACCACTACTCTCTCGCCCCTTGTACATGTCAAACCAACTCACCAGCCCCGGCACCGGCTCCGAGCTGTAGCCGCCGCCCATGCCGCCGGGCGCGCCGTAGCCGCCCCAGCCGCCGCCAGCCCCGGACCCGTACCCGGACCCCGCCCGAGCATAGCCGCCGCCGCCCGCAGATGCGCCGCCAAAACCCTGCAGTTGCAGTTGCAAGGGCAGCACAGGGTGGGAATTCGAGCTCGAGACCCAGCGAAGCTTTCGACCACGGGGGGGTCGGCCCCTGGGTGGGACGGTGGTGGTGGCTTTCAAGCGGGTTGGCGCCCAAGTGCGGTTGGCTTCCACGTGGCATATGCAGGGAGCCGTGTGTGTTGATCAAGTCAAGTATGCAAGCCGAGCAGCAAGCAGGCCGTTGACCACATTCCGTTGACTGGGCGTCTACCGCACTCCCCGCTGGTGGACACCGTGTACGAGTGGGAGGTACGATACACGGTACGAAACGGCACCCTGTACGGCACCCTGTCGTACCATGCGCAGGCGCCTGTCGTACTCTGTCCGCTGCTTGGCGTCCGACAGGGTCTCGTACGCCACCTTGACCTCCATGAAGCGGGCTTGCGCGTCCGGCTGCGGGGAAGGGGGCGCGAACGGAGGCAAGTGCGTGATTGCCACCCTAGACATCATACGGTATGCCCCCCGGACGGCTTCCAGACGAAGACGCGGGCCGGAGGGGCCGGGCTTCTGCAACAGCCCTTGCAGGCGTAGCTCCGTGAACCCGCAGCATGTACACGTGTGCCGTACTACACATATACAATACTGGCCTCACCGCCTTGTGTACGTCGGGGTGCAGAATTTATGGGCTACAACAGCACTGATTGCTGAGGATTTAGCATAATACACATCAACAAACCGCCGCCTCACCGCCTTGTTGACGTCCGGGTGCAACTTCATGGCCAGCTTGCGGTAGGCGGACTTGATGTCGCGGTCGGAGGCGGACTGGGACACGCCCAGCACCTCATAAAAGCTCTTCTCTGGTGGTGGGGGGCAGGGGGGCCAAGGCGATGGGTCATATCTGGACATGTTGCGGCATGTGTGCCGTGGTCGTAAAGCATTTTTATGTTGCTGTTGAAAGTTTGTCGTATCTGCAGTCATGTCGTGGTCTCGGGCCCGGTGCTTGCCTGTGAGTTGTGTGTGCTCAGGGGCACAGGGCCGGAGGGCAGGGCAGGTATCGTGCAGCATTATGCTCGCAAATGATGGTGGCCTGACAAAGCCAGGTCGCTGTGCTTTTTCTCTGGGACATAACACGCCCAGTCTCCTTGGTTGAAGGGCATGCGTGCGGCAGGCAGCCTGGCCCCCGAGAGGACGGACTGTGGCGAGCAGCGAAGGGAGGCACATGCACGCCCCTTCCATCCAGCCCCCCTACGGAGGGCACCCACTTGCAGCGAGGCAGACCACGGCTCTCCTCCTGCTGCTCGCCGCGTGGCGGAAAGGCGCCTTTGCTCGAAGCTTTATGCTTTTTCTGCATAGCGCTGCGCAAGCGAACCCGGCGCGTGCGCGAGAGGGCCGAGTCCTCGAGAAGGCCCATCGAGCTGCCGACCCGCTCCCTACTGCACATGCTGCCTTTCGCAACGAGCAATTCATGGTTGTTATGATACTATGGCACTATGAAGATGGGATGTACTGAAGAGAGCTGGTTGAGCGTGTGTGTGTTGCGCCTCTGTTGCGCCGCTAGTCAGCAAACATCGGTGAATAAAACTAAAACACCCAGCTGCGCGGATAGGACTATTTCAACCGGTGCAGAAGCTTTATAATGAAGCACTGCATCATGTTCGTGTTGCGTTGGCACTTTGGCAGGAAGAATGCTCTGAAACCAGGTTGTCTCCCACCAGTCGTGGTCGTTCGTAGGAGTCAGAAGGGGTGCGGAGAAGTCTAGCAGCTGTTCGCATGACGCAATGCACGACCGGGATGCAGCTTCCATGTGGTCTCCATATGTCCAGCGGGGGCCTCAGGGAAAGGCGTACAAATGGCCACCCCGAAGGCCACCTGCGTCGGTGCTGTCAACCCCAGCCATATGATATAGGGGCAGTGCTGGCCGACTGATTTCGTGCCATGGCAACGTCGTGCAGGACCACGTGTCAGCTTGGGCACTAGGAGTCGGTGTAGCAAGACGGCACGTGTCGGATACGGTAGGGGCATGCGCTGAACAGCTGGGGTACCTCCCCTGCATTACGTGCCTCTAGCACTATTGTTGTGGTTGTGCAGCTGCGCATGTTAGATTGTTCTTTGATTTTGTTGGACTACAGCGACCGCTGCGCCTTGAGCGGTGCTGCGTCGCGGTCGCCTAAACGAAAGCTTGCGGACACACCGACTCCATTCTCAAATTGTGTCTATGAATAGAATGACACACTTGATATGATGTAGCACGTAAGGCACCTACCGGACGGCTGATCGCGGACGTGGCGAGCAAAACAGCAGCAGCATGGCGCGGACGATCGACCAGGGCGTCTCGCTGCTCACAGCAGCCGAGATACGCGTGGTAAGCAACCGACGAATCCGGCTTGCTTCGACGGGCAAGGTCAAATAGACGCGTGCGGGGCAGCAGGTGTCGGGACATCCGGGGCAAAAAGCCAGTCCGTGCATTTACATGTGCACATCTTACCTGTAGTAATATAGGATATTGTGAAGTGCAGCTGAGTGCCCCTCGCTTGCATGACCGGGTGCGGGGCCTGGGTTGGTTCTTGACCCGGACCTACAGCCCTTCTAGCCCCCTGCCCGAGCCCTACCGTAAGCAATACTGTAGGGCACAGCTAGATGAATGCACTTGGACCGTACCCATAACCCTGGTGTACGAACCTGCACACGGGGTTGTGCGGGGCACCACCAGCCCACTCGCGCTCTGCAGCCTGGCCGTTCCGGTCCTGTGACTCCTTGACTCGGCGGGCACCCCCACCACGGTCACCCCCACACTCCGAGCCCTCTGCCGCAACCCCAGCCGGGCCCCCCCCGACACTACGTCCTGCCGGAGCCAGCCCGTAACGTAACCCACTAACCAGCTGACTCCTCCCACACCCCCTTCCCCCCCTGTCTTGACCCACAGGCGGTGCTACCTGTGGGCCCCGTGCCCCGGGACGTGTTGGATGAGTACATGGAGCTAATCAACAGGTGCGTGTGTGTATTAGCATGCGATGCAGGGATACACAAAGCATGTAGCAGCGTCTGTGTGCCATGGTGCCGTGCAGGGATATAAACAGCGCGTATCAACAGGTGTGTGCACCCATGTGGGCCGTTGCTTGGTTGGTCTTGTACGGTAGCTGCCGTGCAGTGTACGACAGGGGAGCACGCCGCGGGTGGGGCTGGAGGCTGCACTTCGGGGTTGTACTGTCAGGGTCGGGGGAGCATCAGCAGCGGAGGCCCATACGGGCTGTAACAGCCAACGGTCGGCGAGCTGCATACCCATCTCCTGCGAAGGAGGCCGGGGCACGGGTTTGGATGACTAACCTGCGTGGGAGCCATTTCGCATGGCCGGGGGGGGGGGGGGGGCCGGGGGGCATGGGGCTGGTGCAGGGCGTAGCGTGGGCTATTGTTTCATCGCGCAGAGCGCCTTGCGCCGAGTTTAACCAGCTAGCGCGCGGGCGTAACCAGGGCAAAAGATGCTGCTGCGCTACTAAACAGGCATGCCCATGCGGGTTGTTGGCTACTATGCGCGCGTTGGATTAGGCGTAGCGTTACCAGCACTTTCCGAGCGCCCGACATGTAGCACACATGCCTCCTGGCCCCAGGTACCACCACGTGTCGCTGTCCGCCACGCGCTCATTCTACCGCAGCGGCAAGGACCGTTCCCTCACCCTTCCCCGTTAATACACACCCCACGCTAATACACACCCTCCTGCTAATACACACCCCCAGGTACCACCACGTGTCGCTGTCCGCCACGCGCTCCTTCTACCGCGGCGGCAAGGACCGCGACAGGGACAACCCAGCGCTGGCCGGCAAGACGCCCTTCGCCTTCCTGGACTGGACCACCAGCTACGTGCACCTGCGCTTCCTCACGGTGCGGGCATGTGTATTAGCGGGAGTGTTGGGGCGTGTGTATTACCTGTAGGTTGTTGTGCTGCGTGTGGTGTGAGGTGGGCCTGGACCAGCAGCTACGTGCACCTGCGCTTCCTCCGCCGTGGGGGGAAAGTGTGTGTTTGGGGCAGGTGTATTAGCGTGGTCTGCTGCGTGTGGTGTGGGTTGGACTGGACCACCAGCTACGTGCACCTGCGCTTCCCGGCGGTGCGGGCATGTGTATTAGCGGATGTGTTGAGGCATGTGTATTAGCGTGCTGTGCGGCGTGTGGAGTGAGGTGGGCCTGGACCAGCAGCTACGTGCACCTGCGCTTCCTCACGGCGCCTGCTCGTGTATTAGCGGGTGTGTTGGGGCATGTGTATTAGCGTGCTGTGCGGCGTGTGGTGTGGGTTGGACTGGACCAGCAGCTATGTACCGGTATGTGTTGGGGCCGCGTGTGTTAGAGTATGGTGACGCCTGCCTGCCTGCCCACTTCCTGTGCACATCGTACGCAGCCCTCCAGTCCCAGTCCAGTAGCTAGCTCTTCTGCGCTTTGCCTCCTGCTCGCACTCTTCCCTTGCATGAACGTACTTTGGCTGCACCGCTTGATCTTGACCTTTCCCTTGCCGCCTCCAGCAGGCAGACGACGCCCGGCGGAGCGCGCGCGCGCACATCCAGGACCTGTACGTGGGGCATGGTGTTTTTGCATATGTTGCCATTACATTTGTTGCTGCGATGTCTGGCCCCTGCTGTCCACCTTTTTCTCAACCGCAGGCGGAGGACGCCCGGCGGCGCTCCCGCATCCCCGACCTGTACGTGGGGCGCCAGGTGCTGGGCATCATCGGCGTGGTGTACGGACCCATGTGCGCCAGCGTGACTCAGGTACGGCAGCACGGTACGGCGATGCAGTACGGCAGGCGGGACATACCGGCTGCTCACTGCACGTGGCAGTGGCCCCCATGCTGCAGAATCGTGATGCTGCAGCCTTGTGTGGAAATGTGCCGGCATGCTGCCTTGTTGTACTGCAGTACGGTACTGTCGTACTACGGCTGTAACCCCGCCGCCGTACTTCTGCAGGCGTACGACGAGTTCAAGAAGGTGTGCCGGTCGTACTCGGAGGCGTTCGTGTCGCGCTGCTTCGTGTTCGAGCCCAGCGAGGAGCACATTCGGCAGGTGGGCGGGGCGGCGGAGCATGGGTGTGGGGTGGGGTGGGTGTGGGGTCGCACAAATGATGGTGTTGCTTAGGCAGGTGGGACAGGGGAGCGGCGGGGGCAGGGGCGCACAACGTGGGTGCGGGGCCGCTGCGGTGCTCGATACCAGACCGGCGGGCTACGCCTATGCGGCGGCTGCGCATTGCTGCAGCAGTTGGCAGTTGGCAGTTGGCATTGGGCACCGGCGCCTGCCTCCATCACATCCGGCAGCTGGAGTGTGGGACCAGGCGGGGCTTGTGTGTCATGTTCATCAAGTAATGGATAAGGGGTGACGGAATAATGGCTGACGGTGCCGACTGTACATTCTCACATGTGATCGCGAGTCAATGACTGGACTCTGGCTTTGCCCCCACCCGCGGCACGTGGCACGTGGCACGTGTCACGCAGGAGCGCGAGCGCGACCCCTCCCAGCTGGCGGACCTGGTCATGTTCCCGCCGGGTGAGTCATGGGGGGGGCAGGGGGTGGCCAGAGGTCGTTCGCGGTATTGAGTCTGGATGGGAAAAGCACGACATTTGGGTGAGTGGCAGTCTTGAGATGTTGTGCTGTTTCGGCGGCGGGACGTGCTTTCGCGGGACGTGGGGCGAGAGCGGCGGGGGACCAGCGCCTAGGGCGGGTGTGGGACGGTAGTAAGCAGTGTGGCAATAGGACCCCAGCGCCAGTGCTCACATGAAAAGGACGAACCTTAAACTCTTTTCTTTCAACTGAAGCGCGCATACGACACCACATCCCTCACCCTAACAGGCGGCCCCAGCCACCTGGAGCAGCACCTGGAGGTGTGGATGCACGACATGGCGGCAGCGCTGCTCACAGGTGCGTGGGTTAAGGTGTGTAGCGTATGCAGCGTGTGCAGTGTATTAAGGTGTGTGTTAGGAGCGCTGTGTTGTCAGCACCTGGAGGTGTAGATGGTAACAGCGCTGCTCACAGGCGAGTGTAAGCGTGCAGGGCGGTTGTGCGCAGTAGGCCACCGCGGACCCTGACTCAGATGCCACGGTACGGGGTTTGCGGTTCCAGCGCTGCCGCAGCATTTGTACGTGCATGTGAGGTCCGCAGCTGCTACTGCCCTGCCACATGGTCTCGGGTATATGGAATGTTGTTTTTGCCGCCCAGCAGCATTTGGTAGTGATTCGTGCAGTGCGAGAACGTAAGCATGCATGGGAGTTGATCGGCCTAAGCCGCCCTGCCTGCCTCACTCCGGATTGCCGTTCGCCCCAGAGTTTGAAAAGGTGGATGCTGACCACCAACGCGGCGCTGGTCCAGAAGACGTCTCCTATGTAATGCACAACATAAGACACGTCTTTTACATACCTGCAGAGTTCGAGAAGTGGATGCTGACCACCAACGCGGCGCTGGTCAAGCTCAGCGGCTTCGCGGACTCGGGTGCGTTGGGGTGTGGGGTGCATCCCCGGCACGGCTCCCCAATCGTGTTGTGGGCGTGCAGGCGGGCAAACAGCGATGCCAGGTGGCCGGTGGCTGATAGTGGCTGCCAGGCATGGCTGTTTGGGGTGCTGCTGGTGGCGCACTGCACGTGCTGGATAGCACTGAGCATATGGTCATGTTGCTCGGCGCGCCCTTTAATGACCGCAATCGAGTCCTGGGGCGCCAGCGCGGTTCTGGACAGGCTGCAGAAAGCAGCCCGTGCTGGAAAACGCTCACGACTGGTGTATCTGTACAACCACCTACATACATAGTCTGCTTTGTAGACATCATGTTCCTCTCCTTGCTGGTTGCAGTTGAGTTTACCGGCGCCAGCGCGGTCCTGGACGAGATGCAGAAGCGGCTGGCCATGGTGGACGGCGAGGGGCGCGAGAAGCAGCGGTGGGGGCGGCTGATGAAGATGAAGGGCGACATGTGCCTGCTGTGCGGCTCGCCGCGGGACGCGTACGAGCACTACAGGTGCGAACAAAGTGTGTGTGTGTGTTAGGGTGTGGGTTAGGGGTGAGGGGCAGGATGGCGGACGACATGTGCCTGCTGTGCGGCTCGCCGCGGGACGCGTACGAGCACTACAGGTAAGGACGGGTGTGTAGCGGAATGCGGATGTGGTTAGTGTGTGTGTTAGGGACGCGGCAATACAGCGGCCTCAGGCCGTGCCGCCCGCCGCGGGACGCATATGAGCACTACAGGTCGTGCGGGAGCAGGGGCTGGGGGCGGGGGCTGCTTGTGTGGGTGAGGGGTACGGGGCAGGGTGACGGGCGACATGTGCCTGCTGTGCGGCTCACTGAGGGACGCGTACTAGCGCCACAGGTGGTGCGGGGCAGGGGAGGGAAGGTGGTGCGGGATGTGTATTAAGGTATGGGGAACTGCGGTCGTACGGATGCGGAGGTGTGGCACTGGGTCGGGGTATGCGGGGGTGGAGAGTACGGCAGCTGCCGGGGTGTAGGACGAGGGGGCAGAGGATAGGATACCGGCTTGCAGGGGGCTCACACGGGCAGGGCGCAGCTGTGGCAGCAGCTGTTGGGTTGTTAGCATGTTACGCCTTTCGTCATGCCCGTGCCCGCACCCGCAGGTCCTGCCAAGACATTGCCAAGGCTTGCAGCGACTGGGTGTGGCTGGGAGCCGCGCTGGAGGTGAGCACTTGTACGGCAGCAGTAACGTGTACGGCATGGGCTGTAACTGCTGCACAACTGTACGGAAGTGCACGTGCGGTGCAGCAGCGGCGCTGGCTTCAGGGCAGCTGCCGTTGTGTTGCTGTGGGCAACGTGTTTCAGACATGACATCAGACGTTGTGGACCTGTCAGCCTTGGCTGGAGCCAACTTGCCCGCGCTAATAGTGAAACCATTAACAAAGGACCTTGTCCTGGGGAAAGCAGTTGGCGGTTGGCATATCTCTCCCTGGTGCTCACCCCGCAGGGTATGGCCGCTGCGCGGTTCCACGAGGCTATCACCTGCGCAAGGTGCCAAACAGCACGACTGCAGGGCAACGGACCTCGATGCTCCCCGCCCTGCTCCTCACCCCACAGGGCATGGCCGCTGCGCGTTTCCACGAGGCCATCACCAGCGGCGCGGTGGCGGCGGGCGGTGCAGCCGCTGACGGCGCGACGGCGGCGGCTGCGGCTGCGAGCCGCTCCAATGCTGGCGTGGGCGGCAGCGGCAGGGGCCGGGGGGAAGGCGGGGGCAAGGGCGGCGCCTTATGCGGTGAGAGCTGACTGAACTGCAGCAATGATGGGGTGCTATCATGCGTCGGCGCTGTAGACTGTTCAGTCCAGAAACAGCGTATTTGTCTTGCCGTGACAGTATGCTTAGCATGCACAACCGCTATGGGCCGACCGGTTCCTGCCTGCAACCCGGCACATTACCTGCCTTTGCGCTACTTCTGCCTCACTGCGTACCGCCTCGCCCCCGTTCCAAGGCTTTATGACGCCGGCCAAGTGGGAGCTCCTGCGGAAGAGGTGAGGTGCGGCTTGGTGTGCTCGGACCCGCAACCCCTGGATTGTTTTGGGCCAGTTTCCGTTGGGCCATGTTCACTGATATGCTGTCGATTTCGCCTTTCTACCGTACCTCCAAACCTCAACCCCAGCCGTTTCTGTCACCCCCCTCCCCCACAGCTTTTCTGCGATGTAGCACGCAACTATGTTTATGCGATCCCGGATTTCCAACCCCACCCACCTGCAGCGCTGTGGAGCCCACCGCCCGCGAGCTGTTTGCCGAGGCCCGCGAATCAACCTAGCCACACTCGCTAATACCCAGTCACAATCGCTAATACACACACTTTACGACCCCACCCCCCACAGCGACATGGAGTCCACCGCCCGCGAGCTGTTCGCCGAGGCCCGGGCCGCTTACAAGAAGAAGGGCGGCGTGGTGGCGCTGCAGGTGCGAGTGTGGGCGTGTGATGCATACATGTGTATAAGCGGTGTGCCCATTGTGTGGGAGCAACGTGTCTGTGCGCCCTGCAAGAAGAAGGGTGGCGTGGTGGCGCTGCAGGTGGGTGTATGCATGTGTATTAGCTGTGTATTAGCAGTGTGCTCACTGTGTGGGAGCAACGTGTCTGTGCGCCCTGCAAGAAGAAGGGCGGCGTGGTGGCGCAGCAGGTGCACGCGAGCGTGTGATTGATCGCATGCAGTGACCGTCAAAGAGATGTTCGGTATGCTGGGAGCAGCATGATACGGGACGATATGCACACACCGGCAAACACAGCGACCGATGCTGCAACACGATGCACCTCACGCGCGCACCGTTAACCCACAGGTGGAGCAGCACCTGAAGCTGTGCCGGCTGCTGGCTGGGTGTAACACTGGATGTACTGCTGGATCACTAACACACCGCTTAATCCACACCACCCCACAGGTGGAGCAGCACCTGAAGCTGTGCCGGCTGCTGGCTGGGTGTAACACTGGGCGTATCACTAGATCACTAACACACCCACTAACCCACACCAACCCACAGGTGGAGCAGCACCTGAAGCTGTGCCGGCTGCTGGCGGGGCTGCGCGGCCTGGCCGCCCGGCGCGAGGTGTGCGAGCTGGCGGGGGCCGTGGTGGGGGAGATGCTGCCCGCGCTGGCCCCCGAGGACAGGCTGGTGGCGCTGGCGGAGTGCGCACAGGTGTGTATTAGCAGCTGCAACAGTGTGTACTAGCGGTGCGGGGGCTGTGGTGTGGGACATGCTGCCCGCGCTGGCCCCCGAGGACAGGCTGGTGGCGCTGACGGGGTGCGCACAGGTGTGTTTTAGCAACTATGGGTGTATGTATTAGCGGTGCGGCGGCTGTGGTGGGGAAGATGCTGCCCGTCCTGGCCCCAGAGGACGGGCTGGTGGCGCTGGCGGAGTGCGCGCTGTGTAATAGCAGCTGCAAGTGTGTATTAGCGGTGCGGGGACCCTGGGCGGTTGTTCCGGCCCAACGACAGGCTGGTGGCGCTGGCTGTTGGGATGGGGTGCGACACGTGCGGTGCAGTGCCTGGACGCCGCTGGGTGATGGAGTTGTTGCCTGGGATCCGGATCTTGGCGCATAACTCATGCCGCATTTCGTCATCCTCCTGGTAAAATCCCTGTGTTCCCAGGTGCTGGGCATGGTGGGCTGCGCGCGGCGGCGCCTGCTGCTGCAGCTGCTGCCAGTACGTCGGGGTTTGCACCCACTCGTGTACCCCGTTTTTTGTTACACTGCATCTTAACATTCTCTTTGCACTGTCAACTTCTTGCATCCCCAGGTGGTTGGCATGGTGGGCTGCGCGCGGCGGCGCCTGCTGCTGCTGTGGCACGCGGCGGAGCTGGCACGTGGCCAGGGCGCGGACCGGGGGGAGGTGCTGCGCCTGGCGGTGCGCAGCCTGGAGCCGCCCGAGGACCCGGCGGTGCAGGTAGGTGGTGCACGAGTGTTAGCTCAGGTGCATGTGTATTAGCATGGGGCGGCAGGGTGGCGGTGCGCAGCCTGGAGCCACCGGAGGACCCGGCGGTGCAGGTGGGTGGTGCACGTGTGTTAGCACGCGGATGACAAGCGGTACAAATGCAACATCGATGTAACATGCTGCATACAGCCGCTGCCTGCTGCCTTGCAGGACCCGGGAGATGCGGACGCATGTTCAAAATCTGTGATCTGCCCCCTTGCAGGATCCCACACCTACTGCGGCATTCATGCTACGTGCAAACCATTAATCATTGGAGGCCCAATGATTAATCTACCGTATGTACGAAGCGATTGTTGCCTCTCGCCCCCTCGCAGGACCCGGACGACCTGCCCCGCACCCACTGGAGCGTCCGCCGCGCCGCCGCCGCCGCCTCCGCCGCCGTGGGTGCCGCCTGCAGCAGTACGGCAGTGGTGGCGCTGGCGGGTGGCGCCGCCAACGGCTGCGGCGGCTGCGGCGGCGGCGCGGCGGCGGGCCCTGCGTCGTGCTGCTGGCTGAGGGGGTGGGACGCAACCACCACCGTGGTGCTGGAGGTGGGTCGGCGAGCGGTAGAGGCACTCCATGAACCACTTTCGGCGAACGGCATCTACGAACGGTAGCAACGCACGGTATCTCCATGCAGCACTGTGCTGCATTGCTGGGCGAGAAGGCGTTGCTTGGGATGTCGTCGGCTACAGGCAGTGCTGTGCGTTGCAACGTTATGCAACGACCACCGTTGTGCTGGAGGTGGGTTAGCCGCCGTTGTATCCCTGCGTGCAGCAGTAAACGGGTATGCGAAAATGCATGCGTCCACGTTACGGAGACGCATTACCAGGAATGTCCTTCTCCGCCCGCAGGCTGCCCTCACGGCCGCCAAGTCGGCACACGCACCGGCAGAGGCGTGGGAGGCGGCGGCTGCACTGCTCAGGTGCGTTCCGCGCATGCGGCGTGAAAGTGCGGTGTGGAAGTGCGGTGTGGCATACAGACAAACTGAAACGATTGTGAGCGTTCAAGTAACTGTGGTAGCATGTGGCATGTTGGAGGCAGGCGGCAGCCGCATTGCTCAGGTGCGTCCCCCTCCCTTTGTAAGTGCACAGAATACCATATTCGTGTATCTCGCGGAAACATGGTAACATTGCATCCGCCTTCCCGCACCCCCCAGGGACCACCACGCGGTGCTATCACCACAGTACCAGGCGGCCCTGGTGGAAACGCTAGCCCAGGTGGGAGTGGCACTCACGATGCAGGAAGAGGATTGGGACAGGCCCCGCGTGTGCGGTGTGCTGTAGTTGTTTTGAATAGGCTGGGCAGGCAATGAACGACAGGTGGCGGCCGGCGCTGACGCCTGCACATGCTGTCCGCTTCACGACCCTATAGACCCGTCCTCGGCTGTCCCGACTCCGTTTTGCGCATCCTGCGCTTCCCCGCAGCAAACCCACATACTCCCGCCCTGACCACTTAATTATCCTAACCCTGCTGCACCGCTCCGGACCGCACATGCTGCCTTCCGCCCACCCATCCCCCTCCTAGGCCTCCGCCGCGCTGCCCAACCGCCAACGGTCGCGGCCCGGCCTGGGCCCCGGGCCCATCCTGCAGCTCAAGCGCCTGCTGCCCGCCGCGCTGCCGCTGCAGGTGAGAGACCCGCGGGTCGGTCGGTGTGGCAAGCGCTAAATTTCACAATAATGCCACTTTTTTTTTCCGCTGCCGTGCACACCGGCAGTGACGTCGCCGCTGCAGGTGAACGGGTCGGTGGCCAGCACTGAAACCCCCGAAAAATGATATTGTCTTGTCCGCGCTGCCGTACGCGCGTGCTGGTAGTGACAGCACTGCTGCAGGTGAGAGACCCGCGGGTCGGTCGGTGTGGCCAGCAAAGCCCAGCCGAGCCAGACTGTTTTGCCGCACATGCACGCCGCCACGTCAACCGCCACGGCTTTATGTTTGCTTTGGTCCAACCCTGTGCAATGTGGCAGTGGCATCGGCTAGGTCCTCTGCAGTTAAGGCCTCAGAACGGGCCTTCCTAACCTATTGCGGTTGGCTCAGTGGGCTTCAATTAATTGTGTATGCCCCCTTTCCCAACCTCCTGGGCAGCCCGCGCGCCTGGCGTTGACGCCCGGCGGCGCGCCCATGCCCGGCGGCTGCGTCGGCGGCCGCGGCGGCAAGGGCGGCGGCGGCGGCGCGGGGCTCTTCATTTTCAACCCCTATGCCGCCAAGCGCCAGGCCAAGGAGCAGGCGGGGGAGGCTAGCTGCGTGCCGGACTGGGTGAGGGAGGGGGGGAGAGTGCTACTAGGAGGGGGACAGAGTGCTAGTAGGACGGTCGGGGTGGGGGTGGGGGGAGGGAGGGGATGGGGGGCACAGGCCACGGAGCAGGTGGGGGAGGCCAGCTGCATCCCAGACTGGGTGAGGCGAGGGGACTGCAAGGGTGGAGGTGGATACTGGAGGGGCACGGGTGACTGGGTGAGGCGGGGGGAAGCAAGTGTGTTGGATTTTGCAAAGGGTTTGGGGCAGGGTTCCACGAGAGTCTGGGCACGCTGTCGGGCGGACAAGCTGAGGCGGGCAGGGTGGGCGCAGGAAGAGCAGGCTGTGGTATTGGGGACGAGACAGGGGCTTGGAGTAGGGGCTTGGAGTAGGAGAATGGGAAACGGATAAGAGCGAGCCAGGGGGCTGGATCGGCTGAAGCAAGGGCGGGGGACTCGTTGGTCGCAGGGGCCAGGGGTTGTGAGAGGGGTAGGGGCAGGGGGTCCACGGAGGTCTAGGGCACGCTGTTGGCACAGACTGGGTGAGGCGAGGAGGGGTGGGTTGCAGGGCCACTGGGATTCATTGTGTGCTTGCAATACTCTAAACGTAGTGTGTGGTGGTCATCAGAAATCAGTGAGCTATCCAGAAATAGCTATATATATAGCTATATATATAGCTATATATATATCCAGAAATAGCTATCCAGAAATACCGTACCAAGCTCAATGGCATAAAACGGTACCCTGCTGCTGCAGGCGTGCAACGACGAGGGCCGCGTGGAGGTGTACCTGTACAACCCGCTGGCGGTGCCTCCAACCCAAAAGGCTACCACCTGTGTATTAACCTGTGCATTGACCCGTGTATAAACTCCTGCTGCTGCTGCAGGCGTGCAACGACGAGGGCCGCGTGGAGGTGTACCTGTACAACCCGCTGGCGGTGCCTCCAACCCAAAAGGCTACCACCTGTGTATTAACCTGTGTATTAACCTGTGCATTAACCCGTGTATAAACTCCTGCTGCTGCTGCAGGCGTGCAACGACGAGGGCCGTGTGGAGGTGTACCTGTACAACCCGCTGGCGGTGCCGCTCAAGATCGACATGCTACAGCTGCATGTCAAGTACACAGGGGCGGGGGGAGGAGCAGGGGTGGGGGGAGTTGCGGCAGGAGCAGGTGGCGGCGGTGGCGGCGGCCCGGAGCTCATCGCGCCAGCCAGCACGCCATCAGGTGAGGCAGAGATCATTGAACTTGGGAAGAGCCCGTGGGCTTTTGCATACATTTTGCACCCACGTAGGTATCCTCCGGCCGCACTCAAAGATTGGCATATTGCATGTCAAGTACACGGGGGCGTCGGGGGCGGGGGGCGGGGGGAGCAGCAGCAGGGTGAGGAGCAGTAGGTGGCGGCCTGGACCTCGGCACCCCATCCAGCACTCCGTCAGGTGAGGCAAGTAAGGCCAAACCAGGGACAGTGTCGAAGCTTACGCAGTGCCTTGACACTCGTAGTAGATACCCGCAGGTATCTGAGGTGCCGACTGCCCTTTCCTCACGCCATCGCGATTTCCGCAGGCCGGCGACCTGCCCTGCCCCCGAGCGCACACACCCTGGTCCCCCACACTCGCTCCCCCGCAGCCACAAGCCAGGGTTCAGCCACAGCCTGTCTGCCAGCGC
>VFQN01004042.1_pt1 | contig 19915 bp, 15 predicted proteins | sample 3512371 | NCBI WGS metagenome assembly VFQN01 (sample SAMN10412370, study PRJNA504923) | tailings metagenome | isolation source: Replicate 2 from Balatoc abandoned mine | place: Philippines: Itogon, Benguet | collected 2017-08-28
TGAAGAGGGCGATGACGCGGAGCTCCGTTTTTCTGGAATGGATCACCGGTCAGCCTGTGCTTCAGCGGCTGCAGCAAATCCTGGGACCGCGGGTCATCTGTCCGCTCGGCCATCACAATTGCATCATGACCAAGCAACCGGAGTTCAGCAGCGATACGGGCTGGCATCAGGACATCCGGTACTGGTCGTTCCAGCAATCGAATCTGGTCAATGTCTGGATCGCCCTCGGCGAGGAACGACCGGACAACGGCGGGCTCTGGCTGATTCCCGGTTCCCACCGCTTTACCTTCCAGCCGCAGATGTTTGACGAGGCCAGGTTCTTCCGGACGGATCTGCCGGAGACCGCAGCGCTCGAAGCTACCCGGCAACCGGCGAACCTGAAGGCGGGCGACGTCCTGTTCTTCCACTGCCTGACGCTGCATGCCGCCTCGCGCAACCAGACGTCCGATCCGAAACTTTCGGTGGTCTTCACGTTCCGCGGGGGCGACAACTCGCCGAAACCTGGTTCGCGATCTGCCGCGACCCCGGAACTCAACCTGACGCCCGGCCTCTGATCACACGCCGTTCCCGTCCAGTTCGTCCAGTCCGTTGCTGGCCAGGCAGCGCTGCTGGTGGCCACCGGACAACGGGACCGGTCGATCCGCGTCGGTGGATTCGCTAGAATCAGGGATGAAAGACGGCGGCTGCCCGTCACGCCCCGTCGAACTGCAACATCTGCCCTGATTTCCCACCGGGATCGCGCATGCACTTCATCGACCCCCACATTCATATGGTCTCCCGGACCACGGACGACTACGAGGCGATGGCGGCTGCCGGCGTGCGGGCGATCATCGAGCCGGCGTTCTGGCAAGGGCAGCCGCGGACACAGATCGGCAGCTTTCAGGATTATTTTTCGAGCCTCGTCGGCTTTGAACGGTTCCGCGCTTCTCAGTTCGGCATCCGGCATTACTGCACGATCGGCCTGAACTCGAAAGAGGCGAACAACGAGGCCCTGGCAGAGCAGGTGATCGACCTGATGCCGCTGTATCTCACCAAGGAAGGCGTCGTTGCCGTGGGAGAGATCGGCTATGACGACATGACCGCGACCGAGGAAAAGTTCTTCCGCATCCAGCTGGAAATGGCGAAGGACGTCGACCTGCCGATCCTGATCCACACGCCGCACCGCAACAAGAAGCAGGGCACCTATCGCAGCATGGACGTGATCGAGGAACACGGCATTGATCCTGGCAGGGTCATCATCGACCACAACAATGAAGAGACCTGCAAGGAAGTTCTTGACCGCGGTTACTGGTGCGCCTTCACCATCTATCCCAAGACCAAGATGGGCAATGAGCGGATGGTGGAGATTGTCAGGCAGTATGGCAGCACACGCGTGATCGTCGATTCCTCGGCTGACTGGGGCGTGTCGGATGCCCTGGCAGTCCCCAAGACGGCAGGTCTGATGCAGCAGCGCGGCATTGCGCTGGAGGACATTGAACGGGTCTGCTACCGCAATGCCCTGGCAGCGTATGCGCAGAGCGGCCAGTTCAACGAGGACGACTGGCTGAATCCCGCGCCGATTGACCAGCGGACGCTGTTTGAAGGAAACAGCGTATTGCGCGGTGGCCAGACACCGCGTGTGGAAGAGGCCGTCGACGCGACGATTATTCGCTGAGAAGAGGTCCGTGGTCCGTAGTCCGTGGTCCGTGGTCAGTGGTCCGTAGTCCGTGGTCAGTGGTCCGTAGTCCGTGGTCAGTGGCGTCGATCCGGTTCGCTGCCGAGAGGTTCGGGAGCCAGACAGGGTTTGTGCTGTTGCCGCGCGCGAATGGGTGGTCGAGCGCACTTTCGGTGGACTCAGACGTCATCGCCGTCTGGACCGGGACCAGGTATCGCCCGCCAGAGCCCTCGCTGGCCTGATACCGGGGCCTGCCTCGGAATTGTGATGTTATGAATCCTGGATGGACGTGAATAACGAGTTCTAGGCAGCAGCGCGGGCAGCGGATTCCGGGGTCTGGCAAAGCCGGTGGTGAATGACCTCTGCCACGCGGCGTGTGGCACCGGTCGCGCCGATGGAGTGGCGCAGTTCTGCGAGTTCGTCCCGGGTGCGTTCCAGTGTGCGCGGGTCGCGCAGCCAGCGACACACATCGCGGGTGAGACCTTCAATCGTCGGTTCCGGATCGCCGACGCAGAGGTGTTCGGGCATGATCGAGCGGCCGGCAATCAGGTTCGGCAGCGAAAACGACTTGATCTTCACCAGCATCCGGCCAATGAGGTACGTCAGCCGCCCGGCCGAATACACAACCGTCGCCGGTGTGCCGCGGGCCAGCATCTCCAGGCTGACCGATCCGGAAACCATCATCGCGCAGTCTGCCAGTTCGATGATTTCGGAAGTCTTGCCCACGAAGAAATTCAGCGGCAAATCAATTCCGCTTTGCTCGTAATAGCTCCAGCAAAAGTCGCGCTGCGATTCCTTGTAGCCTGCGACCAGAAACCGGGTGTCCGGATGTGCGTGATGAATCCGGCGGGCAGCTTCCAGCAGCAACGGCCAGTTGTGTTCAACCTCGGGCCGCCTGGAACCAGGCAGCAGGGCAATTGTGCGACCGCTGTCCGACGTCCACTCTTTCAGGAAAGCAGAGTCCAGCGGATGCTCTGCGACCTCATCGAAGAAGGGATGACCGACATACAGGGCGGGGATACCGCGCCGGGCATACCATTCAGTTTCAAACGGCAGGCCGGACAGTACCAGGTCGACGTACTTCCGCACCTTGCGAATGCGCCAGGAGGCCCAGGCCCACAGCTGCGGCGGCATGTAATAGTAGACGGGAATGCCCTCTGCCTTCGCCGCGCTGGCGATCCACCAGTTGAAGCCCGGAAAATCGACCAGAACCACCAGATCCGGCTGATGCCGCCGCAGGTATTCCTTCGCCTTGCGATAGAGCTGATAGAATTCCAGGATCTTCGGGATGACAGCGAAGATGCCCATGACCGCGAGATTGGTCAGCGGGAACAACAGCTGGCAGCCGGCCTGCTCCATCCGGGGACCGCCGAATCCGGACACCCGGATATCCGGCTGCCGGCGGCGGAGTTCCTCGATCAGGCAGGCGGCATGCTGGTCGCCGCTTGGCTCACCCACGGAAAAGAAAACGTGCATCCCTGCCATCCTGCCTGAAGCCTGGTCCCGCCGCCACATCCCTGGCGACATTTCATGACAGCAGGCATCGCACAATCCGGACCTGGCGTCAAGGCAAGGTTGGCACGCTTCGGGCTCTGGGCGGGAATCTGCCCCGGGGATGCGAGCGATCTTTCGTCAGGACAGACGACAGATCGTCAATCCCCTGAAAGAGTTACGCCCACAATCTCTTCGGCTCGCCCTCGCAGGCCCTGCAGCAGGAGTCTGCTGACGGTTCTCAATCCTGCAGATCAAAATCCTGGATGAACTCGCCGGGTTGATCGGGAACGAGCAGGGGTTCAATCGTACTGGCAGAGTTGAATTTCTCGGGCAGCAACTGCTCGCGGGTGTCGAAGGCACTGTTGACCGGTCGCTCGATGCCGTCCGCCGTTTTCGCTGCAGTCGCGGGCTGGCGAAAGGATTTGACCGACACCTTGTACTCACCCGGCATGATCCCGAACCGGCCGCCAACTTCATATTGTCCGTTGCGGATGATGCTGGACGTGGAAGTGCCCTGGCTGCCGGGTTGGGGCAGAAACGCGATTTCTCCGTCCTCGATCGGTTCGCCGTTGAACCGTACCGTGCCACTCATGGTAAAGCGATTGGCTTCGGCCGTGCGTCCTGAACAGCCGAGGCAAACCGGCAACAGCAGCATCGCGACGGGGAACAGAACACGCTGCCGGAATCGAGCACCCATGATCGTCGGCCCTGGATTGCGGGGACAGATTGGAAACGAACAGACACCGCGTCCCTCAACAGGTCTCAGCCGTCGGTGGCCGGACTCCCGGGCACGCTGCCAATAACGGACTCGAAGAAACTGCGAGGGAACTGAACTGACTGACTCGCTGGCGCAGCGGGCTGGGGAACCCTCTGCACCAGAGCAGTGCTCACCATTAGTACTCACCGACAACTTCATTCCCGGCGCGGGTCGTCAGCGCGGTGACGATTGACTGGGCAGAGTTCTCGGAGACAAAGCGGACGGCGCCGTCCGCCAGCAGAAAGTGGCAACCGCCTTCATGATAGCTGGCCGGGCCGCTGAAACTGTCCGCAGAAAACGTCTGATGCGCCAGCGGCAGGCGTCCGCCTGGTGTTGATCGCCAGGGAGCATTGATCCCGTTGACGGTGCCGATGCCGCCGGAGTAACAATGCCAGGCACCGCCGTCGTACTGCCCCGGTCCACGTCCGATGGCCTCGCCGAAGGCCAGGGTGTTGGAAGTGCCGTCGACGACGTCGCGAAAACGAATTCGCGACATGTAGAAGAACATGCCATTGCCATTGGAAACGACGATGCTGCCCGTCATCCTGCCCGGTCCGCTGTCGGCGATGGGGTAGTAATGCGTGCGGGCAGAGTCTTCCTTCGGGTTCGCGCCGGGAACCGGATTGGTCCCGGAAGTCCAGTCCACCCCTTCCGTCTGGGGATTGCTGGGACAGAGCAGCATGGGAATCACCCGCTGGCTGGCGATCCAGTTCGTGGTGTTATTAAAGCCCTGCGAGAAGTTGTAGCTGTTGTAGATCGCGGCCTGATCGAAATTCGGCAGCAACATCGTCAGGCAGGTGAAGCCCAGCGTGTTGGCACTGTTCGGGCCGATGCTGCGGCCAAACGGGAAGACGGAGTGCGTGTCATGGTAATTATGCAGTGCCAGGCCGAGTTGTTTGAGGCGATTGCGGCACTCCGTGCGCCGGGCCGCTTCCCGGGCCTGCTGGACCGCCGGCAACAGCAAGGCGATCAGGATCGCAATGATGGCGATGACAACCAGCAGTTCGATCAGGGTAAATCCGCGGTGACAGTTCGCTTTCACAGAATCTCTCCCGAAAGAATTTCGAGGCGAAAACGACAGAACGTCGGCAAACGACAGGACGGCGGCTGCGGTTGTTCGCGAACGCGAACCGCACCGGAATCTGCATCTGAGGAAGCAACTTTGATACCACCCGGCCCCGTGAGGCCGCGGCGATTGATTCAATGGTCTTGAGAGCGTGAATCTGCTGCGCGCCGCTGGTAAGGCACCAGCAGGTGGGCGCGCAACGTCTCGCGGGCGGCGGAGAAATCGCCGGCCCGCAGTTGTTCGAGAATCTTGAGATGTTCAGACAGGGTCTGCTGCATGTTGCGCCGCCGGTCGGCTTCGTCGTGCCCCGCCATCGGGGTGAGCGGCAACGGCGCGTGCCGCCAGGTCGTCACCAGGCGGGGATTTTCTGCCAGATCGATCAGGATGTCATGGAACTTGCGGTCAGCTTCGACAAATCCGTATTCAAAACCCGCAGCGGTAAGACGCGACATCAGATCGCAGGTTTCGGCCAGTTGCTTCAGACCCGCTTCCGGCACCGTGCCGCGGATTTCCAGGAGTTGCAGGGTGCCCAGTTCCAGGGCGAGCCGCACCTCCATCACCTGGGCCACACTGGCAGCATCCAGCTCCGGGACGAAGAAACCGCCATGCGTCCCTACAGACAGCAGGCCTTCATGCGACAGGATCGCGAGGGCCTCGCGCAGGGCACTCCGGTTCACGCCGAGATGGCTGGCCCATTTTTCCTCGACGAGGCGGGAACCTGGCGAGAGTTGCCCATGCACCAGTTGCCGGCGCAACAGGTCATAGCAATGTCGGGTCTGGCCGGATTTCTGTTGCAAGCTCATCAGTCAGGGGACTTTCCCTGCGTGCAGAATTTCGTCGCCGAGGCTATTCAACTTCCGTCGACGAAAATCGTCAAGAAAAATCCTGTCCATGTGCCCGGAATGCAGGAATCGACATGGCGATGTGCTATCACCCGAAGCAGAATTGCCCGGAAAGCTGGCAGAGTTTATCCAGGAGCAACTTTCCTGGTTCGGGGAGATCGGGCCAATGAGCCAAACGATGGGGGATTCGTCGTTCGTCGACGAAAACGACCGTGACTCGCCAACAGGCCTGATGGGTATCGCAACGCTGCGAAGGTTGGCGCTTTACCAACGCTCAGGATTCGGGGGCACTATGCCTAAGGCCCCAACCCCACGTTGCCTCAGGCCCTAACCCCGACGGGCATTCGTGCCAGGGCACCCCTGTTAATGAAGACCTGACAGGTTAATGAAGCCCTGACAGGGCGCTAAAGTGATTCGCGGAGGGGAATTGCGCGATCCCTGGCGATGGCGGCCACGCAGATTGTGCCGCACAGCATCGTGAGCAGGGTGCCGAGCAGGCCCGCGGCGGGTAACGAAAACCCGTCCAGACTCGCCGGGAGCGGCAGCTCATAGTCCGGCAGCAGCAAAACGCGATCGCTGGCCAGCATGTTAAACGGCACCTCTTCTCCCGCCGCTTCCAGACCGTCCGGTAATTCCGATGCCCACGGCGACAGACTCGCGGCAATGAGGCAGGCCAGCAGACAGGCAGAGATCGCCACCCGACGAGTTGCCGGGACGTTGTAGACGCTTTCGGCCGACGCCATGCGGCCCGGCTCAGCACGCGCGACCGACCACCAGACCGCCAGGGCCACGCCCGTCAGGAGGGCTTCCCCCATCCCGATCAGCAGATGATATGTCAGCATGACCGCCCACAACCGGCTGAAGTCGTAAGAGCCCGACAGATGCGAGAGGCTGAATTCGACACAGAAACATGCCGCCGCCAGCGTCACGGTGGCGACGGAAGCCAGCATCGCCAACAGCACCCGGCCCGACAGCGAGCCGCCGGCCACCGCCTGTAAACGCTGCAGGATGAACTGACCGCCCCAGCATCCCACCACGGCCATATTCAGGATGTTCGCCCCCAGTGCTGCCAGGCCGCCGTCACCGAACACCAGTGCCTGGATGAGCAGAACCAGACTGAGCGCCAGACAGCCGGCCCACGGACCGAGCAGGGCTGCCGCAAAGACGCCGCCGAGCAAATGCCCGGACGCCGGCAGCCCCGGCAGGGGAAAATTCACCATCTGTCCGGCGAAGATCAGCGCGGCCACTGCTCCGATGATCGCAGCCGGCTGACGTTGAGGTTCGCGCTGCAACCGCCAGACGCTGATACCAATCGCCGAGATGGCCAGCAGCCCCGTGGCCACACACACCTCATTGGCCAGAATTCCGTCACGAATGTGCATTGCGTCTCTCCATCGCCCGGTGAAAACCGCGGCAGGCTCGATCCGTGCTTGCGGTCACCGCTTTACGGTAATCAGAAACCCGCCGTGGCGACAACTCCTGACCAGAGGTCTGCCGGATGAAAATGTTGCCGGTGCCCTGCAGGTCTGCATTCGATCCTGCGCCGGAATTGCATCCCGGAGGTGGGCCTGCGATGATTCCGCAAATTCACGCACCTGTGAATTTATGAAACTGTGACGAGACCGTGTACGCAACTGTGGCGGTGACGTTCCCGGAATCGCCGGTCCCCCGTGGCTGAACCTCTCAGCAATCGTCTGCCTTGTTGACGGCGTTATGGATCGATCTTCCCTGCCGATGCGCTGGTCCGATGCGAACGTCAAGGGACGGCGCTACAGTTTCCGTGAGTTGTGGCGGTACCGCGATCTGGTCCGCGCCTTCGTGGTCCGCGACCTGCATGTGCGATTCCGGCAGACCCTGCTCGGAGTCGTCTGGATTCTGATCCAGCCGCTGGGCCAGATGCTCGTCTTCTCCGGCTTCTTTCAGCTGTTCGGCACTCGCCCCGCTGCCAGGGAGGTCTCTTATCCCATCCTGCTGCTCAGCGGTGCGATTGTCTGGCAGACCTTCGCCCAGTGCATCCAGCAATGCACCATGAGTCTGTCCAACAACCGGCAGCTGGTCACCAAAACCTATTTCCCGCGACTGTTGTTGCCGCTCGCGGCAGTGATCACGCCGGTCCTGGATTTTTGCGTCGGCTGGGCCTGCCTGCTGGTGTTCTCGCTGGGTTTCGGAATTGAACCCACGCTCTGGTGGCTGGCAACACCGCTGCTGGTCGTGCCGGTCATCTGTGTGGCATTCACGGTTGGCTGCTGGACCAGCATGATGAATGCGCTGTATCGCGACATCACCAGCCTGGTGCCGTTCGGATTGCAGATCGGCTTCTTCCTGACGCCGGTCATCTTTCAGACCTCGGTCATGATCCCGGAGAAATATCGCATCTATCGCCTGGTGGCAGCCCTGAATCCCCTGGTCACGATCATCGACCTGTTCCGGGCCGCCTGGTTGCAGCAGCCGCTGCCGTCCTGGGGCATGGCAGCGGTCAGTTGTCTGTCGACGTTGCTGATGCTGTCCGGCGGACTGTGGTACTTCGCCCGCACCGAGGATGTCGTCGCGGACCGGGTCTGATTCCTCGTGAAACCCTGATTCCCTGGGGAACATTGTCTGTCATGTCCATGATCCAGCTGGAGAACGTCGGCAAGCGCTACTGGCTGCAACATCAGTCCGGTGAGCGCCGGCTCATGGAACTGCTGCAGGACAAGCTGACGACAGCCGTGCGCACGCTGTCCGGCCAGGGATCTGCGCCCTCCAGGAACCGGGAAGAGTTCTGGGCCCTGCGTGATATCTCGCTGCAAATCAACGAAGGTGAAGTTGTCGGCCTGATCGGCCGCAACGGAGCCGGGAAAAGTACGCTGCTCAAACTGATCTCGTGGATCATGGCCCCGACTACCGGGCGGGTCGGAGTGCGCGGACGACTGGGCTGTCTGCTGGAGGTCGGCTCGGGTTTTCATCCCGAACTGACCGGCCGCGAGAACATTTTCCTGAACGGCGCAATTCTCGGGATGAGCCTGCAGGAAATCCGTCGCAAGTTCGACCGGATAGTGGAGTTCTCCGAAGTCGAGGCGTTCCTGGATACGCCGGTCAAACATTTTTCGAGCGGCATGTTCGTGCGGCTGGCGTTTGCGGTCGCAGCGTTCCTCGACCCTGAAGTGCTGATTGTCGATGAAGTGCTCGCCGTCGGGGATGCAGCATTTCAGCAGAAATGCCTGAACGTGATTCGCGAATCGGTGGATCGCGGCTGCACCTGCATCTTCGTCTCGCACCATCTGCCGTCGATCACCAGCCTGTGTCGTCGCGCGATCCTGCTGCAGGGTGGTCGCCTGGTGGCAGACGGAGCGCCGGACGATGTGGTCCGCACCTATCTGGCCAGCGCGCGACTGAGCGCCGGCGAACAGACCTGGGACGAGGCCACCGCGCCGGGAAATGATCAGCTCCGGTTGCGGAAGCTGGTGATCTGGCAGACCGCGCCGGATCAGCCGACCGGCGACGTCGAGTTACAGCACGATGTCTTCCTCCGGATCAGTTATCAGTTGCTCCAGCCGGTGGAGGGCGTCACGACCACCCTCTGGCTGAAAGACTCCGGCGGCATGACGGTCTTTATGAGTTCCAGCGCGGAACAGATGCTGCAGCCGGGGTGGCAATCCACTGGCCCCGCCCTGCCGGGAGAGTATCAGGCAGAATGCCGGATTCCCGCCCAGTTGCTGAATGAAGGACGTTACTCGGTGTCGATCTTCGTGGGTCGCGGGATTTCCCACCACGTCGCAGTCGCCGAGGATACGCTGGCGTTTCAGACGCACGATACGGGGGCTTTGCGAGCGATCACGGTCGGAGCCTGGCCCGGAGTCGTCCGTCCGCATCTCGAATGGACGACGGGTCCGGCGGTGTGATCCACCGGCACTGCCGCAACCAACGCGAAAAAACCGGCCGCCGGGATGAACCCCGTACGGCCGGTTTTGTCATTCATAAATCCGGGTCATCCCGCGGTCAGAGCCGGGTTACTTGCCGTGTTGTTCGCTGCTGGCAGTCCCGCAAACGATCTCGCAGCTGCCATTCAGATCGCAGTCGTCCACGCTGTCCCGGTAGCTGCTGCCGGCAAAGGAGCTCTTTTCCTTGCAGTAGTCACCCGCATGGAAACCGGTGAAGAAGTAGGACTGGTTCAGCGCCCCGAAGGCGTTGGAAATGTCGTTCAGTTCGGTATTCACGGCGACGGCCACTTCGCTGAGCCCCACGATGACCGCCAGCACGGTGATCGTCAGCACCAGCACAAGTTCCGCAGAGATGATGACGCCGCATTCGTCCGACCAGAGTGCTCGCAACATGGAATGAACCAGCCTTTCGTGAAGCTAAAAGTGCGCGATGCGGCAAGCAGGACGGCCGCAGTTGACTGTGGGTCTGCAGAAATCTGTCGCGTTGCGCGATTCGCGCAGTCGCAATCCGTTCCGGCAGCACAGGCGGGCACACACGTCCCCGCCGGAATTTCAGCGATCCAGGAACTGGCAGGCCGCTGTGGTCAGTGGCGTCGTCGCACCCGCTGAACCGTGTTGTCGGGCCTGCCGTTCACGGCGAAACCAGATCGCAGGCGGCGTGCCAGCGGCAGCAACATCGGCTCACTGCCGCGCTGAGTCCCGATCGCAACTCTCGCCAAAGCCGGAACATAGAGTGCGCAAATTTCAGCCGCCGCGCTGGTCCCCGGCGACAGCTGCTGTTCACTCTCCGAAACAGCGCGTGAACACGCCCTGTTTAACACCCCAAGCGCCTTGTCAGGCAGCCGGCAACATGATGCCAAAACGCAACATCATAAATTACAGGGGTTTGAAGCGTTTCCTGGCAAGCGGCCCTCATCGGCCCGGCAACATGACGTTTCGATCTGACAACATGAGTGTTGCCAATCCGCAACACGCCACGCCCGCCGGAAAAGTCCACCTAATCGCTACCAGGCATCCGGCCGGTTCCCAGCACCCGACCGGTCGGCGTCCGTCCGGCAGTTGCAATGGCTGCCGGTGTTGCCGCCGCGATAATGGCTCCTCCCTCGGGACCACTGCCCGGGCCGAGTTCGATCAGCCAGTCGACTTCCCGGAGAACGTCCAGGCTGTGTTCGATGACCACGACGGTATGTCCTTCGCCGGTCAGCCTTTGCAGGGTGCTGACCAGTGAGCGAATCTCGGAAACGTGGAGTCCGGCGGTCGGCTCATCCAGCAGAAACAGCGTGGGAATTCCGGCGGCAGCTTGCAAAAACTTGCCGAGATACAGCCGCTGCAGTTCGCCGCCTGAGAGCGTGTCACCCGGTTGCCCCAGCGACAGGTAGCCGAGTCCCAGGGCATCCAGCAACCGCAACCGCCCGCCGATCCGTTCAAACGCGGTGAAGAATTCCACGGCAGTTTCGATCCGCAATTCCAGCACGTCTGCGACGCTCAGACCTTTGTAAGTAATTGATTGCAGGCCGCGCTGAAACCGGCGACCGCGACACTCCGGGCAGGTTCGCGACCAGCGGGCTCCGGTCACGTCGGCTTCTGTGACCGTCCCTGCTCCGCGACAGCGGGGGCAACGACTGTCCGGATGACGGTAACTGAACCGGGCTGCGGAATATCCGAGTCGCCGGGCCTCACGGGTGCGGGCAAACAACCGGCGGATTTCACTCCAGATACCGCTGAGTGTGGCGGGACTGGCAGCCACCGAGCGACCGGGCAGCACACCCCGCACCACACGCACGGTTTGCACTCCCGCGGTGACGTCCACCTGGCCGCAGTCCGCGGGAACCGGGCTGGTCCGCAGCCTGAGCGCTCGCTGCAGCGCCGGCAACAGGCAGTCGAAGATCAGGGTCGATTTTCCCGAACCGCTGACTCCGGCGATGCCGCAGAGCTTGCCAGCCGGGAGTTCCAGGGTGACGTCTTTCAGGCCATGCCGGCGGGCTCCGGTCAGGCGCATGACGGCATCCGCACGAATGGCGGCATCGCTGTCCGTCAAGGGCGTCACGAGGGAGATCGGCGCCTCGTCAGCTGTTGGCAGGTCAGACCGGATTCTGCGCAGCTGGCGTTCCCGCAGCATGTCCGCCGTGGGAGATGTCGACGTCTTGATGAACTCCGGGAGTGGTTCACTGGCCAATACCTGGCCGCCGCGGGGTCCAGCGCCCGGGCCCAGATCAATGATCCAGTCGGCATGAGCGATGAATTCCGGCTGATGTTCCACCACCAGCACTGAATTCCCGCTGTCGCACAGTTCGCGGAGGCGATTCAGCAGCAAATGCATATTGGCCACATGCAGACCCGACGTGGGTTCGTCAAAGACATACAGCAGTCCCTGCGAACCGCCGCCGAGAGCCGTCGCCAGTCGCACCCGCTGCAATTCACCGCGTGACAGGCTGGCGGCAGCGCGATCGAGCGACAGATAGCCGAGACCGGTCTGCTCCAGCTGGTGCAGACGACGCTGCAGTTCCGGCAGAATTCGTTCGGCAACCAGAGTTGACCGCGAGCCAGTGAAAATCTGCGCGGAATGCGCCGCCGGTTCCCTGCGCCAGCCGGTGACGGTCTTCAGCAAATCGCTGATCGACTGTCGCGCAAATGCGGTGATGTCCTGACCTGCGAGCGTGACCGCCCGCGCCAGTCGCGACAGCCGGGTGCCAGCGCAGGCCGGGCAGGCGAGGCTATCGGCGGCAGAGGCATTGTCGCCGGCAGCTTCGACGGCAGGTGCTGCGGACTGCTCGTCCGGTGGCCTGTCATCCTGCGACCCGCCATCCGGCAACCCGTCAGCCGGCGACGTGTCAGCCATCGACACGGTCCCGGTGCCGTGGCAGACTTCACAGGCGCCGACGGGACTTTGCCAGCTGAAAGTTTCCCGGTCCGGCACCGGCCAGATGCGGCGACATTGTTCACAGCGCAGCACCGTTGACCAGACGCGGTCCACCCAGCGACCGTCGATTTCCGCACTGGTAATGCACACGCCCTGCCCCAGCGTTAATGCTGCCTCCAGCGATTCTTCCAGCCGGGCCGGGATGCCGTCTTTCACGATCAGCCGATCGATCACCGCTTCCAGGGATTCGAGTGCCGGCGGCAACCCGGACGCCCCAGCGCTGTCCACAACTACGCCATTCACCCGCGCCCGCACGTAGCCTTCGAGGGAGATGCGATTCAGCAGCGCCGCAAGTTCGCTGCCAGCCTGATCCAGCGGAGCGAGGACCAGCAGCTTCGTGCGTTCCGGCAACTGGCGGACGAATTCGATGATGTCCCGGCGATGATGCCGGACCATCGGGAGCCGGCAATCCGGGCAATGTGCCAGACCTGCCTGGGCATAGAGCGCTTGCCAGAGCGGCCAGAGATCGCTGATAGTCCCCAGTGTCGCGCGCGGCCCTGCGTGACGCGGCGATTGAGCCACCAGCGAAGTCGGCGGCAGATGTTCGATCGCCTCCACCGCAGGTCGTGGATGCAGCGAGGTGCCGCGTCCTCGTCCCAGCGTAATGGCTTCCAGATAACGCCGCTGACCCTCAACGGCGATGGTGTCGATCGCGAGGGAACTCTTGCCGCTGCCGCTGACCCCCGTGACGACACACAGGCAATGCAGCGGAAAGGAGACCGAGATATTCTGCAGTGAATTCGTCCGCGCCCCCCGGACCACCAGCATCCGGGCCTGCGTCGGGTGGCGGGTTCCAGTCGATTCGCTCATTGCATCCCTGCCAGGTTTCCGGACTTACCGCTCCGATCGGCAAATTTCCTGAAAGACTGGAACGAGTCTTCCGGTAATGCTTCTAACGGCATCGCCGGCTGAAAGACAACACCGGGATTGAAAATGTCGCCCGTTGACCCTCAAGGGGCGCAACCTACAATAACGGGCCGTGCGCGAAGCCAGGTGAATTGAAGGTCGAAGGTTGAAGGCTAAGGGACAGAGAAGAAACGCAGCGAGAAGTTTTTTCTGTCCCTTAGCCTTCAGCCCTCAGCTTTAGACCATCCCCCGGCACGGGCGAAAATCGAAGGAACGCATCCAGAATGAACTACCGGATTCTTACCGCGCTGCCCGTGTACAACGAAGTGCGGCATGTCGGACCTGTGCTCGATCAGGTGTTGCAGTTCAGCGATGACGTCCTCGTCGTGGATGACGGTTCCAGTGACGGCACCTCTGAACTGCTGGCAGCACGCAATGACGTCGTGACCGTGCGGCATCCGGAAAATCAGGGTTACGGAGCAGCGCTGCGGACGGCCTTTGACTATGCCCGCACGCACGGGTACGACATTCTGGTCACGATTGACTGCGACGGGCAGCACGAACCCCGGCTAATCCCGGAGATGGCAGCGGTGGTGTTTCGTGATCCGGAGCAGCCGGTCGACATCGTCTCCGGCAGCCGCTACTTGCAGATTTTCGAGGGCGACAGCATTCCGCCTGTTGAACGTCGCCGGATCAATGTCGAGATCACGGAATGGCTGAACCAGCGGTTCCGGCTGAATCTCACGGATGCCTTCTGCGGCTTCAAGGCTTACCGGGTGGCAGCCCTTGAGCATTTGAACGTGACCGAGACCGGCTACGCGATGCCGCTGCAAGTCTGGGTGCAAGCGGCCCGGTACTGCCTGCGGATTGAGGAATTCCCGGTGCCGCTGATTTATCTCGACGAGGAACGCTCGTTCGGCGGTTCGCTGGATGATGCCCGACGTCGCCTGGCTCACTATTACACCATCCTGCACAACGAGATCGCAGCGCAGGAGTTTCCGTGCGAACTTCCGGAGGACGCTGAAGCGGCAGTCTCTCCCGTGACGACCCCGCGGAAGTAGCTGTCCGGAAGAGGGGCAGAGGACGCGGGGGTCACACGACGAGCAACCAGCCAGTGAACATTTGCAGCAGCCATCCCGCGCTGCCCGTTGCAGAATTGCCCGCTGCCCGTTAAATTCGGTCGGGGATCAGACTGTCGTTTTCAAGGATCAGCTACTCCAGGGCAGGGGCTGGTACGAGGCGCTGTGAACAGCAGGATGTGAGTGCATTCGTGCTGTTTTCCGGAGACTTCCGGTCGCGCAGGACGGCAGGGTGTGCCCACGGACCGCAATCAAATGGTCAGGCCACGGAGGGACGGGCGTGTTCATCGCCGCATCGACGCATAGCTTTGGATCGCAACCGTTTGCAGATACCTGCAGTCAACTGGTTGACCTCGAGTACGACAAGGTCGAACTGTGGTTGTGCGAGAAAGAGGGACCGTTGCGTCCCTCGGTTCTGGCAGGCGACCCGGAAGACTTTGTGACGATGTACCGGGAAACCACCCGGCTGACCCCGATTGCGTTTCACTGCGAAGAAGATCCCGGCAGCGAGCATTTCGCAGAGCTCTGCCGGCTCGGCAAGCTGATGCGCGTGACCCAGATCACGCTGCCGGCCGGTGAACTCGGCACCCCGTTCAACGAGGAAATCGACCGTCTCCGGCAGCGGCTGGAAGTCGCCAACCTGTCCGGCATGCGACTGTCGCTCAAGACGCAAAATGGCTATCTGACCGAAGATCCGCAAACCGCGGTCGAGCTGTGCCAGTCGGTCAAGGGGCTGGGGCTGACGCTCGACATCAGCTACTTCATGTGCGGTCGCTATGCCAGCCAGAATACGGATATTGTGTATCCGTATGTCTCGCACGTGCATCTGCGTGACACCTCGGCAACGCAACTCCAGGTTCCCGTCGGGCTGGGCGATGTGGACTATGCCCGGATCATTTCGCTACTCGCCCGTTATCACTACCAGCGGGCGCTGTCCGTGGAATTGATTCCGGAACAAATGGGCGATCTGGATCGCGGACTCGAACTGCGCAAGATGCGACGGCTGCTGGAAACGCTGTTATAGGACAGTTTTTGATCGACTGTGAATTCAATCGCGAACCCGCCAGCGGTCATCATCGATCGCTGGCGGGTTCGCGATTTTTCAGGCGCAACCTTTTCCAACGCGTCGCAGTTACTGGCAATAGCGCCACCAGAGCAGGCGCGAGCGCACGGCCAGGCCGCCGAACTCCGTGAGTGCCGTCCGGTCCCCGCAATCCAGCACCGGTGTCGCCGGCGCTTCGGTGGACAGGGACTTCAGCGGCTGTGCAGCGAGCCGGCGTTTCCAGTTCTCGTAGAGCAGCCGTCCCTGCCGCACTGCGAAGCCGCGGGAATCGGGAAACATCCCGCCCGGGTAGTTGCCCACGCCCCCCATCACCCAGACGTGGTCGTGGCTGACCGATTGCAAGGTCGAGCGGGCCTTGAGGAACCCCTGCTCATCGCGGGCCACCTGAAATTGCCGACAGACCGGAGCCGGCTGACTCCCCGCTGCCCAGATCGTCAGGTCGCTGCGAACCCGTTGCCCATCTGCCAGCAGCAATTCCGGCGGTCCGGAATCGTCACACTCGACGACGCGGCTCGCCAGCCGTAATTCCAGCTGACGTTCCTCAAAGAGTTTCCGGAGTCGCGTCGTGAGCGTCTGACCGAGCTGAGGCGCAAACACCGGGCTCTCGTCGAGCAGCGTCATCCGGCATGCAACCCCGGTCGCCGACAGCCGTTGTGAAAGCGACAGCGCGATCTCGATTCCGGCAACTCCAGCCCCCGCCACGCAGCAACACAGCGGTTCGGAGACTCCCTGCGCCTGTTGCTGGATCTGCCAGTCGTGCAGCCGCTGCTGCAAGCGTTCCGGCAGGGTCAGCCACGGCTTGATCCCGAGGACCGACCGGTGCATCTGCCACAGGGAAGTCATGGCGGGGACGCTGCCGATATTCACCGAGACCAGGTCATACGCCTGTGCCGGATGATGGGCACAGGTGACCTCCTTGCGATCCGGGTCCAGGGCAATCGCACGATCCACCAGCAGCCGGAATCCGGCCGATTGCGACCAGCCTTCCAGGTCGACAATCGCACGGTCGGTCAGGGTAACATCCGCCAGGCCGGCCGGGAGTTTGTTCCGCTGCACCGCCCGGTCAAAGGCCGTCAACAGGGTCAGCTCACATCCGGGCAGCGGTCGTCGCTCCCACTGCCGCAGGAACTCCAGGTGCGCCTGACCGGCTCCGAGGAGCAGTCCGCGACACGGCGCTGGCTCCGGTGCTGTTTCCCGCGATGAGACCGGAGATGTCTCCGCGGCCGGGACCGACGTCATGCCTGCACAGGCGGCTGGATGCCGAAGTCTTCAATCGTCAGCAGCGACCGGAACGGCAGTTCCCGTGCTGCAAAATTCGCAGCCCCGCCTTCTTTCCGATCGACAATTCCGACAACTCCCACGACACGGCAACCGAATTCAATGATCCGGTCGACGGCCAGCAGCGCGCTGCCGCCGGTGGTCACGACGTCGTCAATCACGATCACGGCAGAACCGGGGGTAACCGGGCCTTCAATGAACCGGTTGGTGCCGTGTCCCTTGGCTTCCTTGCGGACCATGAAGCCGGCCAGCGATCGCTGGCTGGCAGCCGCAGCAGTCAGTACACCGCCCACGATCGGGTCGGCCCCGATCGACATGCCGCCGATGGCATCGAATTCCACGTCCTTGAGCAGGTCCAGCAACCCATAGCTGACCAGCCGCAGTCCTTCGGAATGCAGCGTAATTTGCTTGCCGTCGAGGTAATAAGTGGATTTTTTCCCTGAGGCGAGCGTGAAATCGCCGAACTTCAGCGCACGTTCATGAAACAGGGCAATCAGACGCTCACGGTCGTACATGCTGCGGGAATTCCTGAAAATCGAGAGACCAGAGCCGCGGCAGGGCAGCGTGTGACCGCCGTCGGCAGTTGGTCCAGATCGTACTCGACCGCACGGAAATTCCAACTGTCAGCGACGAATCACCACCTCAGAACCGACCGAGAGAAAATCGTACACGGCGATGACGTCGGCGTCGTTCAGGCGGATGCAACCGCGGGAGGCTGCTTTTCCAATCGAATCCGGTTCGGTGGTGCCGTGAATGCCGTAACTGTTGCCGAGATCGATCCAGCGTTCCCCGAGCGGATTCGCCGGGTCGTCTCCCTGAATCACGCGACCGTCCGGATCGGTGTATTGCGGATTCACCACTTTATTCAGAACCGCATATTTTCCGATGGGCGAAGCATTATCGCGGCCGATTCCGACGGGAAACCGCCGGACATAGTACCCCTGCAGATGCACGGTCAGCGAGAAATCGGCCAGTTCCACGACGGCGGCGAACGGCCCGCGAATGACTTTCAGACGCCGACCGGCCTGGATGCGCTTGGGGTCCACCCGATTGACCTTTGAGAGATATTCCCACGGCACCTGGTACTCCGCGGCGATGGATTCCAACCGGTCCCCGGGTTCGATCAAATAGGGCTCGACGAAGTGAGGCTGCGGCAGGAAGAAAATCATCTTCGCTGACTGGTCCAGACGTTCCTGGATCTGCGAGCGGACTTCGGGACTTTTCCAGTACGTCTGCGAGAGCAACCGATGGGCAGCCAGCACCTCTCCGGCAGTCACTTTGGCGTCATAGTCTTCCAGCAGCGCGGGCAAATCCAATGCTGAACCGGAGGAGGCAGGCTCTGCCTGGCGGGGACCAGCCGACGGCAGTCCTGCATCACTGACCGGGACTGAGGTCGAGGCGGCTGTGGTCGAGGCGGCTGTGGTCGAGGCGGTGGTGTTCGAGACGGTTGAGGACGTCGAGGCGGTGGTGGCGGTCACATCCACAAACGACGCCTGCTGGATGTTCGACGGTGGCATCGCGGGAGTCGCAGCGGTGCGTTCATCATCACGCTGGCGGCGGAACCGCGTCGGCAGCCCGGCTTGCGGGTTCAGAAACGCCTCACGGGGAAGTTCCGTGGTTTGTGCGGGAGGCACGCTACGACCGGGAGCCAGCGGCTGCCCCGAGGGAAGTTCCCGGGGAAAGGCTTCCGGCGGGAATGGTTCTGCCTGCGACGGCAGTTGCGGCATCCCGGCGGCATCCTGAGGGAGGGCCCCCGGAATGTCTGCCGGAACCGCAGCAATCGGCCGGCCGTCGCCCAGCGGAGCCAGGGGATCTTGCTCATCGGCATCGACCTGCGGATCGACGACGCCGGAGGCTACCGGCAGCAGTTCGACGGGAAACAGGCCTTCTTTCCAGACATAACCCAGACCAGCGCCGCCCGCAAACACGAGGAACACCGTCAGCACAATTCGTTGCGTGCCGGACCTGCCTGACTGCACTTCATACGCTTCGAACATGCCTCCGCACCCTCCCTGGCCGGCTGTTCATAGTTGCTCTGGCAAAGGCCCCCGCTCCGAGGCGCTCCATTCCGGCATCGTTTAACAGAAACGGCAAATTTTTCCTAGAACATTCCGGGCATTCCCGTTCGCTGGACTGACCCGCGAACATGCGTACCGTTGTTGCCTCCCGCAGTCACAGGCACTGCTGAGCCTGAGGGCCGAAATTCCTGCAGGGAAGTTGTGGACTGCAGATATATCCCTCACTGCCTCTGCGAAATTCTCACAGGAATTCAGCGCGTTCCGGCGTTCCGCCGCGACTGTGGTCGAACTGCCTATCTTTCCAGATCCACGTGACACACGGCATCCTCTGCGACTCTGCGGACATCCCGGTCGAGGGATGAAGTTCTGTCGGCCCGCTATCCGATACCGCATGCAGGCAACCAGTGAGCGAATTCCAGGATGGGGCGGCGCGCAGGTATGGATGACCGTAATTGTCAGGAACTGCAGGAACGGGTCCACCAGCTGGAGGCGCAGGTTCAACATCTGCAGCGGCAGGTGCTCCAGGCGCAAAAACTGAGCTCGGTCGGCGCTCTGGCGTCCTCCATCACGCACGAGTTCAACAATATCCTGACGACGGTCATCAACTACGCCAAGATGGGCGTGCGTCACAAGGACGTCGCTACGCGGGACAAGGCGTTCGACAAGATCCTGGCGGCTTCCCAGCGAGCCTCCAAGATCACGACCGGGATGCTCTCCTATGCTCGTCCCTCGCAGGATCGGCGGGAACCGCACGATCTGATCACCGTCGTGGAAGACGTCCTCGTCCTGTGCGAGAAGGATCTGCAACGGTATCGCATCCGGCTGGAAACCCGGTTTGACGGTCGCCCGCTGGCCCAGATCCACTCGGGACAGGTCCAGCAGATGTTGCTGAACCTGATCGTCAACGCTCGCCAGGCAATGCCGAACGGCGGAACGCTGACCATCGGTGTCGGCCTGAGCGAGGATCGCGAGTTTTCG
>VFQN01004043.1_pt1 | contig 19912 bp, 18 predicted proteins | sample 3512371 | NCBI WGS metagenome assembly VFQN01 (sample SAMN10412370, study PRJNA504923) | tailings metagenome | isolation source: Replicate 2 from Balatoc abandoned mine | place: Philippines: Itogon, Benguet | collected 2017-08-28
CTGTTTGCGACCAAGGATGTGTTCGATATGCCGTGACGGCCGCCGCCGTCAGCTTTCCGGGATGTTCTCCCTGAAGACGATCTGCAGGCGCGGCGCATGGGAATCGTATTCCAGGCCACGCACGCTCTGGGCAAGGATGTTGAGAGCCTCGCGGGCCTCGACGCGCGGGTTCTGGTCGATGACGGCATCAAGGGTGCCGTCCAGCAGCAGTGCCTTGTTGCCCTCCGTAGCCTCGTGGCCGACGAAGACGACCTTCACGCCGTGCTGCTTGAGCGCGCGCGCGATGCCCTGGTTTCCGGCGCCGATATTGTAGATACCCGCCAGGTCGTCATGTCGGTCGAGCAGTGCCGACGCCTCGGCGAAGGCTTTCTCGCGATCGTCGAGCATCTCGCGCAGTTCGACGATCTGCAGATTGGGGAACTCGTCGGCCAGGATGTGGCGGAAGCCCATCTCGCGTTCCTCATGGCCGCGATAGGAGAGGGAGCCGGCGAAAAGCGCGACCTTCTTCGAGGCAGCGGTGCCGAGGAACCGGCCGAGCACATAGCCGGCCAGCCGGCCGGCCTGCCGGTTGTCGATGCCGACATAGGCGATGCGCGGGACGTGGAGGATGTCGGAAGCCAGCGTCACCACCTTGACGCCGCTCGCCGACAGGGCCCGGATCGCCTCGCGCACCGTCGGATGGTCGAGCGCGATCACGCCGACGCCCTGCGTCTGGCCACGAAGCTCGTGAAGCGTGCGCGCCAGCGTGTCGGGATTGAAGCCTTCGATCGTGACGATGCGGATGTCGAGATCGGGGCGAGCTGCGCCCTGGGTCTCCAGTTGCTGATGCAGCATCTTGATGAAGGTGTTGGTTCCCATCGGCAATACGAAGTCCAGACGCACCAGGGAGCCGGAGGTCTGCTGGGCCGGAGTCGATCCGTCCGAGATGTAGCCGAGGCGTTGCGCTGTCTCGATCACGATCTCGCGGGTCCGGCTGCGCACGCCGGCGCGATTGTTGAGCACGCGGTCCACCGTGGCGGCCGAGACGCCAGCCTCACGCGCAATGTCGATCAAGGTAGATCGCACGTTCTGTCACCTTCTTTCCGGTCCGGCCGCGCCGCTATCTGTGATGGTTCCGATGGACCGTCGCGCCGATTCTGATGTGAAATGATGTATCTCCGCGAGGCAGCGATGCAAGGCAGGAGCCCCTGAATTCACATCAGGCTGTCCTCTGTCGCCTTCGGGATTACCTCAAAACCTCGCAGAGATCGCGCCTCATGGCACTGATTTCTCATCATTTTTCCCTTTTTCTGATGGAAAATGACTTTTGATGATTTGAAATGATGTTGACAGCCATCATTCTGACCGTCAATATCCATCACGTTGAGGGGTTGCCGGAGGAGCGGCCCAGGGAGGAATTCAGATGTCCGATTTGATCCGCATGTCGCGGCGCCAATTGCTGGCGTCCGGAGGAAAGGCTGCCGCCCTCGTCACGGCGGTCGGCATCGCGCCGAGGCTCATTCGCCCAGGTCGTGCCTATGCGGCTGACGCGCTGGCTGAAGGGATGATCGGCGGGCCGACCGGGTTCGACGGTGCCGAGCGATATCAATATGGTCCGGACACGCCCGAGGGTCGCGCCATCGAGGCCGTCAAGGCGATGAAGGGCGCGGGAAACGCACCTACCAGAATCGTGCTCGGCCTGTCGGACGGCTCGATCGGTCAGCTCACCCAGCCCTTCCCGGCCGGGGCGCCGTCCATCAAGGAGCTTTGGGAAAAGGAAACCGGTATCCCGCTCGAGATCGTCGGTGTTCCGAACGGCCAGGAATTCACCAAGACGATGCAGGACATCTCCACCAAGGGAGGCGCCTACGACATCTACGCGGTGGAGTGGAACCGGCTCGGCGATCTCGCCGAAACCGGCGGCATCGTCAACCTCGACGACTTCGTCGCCAAGCACAAGCCGGAATGGGACGATCCCGAGCGCGGTTATGTCGGTGGAACCAAGGGCGTCTCGCTGCTTAACCAGTATCGCGGATCGACCTATGGCGTGTCGCTCGACGGCGACTTCCAGGTCTGGGTCTATCGCACCGACCTGTTCGGCGACGAGACGGAAAAGAAGGCCTTTGCCGACAAGCATGGCTACGAACTTGCGCCGCCCAAGACATGGAAGCAGCTCGACGAGGTCGCGGCATTCTTCCATCGGCCTGACAAGGGCCTCTTCGGTTCGACGGATCTGCGCAACCAGGGTTGGGGCTACACCAACTGGTACCAGCGTTATGTGTCGATGGGGTCGCCCAACCAGTTCCTGTTCGACGATACCGGCAAGCCCCTGGTGAACTCGGAAGCGGGCGTCGCGGCGACATCAGAATATGTCGCCTCGCTCGCGCATCATTCGCCCGATGCGATCTCATGGGGATGGCCGGAGCAGTATGGCAACTTCGCCAATGGCGGCGCGGCGATGACCTGCGCCTTCTCCAACCTGCCGAAGTTCCTCGACAACCCCGGCAACGCCGGTTCCAAGGTGACGGGCAAGATCGGCTCCATGCTGCCGCCGGGCCGTGACGTCGACGGCGACCGGATCAGCCGCTCGGTGCTGTGGCTGAACCTGTCGGCATCCGTGTCGTCGCAGACGAAGCACCCCGAGGCTTGCTATCTCTTCCTGCAATGGCTCGGATCGAGCCGAATCTATGCCTGGATGACGGCCAATCCCGGCGGCTATTTCGATCCGTTCCGCCTGTCGGACTTCTCCGATCCGCTGGTGCGCCAGACCTATCACGCCTACCACATGGACGTGGTGCGCGAGACGGTGGCCCGTACCGTGCCGACCATCAACTATCCGGGTGCGACCGCCTTCCACAACGCCCTCGACGAAAACCTCGTTGCCGCGCTGACCAAGGCCAAGACACCGGAGCAGGCCATGGCCGACACGGAGGCAGAGTGGAAGAAGATCGCCAGGCGCACCGGCGAAGACAAGCTGCTCGAGGCGATAAAAGCGAACAAGGCGGCGTGGCCGACCGTCGTCGATCCGGTCGGCTGACAGCGATGAGCCCGAGCCCTTTCCCCATCGCGGGGAAAGGGCAGGGCGTTCCACGCCGCTCTTATCCATGCCGACCAGCATTGCAGTCCATTGAAACAACCGAGATGAAGCGCTCAGTTCCCTTCGAGATATTCCGCTACGCCGCGATCCTCGTGGCGCTCGCGGTCACGCTCGTGCCCATCCTCTGGATGGTCTCGATGGCGTTCAAGCCGATCGCCGAATGGTCGGCCGCGGGCGCCGACCTCACCTGGTGGCCGAAGCAGCCGACGCTCGACAATTTCCGCTTCATCTTCGGGGAATCGACGAGCAATCTGATCGTTTCGCTGGATCGCACGGCGATGAAGCCGATCGTCTCGTCGCTGCTTTCCGCCGTGTTCGGCACGGCCATCGCCATGTCGGCGGGTACTGCGGCGGCCTACGGCCTGTCGCGTTTCGGCGCCGGCAAGAACCTCCCCCTGGCGCTCATCCAGCTCCGTCTTTTTCCACCGATGGCCGTCATGATCCCGGTCATGATCATGTGGTCGTTCCTGAACTTCATGGACAGCTGGTGGGGGCTCGCGCTGATCTACGGTATCGTGACGCTGCCTTTTGCGTTCTGGCTGATGAAGACCTTCTTCGACGACATGCCGCGCGAGATCGAGGAAGCGGCTCTCGTCGAAGGGTGTTCACGACTGCGCGTCTTCATCCGCATAACGCTGCCGATGATGCGGGCTCCGCTGGCGAGCGCGGCGCTGTTCGTCTTCATTCTCAACTGGTCGGACTATCTGATCGCGCTGCTGCTGACTACACGTGAATGGGTGACGATCCCCGTCTACATGGCGTCTCTGTCGTCCTCGATGACCGGCCAGCTCTACGGCGCCAAGGCGGCTCTCGGTCTCATCGCGGCCGTGCCTCCGGTGGTCATGGGCATCGCGATCCAGCGGCACCTCGTGCGCGGCCTCACCTTCGGGGCGTTGAAGCAATGAGCGCGGCAAACCTGGTAGAGCAGCGCCGGATGGACGCGCATGACAAGACGAGGGAGCAGCCTGCCGTCGACGCGGAAGCCGCGCGTCTCGGTTTCCGGCTTACCCTGCCGGCCCAGATACTGGTGCTGTTCATATCGGTCTTTCCGCTGCTGATGCAGCTCTATATCAGCGTGACCGACTGGTCGCCGCTTTCGGGAACCGGGTGGTGGAACGCCTGGGAGCTGTGGAACGGCCTGGCCAACTATACCGACCTCGCAGCGGATCGGCGTTTCTGGAGCGCGCTCTGGCGCACCGCGATCGTGATGCTCGTCTGCGTCCCCGCCGAGTTCCTTCTCGGCCTGGCGCTGGCGACGCTGTTCATGGACAGCTTTCCGGGAAAGCGCCTGTTCTATTCGGCCATGCTCATGCCGATGATGGTGGTGCCAGCCGTCGCCGGCTACATGTTCTTCATGCTGTTCCAGTCGGGCGGCCCGGTTAACGATATCCTGTCGTCGCTGACCGGGATGCCGGTCACGATCGCGTGGCTCTCGGATCCGACATTGGCGCTGGTCGCGGTGATGATCGCCGACATCTGGCAATGGACGCCGCTGATGTTCCTCATCCTGCTGGCCGGCCTCGTCGGGGTGCCCGAGGACCAGATCAAGGCAGCGACCCTGCTCGGGGCCAATGCCCGTCAGCGCTTCACCAGCATCGTGTTGCCGAAGATGAAGACCATCATCATCATCGCGCTCGCCATTCGCGTCATCGAGAACTTCAAGATTTTCGACACGCTCTACATCATGACCGGTGGCGGGCCCGGCGTCGCCACCGAGACCATTTCGGTCTACATCTACAAGATCACCACGCAGGATCTGATCTGGGGCTACGTCGCGGCCATCGCGCTCGCCATACTGGTTGTGCTTTCGGTCGTTGCGGTCTTCGCCATGAAGCGCATGGCTGCGGCGCGGGAGGCCTGAGATGAGCGCGATCCACCTGCGGAACCTCGTCAAGAAATTCGGCGACTTCACCGCGCTGAAGACCATGGACCTCGTCATCGCCGACGGCGAGTTCATGGCGCTGCTGGGCCCGTCGGGCTGCGGCAAGTCGACCACCATGAACATGATCGCGGGCATGGAAGAGCCTACCAGCGGACGCATCCTGTTCGACGACCGCGACATGTCCGGCGTGCCGATGGGGCGCCGCGGCGTCGGCTTCGTCTTCCAGAACTACGCGATCTTCACCCATATGAGCGTGCGGCAGAATCTCGGCTACGGCCTCAGGATGCACGGCACACCGAGGCAGGAGCTCGAGCGGCGCGTGGCGTCGATCGCGGAACTTTTGCAGCTGACTCCGCTTCTGGACCGCAAGGCCGATCGGCTGTCGGTCAATATTTTGCAGCGGGTTGCGATCGGCCGTTCGGCCATCATGGAACCGGCGATCTTCCTGCTTGACGAGCCCCTGTCCAATGTCGACGCGGCGTTCCGCGCTGTGATGCGAACGGAGCTGAAGCATCTGCAACGGCAGTTCAGGCAGACCATGGTCTATGTCACGCACGACCAACTCGAAGCCATGACCATGGCCGACCGGGTCGCGGTGATGGATCACGGCGTGCTGCAGCAGGTGGGGACCCCACTCCAGGTCTATAACGATCCGGAGAATGTCTTCGTGGCGCGTTTCATCGGCGCCCCGGGGATGAACCTCCTGAAGGGAAGGCCGACCGAGAGCGATCGCGGCCTCGTCGTCGACCTCGGCAGGCTCGGCGCGACACCGCCCTTGCCCGACGGGCTGGCGGCGGCCTTGCGTCGCCAGGGCGGGGACGTGTTTTACGGCTTCCGCCCCGAGCAGGTGGCGATCTCGCAGGGCGGGCCCGGGCTGCGCATGCCGGTGACCTTCGTCGAGCGGATCGGAGCGCGGACCATCGTGCATCTCGGCGAGGACGCGACAGCGGTGAAGGCGGTCTTCGACAACGATGTCGAGCTGGCCGTCGGCGACGCCGTGACCCTCGTGCCGAGCCCGAACTCGGTCCGGATCTTCGATGCGGCCAGCGGCGCCGCGATCAGGGCAGGGTGAGGCCATGGCCGAGATCGCATTCCGCAATGTGACGAAGCGCTATGGCGATACGGTCGCCGTCGACAACGCGTCCTTCGCCGTCGAAGACAACGAGTTCTTCTGCATCTTCGGACCGCCTTTGTCCGGCAAGTCGACGATCCTGAGGCTGATCCTGGGACTGGAGACACCGGACAGCGGCGAAATCCTCATCGCCGGCCGGCCGGTCAATGCGGTCTCGCCGGCCGGGCGCAACGTCGCCATGGTGTTCCAGAATCTGGCGCTCTTCCCGCACATGACGGCGCGCGAGAATGTTTGTTTCCCGCTGGTCGAGAGCAAGGTGCCGCAGGCCGAGATCGACAGGCGTCTCGCCGACGTCTCGGCGAAGCTCCATATCGGCCACATACTGCACAAGCCGCCGGCACAGCTTTCCGGCGGGGAGCGGCAGCGTGTGGCCATCGCGCGCGCCCTCGTGCGCGATCCCGCCGCCTATCTCATGGACGACCCGATCTCTGCGCTGGATGCTCGGCTGCGCGAGGAGACCCGCGTCGAGCTGAAGCGCATCCAGCGCGACCTCGGCAAGACGCTGGTTTATGTGACGCACGACCAGGAAGAGGCGATGTCGGTCGCCGATCGCATGGCGATCCTCGACAATGGCACGATCAGGCAGATCGGCACGCCATCAGACATCTATGACAGCCCGGCAAGCGTCTATGTCGCCAGGCTGTTGGGGTCTCCCGTGATGAACATCCTGGCTGGCCGGCATACGGAGTCGGGGCTGGAGGCCGCCGATGGAGCCATCCGCCTGCCGGCCGGCAGCGTTCCGGCCGCGACGGCCGAGATCGGCATCCGACCGGAGAACCTGAAGATCGAGCCCTGGGCGGAAGGCAAGACCAGCCGCCCGGCGACGGTGTTCGAGGTGGAACCGCTTGGCGGCTACACGGTGATTACGCTGGATGCGGGACAGTCGCGTTTGCGCGCATTGATGCGCGGCCAACCCGACATCAGGCCCGAAGCGAAGGTCGCGGTCTACTGCGACCCCGGCCGGATCCACTGTTTCGCACAGGGTGGAGGAGCCCTCGCAAGATGAACGACGCAATGACAAGGGAGGACGCGATGGCGGTTGCTTTCGAGCCGGATGTGAAGGTCCGCACCAGGGAGTTCAGGATAGGCTGCATCGGCGCCGGCATGATCATGGCGGAGTGCCATCTCGCGGCCTACAGGGAGGCTGGTTTTCCGGTCGTCGCCATCGCCTCACGCACCAAGGCGAATGCCGAAAAGGTCGCGCAGCGCTGGGAGATCCCGACGGTTCACGGCACGCCGGAGCAATTGATAGAAGACGAGAATGTCGAGATCGTCGATCTCGCCTTTCCGCCGGATCAGCAGCCCGCGCTCATCCGTCATGCGCTCAGGCAGGGTCACATCAAGGCGATCCTCGCCCAGAAGCCGCTGGCGCTGTCGCTCGAGGATGCGATCCAACTGCGCGACGAGGCGGCCCGCGCGGGCAAGATCCTCTCGGTCAATCAGAACATGCGCTACGACCAGTCGATGCGCGTGCTGAAGCAGGTAATCGACAGCGGCGCGCTCGGCGAGATCGTCTTCGCCCAGATCGACATGCACGCCATTCCGCATTGGCAGGCGTTCCTGGCGGACTACGACCGGCTGACCCTGTCCAACATGAGCGTGCACCATCTCGACGTGCTTCGGTTCCTGTTCGGGGATCCCGACGAGATCACGACGCTGGCGCGCAAGGACCCGCGCACGACCTTCGACCATCATGACGGCATCACCGTTTCGACCTTGCGGTTTCCATCAGGAGTGATGGCGGTCTCGCTCGAGGACGTTTGGTCGGGGCCGCGGCTGGAAGGCTATCGCGACGACCAGCATATCGACTGGCGGGTGGAGGGAACCGAAGGCGTCGCCAAGGGCACGATCGGCTGGCCGACGGGTGCCGCGTCGACGCTGAGCTATGCCTCCGCCAGCACCACGGGGGGCGAATGGGTGTCGCCGACATGGGAGACCATGTGGTTCCCGCACGCCTTCATCGGCGTGATGGAGCAGCTCCAATACGCCCTGAAGTCGGACACGCCGCCGGCGCTGTCCGTCGCCGACAATGTCAAGACCATGGCGCTCGTCGAAGCGGGCTACCGCTCGATCGACCAACGCCGCGCCGTCAAGCTTTCCGAAATCTCTATCGACTGATCCGCAGGGAGGACAATCATCATGATGCAAGCCGGTATTTTCACGGGATATTTCCCGTATGGGCTGGAGGAGACCGCGAGCAAGATCCGCGGGCTCGGTTTCAACACCGTGCAGCTCGACCTGCACTTCAAGGACCTCGATCTGTCGGCAGGCCAGATCACGAAGGACAAGGCGCGAAAGGTGCGCGATACGTTCCGCGACCACAACCTGCCGATCTGCTGCGTGTCGGGCTATACGAACATCATCCATCCCGACAAGGCCGAGCGTGACAAGCGCGTCGGTTATCTGAAGGAGATCATCCGCAACGCCCGCGAATTCGGCTCACCCTATGTGATCTCCGAAACGGGTACGTTCAACACCGAGTCCGACTGGGTCCACCATCCGAAGAACAAGACGGAGGAGGGCTTCGAGGAGTGCCGGAAGGTCATCGCGGATCTCGCGCAGACCGCCTATGACCACGGCGCGGTGTTCCTGCTCGAAACCTATGTGAACAATGTCGTCGGCTCGGTCGAGGAGACGGTGCGGATGTTCGCGCAGGTCGACCATCCCGGGCTCGGCCTGCTGATGGATCCGACCAACTATTTCGAGACCCACAACATCGAGCGGATGGACCAGATCCTGAACCAGGTCTTCGACACGCTGACCGACAAGATCAGGATCGCTCATGCCAAGGATGTGAAGCGGTCGGGCGACGACAAGAGCGAGAAACATGCCGACATCGGCGATGCCGATGCGCTGGAGAGCCACACCTTCCGCGGCGTTGGCGAGATCGAGCTGCCGGCGCCCGGGCTCGGCTCCCTGAACTACGATCTCTATCTGAAGCGGCTCGCGGAGAAACACCCGAACATCCCCGTCATCATCGAGCATCTGGCGGAGGACGACGTACCGCGGGCGAAGAAGTTCCTGGACGGCAAGTTCAGAGCCAACGGCCTCTGATCGTCCCCAGCTAGCCGGGCGGCGGTCCCGCCGATCGATCAACCAGATCTCCCGCCGAGGGCGGCGGGAGCACGGGAGAGGCTTGCCGCCTCTCTGCTCAAAGGCATGAGGAGGAAGTAGGATGTATAGACTGGCACTATCCGCTGCCGCTGCCCTCGTCTTCGGTGCGGCGCTCGCCGCGCCGGCCGAAGCGCAGGACAAGAAGGTCTTCTATCTGCTCTCGCATGGCGGTGCGTCCGACCCGTTCTGGATCGACTGGAACGCCGGCGCGACTGCCGCTTGCACGCAGCTCGGCGTCGAATGCAAGATTTCCTTCAGCGGCGGCGACATGGCCGTGCAGAAGGAGGCCTTTAATTCGGCGCTGGCCGCCAAGCCCGACGGCATCGGCACGACCTCGGCGCAGCCCGGACTGTGGAAGGACGAGGTGACCGCCGCGAAGACTTCGGGCATTCCGGTCGTCTTCTTCAACACGGACGACATCGCGACCGGCCGCCAGGCCTATGTCGGTGCCGACCTGAAGCAGGCTGGCGTCGCCTGGGCCAAATATCTGGTCGACAACAAGCTGGTGAAGAAGGGCGACAAGGTCTTCCTGCCTGTCGAAGTGCCCGGCGCCAGCTATCAGCAGCTCGAGACCGAAGGCATCGCAAGCGTTTTCGATCCGCTCGGCATCTCCTATGACGTCGTCGATGCCGGGACGGACCCGGCCGGCGTCATCGCCAAGATGACCGATTACATGGTGGCGAACAATCCGCCGGCGATCATCGCGCTGGGCGACATGGTGGCCGCGAGCGTGCAGCGCGTGTTCGACGCAGCGGGCGTCGCTCCAGGTTCTATCCCGGTCGTAGGCTGGGGCAACTCCAAGGAAACGGCGGAAGCCGTGAAGGCCGGCTATGTCAACGCGGCCGCCTGGCAATATCCCTCGGCGCAGGGGTTCATGCCGGTGGCGCTGCTCAAGCTGGCGGCCGACGGCGAGCCTATCGGCTACGACGTCTATACGTTCGGCCTCTACGACAAAGGCAGCGTCGAGCCGATCCTGAAACTCTACGACAAGTAAGCACCGATTTCGTCGGCCGCCCATGGCGGCCGACCGCATCCGACATGAACATCAGCCCCGGAAGTCCAGAATGAGTTCGGCCACACTGCGGAGCACGATCCGAACGCCCGAGTTCTCTTCGCTCGTGATCCTCTGCGTCATCACGCTCTTCTTCATCGTGGGCAACGGCAACTTCCTGTCCGCGCTAAACATCTCGAACCTGCTCGCCTTCCTGCCGGAACTCGGGATCATCGCGCTGGCGATGACGCTGCTGCTGACCGCAGGCGAGTTCGACCTGTCTGTCGGCGCGGTCTTCGCGCTCTGTCCGGTGATGATGGCGCTGCTGGTCCAGGATACCGGCATGGATTTCTCGCTGGCGCTGCTCATCGGCCTCGGCGCCAGCGCATTGATCGGCCTGTGCAACGGCGTGCTCGTCACCAAGATCGGCATCTCGTCCTTCCTGGTCACGCTGTCGATGCTGCTCATCGTGCGCGGCGCCGCGCTTTACATCACGCAGGGCTTTCCCTTGAAATCGCTGGAGATCGACCACTGGCTCGTCGCCGCGCTTGCCGGCGACTTCACGATCGGCTCGTTCCGGCTCTATGCCTCGCTGTGGTGGTTCGTCGCCTTCGCGGCTCTCGCCATCTACATCCTCGACTATTCAAAGCTCGGCAACTGGATCACGGCGATTGGCAGCAACCGCAACGCGGCCGTGGCGCGCGGCGTGCCGGCCGACAAGGTGAAGATAGGTCTCTTCGTCGCGACATCGGTGCTGGCCGGACTGGCGGGGACGATCAGCGCACTTCGCATCTCCTCGGCCTCGCCCGTGGCCGGCACGGGCTACGAGCTCGAGGTCATTGCAATGGTGGTGGTAGGAGGCACGGCTCTGACCGGCGGGCGCGGCACCATCCTGGGCACGTTGGTCGGCGTCTTCATGCTGCGCGCCATCCGCAACGGCATCGTGCTGATCGGCGTGCCCGGTCTCGCCTACAACATCTTCGTCGGCGCGATCATCCTGGCCATGCTGGTGCTGCACGCCATCCTTCAGAAGAACGCGGCGGGGGGGCGGTGATGGCCCAGGAACTGCTGAGGCTCGACCGCCTCAACAAATCCTTCGGCGGGCTTCGCGCGCTCGTCGACGTCTCGCTGTCGGTCCGGGAGGGCGAGGTCGTTGCGCTTCTGGGCGATAATGGCGCAGGCAAGTCGACCCTGATCAAGGTGATCTCGGGCGTGCACAGGCCTGGTTCGGGACAGATCTATGTGCGCGGAGAACCGGTCGGCATCCGTTCGGCCCGCGACGCGATCGAGCTCGGCATCGAGACGATCCATCAGGACACCTCGCTCGCCCCCGATCTCAGCATCGCTCGCAACCTCTTCCTCGGACGCGAGCCTGTCTACTGGGATTTCCTCGGCGTGTTCGCGCCGCTCAAGCTGAAGCTCCTGAAGAAATCCGCGTCGGACCTGCTCGCGCGTGTCGGCATCTCCAAGAAGCTCGACGCCGACGCGCCGGTGCGCACGCTTTCGGGCGGCGAGCGCCAGTCGATCGCGATCTCGCGGGCCATGCAGTTCTTCGCCAAGGTGATCATCCTCGACGAGCCGACGAACAATCTCGGCGTCGAGGAGACGCATGGCGTACTGCGCTTCGTGAAGGAAGTGCGCGACGCCGGTCATTCGGTGGTCTTCATCACCCACAATCTGCACCACGTCTTCCAGGTGGCCGATCGCATCATCGTCATGCGCCGCGGCGAGGTGACCGCCGAGCTGGTGGTGGCCGACACCGACCTGCTGACCGTGGAAAGCATCATAACCGGCGCCGACGTCTCCGAATTGCGGGCCAGCGCCAAGGCAAACCGAGTGAAATCTCAGGAAATCGAACATGGTTGAGCTTTATGGAACGCGGCGCTCGCGCCGCGATCTCGCCGCGAGCGCGGGGTCGCTCTCGCAATTCGCCGGCGTCCGGCTGATGACGCTGGGCGATGGTGTCGAGCGGGGCATCCGGATGCTGGAATTCCGCACGGGGACGGGGCTGCGCTTCACCGTGCTCGTCGATCGCGCCCTCGACATCGCCGACTGCGAATATCGCGGCCTGGCGGTGGGGTGGCATTCGCCCGCCGGTTTCAAGCACCCGGGACTTGCCGAATATGAAGGCGAGGGCGGGCTCGCCTGGCTTCGCTCCTTCTCCGGGTTGATGGTGACCTGCGGCCTCGACCACATCCTGTTCATGTATGACGAGCCGGCCGACCACTATGTCTATGGTCCGCGCAAGTCCGTCAGCCACTCCATCCACGGCCGCATCGGCACCTTGCCCGCACGCCTGACCGGCTATGGCGAGACGTGGGACGGCGACGATTGGACGCTCTGGTGCGAGGGCGTTGTGAGCCAGGGCACGGTGTTCGGCGAGGATCTGCAACTCATCCGCCGCATCGAAGCCAAGGTCGGATCCAACGAGATCAAGCTCTCGGATCGCGTGGTCAACCACGGCTTCTATCGTACGCCGCACATGTATTGTTACCACATCAATGTCGGCCATCCGGTGGTCGCCGAGGGCTCGCGTTACCTTGCGCCGATCAAGGATGTGGTCTGGGCGGCCCATGCGGGCGCCGACTACCGTAGACAGGATGTCGGCTACCGCACGCTCCCGGCCCCGCGGATGAACTTTCATGAGCAGGTCTGGCAGCATGAGCTGGTCGCGACCGCCGCAGGCGAGGTTCCTGTCGCCGTCGTAAACGACACGCTCGGCATCGGCTTCGAAGTCGTCACCCGGAAGGATCAGTTTCCCTGCATGTTCGAGTGGCAGAACCTGCAGGCCGGCCAATACGCGCTCGGCATCGAGCCGTCGACCAACCATGTGCTCGGCCACCAGGCGGCGCGCGATCGCGGCGAGCTGATCTGGCTCGAGCATGGCGACGAGCGTGCCTACGACACGACCTTCCGTATCCTCGCCGGTGCAGACGAGATCGCCGTGGCCGCGAAGCGCATTTCAGCTCTCGCCGAGCAGCCTGCCGAGGATTTTCCGGAACCTTCGGGCAAGCACCTCCCGATCGGAGGTCGGTCATGAGCTTGTCGGAACGCTTGAGAAAACCTGCCATGTCCGTCGCCAACAGGACGATCCTCTACACCGGCGCCGCCGGCGGCCTCGGCACGGAAACGACGCTGCAGTTCCTGCGCGCGGGCGCCAGGGTGGTGGCCATCGACAATGACCATCGCAAGATCGGGAACCTGCTGGAGCAGGCCGGCCGCGAGAAACTCTCGGGCCTTTCGATGTGCGAGGCGGATCTCTCGGACCTCGCCGATCTGCGCAGGCGGCTCGACATCAAGTCTGCGGAGGTCGGCGGTTTCGACGTCGTCATTAACAATGCCGCGATCTATCCGTCGCGGCCTTTCGAGGACTATACGATCGAGGACTTCCAGGCCGTCCAGCGTGTCAATGTCGACGCCGGCATCGTCTGCGTGCAGACGGCGCTGCCCCATATGCGCGCGCGGGGCTGGGGGCGCATCGTCAATGTCTCTTCGGTGACCGTCTATGGCGGCTGGGCGCTCCTGGCGCCCTATGTGCAGTCCAAGGGAGCGCTCATCGGGCTGACGCGCGCGTGGGCGCGGGAGTTCGGCCAGTATGGCGTAACGGTCAACGCGATCGCGCCCGGGGCCTTCCCGACCGACGCGGAAAAGATCCATCCGGATCCGGACGGCTATACGCGCTTCGTGCTCGACCATCAGGCGCTGAAGCGACGCGGCCACCCGCGCGACATCGCCAACGCGCTGATGTTCTTCGCTTCCGAAGAATCCGGATTCATCACTGGCCAGACGCTGAACATCGACGGCGGCTGGGTCATGCACTGACGTGAAAGAACAGGGAAACTGACATGGGAATTCTGAGCGGCATTCGCGTGCTCGATTGCTCGATCGCGATGGCGGGGCCCTTCGCGGCGCAACGCCTCGGCGATCTCGGGGCCGACGTGGTCAAGGTCGAACCGGTGACCGGCGAATGGCAGCGCCACGTCTCGGCCGGCGGGGCACGCGGCAACAAGGTCAACGTCTCCTTCCTCTCGCTCAACCGCAACAAGCGCTCGCTGGCGGTCGATCTCAAGTCGGAGGACGGCAAGAAGGTCCTGCTCGACCTCGTCAAGACGGCCGACGTGTTCCTCCAGAACTACCGTCCCGGCGTCGCCAAGCGGCTTGGCGTCGACTACGAGACGTTGTCGAAGATCAATCCGCGCCTGGTCTATGTATCGATGTCCGGCTACGGCGAGACCGGTCCATACGTGAACAGGCCCGGTCAGGATCTCCTGCTGCAGGCCATGTCGGGCGCGATGCTCTCGGCGGGGCGGGCGGGCGAGGCCCCGAATGCGGCAGGCCAGTATCTCGTCGATGCCGTCACGGCCTACACGGCCTTCGAGGGAGCGCTTGCCGCGCTCTTCCACCGGGAGCGGACAGGCGAAGGGCAGTTGGTCGAAGTCAACATGCTCGACGCCATCGCCACGATCCAGATGCAGGAGCTCTCCGTCTTCACCGTCGGGGGCAAGGAGCAGAAGCGTTCGGACGAGCCGCATGCGCATGTCTTCATCCGCGCGCCTTACGGCGCCTTCGCCACGAGCGACGGCTACATCGTCGTGGCCTTTCCGTCGCTGAAGAAACTCGGCGAGATGATCGGCGAGCCGAGCTTCGCCACGATGGACGACGAGGTGGACAGCTGGTCGCGACGCGACGAGATTTTCGCCAAGACGCGCGACCGGCTGAAGGCCAAGACCAGCGCGGAATGGCTGAAGCTCTTCGACGATGCCGATATCTGGGCCGGGCCGGTCTACGGCTACAAGGAACTCGTCGAGGATCCGCAGGTGAAGCACAACGGCACCTTCGTCGAATACGACCATCCGACGGAGGGCCGCGTGAAAACACCAGGATTCCCGATCCGCTTTTCCAAGACGCCATCCAAGGTCGAGCGCGGCGCGCCGCTCGCCGGCGAGCATACGCGCGAGGTGCTGGCCGAGGCGGGTTATGACGACGTTACGATCGATCGCCTGGAGCAGGCCGGCGCGATCAGTTCCGGCAGGGGCTGAGAATGAACTCCTACAAGGCGCTCACCTGGGATCATCCCCGGGGCTACAATGCATTGGCCGCGGCTGCGGCCAGGCTCGATCCGGCGCGCGACGGGCTGTCGATCGCATGGGACAAGCAGCCCCTGGAGGGCTTCGAATCCCATCCGATCGCCGATCTCTGCGCACGCTACGACCTCGTCGTCCTCGATCATCCGCATATCGGCGAGGCGGTGGAGGCGGATTGCCTTCAGCCGCTCGAGAGCGTGTTCGGTGAAGAGAAAATCGCAACGATCGAGGCGGAGACCATCGGTCCGTGCCTGTCGAGCTATCGCTATGACGGCCGCCACTGGGCGCTGCCGCTCGACGCGGCGACGCAGGTGATGGCGGCGCGAGGCGATCTGCTTGACGAAGGAGCGTCCCCGCAGAGCTGGGCGGAAGTGCTGGCACTTTCGCAGAGGACCGGACGGGTCGCCCTGTCGATGGCGGGGCCGCATGCGATCCTCAGCTATCTGTCGGTCGCGGCTGCTCTCGGCGAGCCGCCGGCCGAAGAGAATCCCGATCTGCTGGTCTCGCCGGATACGGGCCGACAGGCTTTCGAGCTTCTGGTGGAGCTTGCCGCGCGCAGTCCTGCCACCGTGAGGGATAAGAACCCGATCGGCATTCTCTGCCATATGGCGACCCATGACGATGTCGCGCTCTGCCCGCTGATATACGGCTACGTGAACTATGCGGCACCGGCCGAGGGCAGGGCGATCCGCTTTTCGGACGCGCCGCGGATAACGGCAGGCGGCCGGCCGGGCTCGACCTTGGGCGGTACCGGCATCGGCATTTCCAGGCGCTGCGAGGTCACCCCCCAACTCATCCGCCATCTGCTCTGGCTGATGGGAGGCGAGGCCCAGACCGTATTCATCCCGCTGCATGACGGGCAACCGAGCCGGCGCTCGGCCTGGGCCGACGAGGCCGTCAATCGCCGCTGGGGCGACTTCTACCGCAACACCGCCGACACGCTCGAAGCGGCCTATGTGCGGCCCCGCCACGCCGGCTACATCGCCTTTCAGACCAAGGCTTCGGCCTTGTTGAGGGAGGCATTCCAAGCTCGACGCCCGGCCGGAACGGTCGTGGCCGAGTTGCAGACGCTTTATCGCGCCAGCCGGCCGAACGGCGGCGAGAGATAGGAGTTTATCATGACCCAGGATGTGCTGTTCGAAATCGACGGTGCGATCGCCGTCATCACCCTCAACCGGCCGCAGAAGCTCAACGCCGTCACGCCCGAGATGGCCGACGCGATCGTGGACGCGGTGAAGCAATGCAACGACAGCGAGACGATACGCTGCGTGATCCTGACCGGCGCCGGCGAGAAGGCGTTTTGTGCCGGCTCGGACATTCGCGAGCTCGATACCTACGAGACGCCATGGCAGTTCCGCAACCGGCCCGACTATTGCGATGCCATCCGCGCATTGCTGAAGCCGTCGATCGCTGCCGTAAACGGCTACTGTTTCGGCGGCGGGCTGGAGACCGCCATGTCCTGCGACATCCGCATCGCCTCCGAAAATGCGCAATTTGCCGCTCCGGAAATCAAGCTCGGCTGGATCGGCGGGGGCGGCATGGCGATGCATCTGGCGCATTCGGCCGGCATGTCCAACGCGGCGCTGATGATCATGACCGGCGACCCGGTACCGGCTGACAAGGCGCTGGCATGGGGTCTCGTCAGCGATGTCGTTCCCGGCGAGCAACTGCTTGCACGGGCGCGCGAAATCGCTCAAACAATTGCAAGCCGAGCGCCGATCGCGGCCGAGACCGCGAAGCTCAATCTGAAGGCCGCCCATACGATGCCGCCGGAGAAGGCGATCGAATATGAGCGCGACCTGCAGACCATCTGCTTCGCGACGGCGGACGCACAGGAGGGGCGGGCGGCGTTCAAGGAGAAACGCGCCCCGGTGTTCAGGCGGCGTTGAGGGATGGAGCCGACGTGACTGATACAGCAAACCTGCCCGGTGAGGGCACCTTCCTCGGCCGGATCAAATCGTCCGGATCTGCCCATCCGCTCGTCGTGACGGTTCGGGACGGCATTGTGACTGATATCACGTCCCGGCAGGCGCCAACGGTGCGCGACGTCTGCGAGATGGACGATCCGGCGGCTTTCGTGCGTGCGGCGGCGGGCAAGGCCGTGGGCGGGCTGGACGAAATCTGCGCCAACAGCTTCGAAGCGGGCAGGGATGCGGCGAAGTCCTATCTGCTTTCGCCCGTCGATCTGCAGGCGGTGAAGGCATCAGGCGTCACCTTCGTCGTCAGCCTGCTGGAGCGGGTGATCGAGGAGCAGGCACGCGGCTCCGCCGAAAAGGCTGATGCCATCCGCGCCGATATCGCCGGGTTGATCGGGGACGATCTTTCCAAGCTGAAACCCGGCTCGCCCGAGGCGATGGCCTGCAAGCAGAAGCTGATCGCGCGCGGTGTCTGGTCGCAATATCTCGAAGTCGGCATCGGTCCCGATGCCGAGATCTTCACCAAATGCCAGCCCATGGCCTCGGTCGGCTTCGGCGCGGATGTCGGGCTGCATCCGATCTCGACCTGGAACAATCCGGAGCCCGAGATCGCCGTCATCGCGTCGAGCAAGGGGCGCATCGTGGGCGCCGCCCTCGGCAACGACGTCAATCTGCGCGACGTCGAGGGGCGCTCGGCCCTGCTGCTGGGCAAGGCGAAGGACAACAACGCCTCGGCTGCGCTCGGGCCATTCATCCGCCTGTTCGACGGCGGTTTCTCCATCGAGGACGTGAAGCGGGCCAGGGTCGGCCTGAAGGTCGAGGGCGAGGACGGGTTCTCCCTTGAAGGTGCGAGCTCGATGGCCGAGATCAGCCGTTCGCCGGAGGAACTGGTCGCCGCTGCGATGGGCCCCCACCACCAATATCCTGATGGCATCGCGCTCTACCTCGGCACGATGTTCGTGCCGTCCAAGGATCGCGGCGAGGCGGGCAAGGGTTTCACGCACAAAGTCGGAGACATCGTCACGATCTCGACGGAAAAGCTCGGCAATCTCGTCAACCGGGTGCGGTTGTCGCCCGACTGCCCGCATTGGACCTATGGCGCGAGCCACCTCATGCGAGACTTGGCCAAAGCTCAACTCATCTGACGAGAAGTGGACAGACCGATGACCGAACTGCACCGCAACCTGATCGCCGGAGAGTGGGTGGGCGGCGATGCCGTTCCCAACATCAATCCATCCGATACCAACGACGTCGTCGGCAACTACGCGCGCGCGACCAAAGCCGATGCCGAAGCCGCGATTGCGGCTGCCAAGGCGGCGTTTCCGGCCTGGTCGCGCTCTGGTCTGCTCGAACGCCATTCGGTGCTTCGCAAGGCGGCCGACGAGATCACCGCGCGCAAGGAGGAGATCGGTCGGCTGCTGTCGCGCGAGGAGGGCAAGACACTGGCCGAGGGTATCGGCGAGACGGTCCGGGCAGCCCAGATCTTCGACTTCTTCGCCGGTGAGGTGCTCAGGCTTTCCGGCGAAGCGATCCCGAGCGTTCGGCCCGGTATCGGTGTCGAGGTGACACGGGAAGCCGTCGGCGTCGTCGGCATCATCACGCCCTGGAATTTCCCGATCGCGATACCCGCCTGGAAGATCGCGCCGGCGCTTTGCTACGGCAACACCGTCGTCTTCAAACCGGCGGATCTCGTGCCGGGCTGCTCCTGGGCGATCGTCGATATCCTGCACCGTGCCGGGTTGCCCAAGGGCGTGCTGAACCTTGTCATGGGCAAGGGTTCGGTCGTCGGCCAGGCCATCTTGGACAGTCCTGAAGTCGATGCCATCACCTTTACCGGTTCGGTCGGCACAGGAAAACGGGTGGCAACAGCTTCCCTCGAACATATGCGCAAGGTCCAGCTCGAAATGGGCGGCAAGAACCCGCTCGTCGTGCTCGACGACGCCGATCTCGGCATCGCGGTCGACTGCGCCGTCAACGGGGCATTCTTCTCTACGGGGCAGCGCTGCACGGCGTCATCACGGCTGGTCGTGACCGAAGGTATCCACGACCGTTTCGTCTCGGCCGTCACCGAGAAGCTGAAGAGCCTGGTGATCGACAATGCGCTGAAGCAGGGCACACATATCGGTCCCGTGGTCGACATGGGCCAACTCGAACAGGACGAGAAATACGTCGCGATCGGTCGTGACGAGGGAGCCAATCTGGTCTTCGGCGGGGAGCGCCTCAATCGTGAGACGCCCGGTTTCTATCTGCAGCCGGCCCTGTTCACCGAGGCGACCAATCAGATGCGCATCTCGCGCGAGGAGATTTTCGGGCCGGTTGCGAGCGTCATCAGGGTGAAGGACTATGAGGAAGCTCTTGCCATCGCCAACGATACGCCGTTCGGCCTGTCGTCGGGCATATGCACGACCAGCTTGAAATTTGCCACGCACTACAAACGCAACGCCCAGGCCGGAATGGTGATGGTCAATCTGCCGACGGCGGGCGTCGATTTCCACGTGCCTTTCGGCGGCCGCAAGGGATCGAGCTACGGGCCTCGGGAACAGGGCCGTTACGCAGCCGAATTCTACACGACCGTGAAGACCGCCTACACGCTGGCATAGGGCATCGCGGACTCTGCGGGCAGGAATTTGCTCGCAAGTCCCCGAAGTTGGAAAATACTAACTCTACAGAATTTGTGGAAAATAGCATCGTGATTGGGCTCGCTTCGTTGTCCAATC
>VFQN01004044.1_pt1 | contig 19912 bp, 34 predicted proteins | sample 3512371 | NCBI WGS metagenome assembly VFQN01 (sample SAMN10412370, study PRJNA504923) | tailings metagenome | isolation source: Replicate 2 from Balatoc abandoned mine | place: Philippines: Itogon, Benguet | collected 2017-08-28
GCGTGCAGGCTCATTTTGGGGCTGTCCAGGGTTGGGATGGACCTCCTACACGTGTCCGACTATGGGACGACCCCTTAATTTCACCACCCATCCACACGGCAGACCGGCCTCTATCTGGCACGTCAGCCTGAAGCAGTGTAACCAACATGCAGTCTGACAACAGAGAGGGGTGTAACAGTACGCAACAGCTGAGGACTGACCTACGATATCAAATTTACCCACCACGACGCTTCTCAAAATTTCCGTCCATGCCACTTATGAATTTATACCACATATATCTGTTTCCACCCACCGGTCTTCAGGATTATCATGATTTTGTCGGCCATTTTGGCTGCCTGTCAGGATTTTGATGGGCAGAATCCTGACCGAATCAGGATTTTCAAGAGGGTTTCCCACAGCATTTGCCCAGAAATCCTGGGAAAATGTACGGTTGTCAGAATTTCCAGACCCGAAGGCACCGAAATTATGAGCGGTCAGAATTTTTCGCTCAATAAGACCGGAACACTGGCTGAGCACCAGCCAGCAGCGTTGGGTCTGCCCGCTTGCCTGTGCTGCACTGGGGTGGTTTGCCATAGTGTCCCAAGCACATGGAGTTCCACGCAGGTGGTCCCGTGCGCACCCCCACAAGGCAGCCTACAGAACGGCACGACCCAGTACTTGCCCGCTTGCATGGAAGATAGATTGGAGTCTCTGTTCGCCAGGGAGCTTCGTCCCCTGCTGTTCGTAAACTACGGTAACATAAATATTGTGTCCAGTATGGGAGCCTGGATACGACGATACGTGCTTGCTTGGCTCACAGGCAGTCATCTCATGTTCGCATGCATGGGTCTGAACTGAAGGCTTCTATCTTATTTCAAACCTTCGAAACTTTGGCCAAATTGGGGAAATCTGACAAAACGGAGGTGCCCTTCGGGCAAGGACAATTTACAATCATGGGTCCCAAATCTGAGCCCGTTTCGTGACTTCCGGGTCAGAATTTATTCGCCCGCACGAAATGGTTCCCCAAAGTCTAGGTCTTTTCAAAAGTCCGTGATAATAGGCCTTCAGGAAGATAGAACCGAAGCGGCTGGAACTGACCACGGCATCTATCCAGCCCCCACGAGGGCGTGCACGCATACACAAACGTCGTCCATGCATGGCGCACGCACGGCCCACGCGTGGCATAACCTCAAGCGTGGCTTAAATGCCTACAGATAGACAAGCGCAAAGCGCCTTGCCCCGCGTCCGTAGTATCATTTCGCATAGGTAGCAGCACAACATGCTGCCCACACTCCCCTTTGCCCATGTACCACATACAATCGCCGATGACTGTGCATGTGTGTAACCATAGTTTGGTGATTAGCGGCCGCCATTGGCCTTGGGCCTCTTCTGTCTTTTCGCGTGAGAGGAGGGCCCTGCCTTCTTGGCTTTCCGTTGCCGCTCGTTGTTGTTGGTATCCGGCTCGCCTGCAGGCAGAGATGCGATGCCACAGGCACGATACGGTACGGCACTCAGCGAGTGTTGTGGAAGCATAAGTGTAGGGCGGCCCGGCGAGCGACCTGGGCCCGGCGACCTGATTTGCGAACCGTCATGTACGTTGTATGTGCGCAAGGTAGGCCTGAGCAAGGCCACTAATTTCTGGTGCATGGATAGCGGAGTAGCCAGCAGGTGTGCATATGTGTTCTCGCATACACCTGCATACGGCCCTGTAGTACCGCGGCTTGCTCGCTCATCACAACAGCCCGTTGGCTAACCGCCAAACAACCCCTGGAAAGCTGCAATGGAATCCGTAGTGCGTAGCGGATGCGGTGCGGGAATGGGATACATAAAATCCCTTACAAGCAGACATACAGGAAACAGTATCTGGAATCCGTAGTGCGTTTGTGGCTATAATGTACCTAGCTGGACACGTGCCGGTACGCGACCGCTGAAACACGCAACCCAAGACAACCTGCAGACTCGCTCGCTTGCAGCGCCACACTGGCCATCCCAGCCAGCACAGCCTTCGGGCGGCTAAGCTCTGAGAGCCCCATGCTACACCAAAAGGGGCGCAATCGAACGCACCTGCACTTCCCGCCGCATGGCCCTCCCCCTCGTCCTCGTCCTCCTCCGCCTCGGCGCGGCCGCCGTCCCCTCCGCTCGGCTCTTCGGCGGCAGGTGGGGCCGCCACGGGCAGCCAAGCCACTCCCGTGAGCACCTGGCCACCAGCAGCAACGGCAGCAGCAGCAGCAAGAACGTTAGACATCGCTACGCACACAAAGGATGGCCGCGGACGCTAGTCCTGATTGATTTCGAGACAGAGCAGTCAAACGCGCCAGGGCTTCCGAGTTGCAGTCACCGTGCGTGCACCGGATACCCTGTGTCCAAGCAAACAGCAAGTGCCGGTAGCCGCCGCAGCTGGCCGCCCGCAGAACATAGGGGAAGCTGGACACAATGTCATACTTCGATTGATATGGAACACCTAGCTGAGGCATGCGTGTGAGCAACCTGCATGCTTTGGCCAGCAGCGAGCACTTGGTAGCGCCCGTGTGCTGTACCCGCAGATGCCAGATTGTCCGCCCACAGGACGCAGGAGACGCTAAACACGGTCATACTTAAGACTTGGTAAATGCTCGGAAAGAAACTTGCCTGCTTGAGGTAGACCTTGGCCAGCAGCGAGCGCTTGCCCGTGTGGTGTATCCGCAGGTGGCGGTCCAGCGACACGGAGGCGATCAGCGGGTCGGTGGGGTGGAGGCACAGGGAGCGGATCTGTGGGGTGGGGTGGGGAAGCGATGCAGTAGGAAGATGTGATAGTAAGCAATTCCGTGTGCATAATGGTATTGGGGTGGGGTGGGTTTGAATTGTAGGCACGTACTGATGGTAAGGGGGACCAGGCACTGGTCCACTGACACAAAGGCGATCAGCGGCTCGGTCGGGTGGGGGCACAGGTAGCGGATCTGTGGGGTGGGTTAGGGGTCGGGGTTGGGTGGGTTTGGGTCGTAGGCTTCTGGAGATAATCAGAGGCTCGCGTGTTCCATGTAAAAATACTACTGTGTTTCCGTATGCGAGATAGTGTGGGGTGGGTTAGGGTCGTAGGCACGTACTACTGGCAAGGGGGCACCGGTCCAATGACACGAAGGCGATCAGCAGCTCGGTTGGGTGCAGCTACAGGAAGCGGATCTGTGGAACGCGACTGCCGCACAACGGAGTCACAGGAACGGAAACGGAAACCAGCGTGGCGTGGAGTGGGGTGGGTTTGGGTCGTAGGCACCTACATGCTGTTAAGGGGGCCCAGGCAGGGATGGGTGAGGGATCGAGACAGTGGTGAGTGGTGGTGCGCATCGGCGTTGGGCTCAGGGAGGTTGCATGCCGCAGCTGCTCGCAAGGGCGCACTATGTATGCAGCAGTGGAAGCTTATCATCTGCTAAATGATGGTATGTGCAAACAAAAGTGCCACCAAGATATTTAGATCTCATGTGGGTGTAACACTGACGTTGGCGCCGATTTGAGCTGGCCGATCAATAAACGTATATTCTAGTACACCAATAATTAAGTGACAAGTAACTACCGGTATAAGAAGAGACATGGGCACCTACCGAGCCGGCCGACCCCTTGAGCGCGTGCCCCATGGCGATCTTGGAGGGGGCTGCCCGCAGGTCCAGCGCCTCAATCTGGCCCATGCCGTTGCCCACCCACACGCGGGTGCCTGTGGAACAACAGGCACATGTATCGACACATCGGGCACCTATATCCGCCCTCGCTTCGGGCGTCGTACATATCACCCACTGGTCTCCCCTCGTCCGGCCGTGCAATAACTTGCATATCAGCCCACTACCGTGTGGTAAGTATCACACATCACATATGGTCCAGGCCTTTGCCCGCCCGCACGCGGGTGCCTGCGAGGAAGTAGGCCACAAGATATAGGGGTGTCCATCGGGAACGGTGTTTACTTGCTTCACTGCCATTATGCCTCCGTCAATGCGCTGTGCGTGGATGCCCTGCAGCTTTCCATGGCGTGATGGGCGAAAAGGCAAGGGGGGCGGCGGGTGGGGCCATGCGCACAGGACGCTGGTTGCGCATGCCGACCCGACCATTCCCCACCCCGACACGGTTGCTTGCGCAGAGGCTCAAGTGTAGGCACCTCCCGCACGCCATTTATGTATGATGCAATTTTCGTTGCAAGCGGCATCGTGCTGCAGCTGAACACCGCACAGCGGGATTTCTGTCGAGTGCTGCACACGGACCACACCAGCAGCTGCGGAGCAGGTGGGCACCGATGCGACCCCAACGGCGCCCCGAAAACAGCAGAACCACTTCACCGACCCACCTTTGGGCTGCGGCAGGAAGCACGCGATGCGGCCCTCCGACCACAAGGTGCGACAGTTTTGCGCATACGGTGTAAGCACTAACGCAGCAGCCCATTTGCATGATCTTCATTCCCCACACCGACCCACCGTCCTGCGTCGGCAGCAGGCACGTGATGCGGCCCTCCGACCACACCAGCTCCGCCTGCGGTTTGCGGCCCGCCCGCATGTCGTACAGCCACAGCTTGTGCTTCGAGGTGCCCACCAGCACCTGCAGCCGGCAGGTGCATGTGCAGTTTGTGTGTCAGTAAGGCCTACGGTGGAAGGGCGGGTGTCCCCATGCGAAGGCATGGGTACTTGTGCGGCCATGGCAGTGCTTCGAGGTGCCCACCAGCACCTGCAGCCGGCACGAGCACGGCACACGGGCACGGAACCGGTAGGCACTCCCCTTACGCCTCCTACCAGCATGAAACACCCGTACAGCGGTTACCGGCATACAGGCAATGCTCCGTGAAAATTTTGTGGGCGGGCGGGAGGGCCCGAACGACGGTACGGGAACTATGCGCCCACGGCAGCTGCTGCACGCCGTGCGCTCTCCCCGGCTCTCTACGCTTCTTCCCAGGTGCACAATCCACCACGCTAATACACATGAATCACCCACCTGCTGCTCGCCGCCACCCGCCTCTCCGCCACCCGCATCGGCTGGAACACCCACCGAGATTTACACTCCACCTTCAATCAAGCTAATACACCTGCACCGCCCACCTGCTGCTCGCCGCCGCCTGCCCCCGGGATGAATGATAGCGCGGTGACGTGTGCTAGGTCCTGCGGGATAGGAAAGTAACAGGCGGCAAATGATGAGGAGACACGTGTCAGGTGGCAGGTGAGCAGAAGCGGTTTCGGTGTGCAGTTTGCTACCGATAAGCCATGGCGGCCCTAGCTTCGCGCCACCTGCAGCACTTGTGACTTAGCAGCAGCACATCCACCTCATGACCAAAGCGCACGCCCGGCCCATAGGCAGTAACAGCAACGTAACCTTTCCTCCTCTGCATCCCGCAAGTACGGCACCTTTAAGCCCAACAGCTACGCACCTGCAGGCCGCTCCGCGAGGGCTTCCCGGCTTTCCCGGCGAACAGCGGCTCCGCCGCCGACCCCGATCCGCCCGCCGCCGCCAGGTCCCACACCTTGAGCTGGTGCCCGTCGCCCCCAACGCCCACGAGCCTCCCGCTGGTGCTCGCGTCCTGCACACGCCATGCACGCCAGGGTGTGGTGTGTGGTGCGTCAGGGTGGTGCTGCAGAAATAAGTACGCGCCATGGCACCAGGGAATGTGCTGCAGGTTCAGACGGCGGTGCTTCTTCGCAACAGGGCCGTCACTGCATCGGCGGCATACGGAGCTACGCGCTGTGCCTGCCCGCAGAGTGCGGGCGACCATGCGCGTAAGCCGTCAGAACCTACTTTGGTTCCGCAGGAAGACGTGATGTGTGCGTCTCATGCCCCTTTCACGCTCAAACCCGGAGAGAGGTGCAACAGCCCTACGAGCCGTGACGCAGCACTTGGCCAGGTGAGACAGTGAACGCCCAAAGCCAAACCGCCTTCCCGCTACTCTACATCCCTTTCCCACGCTGTCGTTTGCACACCTACCGCTGCATGCGGCGTTGCTGATTCCGCACCTTGCCCCGCACGCGGCACAGTCACCCAACATCTCACGCCCACTGCACTCCCACTGCCCACGCCCACTGCACTGCAACCCGGAGAGACGTTATGATGCGACGACCCCCACACCCACCTACTGACGCGCCTTGCCCCGCACGCGGCACAGTTACCCACCATCGCCTGCACGTTGGCAGCTGATCCCCACCCACCCACCCACGCACCCCAACCCTCCCCCCACCACCACCCACCATCGCCTGCACGTTGCCCACAGTCTGCATCCGGTGCGCCGCCTCCCAAGTCTGCACCACCCCGTGTGCTGCCCCACCGCCAGAGCCGCCGGGCACCCCGGCCCCGCCCTCGCCGCCGCTCTCGCCCCCGCCGCCCTGCCCCTGCCCCTGCTGCTGCTGCTGTTGACCAGGCTCCGCCACGCTCCGTAACGCTTCCCGTAGCCCGCAGCGATGCACAGCCACGTGCCCCGCCACCGTGCAGGTCACCAGGGAAACGGTCCTGCGGGGACAAGGGCAGCAAGGGACCGTAATACGATGTGTCCTAAGATGTCCGGGGTGTCTCCTGTAGCCTGCAGCGGTGCACAGTTACGCGCCCAGCCACCGTTCAGGTCACCAAGGACACGGTCCCCCAGGGAAAAGGGTGCGGGCGCACGGGGCCATGTGACCATCGGTATACCGTAAGCTACCCCCCACACACCCACACACCCGGCGGCGTCCTGCTGCTGCACGAAGCGCAGGCCCACCACCTCGTCCTGTGTTACTTGCGTTTTCGTAGCTCGCACGCCTTACTGCTAGTCGTGCTGCGGTCGTGCGGCTGCCCAATGCCCGCATCCCACAACCCGAAACGGCCGCCGTGCCATCCATCCACGAACCAATCATACACTACCAACCGTTCTTGCCCCCCCCACACACACATCCATCCACTAACCAATCATACACTACCAACCGTTCTTGCCCCACACGCGGTACACACACTTACCCTGCGTGGTCCTGCTGCTGCACGAAGCGCAGCCCCACCACTTCGTTCTGGCTGGTGTCCGTTCGGCCAGAGGTGGTGGCGGGCGGCGCGGCGCGGAAGGCCCCCAGCTCGGCCCCCGAGGCGGGGGATTGGAGCACCACACGCCCGCCGGCACGGGCCGTTGCGATCAGGCAGTCGCCTGTGGTGGGTTGAGGTGATGCTTTTTGGTGATGCTGCAGGGAGGTGGTCGGTGGTGTTCCTGGTAGAAAGGGGTGTGGGCTGCTGCCAGACATCTGACCAAGAGGTTGCGTGTGCTGATGCATGGCGGGAGGTGGCTGTGCAGCATTTGTGCGGCTCCGCTTGTACTCAGAAGGCAAAACACTCATGTGGCTGTTGCATTTGCGAAGATAGCGGTATTTACCTGTGGACCAGTCAGGGCAGAAGAGCTGCATACGGGTGATCCCGTGCTGCTTGTCCATGTTGCCCCTGCGCGAGGGGGCAGGGGCACGAGGGCCCGAGTGAGCGTGGGCAGCGGAAGCTGTGTCAAGGGTTTTGTCTGTGAGTGTGCCGCAGCGTGTGCCGTCACATGTGTCTGGTGGGTGGGAACGGGGCGTCCCGCGAGTTATCAGGACGGGGGTGAGCAACATTGCAGGGAGTCCTGTCGGTTCCGGTGCACTGGTGGAAATTGAGCTGCGCGCCAGTTATGCCTTCAGAGTTTCGGTTTATGAGACAGCATAATATCCTTTGCAATTTGCGGGATGCATGTCGCTTCCGACGGGCGCCGCCGCATGCAGCTCACCAGCGTTGTCGCGCGGCCGCTTCCTCCCATTTCTCCTCTCCAGGGACCTCAGAGACTGCATCAAATGATAGTTGACATTGCAGATTCAACCGCTGTTGTGTTTGCAATGAAGTTTAGCCAAGAACAGTTGGTTTGGGTCCAAGTCGCGCGTAGAGCTTGCGACGCACCCTTGAGGAGTCCTAATTCATCTGATGTTAATAACCGATGCGACGGGGGCACGGCCGGCTCTTCCCGTCTTGACTTTCTCTTCCCTTCCGTGCCCATCGTGGAGGTGGACGCGCAACCAAGTATAGCAGCTGCACCCGGGGTGTATGTGAAAACTGAAATTGCAAGGGTGCATAGGGGCAAGGACCATGGCGCTTCCATTTCAAAGCTTCGACGGTTGTCCGTTATGGCAGGGGAGCTCCCTTGCTGTCCGATTGGCCCGGGGAGCACTGCACGCGCGCACGGGAACCCCTGGCTAGGCTTATGACCGCTCCTGCTGGCTAAAGTTGCAGAGCCTCTCGCCAACTCTGCTACTGTGGTACAGCCAGCAGCCCAGCACAGACTCCTCCCGAGCGGGGTGGGTGGAGAGGGAGTAGAAAGGGAGGAGTGGCTCGGCCTGCCTTTGCCTGCTGTGGGCTAAAGCTTTCTCAGAGGCTACGGGCGTGCGGTCCATGGGCTACAGGTGCAGCTGCGAGCAGCCTGCTGCCGTCATGTACTTCGGGCGAGCTCCAGTGTAGACACGGTGTGGACGGCACGTGGAGGAGGACCCATGGGTCGTCTTTGTTCGGTACAGTTAGTAAAGGGTACCTCCCGCCCTTGCCCACGCCCTTGCTGCCTGCAGCTGTGTGCCTTCTGTGGGCTACCTTGCATAAGGTGACAGAGGCCAAGGTGCCTAGGCTACGACTGCAGCAGCTAGCAGCTTCCGTCCTTCTGTCATGCAGTTTGCCCGGGTGCCATGTGGTCACGACGTGGAAGGCAGGGGAGTGTCCCTGGCTTTTCAGGGCACGTGGAGGAGGACCCATGGGTCGATGTTGTTCTCAACGGCGTCGCGCCATGACGCGACTAGACAGCTTCGCCCTTTTGCCACTTGATGACCACACTGGTATACGTAATATGTAACTATGCGCAGTAGGACTAGATCCGTGCCAGTGGCATTCCGGCCATGACGGCGCATGCATTGGCACGCACACGCGTCGAGACAAGCAGTGAAAACACCATCCATCAATCAAATCCGACTGATACCGTATAGTACACCTCTCTGCATATCTTCCAAGTCCCGTTCAACAACCAAGTCTTCCCAAACGCAAAGCTATATCCGCTATTGGTACCGGCGCTGTAAATGGACCAAGTCATTGGACAAGAGCAAAACGCATCACCGCATACCACTATCGCTGCGCCCTCACAGCTTCCGTTCAACCAGCAGCCCTCAGGATTTCATCACGAGCAGCAGCAAGACGCCTTGACTCGCCGGGCTGTCTGGACGGCCTTCGCTAGCCCAAGCGATGCAGATAGCGGCTGGGCTGGTGCCGCCGAAGGCACACCGTTGCGGGTCGCGGATACTGAGAATTTCGATAGCCAGGGGCCAAGCGTGGGCTTCCAGGTCTCTGATGGGTCCCGCTCCTGGGCATTGGGGCTCCAAGGCGCAGAGGAGCGGTACCAGCGTGCTAGAGGTGTGGACGAGGGAAAACGTCGCACGGAGGTAGGCAAGTATGGTGTGGTGGACGCGTGGAGCACCGGAGGCGGAGAGGGGTACGGCGATGGCCAAGTCCGGGAGTGGCCGCCGTCAGGGCAGCAGCAGCACCACCACCGCCAGCAGCAATATCTGCGGGAGGTCAATGGAGGCGTTGGAGGGGCCCAACACCAGCAGTCCAGCCCTAGCGGTGACGCTCCTGGAGGGGCCTGGCGCCAGCAGCAGCACCAGGGCGCGCACCCTTTCCATGACAACCTGCACCCTTACCAGCAGCAACAACTACAGCAGCCGCCGCAGCCACAGCAGCAGCACCAGCAAGTGCATTACCTGCACGAGCAGGAGCACCAGGGCACAGCCTACCACATCAGCGCAGAGGGAGCGGCCCAGCAGCCCATCAGCCAACCCCCGGCGGTGTCGCCCCGAGCCAACGCACCCCACACCACCGAGGGACCCACCACAGCACTTCCCAGCCTCGCTGGCCGAAGCGCGCTCCCCGAGCCTGGAACACGCTATGCGCCTCCTGCTGACGGTGCCTCTGTGTCGGCAACGGAGCCAGCCGCCGGGTGGAACGCCGCCGCACCCGTTTCCCAGCAGCAGCTCCTGTCCACTGCTTCTGCGGCGGCGCCGGCGGCTGCCGATGGCGGCGGCAGGGCGTTCCCCACAGCCGCAGGCAGCGCACCAGGTTCCCAGCAGCAGCTCCTGTCCACTGCTTTTCCGGCGGCGGCGGTGGCTACCGCTGGCGGCGGCGGCAGGGCTCTCCCCACCGCATCGCAGCAGGCCGCAGGCGGCGGCGGCGGCGACCCCTCTGGGCTCGGCAGCGGCGTACGGGCAGTAGCACGTGACCTGGCGAAGGAGCTGAGGGCAGCAGAGGCTCAGCACGGCCCAGAGGTGGACGCGAGCGTGGGAGCGAGTGGGGCTGACGTACACCTTGCCGGGTACGACGCGCGTGCGACACGGCGGCAGCCATTGGGCCTGGCAGGCAGTACGTATACCCTCTCTGGCGGTGTGTTGTGCAGGGAGGGGGGCGGCGGTGATGGACGTGGGTATGGGGTTGGAGTTGGCAGCAGCGGGCGAAGCAGCAGCGCCGGCGGCTGCAGTGCCCGGAGCTCCCACCCCGAGCTGTCCAGGTTGCTCGCCGCCGGGCGGGGCACAGTAGACGCCCCGCACGGCAACGGGGGCTGCGAGGCGGCGCATGGGCAGGTCCAAGCCCCAGGCGGCATGCCGTATCGCAACCGGCAACAGCAGCAAATGCAGCAAGGTCAGGGAGGACAGGCGTTCCGGTTGCGGGAGCACATGCAGAAGCAGCAGTTGGGCGGGCAGTGGGCCCGCTTCGAGCGGTTGGTGCCTCCCTCCGATGCGCGGCAGGCCTCGTCTGGGATGGGCAGCTACCAGCAGCCCCTCCATTGCCCACACCCAACGCGGCCAGCACACGGGGATGCAGCAAGCGACTGGCCCGACCAGCAGCAGGCGGCACCGCCGCAGGCACAGCCCGCAGGGTACCCGGACGCCTGCCAAAACAGCACGCAGGAGTACGGCATGCACGATGTGGGCGTTATGGCGGGCGAGGACTACAGCGGTGCCGACAGTGCAGCTGCGCACGCACCGGGGGCCTCCAGAGCCGCTCGAGGTGCTCGGCTTGCGCCCAGCCTGGTCCGCGTCACCGCTGCCTCAGCGGCGGCGTCTTCGTTGGTGTCGTACGCATTTCGCACTGCCGGCCCGGATCGCGGCCGCGCGCCGTACCCACTATCGCCCGGTCAGTCACAAGGTCCACAGCAGACGCAGCCGTCGCCGCCACTGCCGCCGCCGCCGCCAGAGTCATTTTCGCAACAGCAGCCGGAGCAGACACTGCAGCAGCAGCCGCAGCAGCACATTCATCAGCAGCAGCACGTGCATGCTGGCGATTCCCCATGGGGGGCAGGCACCAGCCGAGGCACCAGTACGATGGCCACACCGGACGGTGCCTCTGGAACCACCTCCCGCAGCACCAGGAGCAGCGGCAGCACCACGAGGCTATCACATGGAAGCATTACTACTACCGATGGAGGCGGCGGCTCCTACACAGGCGGTGCTGCAGGCGACGGCTGCAGCACCCGCTTAGGCACCTACCAGCACCGGCAGCACGCGGCGAACGCCTCGTGCCAGTCGCCGACCGGGCACAGCAGCCACGTCGCAAGGCCCCCATCAGGTGGTGATGGTGCTGGCAGCGCGCCGGGTCCCGATTGGGGTCCACCTTGGGGCTCCATTGATGCCGCAGCTGTTGCTCCTTGGGCAGCAGCCGTCGCCGCAAGTCAAGCCACAAGCGTCAGCGCGCAAACGGCATTCGACGCTAGGGAAATGCCTGGCAGTGGTCCGGACGAACGGCATGCAGACGCTGAGGCTTTTGCTGCTGCTGCTGCGGCAGCGGAGGAGGCGCCGGGTGCGTACGTCACCGGACACCGTGTTCCGCAGCTGCAGCGCCAACAGCAGCAGCTCTCGGGCGTGGCTGATGTGGGTGCGGCAGTGGGCGCGGTTCCTATACCGGAGGAAGCAGCGAGGGATGACACAGATCACAGGTACCAGCAGCTGCAGCACCAACAGCAATGCTCGGGCGTTGCCGCGGTCCCTGAGGTGGTGGGAACGGGTCCGCTGCCGGTACAACCCGCGCCACCGCACGCCCTCCGCCGGCCATGGCGACCCGCAGCAGCTCTGCCCCTGCTGCTGAGGTTGGACAACCCACTGCTATCGTTGGCGTGGGAGGAGGAGGAGGGTGGGGCGGCTTCCGGGTCCGAGGGGCCGGTGGGGGAGCGGTCAGCGGCGGTGGGTGAGGAGGGCCAGGCGGGGTGCGGAGGCGGACGGCAGTCTCAGCCACAGCACAAGCAGCCGCAAACAAAACGTGAGAGTGTGCAGCTGCAGCTGCTGTCAGCGATGGTGGCGGATATGATGGAGCATATGGGCCTGCCGGAGCGGGTAAGGAACTGCTGTAGACATGGTATCGCAGTGCCGCTGCGATGTGCCTGGATGAAACTCACCATGCAGCTTTTGTGCAAAGTCTCATTCTTGACTTTAGGTTTTGCAACTGGGACCCGTAATTCATAGTTGAATACAAAGTGCGACAGCCTGAGAGCTGTCGCCACTTGTGACTGCAACACTGAAGACTACGCTACCAAACGTACCGTCATACTACAAACCAACTAACGCGCATGTTGCGTCCCTGCTCGTGCCTGCTGTAGGTGCAAGCCGACAGCCATGGTACTGCTGCCCCGCCCTCCGCGCCAGCCCCGGCCGGATCCCTTACAAGCACCACCAGTGGCACCGCCACCAGCACCGCCCATGGCGACACCCGGACCGCCTCTTTCCCTTCACCGTCGTGGCAGCAGCTGCGGCTGTGGGTGCGTGGCGTGCTGGGCTCGGAGCGGTGCGGCTACGGCGGGGGGCAGCCCGCGCACTGCGCCGCGCGTGCCGTGCACGCCACGCACCTGCTTTGGTACCTGCTGCAAGCAACAGAAGCGTCGCGGTGAGCGGGTTGGGTTACCGGTAGATATGCCAATGCTGCTGTGTCGGCCGGGGCGTTCTGTGGTGTGATGCGTGCCGTGCACGTCACGCACCTGCCCTGGTTCCTGCTGCGAGCCATTATTGATGCGTCGCGGTGAGCTGATGGGAGGGAAACAGGCAAGCGCCACGGGTCGGGGCTGGTCGTTGTGGGACCTAAGGGGCAGGATGATGGCCCGAATATGGATTGAGCGCAGCAGGGGTGCAAAAGCATGGGCACCCCACCAGCACCTTCCTTGTCACCGACCCAAAACCGCTGCTGGTGATCCATGTCCGTATGCATGCTTTCCTGTGCACGCAGGTGCCTGCAGCCCCTGCCGCAGCTAGCCCTGCTGCTGGCGGGGCTGCTGGGGGAGGCGGGGCACCCCGGCCTCACCTCGGGCTTCCTGGTGACGGCCGACCATCCCATCGCGCTGCGGCACGCGGGGGTGGCAGCAACGGCGGCAGCAGCTGCGACAGCACTGATGCCAGTAGCATGTCCTCTGCACGGGACACCGGGAATGGCAGCTGCGCGTTTGGACGGCAAGGGCGGCGGTGGGGCGGCAGGCGCTTGTCAGGAGGGCCAGGTGGGCATTCCCAGCAGAGGTTTACGTACCGGTGACCGTAGGCTTACTTTTTCACTCGCATGGACGGAGGCGGTTGTGGCAATTTCTGCTGAAGGTGTACGAGGAGTGCAGGGCCGGAGAGGGTCCTTGGAGATGCAGGAGCAGATGGCCTTACGCCTGCCCTTCCGTCGTGGGAGTGCAGGTACGGTACAACTGAGCAACACTCAGCCGTACACCTCCGCCCTTTGGCTTCTGCCGTGCAGGTGCAGGTGCAGGTGCTGCAGGCGCACATCTGCGAGGCGGCGACGGAGCAGCTGCTCCTGGCGGCAGGCCGGGCAGGGGAGGCGAGGCCCGGCGGTGCTGGTGGTGATGGCGGCGGCGGCAATGATGGCGGCGGCGGCGGCCTGGGCCACCATGCCAAGTTGGTAGAGGACAGTGGGCTTCGGCCCGAGGGCGGTCGTGCTGTGGGACCGCTTGAAGGGCTATCGGTCTTGCAGCAGAGGACCCTCCGGCAGGTGGGTTAGCGCACCGGTGAAATGGCCGTAGCTGCATGGCTGCATGTGGGTACACCAAACTGATAAGGATGGCGCTCGTGCTAGAGTCCATTGGTTATGTGTTTGGCACGTTGCTTGCGGGCAAGGATAACGGACCCCAAGCCGCCTGTACACTGGGAGGTGGGAGCTCATCGACTTCTTGTGCTGGTAGGCCAGCTGAACGCAGTTGGTCAGTATGGCGTTTCCCTCCTTTACCCCACCTGCATGCAGCTGGTGTGCCGGGCGATATGCGCCTCCGCACCTGGCCACCTCAACGACATCATGCAGCGTGTCTCCGCCTCCCTGGAGCGGCGCCAGCAGCTGGCACAGCAGCAACTGCCCGCAGCAGCATCACAGGGTGCTGGCGCTGGTGCTGGGCCCCCGGGGCTTGATGGACCCACCTTGACCGCCGATTCTGCCGCTTGGTCGCTGATGGAGGCTGGGGACCCCGAGTACGTGGACGCACTCCTGGGCCTGGTGTGTGGTACCGGTATGGGGGAGGCGGGGCCCTGTACCACACTGTGCTTACTTCCTGCACCATGTTGCTGCAGCACACCGCCTGGTATAAGCACCCTTACCGCTTCAGGCATTCCGCATCTGGTGCCGCCCGGGCGCTGATGGGGGCTGGAGACCTAGAGAACACGAACGCACTGCTGGGCTTGGTGGGTGGCAGGGGAGAGGGCATGGCACGCACATATTGACAATATACATGCGCCGTGTAGCCTAATCACACCGTTTGGTACCATCACCCTACTCGCTCCAAACGCTTTGCATGCGGCCTGGGGACCCTGGCGGTTGGTGATGATGCAATCTGTGCTCCGTACCGGCCGCCGAACGCCGCACTGCCCGCTGCGTGCTGCATTGGCGCCGCCACTGGCACTGACACGGACACGTGTTGCATCACGACGCGTAGGCGCTGCACGTGGCGCTGCGGCACGGCCACCTGCTGCGGCCGTGGGCGCGGTGCCGCCGGCTGTCAAACGCCGCCGCAGAGGAACTGGCAGCGCAGGTGAGCATGACGTCGAGCCACATTACCGTATTTGAGCTATATTTATAAACCCGTGCGTTCGGCATTGCAAAAACAAATTGGGTGGGCCGCTACCTGTCCAGCGCCGACGCGGAAGAGCGGCGGCATGCGTCGGGGGGTCACACCACCTGAATTCGTCCTAGATCCTCGGCCCTGGACATTAGGCTTTGGTCCAACTGAAGTAATCCATGGCTTCCCGTCTGTTTCTGCTTCCATCAGTATTTCATAATTGTGCAACGCAGGCCGCCCTGGAGCTGCAGCTAGGGCTACCGCCGTCCCTTGAGGCGCACGGACTCAACCCCCGCAACCAGGTGAGTAGCAATCAAAGAGCCGTTCGTGACGCGCAAACGTCACTGTGGCGCATACGCGTCCCTTCTATTGGCTTTGATACGTCTGCTATTGTGCCAACCTCGTGCCGCAACCTGCAGCACAGTATTAGCAACACGCTGACCCACCGTACGACCCCAATGCACATCTCGGCCCCGCCCTCCGTCCTGTGCCTCCAACGCAGTGCCTCCATCCGTATCGGCCACCACACTCGCACTTGAAAGTCCCAATGCCAAACCAGAATACCATGCAAAAGTTGGGACTTGCGACAAAGGAAGCCGCCCGTACCTTGCCGCCGCCCTAACCTTTGTGAGCCTTCCACGCACCGCCCTCGCACCCTCGCATGCCATGCAACTAAATTGACAGGCGCTACGCGAGCTGGAGCTTGCGACGGAGGAGGCAGTGCCAGCCCTGCAGCTGCTGCTCTGTGCGCTGGGCGGGCCGCGGAGGGACGGGACGGAGGGGAAGGGCGGCGGAGGGGCCCGCATAGAGGGTGCCCTTGGAGGTCTCAACAGCTCCAGCAGCTTTGGAGAGATGTGCAGCGGCCAGGGTGGCGGGCAGCTGGATGGCTGGGGAAGGGACGGGGCAAGCGCAGGCGGAGCGGAGTTTGGCAGGGAGGGCGCGTACCTGGGGGCGAAGCCGGGGGCAGGGGCGGGGCTGGGGGCCGCGCAATCAGCCGGGATGCGGCCGGGGGAGATGCTTCGCGCGCTGTATGACAACCTGCACCACAACGCGCTGATGTGGCGGGTGGTGCTGGCGGCGCAGGAGGGCAGCGGGGACGTGGTGTCGGCGCTGCAGTAGCGGGGGCGCTATTTCGCGGGGCTTGGGTACTTACGGTATTGCAATCTCCCCTGACGCCAGCTGAGGGCTTGTCGGCGAGGGGCGTGTAGGGCGTGCATGCGCACAGTTGCCTCCGCCTCAACAGGTCGCAGATATGTGGCAAGGGTGGGCGGGGCCGTGCGGGGTGCGGGGAGGCCCGGGAGGGCCCTGGAGGACGCGCGGAGGGGCCGGGGGGCAGGGGGAGGCGGCCCCAGGCTGGGTCCCACTGAGCTGGAACACTGGAGAACGCTGGCCCACAAGTGGCGGCCAGCTGGGCCTGGCCTGGTGGCGTGTTTGGTGTCTGGTGTGTAGCGGATGCGGTGCGGGAATACTGATGTGGTGCAGTTGCTGCAGTGCTATGTAAGAATGTAACCAGTAGTTAGTGGTGCTTTGACGGCAGTACCGGCAACACGTGGTAACTGGTCACAGTCAGCAACCGCCAGCCATGCTGGCCTGCGCGTCAGCATGCCACGTGGCCTTGTCCAGCAACGCCTCGTTCCGTCGTGCGTGTACGCGCACTGGGTAAGACGTAAGGCTACATGCTGGTAGGACGGAAAACTTAAAAGCCAAAATTAAAGCGAAAACGTTGAGTTACAGACTTGCAGCCAGGAACATGCAGACTCCCACCTTACATCGCGCGTTGCCTCTTCTACCTTTGAACTGGAAACACACGCCTGGAGTCCCCCGCGATGGCGACGTACAGAGTAGTGTAGACTCGGTTACGGGTGGAAAAGTCTACACTTTGCGTGCACAGCCTCGCAAAGGTCGATACCAGGGTGTGTCGTTCCTTTCGCCGCACCCGAACCTTAGCAAGGCGATTCACCAGCACCTGGGCGGCGCTATTGACTGCATTGTCCTAGCGACTAACTTTGCCCTCCCGGAAGGCTTGGGCATCGTCAACGACGGCCCGCTTAGCCTTCCGCTGGAGGGAGACAACCGGGTCATCTGCGGAGAACACTTCACACTCTTCGCGACCAAGGAGATGCCGACAGCAGACTTCGAGCAGCTATACAGCAGACTCATGCAAGAAAGCGGCTCGCCACGCCAACTGGAGGCAGCTGCAGAGCCGGTGGAGCTCCAGCTTGACATGCACATGGACTGCTACCCGGCGGATAAGCTCACTAACGCCGCGGCGATGGCCTTGGACTACCTCAGCCGCAATGCCACGGTCCCCAACGTGCGGCTGTTTGCAAAGCTTTACGCTCTGCACCTTTGCGCGACCGACGTGGACTTCGAGGAGTTGCTTAAGTTTGGGGCGCTGGCAAGCATGGCTGCGGCTGCCCTAGAGGCTTGGACGGTGGAGAACGGCTTCCTTATGATGCACGCGTGCGACGCTCAGGACCAGTTGGCCGCAGCGCTGGACTGTGCTTTCAGAATGCCAGCATACACGCCACCCTGGGTGAGCCCGTGCTAGATGCGAAAGTGGCTACTGGATGCAGGAGGGGGGCACAGGTTGCAGGAAGGGAGCTAGGGTGGAAGTGCCTTTTTTCAACAAGGTGCTAGTAGCCTAGTGACGAAGTCCTGTAGGGCATGGTTAGATAGGTGGGTCTGGGCCCCAGGGTTGTTTTTCTCTGGGGGTGGGCGCAATGGTAACGCCTGCGTGTTTGTGTCCGTGAGCTTTCCCTTTTGCCATTGTTGTTTCACTTCACTTCCCACGGGCTTATATCCTTTTGGAACCTCAACCTGTCAAACAACAGGTCCACCCCTTCCGGTTCCTGTCTGGGGAGTACACTGACGAGCTGTTCAACCAGGAGGTCAAGGTGTGCGCACAGGCCTACGTGGGGGATGACGAGCTCAGAGACAAGGTGGCAAAGGCGGCAGAGAACCAGTTCCGGGAGCTGCGTTCAGGACAGCACCAAGTCATGGTGGGAAGCTGCTCAGTGCAGCACCGCGGTTTGACTTTCCAGATTGACTGTGCCACGCGAGGTGCACCTGCCCCTCAATAGGTGAGGCACAGCGGCCGCCAGCAACTGCCCTCCGGCAGGCGCAGCAGCGTAGGTAGCTCATGGCATGGCGTGCACCTGATCCTGCCATGAAGTGGGGGCGGGGTGGGGGCACCTGGGGCTGGCGGCGAGGGCGGGAGGTGCGGCAGCGGCGGAGGGACATGCATGGCGGCGGTGACGGCGCTGGCCGGCGGGGTGCGCGGCGTAGTGTTGTGAGGAGGTGGGGTGCTACGCCGCGGCGTTTCTCAGCGGGTGCTACGAGCAGCTGGGCTTGACGGGGGCGGGATGGGGCGCACTGTAACGGGAACACTACCAGTACCACCAGCAGCAGCAGCACTACAGCAGCAGCAGCAGCAGCAGCAGCAGCAGGAACGGCATGGCAGGGGGGCTGTGTGCTGATGGCGGGCATGGCAGGGCAGGAGGGCGTGGCGGCTGCGGGTGCCGCGGGGCGGGGATGGCGGGGGGCGGGGCGGCGGGTGGCGCAGCTATGGAGGCGTCTGGACAGCAACCTCCGGGGTTCCTGCTGGAATTTGGCGATGTGGCGTCCACGTTCGGCAGTGGCGGCGGGGCTGCGGCGGCGGACAGCGGCAGTATCAGCAGCAGCGGTGGGGGTCGGACTGTTGGCAGGGGAGTCCGCGGCAACGGAGCAGTGGTGGGGGTCGGGGGCCGAGGGGCGGGAGGCGCCAGCCGGGGAGGGCTGGGTGGCGGGTGGGGTAGCGGATGGGGCCGTGGGCGCCCCGGCTGCGCTGGCGGCTGCTGGCTGCCCGGCGCTGGCGGGACGGCTGCTGCAGGCGCTGGTGGACGCAGGGGCAGGCGTGGCAGCCCGGGGCAGGGCTGCAGGGTTTTGAGGAGATGCGGCGAGCGGAAGCAGGAGCGATGATGGCGGTGGAAGCGACACCTCTGGAGGGGCGCAGCCGCCCCTTACCCTGCCCCTGGCCCCGGCTCCGACGCTGGACCCCGCCTCAAGCGTGGGGCCGCGGGGCAGGGTCCCGCTGGGGTTCAGCCCCATCACTACCCCTACCCCAACCTCTCCCCCTTGCTCTACGGGACCGCCGGGCAGCAGCGCGGCCAGGGACCTGGCAGCACTGGCGGCGGCGCTGGGTAAGGCCGTGGGTAAGGGGAGTGTGGTACCGGCAGCTGCTGGAGCCTGACGTCGGTGTGGGCTAGCTGCGCACCCGGGAGACGGTGGCGTTGCTGGGACAACGTGGGACGCGGCAACACGTGTGGGGCGCCGTCATTCCCGGAATCCCCAGGCGCTGCGTGAGTTGAATCTTGCGGCGGAGGAGGCCGTGCCTGCCCTGCAGCTGCTGCAGCTGCTGCTGTGTGCGCTGGGCGGGCCACTGGTGCGTGCGCCGGAGGGGCAGGGCGAAGGAGGGGCCCACGGTGACGGAGCCTCAACGGCTCTAGCAGCTTTGACGACATGCGCAGGGGCCAGGGTGGCGAGCAGGACAACGGCCGGGGAGAGGACGATTTGTGGCGGCACGGTGTGCAAGCAAGCGAGGGCAGAGCGGCGTTCGGCCGGGGGCAAAGCCGGGGCCAGGGGCGGGGCTTGGGGAGGGGTTTTGGGCCGCGCAGTCGGCCGGGGTGCGGCCGGGGGAGATGCTGCGCGCTCTGTCCGACAACCTGCACCACAACGCGCTGATGTGGCGGGTGGTGGTGGCGGCACAGGAGGGCAGCGAGGATGTGGTGTCGGCGCTGGGGTAGAGGGAGCGTTATTGCGGGGGGCTTGGGTAACCACTGTGTTGAAATGTGCTTTTGGTCCGCAAAAGCCCATTGGGACGGCAGCAGAACAATCAACCAGGTCAACCCGCCAGGCTCATTACAGCACGCGCTT
>VFQN01004045.1_pt1 | contig 19902 bp, 18 predicted proteins | sample 3512371 | NCBI WGS metagenome assembly VFQN01 (sample SAMN10412370, study PRJNA504923) | tailings metagenome | isolation source: Replicate 2 from Balatoc abandoned mine | place: Philippines: Itogon, Benguet | collected 2017-08-28
TAGTCTGCTCCATAGCGGCGTCTTGCCAATGGTGTTGGTGCGGTCGCGTGCCGTACGCGACCCCTTTAGCTCCGGAACCCCGGCCGTGGGCCGAGCACTTTCAGAATGAGCAGTACGCCCGTGAATTTTGAAGAAAACTCGATACGAGCACCGGTACATTTTTTGCCATACTGCATGCATCCATATTCAAGCTCTGTAATACAAGTCATATCACTGTCCTGCAGAGAGCAGGAGGCTCTTTGTTCCGCACTTCTTTGACCCCACCGGAAATGCCTTGGGGTTGTATCATTGAAAACTTATGACTATACTGTACGTGCTGCATGTAAGGTTATGAGAGGACGTGGTCTGTCGATAGGGAATGCCGACGGCAGTGGTGGTGGGGACTGGCCCCGAGGGCTTACATCTGGCAGCCCGACTCAGCACAGCTGGATTTAGCGTAACATTGCTTGAACCTGGTCCGGGGGCACCAGGGGCCCGCTGGCTTGAGTTGCTGGGACTGGGCGTTCCCGAGGAGCGACAAGGTCAGTCCAACAAAATTGCTTGTAATGCAGTCGCGACATAGCGAATGTACAAAGCCATGTTAAACAGAGTACCTTGCGAAAACCGCAGTCCTGTGTCAGCGTGCACCAGTCCATTCCGAGTCAGGGCAACAAACAGCCCAAGGCCTTTGTGAATGAGTGGCAGTCTCTCGGGGCTGGCATCGATGTAATGACTGTTAGGTTTCCGACATGCAGTATGTCTCTCTGCCCCTCCGCCCCTTGCTTTCCGTGCCTGACCAACCCCTTCGGCCCCCCTGCACCTTCACGCTTCACCATCAGCCCTCGAAGCCAACCCACATGGCCTCTTCCTCGACTTCCCTCTGGACACATCGCTGCAACAGCCTCACCATGACCAGCCTTTATCGCAACAGCCGCAGCCCTTGTTCAACCGCAGCAGCACGGGCTCCCGCTCATGGGTCCCGGACATGCTCGCGCAGCACCTCAGCCTGTACGCGCGCTCCACAGGCCTAGACAGGTGCATTCGGTTCGGCTGCAAGCTCCACAGGGCCAAGTGGCAGGCCATGAATGGTTGCTGGAGGCTGGAGTACCGCAACGGGGCGCAGCGGGGCCAGCTTAGCGCCGACCTGCTGGTGGTCTCCAAGTCCGCGGTGGCAGTACCACGCATGCCGAAGCTGCAGGTGGTTGCCCCGCGCAACACGCATTTGCACTGCAAATTATTGCGTGCCTGTCAGCTAGGTGCCGTAGTGTGGGCAGGATCAGTCAACGAACGTGCTCACGCCGTGTTCTTGCACCGCGGTACATCACTCCGTACATTCTCACTCCGTCCTGTCGGCACCATGCCTCAGCACTGAAAGCTGAACCCTTGGCCCAGTGCACAGCCACCGCCCCTCCACCCTGCCAGCCCATCCCCCACCTCGCTTCACGCGATAACCCCCGCTTGCACCCTGCCCACCCCGCCTGCACCCTGCCCACCCCGCCTGCACCCTGCCCACCCCGCCTCCCACTACCCCTAGGGCCGGGAGCTGTACCACGGCGTTGTCCTGCAGGCCAACGAGCAGCTGAGTGGCGAGGGCGGCGCCGCCATCCTGAACGCGCAGCTGGCGGGCCGACACGTGCTGGTGGTTGGCTGCGGGGCGGCGGCGCGCGTGTGGGCGGAGCGGTGCCGGGGCCACGTGGGCGCCGGGGGCAGCGTCACGCTGATGGAGGTGCCGAGCGGCGACGGGGAGGACGGCGCGGGTCAGGTGCGTCCTGAGGTGCAGGAAGGATTACAACGGGGTGGGCTTGCCTGCAAGCAGGGGCTCTGCCTGCCCTAGTCCTTGCCCCATAACGGCGCAAATGTCTACGCCCTTGGACCGTAAGCTCCAGGACCACTCACACCAACATGGCCCGCCCTCCTTTCCTCCAGGGCGAGCGCATGTCCTTCCTGCAAAAGTTCACAACCCGCGCCGACTCGCGCCGGAGCGTCGCCAGCCACGACCTGTCCCGCGCCCCCTCCACCAGCCGCCCCCGGCCCCGCGGCCTGCTCTCCCGCCTGCTGGGCTCCTGCGCCTGCCTGTGCCCCTCGGTCGCCGACCGGGAGTTCAGCTCCCTGCCCGCCTCCTCCACCCTCCTGCCCTCCCCGCGGCCCCCGACCGAGCCGGGCACCCCCCGCGGGGCCGACGGCGCCTCCGCACTGTCCACCCAGGCCAGCTCCATCGGGGCCTTGGTTAGCCCTCCCAGTATCAAGCACACAGCCCGGCGCAGCCTCAGCAGCGGTGGGGGAGGCGTGCAGCCGCGGGGGGACGGTGCTGTGCGCTCCGCGCGGCCCAGTGTGGAGGGCACACGCGGCGCGCAGTCACCGCGACCGTCTGTAGACCGCCAGCCGTGCCCTCTAAGCGAGGACAGCGGGGCACTCGATGTGGATAACATCGAGGTGACGGCGAACCTGCAGGGCGCTAGTGGTGTGGTGGTTGGGTACCCGGACCTGATGAGCAGCTCGCCTGCGGGGGAGGACCATGATGCAGGGGGGCCGGACGGCGGGGACTTGCCGCATATCACGCTGGTGAGCGAGCTCCGCTTCAGCGTGGGTGAACAAGCGGAGGAGGCGAGCGGCAGGCACGCGGGCGAGGCGGCGGGGGGCGAGCAGGGAAGCCAACACAACCACAACAACACCAACGGCGTGCGGGTCATCCGAGGTAAGAGAGCAGCCGGCCTGGTGACAGCCTTTTCTGTACGGTCTGAAATCTAGGCACGGAGTATGTAGCTGCAATCCGCCTCGGAAGAACCGTTTAGCACTGGCATATCGCGCGGTGTTGTTGCTGCGGCGCCCCAGCTTGTCTCCTGACCCAACCCAACCTCCCTCACCCTGCCCAACGTACCTGCTCTACCCTGCCCCCAGCTACCACCGGCGCGCTGCTCAACGGGCAGCACGTAACGCTGGGCACGGGGGAGGAGTACCCCGCCGAGGTGGTGCTGCTGGTGCCGCTGCCGGGGCTCGAACCCGACCTGTCCTTTCTGGACATCAGCCCCTCCAACGGCCGCATATCCATGGGGGGCAACTCCTCCATAGGCCCCGCCGCGGGGGGCAACGCTCACGGCAACAACAACGGCAGCTTCGCCAACTCCAACGCCAGCTTCCACAGGGCGCGATCCGCCGTCATGGCCTCCGCCGGGTCTGCGTGGTCCGTGACCGAGGGCCTGTCGCAGCAGCTACGGTACCTCTACCGCGACATTGTGTCCTGCTCCCCGGCCGCGCCAAACTTGGCGATGGTGGGTGCAACGGCCCCCGGGGAGCACGACGCACGCCTGGCGGCCGTCACGGCCAAGTGGCTGATTGGCACGTGGGTTGAGGCGGGGGCGGACGGGGGAGACGGGTTGGACGGGGGCGGGGGTTTCGGAGGCGAGGATGCGGGGTTCCTGCGACAGGCCACGCCGGTGGATGCGGCGGCTGATGCGGAGCTGAGGGCCAAGTGGCAGCGGGAGGCGGCGAGGAAGGGAGGCGCAGGCGGCGGGCTGTATGCACAGCGGCTGTTGCAGCTGCTGCTGTCGGACCTGGGGCTGGTCAGGGCGCCCAAGGTGCGTGGGTGGCCCTGGCGGGCGGGACGGGTGCAAAGCCAATGGTGGGATCTGGATCGCTGGTGTGCGTGGTGAGGGAGCGTAGGGGAGCTGACTGTGGCGGGGAGCGGGCGGGCGGGACCTGCAGGGCGTGCACGATGTCCTTGGAGTACTGTATCAGTGCGTGTCATGCGCAAGATATCAACCCTAGGCCGGCACCACGTACGTAACGCCCAACCTTGCACTGACATCCATCCTCCTTGTTGCGACAAGCAGGGTCTCACTGGCCTGCTCGGCGGCCCAGGGGGGCCCGACCGCCTGACCCCCAAGTCGGTCGTCAAGCTGCTGCGGCTGCGGCCCGTGTATTGTGACACGGACGAGCAGGAGCGCGGCAACAGCGCGGCCGTCAGCCCTGTTGGCAGCCGTTCCCACAGCCACACCCACGGCCGCAACCGGGCCTACCCCATGGCGGGCGGCGGCGGCGGCAGCCACGGGACGCTGCCGTACCATGCAGGGGCGGGCGGCTTGCGGGGCGCTGGCTCCATGCCAACGATAGGCGATCGCGAGTCGAACGCGAGCGACGGGCGAGCCAGCTTGACGCCCGTCTTTAGCGCGCCGGCACGCAGCAGCGCGCCGGCTGCCATGCGGCACATCAGCTTGGGCGTGCACGGGCACGTGTCAGGCAGGAGCCCACACGGGGACGGGGCAGGCAGCCCAGCATACGGCGGCCCGCCGTCGTCCATGTCCCCTCGTAGCTTCACCAACCGCAGCGGGACGTACGGCGACCACCCGTCGCCGCAGCTGTACAGTGTCGTAGAGCACCCGGAGTACGGCAGCGGGTACGGCGAAGGCAACGGCGCCCGGGGCGGTAGCGGAGGCGGAGGCCGCGCCAGCGAGGACCGGCGCGGAGGCGGTGCGGCCAGCATGCTGTACGCCATGGGCAGCACGGGCCGCCTCAGCGGCGAGTATGCGAACAGCCCACTAGGCTCCTGCCCCAACAGCCCTAGCCACATTCTAGCCCAGGGGGTTTACCAGAGCGGGGGCAGTATCACGTCACGCTTCCGCAGCCCGCCAGGGGCTCTTTTTGCGCCCGGCAGCCCCGGTAGCATGTCCGCCGGACCGCTGTACGACGCTGCTGGCGGCGGCGGCGGCGGCGGCTATGGTAGCCCCGGGCCAGGGAGCCCGGGCCCTGGCGGCGGTGCGCCGGGGCCGCACCCCTGGTCCCTGACGCGCCACCGCTCGCAGAGCCGTCTGGCAGGGACCAGCAGCGTCAGCACCTCGCCGCTGGGTCCCGGGCCGCTGGGCCTCCCCGCCAAATCCGCATCCCGCCGTACGCCGCTGGGGCATGCCACCTCGTCCTCGCTGCTGCTGGCCGCGGCACAGCGCAGCTGCGACGGCTCCGTGACGCAGACGCCATCCTCGCCCTTCACCGCAGCCACCGGAGGCCAGGACCACACCGCGCCGTTCAGCTTCGACCGCCAGTCGAACAGCGGCCGCGTGTCGTACACGCGCCGCACGCCGACGTCCGTCAGCATGGGCGGCAGCGGCGGCGCCGCCGCCACTGGCAGCGGCCGCGGGCCGGCGCCGCTGCGCGTCAACAGCGCGGCGCGGCTGCAGCTGCTCATGGCCGCCGCCAACTCCGCATCCCGGAAACGCAACATGCTGCCGCCGGGCGGCGGCTCTGGCGGCGGCGCTGGCCCGTCCCCCAGCCGCATGTCGAGCTCCGGCCTGCCGCCCTCTCCCCGCACCTCCGACTACAGGGGCAGCCAACAGCATCGCATGAGCATGGGCGCCTCCTTGGTCCTGCAGAATGCCCACTCGGCCGGCCTCCTGGAGATGAACTCCGACCCCCTGGATATGTCAGTTCCATCCTCACCGTGCAGCGGCGGCGGCGGTGCCGGCGGCGGCGGCGCATCCCTGCCGCCGTACGGCATGTACGGCGGCTCGTCGCGTGGCGTGGGGTCCCCAGGGCGCAGCAGCTACATGGGGGCAAGAGACGCCCAGGTCCATTACCAGCCAACGCATTCACACGAGTCGTACAACGCAGACTTCGCTAGCGTGCCGCTGGGCCGGGCTGTGAGCAGCTTGGCGCCATGCAGGGGCGTGGATGTTTCTGACGGAGAGGCTGGGCCCAAGGGACCCCTGGCCGCCGCTGCCAATGCAGCTGCAGCTGCGGTGGTGGTGACGATGTGCGGGATGGTGCAGGGAGGGAATGGGGACCAGGAGGAAGGCGCTGTGCCGATGGACGCCATGACTAGGTGCGGTGACTATAGCGGTGACGGCGGCGACTGCAACGGTGGCGGCGGCGATGGTGATCCGGCGGCGGCAGCGCGTGGGGAAGCTGCCGAGCGGCGGCGGTCACTTACCATGCCCGACTTGGGGCTGGCGCTAGGGGGCTGCGGAGAGCAGCCCGAGGCCGGGCGTGAGTGCGGCGGTGAGGGTGGGAGAGAGGGCGTTGTAAGTGGGGTTCAGCAGCAGGGAGCGTGCGCGCAGGGCCTTCAGGGGCCGCAGCCACAGCAGCAGCAGCAGCAGCAATTCCGAGCAATGCACTCTGCCGCGCACCAGGCTGCATACCAGCCGAGTGTCGACCTGCCCGCACAGGGTGGAGACAATGGCAGCGGGGGAGCGGGCGGGTGCCATGAGGAGTTTGCATTCACGACCACCTGGACGGAGGAGCGCGAGAGCCCAGCGCTTAGCCCAGGTATGGGCTCTGAGGGCGCGAGGGGGTCGACGGCGTCGGCAGGCGGGTCGGGGGCCCTGGGGGCGGGGACCTCGCCCGTGCCTGCAGCGCGGCCAGCGGGGTAAGGTGTGGTGCAGGGATTTCGACCGGCAGTGGTCCGTGCTTACCTCCTGCGGCGGTTTTGGGGTGGGCCGAGGTTCTGCTGCGTGGCATGGTCGTGGACGGGCTTCACTGTGCGGAGGGCAGCACTCGTTTACTGTTGCAGCTGAGGTACACGTGCCTTGTCTGCTGCGTGCCTTTCAGCACCACGTGTACTCCCATGCGCGCGCCTTTGACCGCGGATCTGCATTAAGCTCGTGGCAGGCCCAGCGTTGCTGGAACGTGTGATAATCACCCAAGCCGCGAAATGCACACACGCATGCACACGACGTGTTGGGGGTATTGATGTACTCTCCTTCAGCTGGCTACACTTACATGTGGGCTGCTTGCCGTTGCGGCAAGCCAGGGCGATATTGCGTCACATGAGTACTGCCCTCGGCATCCTTGTGTTCCGCACAAGGTACTTGCATATGGATGTGATGTTTCCACCTGAAGTGCGGCAGTACGGTGGTATGCGCGGGGCGGACACGTGGCGCGAGGCACGTCCTGCTGTGCATGTCCGCCTGTTAGTAAGAGTGTCCTCCGGGTGGATGCGGGATGCTGGTAGAGGGTCACTGATTGTGCGCTGATACTGTGAGAACTAGGCGTCAGGATACAGTACTTGCTGCAGCACTTGTGGGCCACTGGGGAGAGTGCGGCGTCATCAGGCTTGCGTGCCGTTGGCTCCTGCTTTGCTTCATACCATTTTTAGACACAGACTGTCCACGTGACAGCGGGCCACGTGTCAACGGAGGCGCTTGCTGGAAGAAACGGTGTGCCCGCTTTGTGAATGCTGGCTGGGCTTTGGGTTGCACCCCTGAGTTATCGTGCCAGCAGCAGTGGGTGGTGATGGGGGTCCCTTCAAGGGAGGCGAAAGCCGTGTTAGTGTTTTATGTTGGCGCCGCTGAACACGCTTGCATTTGCCGGGGCCCATACGGCCGCACTTCGGGGCTGAGTTCCGAACGGGGTCTTTGTGTGGAGAAGCCTATGACGGGCGACTCTTGTTCACTTTGACGAGGAAGGCAGGCACGAGGTATTGTACCGCCTATGCCATGGTTAGCTTAAGAGGGCGGTTATTCATTCGTAGTCGAAAGGGCACAAAGCGGCGCGCAGCTGTCTGGGCCAACGCGCAACAGACGTGATACGGTACTTCACCACTTGCGATCAGGAGCTTTCTCGCTATCAGGTCATACATATGTACTGTGTTTGTGGAGACTTCGTGTGATACTGTGCGTGCGCCGGTCCCCTGCCACGCGTGTGCGTGATTGGCCTGGGAGCAGTAGGGTTAGCTAGGGGTAGGCAGGGGAGGTCCTCTGGGGATAGCGTTGTGGCCTGTTCTCTAGGCCTGCATGGTTGGCATGGTGCATTCACGCGCGTGCGCGCCATTATTTCGTACACTGCGCTAAGGATAGATGCACATGCGCCGCTGCAATTTCCTAAAGCATGTGTGAGTGGTTGGAAGGTGAATGCTAAGTAGGTAAAGTGGGTATCCCAGTCTGCACGTGCTCGTGCCTGGCGCTGTTATGCACCAGGTGGGGCTGAAGCGAAGCACAGGGGTCAGGGCACGCATTGAGTGCGCCGCTGGGGAGGCTGCCCGTGCTGTATTTGGTAGCGGCGGTGACAGGGCGGTAGACTAGTTGTTTTGGACCCGCATAAACCGCAGACGCGTGTGCCATACCGTACTGCTGCATCTCGTTGGTGTACCGTAGCTAGCTGCCGGGGAGATGTAGAGTTGTGGCGCCTGATGCAGGTTGCCCCAGGTTGCCCCTCGCGCTGATGCTACCAGTTGTTGCACGCACACTGGTACTCCTGTGCAGCTGTGGATGAGACGGCCTGTGCTGGGCAGACATGCTGTGTGCCTAGGGCTGTGTGCGTCCGGGCGCGTGTAAAGGTTGTACAGAAGGGCCTGCTTGACGTGCTTCCCCTCTCTCAGCCTCCCGTCATCGCAACCGGACGGACCGAGCCCTCTCCAGTGCCACCTGCGGCACCTGGTGCCACACACCGGGAAACTCCCTGGCCTGAAAGCTGCATCCATCGTTATGCTCAGAGCAGCTCCTGTGCGCGGGGGTGCGTGGGACAGGGTGGTGCTGGCTGGTGCTGGCGTCAGGGGAGCTCCCCTGCCTGGCGGCATGGGCAGGCATGGGATGCGATGAGGCCTGGGCGTCTGGCCCGTCGGCCAGCGCAGGGTACAATGTGGGCAGCACATAGGCAGAACTATGCACAAGAACATTGTGGACAAATCCTAGTGCACCTGACGGCGTGTTCAATCGCACGGCGCGCGCTCAATTACCTAGAGTTACCGGACGCCCTCGGTGCGCCAGCGTACCGTAGTCCTGCCCGCTGCCGGGCTACTTGAGCTTCATTGGATCCATAGATCACGCAGTACCAGACTTCAGGCCTGCTGACGGGCTTCGCTACCATCCGGCGCGCGCAACTTGCAACCGCATAGGTGCGCTTCTTTGCGGTGTGCGCCGTTGAACTGCAACAGTGGCATTCAGATATGCGCCTCAAAATTTGCTCACGGCGCTTGTTTAAATTGCGCTCCGCTACCGAGGTCAAGTCGAAGTGCTTAAGAGCCGCTTCACCCTCACCCTCCGCTCCCCTGCTAGGTCTTTCGGCGACCTGCAGTTTCTCCACATCCACCGCAACAGCAGGAAGGATGGCTGACGCGCCCGCAAGCAGCAGGAGGCCGCAGCTGCCTACCGCTGTCCAGCTGCACATCCTAGCGCTGCTACCCCCAAACGAGCGGGCTCTCAGTGGCCGCTTTGCGTGCCGGGACTTAGCTGACACCCTTACCGGTGCGGCCAACGTCACTGCGTTTCTGGCCCTGCCGCTGCCGCCCCACGCCGCGCCATGGGCCCAGGAGGCAGGGCTGCAGCACATGCGGCAGCTGCCCTTTCGGCACAAGCTGCAGCTGCTGTCCACAGCAGCCGCCAGCGGGAGAGAGGTCAACCTGGAGGTGGCCTGGGCGGTGCTGCAGCCAAGCATCCTCCCGGAAGAGCTGCACGTTCAGCCTTGGTCCAAACTGCATGACCGCCGCTACCCCGATCCCTGTCAGGCCGCGGTGCAGGCGGGCCACCCGCAGCTGCTGGCCTGGCTGATCCGGCACTGCCCAGCACTGATGCGTCCCGAGCAAGTACTGGTGACGGCGGCGCGGCACTGCGACTTGGCGGGCCTGCAGGCGACATGGCGGGTGGTGGAGGGCCATGTAGACAGGCACGACCGCCCCAGCGTTATATTCGACGTTATGATGAACGCAACGGCGGAGTCCCACACCCCGGACGCGGTCGGCAAGATGCAGTGGGTGCAGTCTGCGGGCCGGGCAAGGCGCGACCTGGACATAGACACTGCAGAGGCTGCTGCGCGCTCGGGGGACCTGTCCCGGCTGCAGTGGCTGCGTGCTCGCGGCTGCCCCATGCGTGACTTCTGGCAGAGCGTGCTGGCGACCGCCCTGGAGCATGCGGACCTGGCAGTGGCGCGGTGGCTGGTGGACGAGGCGAGGTGTCGCCTCCCGGGGGTGGGCGGTTACTGGGAGAACCTGGTCAGTGCGGCGGCAGCAAGTCCGGACGGCGCGGCAAAGCTGCAGTGGCTTGTGGAGCACGGCGCCCCACTGCTGGACCCAAAGAGTGGCATATTCCTTGGTGTCGCGTATCAAGTAGTCGAGGCCGGGCGGGTGGAGACGCTGCAGTATCTACAGTCGCTTGCAGGACCGGGCAGCGACCCAAAGTGTCAAGCGCGCCTGCAGAATGCTTTGGCAAAGCGCCTGGGAGCGCAGCTATGGCGGCGCACCTGCGTGCGTTGGGCCGCGTGTTTTCAGCTTGGGATTACAGCTCGGCTTGTGATGTGTCCAACCTGAACGTGGTCCGCTGGCTAGCGCTAGAAGCGGGCGTGTCAGCCGCCGGGCTTCAGGGTGGGGAAATGGACTATTTGATTGCGAGGTGGCGGAAGGGGTCATCAGCCGACAGCCGGGACCTTCTGGAGGCGGTGCAGCTGCTGGTGGGCGCGGGGTACCGGGGGTGGGACGCCAAGTACTCCATTGACAGCGCCATTGCTAGGGGCGACCTGGCCCTGGTGCAGTACCTGCTGCAGCAGCAGCCTGGCTACCAGTTGGACGGGAGGGTGGTGGAGAAAGCTGCCAAGGCCGGGTGCGAGGCGCTGCTGGAGTGGCTGGTGGAGCAGCGGGGTTGCATTGTAGACCCGCATGGTGTCTCTCCCTACGTGCGTGCCGCTGCGAACGGGGACAAGGCTACGCTGGTCGCCCTGCGGCGGCTAGGGGTACCGTGGGATGTGCGAGGCGTGCTTGTGCCTGCCCTGGAGCTCGGATGCGACCTGCCGGCTTTCTCCTGGCTGGTGGAGCAGGGTGTGTCGGCGGTCGGCAAGGCGGAGTCCAGGAAGGAGTTGGACAAAGCTATCCGTTGGCAGTTACACCATGCGCACAAACACGGCTGGGTAGATGAGTGGCGGCTGAGGGTGTGTGCTGTGGGGCAGCAGGTCGGCGTGTGGGACTGACAGGCAGGGAGACCAAGCAAGGGCACCGGGCTGGCGCGGAGGCCTGTGCGCATGCATGCCTGCTCATAATTCTGGTGCTGGAACTTTGGGTTAAAATTCCTGGTGCTGGATCCTGTGACTGACGCGCGGTGCAGGTACGGCTTGTTGATCGTCTGGGTAGCTGTGGCAACACGATGCATGTGGGATTACCGGCATGGCCGCCATTGGTAGGGCTGCCGTCGTTACCGCAGTAGCAGTTGCCGCATAGGTGCTTGACCTTGGCGTCCGGTCAGGGTCTGAGGTCCGGAGTGCAGGACAGCGATGCTGCTGGCCCTCAGGGTGGCAGTGGTGTCGGTGGGGTCGTGCACAAAATGCCAAAGCGATCGTGTCGTACCCTGTGTGTCAGCAGGCGAGGAGGCCGCTTAAGGCCTTCGAAGGCCACACTGCAATGGCACAATTGGGCAATGCCAAAGTGGTAGTGCAACTGCAATGCCAAAGTGGAGGATGGCAGTAGGCAGGTGAGCTCCCCTGGCAGTAGGTGCTCGTCCTACTGCACGCAACCGCTGTACTGCATCACCAGGCATCACACGGCAACGCAGGACAAGCTCCGGCAAAAACAATCAGGACTAACAGATTGGAAGCCTTGAACGTTTGATTCCTCTGTCCGGCGTCCTGACAGCCCGATTCCAAGGACTAAGACTGAAGCCATTCTTCAACAGCGGGGGCGGGGGGCATCAAGCCGGCCCTGGCCGTCAAGCGTGCGGCTCCGATGGAGCGTTGCCCGTACCATTGCTGGTAAAATCATTTGCCCCAACTAGGGGTGTCTGCCCGTGCTACGCAATGGGCTTACAGGAAAGGTAAATTTCACAGGAAGCGCTGTGCAGGGACCCAGTATCTGCGCAAGGGACCATGTCAGTGCTGGGCTATCTCGGCCCTGTGTCGTGCCCGAACAGCCTGGTGCTGCGCTGCTACACCTTGCGGTCCCTTGCACTGGCCCTCTCCTTCCAGCAGCTTCCCGTACCCTAAGCAGCATGGTACCCAGCGTGTGAGAGACTCCCTGTTGGTGCCCGTTTGTGCATGGCAAACGTGCCAGGCAGGGCAGGGGCAGCGACGGGAGCGGCCTCGATGGGCCCGCTGCGTACCCAAGTGACAGGCCCCAGGCCTCCATGCCCATGCCCGTGCCCGTCCTATGCTTGTAGCCCCTGGGGCATCGGGTAACCTGCTGAGGCCTGCCTGGGCCTGCTGACCATGGTGGCAGAGGGGTTGCAACAGGCAAAACCTAATCCCCAGGGCTCCTGTGATACTTGCTTTCCCTGAGAGCAGCTGGTGAGGGTGGCGAGGGCTGGGAGGTCCTGGGTGCAAGGCAGTCAATATAGCATGCACGGATGCTCATCGAGTTCCTATTGCGTACATGACCTCTCCCTATTTCATGCAATGCCAGTCTGAATGTTTATGAAGCATAAGCTTTGGCAGTGCGCAGGCAGTGCGCCAGGCACGGCTCGGCTCGGCTGTGCCCCTGAGTCTGCCGGGAATTAAGAAAGAGTGCTGCTTTCAAATGAGCACGAAGGTTTCTATGTAACGATATACGGTCTATGTAATGGCGTATCCAGAATTGGCTGGAGTGCTCGAAACGTTACACCATTTTAGCTCCAGTCGCGCCGGAACCACGGCCGGAACCACTACGCCTTTAATAGTAAGGAAAGGAAGACCTCCGCACTGTATGCACACTGCATAACTATACCGCGACCACTCGAGTTCGTGCTATTTGGCCGCGACGTATGTGGGAGTTCAGGCAGGCGTCGGCGACCTTGGATGCCACGACAGCTGGCTGGCCCTAATATCCGCCCGGGGCCCGGCCCAACCACTTGTACGTGCTATCGGGGGGGACAAACGCCCAGCGGCTACTTTTCGGCGCATCGCTGTGGGCCGAGTCGAAAACGTTGAACCAAGCTGCTGTCCTGGTTCATTGAAACGGTGAGCTCGAGTAACATGTTTGCGTAGTTGCAACTTAGGGACACGTATTTCACTCGAGTAACTTTGCCTCAGGGCTGGCCCCGCTTTGACTCGCCGACGACGGTTGCTTTTGTATGCCGGAACGATAGGGGGCGGCTTGCTGACATGTTGCAACGTTTACTCTCGGTAGCATGTTCACCATACTGGAGCTTCTTTTGCCCAGTGCTGACTCCCACAGCTACCGCCAACCCCCACCCGTCGTCACCCAGGTTCTGTCCGTGGACGCCATGAGGGCTATCAACACGTATCCGCTGCCTTCCGCGGTCCAGCTTTATATTCTGTCGCTGCTGCCCCCCAACGAACGGGTCCTCAGCGGCCGCCTGGTGGGTCCAGACGCACGTCACTACTTCAGCGACGACACCACTGCGTCCTTGGCCCTGCCGCTGCCACCTCACGCCGCGCCATCGGCCCAGGAGGCAGGGCAGCAGTACGTCCAGCAGCTGCCATTTCGGCACAAGCTGCAGCTTCTATGCACTGCAGCCACCAGCGGGAGCGAGGTCAACCTGGAGGTGGCCTGGGCGCTCCTGCAGCCCAGCATCTTCCCGGAGCTGCTACACAGCAGGGCATGGGTTGAGGGCCTGATCAGCCCGCCACAGCCGGGTTCGGCGGTGGTCAAGGCTGGAAACCCGCACCTGCTGGGCTGGTTGCTGCAGCACTGCCCCGCCCTTCTGCGGCACACGGACGTGCTGCAGGCTGCGGCAAAGCACTGCGACCTGGCGGGGCTGCAGGCGGCATGGGTGGCCATGGAGGCCGACCAAACAGCGGACGACTCGGCACGCCGTGATCTGGGTCAGCAAGTCCTGGACGCGGCGGCTGGATCCTCTACCCCTGACGCCATGGCCAAGGTGGAGTGGGCCTCGAACGCCGGCAGGTGCAGCCTGCAGGGCAGCACCGCTGCAGCCGCCGCCAGTTCTGGGGACCTGGCCCGGCTGCAGTACTTGCACAACCGCGGCTGCCCCATGGACGGACTGCCTGTGCTGGAGTCGGCCCTACGGCACGGGGGCTTGGCGGTGGCGCAGTGGCTCGTGGACGAGGCGGGAGCCCGTTTGCCAGGCCCGCAGCTTCCTGATAATGTATCAAGCTGGAGTCCGCTCCTGCAAGCGGCGGTCAGAGGCCCTAGTGCGGTGGCGAAACTGCAGTGGTTACTGGAGCGGGGGGCGCCGCTGACGGGGTTGCGCACTGAGGCGTTGTACGGTGTGCTAGATGCTGCTGTAGAAGCCGGGCACGCGGAGACGCTCCAGTACCTGAAAGGGCTGCATGAGGCTGCAGGGCAACATGAGACGTTTCATCGAGTCTTGAACTTCACATGGCCCCGGAGCGTTGCCATGGCAGAGCACCTCCGCAACGCAGGCGTCGCCTTTACCACTCGTTCATACGAGGTATTCGCCCTGACGCACGACTTGGCTATGTTCCGGTGGCTAGCGCACGAGGCGGGGGTCAGTGCCGCGGAGGTAGAACCATGGATGCTCACCCACGTGGTGAGCCTCTGGCCATGTGCAACAACCGCCGACACCCGGGACCTGCTGGAGACGGTGCAGCTGCTGGTGGAGGCAGGGCACCACAGCTGGGACGCCGATATGGCGATGTACTACGCCGTAACCAGGGGTGACTTGCCCCTGGCTCGGTACATCCTACAGCAGAAGCCGGAGTACGAGCCAGACAGCAGGACGCTGTTGTCAGCAATGGAGGGCGGCTGCGAGCCGCTGCTGGAGTGGCTGGCAGCTGGGCAGCCGCAGTGCCTCGCTAGTTCAGATGGCACACCGTATCTCAGCGCTGCCCAGAATGGTGATAAAGCCACGTTAGTTGCCCTGCGGCGGTTGGGCGTGCCGTGGGACGTGGACGAGGAGTTTGAGCCAGGGCCACCTCGGACCATTGTGGGGTGGGCGGTGGCGCAGGGATGCAATGCGCCGGCGCTGCGCTGGCTGGTGGAGCAGGGGGCGCCGGTGGGGGCAGCGGGGAGTATCGAGGAGGTGCTGGCGGCTGCTGAGCTGCGGCGAGCCGAACTTGGTCGTTGATTCCGGGCTGGGCGCTGACCCATGGCAAGGGTGTGGGCACGAAGCCAGACTGCGACACTCTGCAAGAGGGGAAGGCGGGGCTGATGGAAGGCAATGGTACCGGTATGGTAAACGGACGCGTTGGAGGTGGACTGTACGGGGATAGCTGCACCGCGTCTGGATGGCACGTGGGGGTGTACTGGGCGTGTCAAGACGCGGCGGGGGGGGACGATATATGCTGCGATGGGGTTCATGTGTCACCGTCTTACGTGGGGCGGCGAGGCTTGGTTGTGGGGGCTTAACGAGGTCTTCACTTTGCCGCGTGCGTGTGTGTTGCTAGCAACACACACAACAGCGCTGTTGCGTTGTGATGTGGCATGTACGTGGCTGACAGGAGACACAGGCAACATGAGCGCTATGAGAGGGTGAGGTTGCCTTAAACGTGTTGTGGGTGCAGGTGGGTGCACTTGGGGTCGAGTAAGCTTTACAATTGCTTGGCAGCGGCCTTATCGGTGCACATTGAAGGCACCGTGTTGCCGTGTACGGCATCCCGTAGGAAGGTGGCCTTTGTGCACGTGAAGGACGCCTACGAGCACACAGCCGCACCAATATACTGCATGGAGTGCGCTTATCGCGACGCTTGATAGGGACTGCGGAGAGTGAGTGTGTATTTGCAGGGCCAGTCAGGGTAAGAGGCTGCACGTAGGGTTGCCTGTGTAGCGCAGCGCACACAAGACATGATCATGTTTGTGTACGGCAGCCCGTTGTGTAAATGACAACGCCAATTTGTTTGGAGGTGCACGCAGCCGCATGCATGGTACTCGCCGAACACCTTGCACGGCGTTGACACAGAAAGTGGATTGCGTTTAGCCTGGCGCATCAGCGGTCGCACGGCCCTGGAAAGCACCGTTACCTGGAAAATTGCGGCTCGTGCAAGAAGGAGGTGAAGTGGCGAACTTGACAAGTTTATGTCCACCCAGTAGCTTTAGCGGGGTAGGATGGAGATGGATGGGAGGGGGAGTGTAGTGCCGTAACCTACATGCTCTCTCGTGGGCTGGTATGGCCTGCCGCCGTGCCGTGCTTACCAGCAGGCACTGAGCCCTAGGGCAGCTCGTCAAGGTGTGGTGAGCCCTATCCGTTACGGCTGGCTTTGCCCAGTTCCCTATGTTGACATGTGCCAGGCCAGATGTGGACTGGTGTGCCATGCAGCTGCATGCATGCAGCCCAAGCGCCCTGGAGCGGCCCGACCTAACTGCCTTAGCCCCCATCCCAAAGTCGGAGCAGGTGCCATCAGGTGCCATGCCAAGCTTCTTGCTCTCGCAAGGTTTAACTTTTGTGATGCAACCTTGCAGCCTCATCAGCATCCCCTGCTAATCAGTCCCAGAGTCTCTGGCTCTGGCCGGCCCAAACAGCTCGTCCACTTTGGCAAGGTAGGAAGGTGCCGCCAGGTGCAGCTGGTTGCGATACCAATAGTTACCTTCCGACACTTCAGGTTGCGCAAGCCCACGGTGGCGCACAGCAGCCCCCCGTGCTACCGTATACTGGTCACGCGCAATCATGCCCTACCCGCTCGCCGCTCCGCCACTTTCAAAGCGTGCATACAACAAACAGGTGCGGCAGTAGGGCAAGAGCCTACACAACCCATACCTCTCTAAATGCCGCTGCCGGCACAACCTGCTGTCCATTGGCCCCGCCACCCTGCCATGCACGTGACGACACGAAATGAAAGCTGCATGCCTCGTCCAGCAAGCGGAAGGCTCCGATCCGCAACTCCCTGTGCTCTGTACACTTCTGCAACAGGCGCGGTACGCCAGGCCGCCGGCCTATGCGGACGTACAGTTCGTTTTGCCAACATGCACAACGCTGCAAACGCCGAGATGCCGTCAAGTGCGAAATGCCCGTACACATGCCGCCCAGCAACGCTCGATGACAACGTCACGAAGCCAGTACCCTGCCGTCTTACCCCACTGTCCTCAGCTGCTGGACCAGAACTCACTTTGCAACAGCTCCTCGAACCACGCCACCGTGTCCGCAAACTTACTGCAGGCCAGGGCTGGTATCTTATTTTATATTCACAAAATACCGCCGGTTTTAGGTCGCGCAGCGGCGTCAAAATGAGAGGATTTTATCGAATCTGATAAAAGAAAACGGGGCTGGACAGGGGTATTTTATTTTATTTCCAAATTTTCAGGTGCTACACTGCATGGCATAGACCCTCTCATAAAATACTGGGACTTTTGGGTGTTGGGTTTTATCAGAACTGATAAAATGCCTTGGCGGAAGAAACCAGCCCTGCTGCAGGCCCTGGCCTCCCGTACCGCGAACCGCACAGCGTCCTCATCCCACGGCGCTCCCTGCTCCACCAGCCACCGTATGGACGGCAGAGGTACCTCCTTATACACCGCAACCCCCAGCACGTCCTCACTCCACGGCACCCCCAGGCGGCGCAGGCAGGCCATCGCGTCCACATCACCCACACGGCCCGCTTCCGTGTACGGGTTCATGTCCGCACCCTCCCCCAGCACGCACCCCGACCCCACCAGCCACTCAACCATCAGCTCGCAGCCGCCCGCAGCCGCCAGCGCCAGCGTCCCAGGCGCAAACGCCACCCCCAGCTCCTCATGCAGGTAGCGCGCAAGCGCCAGGTGGCCAATTTGTGCAGCATAGCCCACGCTGTCAGCCCTGTCCGTGCCGCCGCCAGGCTGCAGTCCCGCCGCCGCCAATTCCCTGACGACCGACTCTAGCTGCACCTTTGCGTCCGCTGTGTCGCTGGGCCAGAAGACTGCCACGGCCATGAGGACTCCATCCGACCAAGGGCAGTGTGCATCCTGCACCAGCCACCGCAGCATGCTGGCATCTCCTACTTTTGCGGCACCAAGGTAGGCACCCCAGCTTCTGGGGCAGCCCGCCTGCATCGGCCACGTAGCAGTGGCCATGCTGCTCGATCCCGCTGCTGCCTCAAACGTCTGCTCCGTCAGCGGCACCCCGTGGTCCTCATGCAGGAGCCGCACAGTCTCCAGCTTCCCTGCCTCTGCTGCAGCCACCAGCCCCGCCTCGTGCACCGGCACCCCTCTGTCCAACAGCCAGCGCACCGCCGCCCCACTGCCGCCGGCCCCAGCTGCCCTCCACACCAGCTGCCTGGCCCGCTGCTGCTCCTGCTCCAGAGGCAGGTGGCACCCCACCTCGTCCACCAGCCACTCCGCCACTGCCACGTGGTCGTGCTGCAGTGCGCTGCTCAGCACACGTCCACAGAGCGTTTCGTTGTGAGCGGGCTGCAGCAGGGCCGCCCCTTCCCTCAGCAGCTCCAGCCCCTGCTGCTGACACAGCCACTGCAACACGTCCAGCTTCCCAGACGCGGCGGCGCCCACAGCTGCCCCTTGCAGGGCGTACCCCAGGGTTCGCTGCGTCTTAGGGTTGACCAACACTGACAGCAGCCACTTTAGCTTGGCCATGCCGGGGTCAGCACAGCGGGCAGCAACCTCGGCAAAGTTCTCCTGCGCCGCCTCTGAAAAGTACGGCTCCACATCGCAGCCCAGCAGCCCCCACACGTGCTGCACCTCCTGCCGGCTGCAGTGCTCCAGCGCCGCTGAGATGGTCTTGCAGGTGTTATCCGCGCAGCCGTGCTGCACCAGCCAGGGCAGCAGGTGCAGGTGGCCGGACCGCACGGCAGCAGCGCCGGGGTCGGTGACGCGAATGGTGGTGTGGGCTAGGCCAACGAGGGACACGGACGGCTGCACCAGGCCCCAGGCCAGCTCCAGGTTGACCTCGCTGCCGCTGGAGACAGCGACCGCAAGCGTGTTGACCTTGCTGGTAAACGTGAGCTGTCGGTACGCTTGCCGTAGGTGCGGCTGCCAGGATGCGTCGCTCGCGGATGGAGGCAGCGGCAGTCGAAAACGCGCCACGAGATGTTCGGGGTGGTTGAAGCGCCGGCAGAATTCCTTGTTGACCAGACGTGCATTGAGGCACTTGTCGTGCTCATCCAGCAATTCCAAGGCCCGGGCGATGAGATCTGTGGACAGGGCGGGGCTGCTCGTCGGAACTACCGAAACGTCCTCGTTCAACACCTCGTCTGCCATGTCTCTCAGAGCATAAATGTTGTATAAAAAGGTTGGTCAGGACTTGATATCTACGTCTCTAGGTGTTCTGTGACTTATACCAGGCCCATTAAACGGCCTCCTGAACAACCGGCGGTGATGTGGCAAATGCCGATCTGCAGCAAATGGCAAGTATGCTGCGTGTTGCTGGACCTGCCAACAGGTTCGTCTGGAGAACTGGAAGAATCTAGAACGAAAATGCGCATTAGCGCTCTGGCCAGGCTTGCGCACAGCGTCCCATGGGTCGTTAGGTGGGGAGGGCACGTGAGGCGTAGAGACAAGTCTGCCCCTGCCTGGTAAGCACCTGCGGATGGCGAACAGCTGGGCTGCAAAGCCGCTGCCTTGAATGGTGGCATTGCCGGCAAGATGTAATGTAGGCGCACCTGCAGACCTTCCAGCTTGGCACCGGCACGTCCTTACCGGTACGGTACATGACCCCTAGCGTGCATGCATGCTCAGCTGCAGAGCTGCAGCTCGCATCAACATATATACCGGTGGAGACCTAACGGCAGTCAAGAGAAGCACTGACAACATGCTCATACTGTTTCCCAGGCCGTGCAGTGCAACAAAGGCTCTCAATGCAACACTGAACTTACGGTGTAGGAGCGAGCCCCTGCTGCTTCCTTGCATTTCACCGCAACGGCACCCCCATCTGTTACCGTACCGTTAAGACCGCACCCACGCACAGGCTACCACCAAATGCGCTTGCACTTCCCTCCGGCTGCATGCAGCAGTATTGACCCTCCCGCAGTACCGTACTCGCTGCACATGCAGGTGTGGGGCCAGTGCTCTTACTCGCTTGCGCCAGGTGGTGGGAAGGAGCAGGTGGAGGTCTCGGGGCGCTACGTGCGCTGCTGGCAGGGCAAGGGCCGCTCGGATTGGAACGTGGTGGTGGAGGTCACACCCTCCCAGCGGGAAGCGTTCTTTCGGGCAGCTGCTTTCCTGCGGCAGCAGGTCGGGGT
>VFQN01004046.1_pt1 | contig 19901 bp, 38 predicted proteins | sample 3512371 | NCBI WGS metagenome assembly VFQN01 (sample SAMN10412370, study PRJNA504923) | tailings metagenome | isolation source: Replicate 2 from Balatoc abandoned mine | place: Philippines: Itogon, Benguet | collected 2017-08-28
CCCCCCAACACCTGCTGGTACTTCGGCCCCCCCCACCCCCCACCCATGCCCACTCCCCCTCTACACAAGCCCGCAACCGCAGCTGACCCCCCCCCCCCCCCCTCCCTTCCCCCCCCCCCCCCTTTACTCCCCACCTCCTGGTACTCCGGCTCCTCCATCTCCTCGGTGCCCGGCCCCGCCTCCTCCTCGTCGAACTCCACGCCGTCGCGACCCCGACCGCGACCAGACTTGTCTGCGAGCAGCGCACACGTGGGACAGGCACACACATACACACTGTATAAGAAAGTTGCAGGAGGAGCACAGTCCCCTGTGCCTGCAAACGCAGGCTGGCGCGACAGCTGGCGCGTTATAAGAGCTGAGACAACCAGGCATGAGCATTTCCCCCAGCCGCCACCCCCGCCGGCCGCCACGCACCTTTCCGCTGCTTCTTGCCCCCTCCCGCGGCCCCGTCGCCGCCCTTCTTCCGCTTGCCGCTGATGCGGTTGCCCGCCTCGTCCATGCCGTTCTCGGCCATCATGGCGGCGCGCTCGCGCCACTCGGCCTTGCGCGCCTCCAGCCTGAGGGCAGACAGGTGCAGTGGGTTAGGTGGCAGGAGCAAACGACTGGAGACAGGGGTGCGGCGGAGAAGCGAACCTTCTAGGGTTATGTAAGCCAGTCAGGGAGTGCGGTGCATACTTGTCCACATTGCAACGGGTGTGCATGCTGGGTCCCCCCTGCGTCCCCCTGTGTCCCCTACGCACTTATCCTGCGCCGCCCGCGCCATGGCGTCCCTCCTCCTGCGCGCCTCCTCCTCCTCCGCCTGCCGCCGCAGCTCCTCCGCCTGGCGCTCCGCCTCCGCCGCCTCGCGCATCTTGAGCTGCTCGTGACGCCGCAGCCGCACCTCGTAGTCCTCCTTCACGGCCGCGTCCAGCAGGTCGGGGGTCTGCGGCGGGGGCGTGGGCAAGGCATGGGAGGCGAGGGGAGGGGAGGGAGGGAGCGAATGGGGGAGTGGGGAAGAGGCCGGGATGGAGGGAGGGGAGAACGGGTGGGCGGCGCGGAGTGGCCACTGAACGGTTGCAGTGATTGAACGTGCGTGCAGAGGTCGGGGAGCGGTGGTGAGGTTCTTAGGTAGGATTCCGAGATCTGTGCAGGAACCGAAATGTCAAGAGCAGCTGTAGCAGCATGGATGTGCACCGCCCCACCTGCACCGTGGCACAGCACCTGTTAGAGCATGTAGGACTCAAAGCAGGCTGTGCTCGGCCCTGGCCTAGTGCGCATGATCACCCCCAGCCACCGCGATCTTCCCAACAAGTCCCCCGCTCGGACGTCATCCTCCCTCCCTCCCCCTACCCTTCCCCCTACCTTGGCCAGCTGCGCTCCGCAGAACTTGACGTGTGCATCCAGCTTGGTGTCGTCCAGCCCCGAGCGCTCGCGGCCCAGCACCTTGAGGTGCTCGTAGTGGCGGTGGGCCTGGGGGGAGGGGGAGGGACGTCCACGTATCTTTCAGGAACACCTTGGGGGCTTAGGCGCTGGTGCAAGGGAGACCCCAGGCCTGGGAAAGTGATACATGGGGCAGCCCCCGGCCTTCTCGCCTGGCGTGGATGTTGGGCAGGTGTGCAGGTGGTCGCAATGTGGGTGCGCGTGTGGGCGAGGGGCACACGGTACTTTGCAGGCGCCGCGCACCTCCTTGAGCAGCATGTCGGCCCGCGTGAAGTCCGCCAGCTTGGTGGGGTCCCCGGGCGGCCGCTCCTTGCGGAATGTGCGCACAGCCCACTCCTGCACAGGGGAGGGAGAGAGGGGTCCGACGCGAGGGGAGGAGGGCCGTGTCAGGGCAGCGGTGGTACCGTAAGGAGGAAAATGATGCACGCCATGCATACGAACACCTGACGTGTCCAGTGCCAAATACCTCAGCCTGCCGTCAGTCCATGCAACTTGTGCGCTATGCAGCACCCTGGCCCCTTCCCACCCAGCCCCACCTTTGCTCCAACCCCAGCCCTCGCACCTGCATGGTGAGCGCGAAGTTGAACCTGAGCTTGTAGTCCGTGGGCGCCAGGTGGATGGCCCGCTTGAGGCACGACTGCGCCTCCGCCAGCTTGTTGCTGTCGTACAGCGCGCGGGCGAGGTACAGCAGCACCTAGGAGGGGAGGGGAGGGGAGAGGGCAGGGGGGCATAACGTCTGTGCGCGGGGCATGGGCTCAGCAGGGGGCCAGGCGATATAAGGCCGCCAAGGGTAATCCTGTTGTGCAGGCTGGCCGCGGCGTCGCTCGCACAGCCGCAGCTCCTGCAAGCACAACCCGGCGTCATTCGACTGCTCCTCGGCAGCTCCTGGCCGTCCTTTTCCCTCCTTGCCGACCAAGTGCAATGCGTGCCCCCAACCAAGGCGTGGTGCCTGTGCGCCGGCGTGTCCAGCGCCGTGCTGCACAGGTGGCCTTGCCCTGTCCGTCCACCTAGCTTCCCCCCAGCCCAACCATCCCTTAGCACACGTGCCTCACCAGCGGGTGGTGCTTGTGCTCCAGCTTGTCCAGCGCCGTGCGGTACAGGTGCACCGCGTCTGCGTAGTCCTGTCGCGCCAAGTGACAGTTGGCGAGGTTGATGAGCACGTCGGGGATGACCAGGAAGCCGTCGGACAGCGCCATGGCGCCGTACACCTCGGAGAAGATGGACTGCGGGTCGTGGGGGAGAGTGTGGGTGGGAACAGGGAGACGCGGAAAGAGTCATGGTGTCATGATAGCATGCGAACAGCGGAGAGGCGGCAGCAAGGGGATGGACTACATGGTTAGCACGGTGGGCACAGGGGAAGCTTGTTCCACCGCACAAGGCCCCCTACAGGGGACCTGCTGTCATACTCACCCGCTCGCTCTTGATCCCCAACCTTTTCATGACACCGCCCACCCCCAACCCTTGTGAGGTGCAACCCATTCCCCATTCGCCCCCCACCTGCGCCGCGTCCAGGTATCCCAGCTCCGCCAGCGCCGCCCCGCAGCCGTTGGCGGCCCACACGTTGCGGGGGTCGGCGTCGAGCACCTGCCGGTACTCGTCAAGAGCCTGGGGGTAGGGGGAGGGGAGACGGGGCGGCGTCGGGAGTGCAAAAGGCGTGAAGGGGCAAGGGCACACGGTATGGGAGGCCTTACGCGGCGTACGGTGTGCGCACGCGTTCACGGCCCAGGCTCAGTCGTTGCGTGCGCAGCAGCCTCGCATATCCGACAGTGCCCCGTCATTCCCCGGCCTCGAACCCCTCCCCTCGCCCTGGCCTCCCCCCCCCTCTGCGGTTCCCCCCCTCCCTTCCCGCACCTTGCTGAAGCGCGCCTCCGCCTTCTTGACGCTGTCGTCCCTGCGGTCCTTGGGCGCCGTGTACAGGTAGGTGTTGGCGTACCCGATCCTGCCGTACACGTCCCGCTTGGAGCCCTGGTCCTGCAGCAGCGCCACCAGCGTCTGCGGGGGAGGGGTGACCAGCGGAGATGGGGGGTTGCGCAGAGGGAGACCTAACTGACGTCGCCAATGCACAAGCATAATAGAGGAAACGATCCGCACGCAAGGCAGGCGTGGATGTTGCCATCGGCCGTTAGGAGTGGGGCATGGGGAAACATTGTGCCCAAGTGCAATTGCTTGTCCCTGTGCTCAAGTGCAGTCGCCAAACTACTATTGCAACCATTTTCCCTGCCCTCCCTTGTGGCCGTTTTGGTACCGAACTGAGTCGAGTAACTGAAGAAAGTACTTCCGTACTACTGTCATACCACCTAAAACCCCCTTCACGTCCCCGTCCCCCTCCGGCCCCACCCCACCTTCCCCGCCGCCTCGTAGTCCCTCCGCTCCATGTGCAGCTGGCTCATCAGCGCCAGGGCGTCCGCGTGCCCCCCCTCGGCGTCCAGAGCAGACTGGGGAGGAGGGGCAAAGGGTGCAGCGGGCGGAGGGGGCAGGGGTCAGCGCGTGCCACTGCCGTTGCTCCAGTTGCGGAAGTGAGTATTGCGGAAGTGAGTGAAGGGGTAAAGCCGCAACGGTAACGGCACGCGACGGGGTCGTATGATCAGCATCGGCACAAGGCAGTGTTCGTACGCGGGAACCGCAACAGCCCCTTCCGACCACCAAGGTTCCCTCCACCCAGCGAGCGCCACCCTCCGCCCGCACCTGTTCCCCACCGCTTAAACCCTCCTCCGCCCAACCCCGGGCCCCACCTGCGCGTACTGCAGCGCCTCCTTGTGGCTGCCCCGCGCGCGTGCCATGCAGGCCAGGCGCAGGTAGCAGTCGATGTAGGTGGGGTGCTCGGACAGCACGTCCTGTGCGGGGCCAAGTGAGGTAACGGGACGAGAGATGCTTTTACAACGGCGGTGGAGCGCAAATACAACGGTACATACATTAACATCCTTCCCCTCATTCTCCTTCTCGGCCCCCTTCCCACCTTGTAGGGTGCAATGAGTAACCTCCACCTCCTTACCCCCATTGAGCCCGCTCCACCCCCCACCTTGTACACCCCCTCCGCCGCCTTGAACTCCCCGCTGGCCTCCAGCAGCCGCCCCCGGTTGAAGGCCAGCGTGGCGCGCTGCGCGCGGGAGGCCAGGCCCCCGTCCGCCGCCGCGCGGCCCATGGCCTCCACCGCCCGCTGCAGCAGGGACATGGCCGTGGACACGTCGCCGGACCTGGGGGGTAGGACAGAGGGGGGGCCGCAGCGGGGTCAGCTGTACGGCATGTTGCTGAGGGCGTCTAGTAGGAAGATACATGGCAAGGACAAATCGGCGAAGGCGGCAGCGTGGACAGGGAAAAGACAAGTGTGAGCGGTGTGGTAACGTGCGTGTGCAACGGATTTCGATAGGCTAGATGTAGGGACTTGACGAGGGCAACAGCTGCAGGCATTAGCGTTGTGTGCAGGTGCGTCTCGCAGCACAGGCAAACGCGCACCTGTAGTGCAGCACCGCCGCGTTGTTGAGCAGGCGGGCGGGCACGGGGTGGTCGGGGAGGGGCGGCTCCTCCTCTGTGAGGCGAGCGCACGGGGGAGCGGCTGAAGAATGATGTGGGTTTGTGTGTGGTTCACGGACGCTCCGATAGACCGCAGCAGCGATAACCCCGTACCGCGGAGCACCAGCAAACGCAGCCGGTCAGAGCATGTCGTGCCAGCCAAACATCTAAGGTCTTGCAGGCTAAAAGCAGCCCCCCTGCTACTGGCCCACGCATCTCATCGCTCCCTGCACCCACCCTCCTTCCGCGCCGCCTCCTCCTCTGCCTCCTCCCGCTGCCGCTCCGCCTCCTCCTCCACCTCATCGTCTCCCTCCTCCTCGTCCTCGCTCCCAAACAGGTTGTCAATGTCGTCCTCCCCCTCGCCGCCCGCCCGCCGCGCCTCCCTTGCCGCCCGCCGCTCCGCCTTGCGTTGCTGCGCTGCGTCTTCCCGGTCTGCACGCGCCGCCGCCGCCGCCGCCCGCCGCGCCGCCACCGCGTCCACCGCTGCTTGCCGCCGCTTGACAATGTCCGCCTGCGCGTGGCGCCGGCAACCCAACTCCGTGAGGCCACCGCTAATCGGCACGCGGGGTGCTTAACCATGCTGTTCTAGCTGCACCACGAAAACTAGTAGCAGTAGGACCCATTGAGTCACACACAGGACTGGCAGCTAGTAGTCTGGGGTCTCGCCCCGGCCCTCCCCTACCACCGCAGCCCCCCACCCCCCATCCCCCGCCCCACCTGCACGGCTTCGTGCGCCTCCAGCGCCTTCTTGTAGGCCACCAGCGCGCCTGGCAACAAGAACCGGAGTATGAAAGAGGCAACGCCAGCAGAGAAGTTAGGCGTGTGTGTAGCACTCGGTGTAGCACCCGGTGCAGTGCGCGCCCAACGCAGCCGGCCAAGCTGCACCACGCCCTCCCGCCCGCGGCCTTCCCTCCCCCGCCCCACCTGCCGGGTCCCTGGGCGCCAGCAGCTCCCCGAGCATCTCCCACATGTCGTAGTCCCCCGGCTGCTTGGCCGTGGCGTCACGCAGCAGCGCAACAGTGGAGCTGAGGCGGTCGCCGCCGGGACCCGCAACGGCCCCGGGGCCTCCGCCCGCCGCGCCGCCGCCGCCGGGCGTGGGCAGCGCGGGCAGCAGGCGGCCAAGGATCTGCAACACAGTGTACCAAGACATCACGACGTAGCTTAGTGCAGGTGAATCCTACCTCCCAGCACATCCTAACCTCCCCTCCTCCGCTCCACTGCTGGGCGGAGCAAAGCGCAGTAGGACAGAAACTGGCATCTTTGCACTCTTAGCAGCACACTCCCTGGCACACCCTTCCTACCATCAACCCCACCCCACACCACCTCCTCCCCCCCTACGGCACCTTGAGTGCGTCGTAGAACGCCGGCGCCGCCTGCAGCGCCTCCTCCAGCTCCGTGGCGGCGTTGACCAGCTGGCCGGACGCGCAGTACATCTGGGCGCTGCCTAGGCGGGGGAGCGCAGAACGCTTGTCCAACGCGCACGCCTGAAGTGTTGGTGGGAGGGGCAAGGAAGCGAGGATGGGGGTTTGCGGTCCGCGCTTTGGTGTTTCTGGGCTTACAACGAGCGCACTGCCACCCGCAGGTCGGCCGCAAGTACACCGGTGGCTGGAGCAAATGGACATGGCGTAGCATAATGAAGCCCGCCTCCACCCTCCTTGCATGTACACCAGCTGGCGGTAAACAATGACCACTGTATGCAACCGAGCGTTGAGCCTCGCCGCCCACGCACGGCATGTCTTCCGCCACGCCAACCGGCATTATACGAAAACATCCTCCACCCTCCTCGCTCCCCCTCTTTCCCCACCTTGGCGTACTCTGCCCTGGCCTCCTCAATGCGGCCCTGCGCGTGGAAGGCCCGCGCCAGCAGCGACATGGCCTCCGCGCGCGCCGCCTCACCGCCCAGGCCCCCCGTCAGCCCCCACGCGCCGCCAGAGTCGATGCCCTCCAGCGCGGCGCGGGCCAGCATCTGGGGGTGGGGCGGGGCCGCAGTGCCGAGCAGTGTCAAGCGCGGGGCCGGGGGCAGGGTGCGGGTCAAGCGCGAGAAAACAGTGTAAGGTGTCAGGGGTTCACGGCAATGCTTGTGCCTGCATGGGGGGGGTGGAAACTGAATGCGTTGGCCGGATGCGGAGCGGCTGGAAGACAATGCAGCCGGTATGCAATCGGTGTAGTCGGTAGGGACATCAGCATCCAACCCCCAAGCCAGCCCGAGTGCCCATCACAGCGAGTGTGAGGGAACACAAACGCGCTGCGGCACACGCTTGGGGGCTCGGCTTAGGAACGCGGGTCAGCAAAGTGCCAGCCACGGCTTTGGCGCGTGCCCTACTGTGCCAGCACGAGGCCGGTTCGGTGCGGCCTGTGGCAGGAACACCTGGCCCCGCCCTGCCCCTCCTCCGCTGCCCCCAGACCGGTGCGTCCCTCCATCACGCCGCCACCCGCCCACCTCCGCGCGGCCGGGGTCCCCCTGCAGCAGGCAGTAGTGCGCCAGGTGCGCCAGCACGCCCACGTGGCCCGGCTGCAGCTGGTAGGCCGTCAGCAGGTGCCGCAGGCAGTCCGCCAGGCCCTGGGGCACGAACAGGGATGGGGCGTGGGCAGGAGGCCACGTGACGAGCATGACACGGCATGGCGGACCAAGCTGGCCTGCGACCAACCCAAACTCGACACAGTACGGTAACCGTACACTGGCCCATGCTAATGCGCTGTGCTTCTTATACCAGTCTTGATACATGCCTTGTTGACCCCGCACCGCGGAATGCCACCGTAACCCACAGCCCCGCGCCCACCTGCTGCACGTTGACATCGCTGGCCGCCAGCACCGCCAGCCCCAGGTACGCGTCGGCGCAGTCGGGGTCCAGCGCCAGCACGCGGCGGTAGGCGGCACGTGCCGTGGGCAGGTCGCCCAGCTTGAAGGAGGCGGCGGCGATGCCCAGCCGCACCTCGGCGGGGCAGCCGGGGCCGGGGAACTCGCGCAGCGCGGCGCGGTAGCTGCAAGGGGGGGCGAGGCATTGGCGTGTACGGCAGGTGACACGGGGCCTTCGTCGAGAGCCCAAATGGGGGTGGAAGCCAGAGCTTATTCAGCGGCAGGAGCAGGGGCGGCACCCACTAGCTCCTCGCCGTTCCTTCGAGACCCCAAACCAACCAACTCATTCACACTCCCAAGCCCCGCACGGGCTTGTGTGAGTCCACGTGCCCGAGCGCCGCCCCTCGCAATGCCACACACGCGCCAGCGCGCACCCGCGGCACATGTCACCCTGCTACAGCTTGCACAGCGACCCCAAAACTCATACACGGCCCGTGGCAGCCCCACAACCCAGCGCCTACGCCCCACGCCTGACGCATGACCGGTCACACCCCTCTCGCCTTGTACGCGTGCACCCCCACCCGTCCTCCTCCCCGCACCCACTATGACAGCGCCTCCTTGTACTGCTGCTGCAGGAAGGCCAGCCCCGCCGTGGCCAGGTAGCCCACCACGTTGGCGTGGCCCGCGTTCTTGCGGGTGGACGCGTGCTTGAAGTCACGTGCCGCCTGCTGCAGGTCGCCCTGAGCACACGGGGGAGGCAGGGGAGGAGGGCGGAAGGAGGAGGCGGCGCGGTGTGTGTGCGAGGCGGGCGGGTGGCAAGGCAGCTGGCGACAAGGTGGCGGGCCATTTTGTACATGTTGGGCTGCACTGTCACGGACAGATAGTTGCAGGGGTTGTAGTCAGGGCTTGCTTGCGGTTGTGCTGCGCTGCCGGAGACCACAGCGGCCAGGCGCACCGCACGCTGTGGACTGTGTAGCCCGGCAAGATTCATGCAGTCCCAGCCGGCAACACTCCAGGCGTGCTTTCTAGGCCTTGCCGGTTGCTCCTCCCCTGTGGCCCCCGGCTTCGACCTACCAGGGCCCCCCTCACACGCCATACCGTGTGCCACCCAGGATGTCCCCTTGGGCAAGACCAGGCACCCACCTTTGCTAGGCTGTGCAGGCCGCTGGTCAGGTGGACCAGCTGCTCGTTAGGATCAAGCGTGCTAGCTCGTGTGATAAGCTTACGAGCCTCTGACATGAGGTGCGCCTTCTCCTCTGAGTCCTTCTCCTCTCGCGCTTGGGCAATCAAAATTGCTGCTTTTGCGGTGAAGAATTGTATCTGCTCATATGTTGGCTTTCGTCCGAAATAGCGCTCAACCTCCTCGGTTGTCTCCTCGCTAGTCGCTGTGTCATATATAAGGTCGAACCCATCGATCCTGCCCGCGTTTAGGTAGGCTCTAGCACAGTCAAACCACGTTGAAAGCGGTGCCGCCTCAGACACAAGAAGATCGAGGAGGTCTTCCGCATTCTCGGGCAGTTGGGATAGGTCAATGGCAACGACCTCATTCGAATCGACTACTGGTACATAAAGTCGATCCATGCTTCTCTCGTGGCGGCCCCTGGTGGGGCCGCCCTGTGACGAATGTCTAACAAGAGCTTGAAGGTAAAGAAGCGATGCCCTGTAGACGGCGCTAGCTACTAGTTATTGTTCCGATTCTGCATGTGCCAATGCTGCTATGTGCAGCCCTATCGCAGGACACTGCGTGCTGCCTCCGCCCTGCCTCCCTCCCCACACGCCCCCGAAACCATGTCCGCATTCCACCTGTACAACTGAGGCCGTCGCCGTTAGCCTGGGCTGTACATTTGGGCACGTGTGCTCAGTGTCTGCATGCCCATGTCTAGTTGGCGTTTGGGCATTGGGGTGTCCCTCCTGTGCGGGCTGCTAACGCATGTTCGTCGTTCTTGCCAGGCGTGTATGTGCACCAGGGGTATGCACCGCGCTCCCCTCGTGTGTCCCCACATGAGGGACTTCAGGGGTATTGGCAGTCCGGGACGACGTGTGAGAGAGCGTGCCACCCGTGTGCGCCCTGCAACACCCTTGCCCCCGAGAAGCTCCAGTTACCGCAAAGCCGAGCAAGCACCCGGCCGGACTGAGCAGGGCTGCTCCCCTGCTGCTCCCTCACAAGGCGGCACCCATCCAAGGAGCTTCCCTTGAGCTTCGGCCTCACAGCAGGCGGCGGTGGCGTTCACCCCTGTAGGAGACAGCTTCAGCAAAGTGTATCCAACCGAAACCGTCAAATTGTTGCGGCCTTGAGCTTGGTTTAAGAAGCTGCATCCTCCACACTCCGCCACGGTCAGACACGACAGATGTGTCGAGCTGCTCGAGCACCTGTGGGGCTGACCGGGTTGCCATCCTGTCACTCGGCTGGCCTTCTGCCCTGGGCGGGTGTAAGGCGGCCATGGAACCCAGGCACTCAAGTGGCGAGAGGCAGCACGAGGGACAGCACGGGATGTGTAGGCGGCTCTGGCGCGGCAGCGGGCGCTGGGGCGTGCAGCGCGGCCTGCTTCTTGCCATGATTGACAGCGCCTTATGGAGTCAGGGAGACTAACCCCTCGTCCGGATCTGTGCGGGTAGTATTCCCTGACACGCCACGGGTCACCCGCCCGCGCAGGTAGTACGGCCTCATGGCGACTTGCTACCTCCGCACCAAGCCCACAGCCCGACGCCAGAACTCCTTAACAACACGTACATGCCGAAAAAAGCCTGATTTTTGTTCCATTCTTATTCCAGGCCCTGGTATTTGTCACGGCACCATCAATCTCTCCGTGTTGATGCAGCGAAACCATGCAGTGTAGAGGGCCGCTATGTAGGATTCCAGAAGCACTTTTAGCACTTCGGAGATGTAGAGGAGCTGGATGTGTAAGTCTCGAGGAGCGCGATGCAGTAGGCGCTGAGCACGCTTTGGACGGGACGCTGCCACTTAGCCCGTTGGTGCTTTCCTCTTTTATTAGGCATATTCCACATCAGCAACAGCGGAGGCACCTGTGGTTGGCGGTCAAGAGGAGCCTATCCTGGCGGCATGCGTGTTGCAGCGCCTGCCTGTGGTACGGACTCCCATGTCCCAAGAACACCGAAAACTCGAGGCCGAAGAGCGGGAAAGGGCGCTCAATACGGGGGAGGCTAAAGACTACCCAAAGCTGGTGCGTCGGACCCAGGGGGCCGGGGTTCTGGCTTGTTGGGACGCGTGGGATAAGGGGTTGGTGTAGAGGTGCAGGCACGAGGTGCAGGGTGTCGAGCGACGCCCAAGCGCTACGCAGAGACGTGTGGCATGTCAACCACGGATAATATGGGACGAAGTACTTACCGACTACAGACGCAGTGACCTCCTTCACTGCCCCTGGTACCACAGGAGATTGCTGGGCGAGACGAAAGCAAGAAGGACAAGCAGGAGATGGTAAGGCTCTTGACACACAGTGTGCCTGGCAGCGACTCTACTTTTAAAGCTGGTACAGCTGTACGAAATGGACGTTTAAGCCAGTAGGGTCGCACTGATTGCGCTCACGGCCTCCTTGTCCCTTCGCAGCGGACGTTCACCCCTGTGCCAGCACACACAGCTGCGGACGCCAGCGGAGACGTGCGGTAAGCCACCAACCGCGGCACGAGGCCTCCCAAGCACCCACCGGCTAGGCCTAGCCCTAGGTCCCGGCTTAATCACCAGCATCCCTTGCCACCCGTACGCGTCTGGACGCCTGTGGACTTAGAGGTCGGCATTGCCGCCACCCGCCGTCCGCCTTCCTGAAGCACAGCACATCAACACTGTGCTTCACCTCCACTGACCACACATATACCAAATTGCTTATGAATTTATCTTTCAAAACCTGCCCGCAGTTCCATGCGGCGGCGACTGGCCGAAAGCTTATACCTGGTGGTGCGGCCCAAGGCGGAGGCGGGTGTGGGGGCGGAGGCGGCAGGCGGCGGGTCGGAGGCAGCAGGCGGCGAGGCGGGGGCAGGCGCGGCAGGCGCGGCCCAGGGTGGCTGGACCTTTCCGCAGGAGCGCAATAAGGCGGGGGAGAGCCTCAGGTGCGCCGCATCACTATCAACAGCAGCAGGGATGTCTTGTGCCCCGGGCAGGGGACATACTTGGGTGCAGGGGGCGCAAGGGGAGGTCGTGCCTGGGGTCTGAGGGTTTGCGGCGAGCTGGGGCACGCATGGAAAGCGAGGATACCCGCAGGCTGGGGCGGCACTGGCGTCCGCATGCGCGCGAAGGCCGGGGAGGTGTGGCCCGCACACAGCGCCACGCCTGCGGGTAGCAGCACACCGCAACCTCGCTAAGCCTGGCGTTCCGCAAGTTCACCGACGGCTTATGCAAATGAAGCGACGCCCTCTATCATGCATGCCCCTCTATCCTACCTGCTGCCAATTCTAAGTGACCCGCCGTTCGCATCTCCCAACCCTCCTTACACGTTTCTCTGGCACCCTAACCGCCACGACCACCTAAACACTCGGTCCCAGTCCCCAACTGCCCCTGCCCCTTGCTGCCCCCTGCTGCAGCTCCACGGCCCAGCGCGCGCTGTTCAGCTCCCTCAGCCGCTCGCACCCCGTGATGTGGGTGGGCAACGCGCCCATGGCCCACCTGCATGCGCAGCCGGACGGTGAGGGGGGTGCAGCAGGGCGTGCTCTTGGGCCCGGCCTGCCGGGCTGGCGGTCACGCGTTTGCATGGTTTCAACAAGTCAGGTTGTCACAGAGAAGCCGCGCCTGCGTACGTTCTGTCCTGATGCGCTGGCCAGCGCGGCCCTGTCGTGTGCATGAGGTGAAGCATAGCTAGTGCGGTTATGTTGGCAGAATCTGGGGTTCAGTCCGCGCAACACCTGCGTAATCCTGTGCGCACGTGCTGCACCTGCTACTTCCCAACGGGCTAGACCCGTTGCACCCTGTCCCCTGGTTCCAACTACACCGCAACAGCTTACGCCCTGCCCCTGCCCACGATGCTCAGCTCCGCCCCCTGCCCTACCAGTATCACCTCGGCATGCCCCTTACTCCATTCTGACGGCCAGCCCTGCCCACACCCCGCCCCAACCGGCCAACCCTCCACCCCAGGCAAGCTGTTCTTCATGCTGGCCCAGGTGGTGGACGACCCGTGGGATACACGCCCGGCGGCAGGGGCCGGCGCGCAGGAGTACGCATGGGTGGGTGCGCACATACCGTATGGGTGTGGGTTAGCAGGGGGCTGAAGCTGGACTACCAGAGCACTGGGCCGGTGTCAGCCACACACAGCCCTTGGTCAAGGACCTTGGGCGTGCTGAAGGCAGGCACCTTGCACTTTGCTATGATGGGGGGCGCTGGAGGCCACCGAAACGCCGAATGTGTCGAGGCAACTCGTGTAGGCCCCAGCGACCATGGCACTGCTGTGAGGCGCCATTGTCGAGGCATGTGCGTGTGTAGCGTATGCAGTTGCGTGGACAAAGTCGCACATTAGCAAGCATGTGTGTGGGTGATAGGAATGCATGGTGGAGCCTAGGGTGCTAACCACGTGCCTGCTCTGGCCTGCCCACGCACCAAATACTTGTACGCAGGTCACCAAGCAAGAGCTGCTGAACGGCTATCTCTCGGACGCCCGGCTGCGGGAGCTGGTCAGCAAGATGCTGTAACATGACCGATAATCCGTTGTCTGCTGGTCGGCATCCTTTCTGCACTTGAGGGCTCGGCTCAGAGCTGGAACCCTTGCCATGTGGTGTGGAAGTCAAAACATAAATGACGACGAATGTACACAAGCACCTGGGTTATGGCACTACTGCGGGCAGCGCAGCTGCTTTTAGATGTGTCGATTGGCCAGGGCCACTACAAGTACGGCACGACACGGGTATCCATGTCTGGCTGTCATGGCACCTCTTTAAAGACAGATGTCGATTGGCTAGGTACGTACCAGCCTTAATGAAGAGGGCCACAAACACCAGGCAACCGTGTCCTCCAGCTGCACACACATGCCTACGCGTTATCACGTAGCGCACGTCCCTCGTACTAGCAGACACGTTCGGCCTCACCCAACGCGCAGCAACCTCCCAATACCAAATATTTACATGCGCCAGTCAGTACGCGCCGTGCCCTCGTCAACACGTGAAAAACAGGCAAGCGTGCTGCTGCTGTAGCCATTCTTCAACACTCGCACTAGGCGCCCCATGTCTCAGGGGCGCATTCGAGACATGCACTCTTGCACTCGCCCACTCCTCCGCCAGCACCTACCCCCACGTGCTCCCGCATCATGCTCACACAGTCCCGCGCGCCCACGTCACGCGTGGGGCATGGCATATCACCCAAGGCGTCCTCTCAGCATGCCAACCGCCTCAACACTTACGTCTCGCCTGCGGCCATCGGTCCTCAGCCCTGCTAACGGTTCTGCCCCTCGCTTGCCCCAGCTGGGGCCCCTTGCTCCACCCACACCTTATCCTCGTCCGACATGCAATTTCCAAACCCCCAACCCCACCCCGTTGCACCCCTCCCCCGGCACCCGCGCACATCAGACACTGTCCCCCACCCTCACGCCCCATGCCCAGCCCACGTGGCCCTACCCCCGCCTGCCACGGTACACCCCCTCCTCCTCCGCCTCCTCCTCCTCCGCCTCCCCCTCCTGCACCGGGATGGACAGCCCCGACAGCAGCACGCGCGCCTCAGCCACGCTGGCCGCCTCCACCGCAATGCGCACCCGCACGCCCTTGAGCGGCTCAAACAGCGCAAAGTTGCGCTCGAAGTCGGGGTACTGCAGCAGGCTGCCAATCTGCGCGCGCACCGCGTGCAGGGGCATGCCAGTTTCCGGCAGCTTCCCGTTGACGTCCAGCAGCAGGCTGTTGCTCTCGTCCAGCATGCCCGGCCGCAGGGTGGGCTTGCGGCCGGGGGAGGTGAGGACCGCCGGGGGCGACACGCCCTCGAACCCCACCTGGCTGGGCAGCAGCATGTACACGAGCTTCTCCAGGAAGGAGTACATGGTGTCGGCTTTGGGGGTGGAGCTGCCGTCCAGCAGCACGGCCACCCCCGTGGCGCGGGGGCTGGTCTTCTTGTCCCCCCGCTGCACCAGGAAGCTCGCCGGCACGCCCGTCAGCTGCTCAAGCGCCAGGGCGTACAGCAATAGCTCCTTCTTCTCCACCACGTCGCGTTCAAGCTGCGTCTCGGCTGCGAGGATGGAGACCTCCACGGAGTGCACCCGGGGCAGGCGGTCCAGGGAGCGCGGCTGCAGCTTCAGCATGAGCTCCCGCCGCAGCTGCCGTTCCGCGAACAGCCGCAGGCGGCTTGGCCCAAAGTGGCTAGCAGCCACGGCCGCGGCATGTTGTGATCTCCCGGAGGCAGTGCTTGGAGGGGCGTCGCCGCTGGGGGTCGCAGCAGAAGCAGGGGAGGCAGCGGCAGCGGAGGCGGTCGCGCTGGGTTTGCCGCGCGCGGGGCGCGACGCTTCCGCGCTGCTACGACCAGACGTTGATGCTTGCTCCGAGTCCCGACCTGTTGACCCGACTGCCGCAGCGGCTGTGCTGTACGCCTGCGACAGCGAGCGTGATGGGTCACTGACAATGACACGCAGAGCTGAGCCGCCGTTCAATGCCAAAAAATTCTCACCGCAGCTGCAATACTCTGCTGCAGATGGCCCGCTGCTGCTGCCCATCGCAAGAGTTGGAAACCTGAACCTAGGCAGGTGGGAGTGGGCAGCGTCATATCTTGTTCAGCATCTAAGAGACGTTATAAAGAGGCAACTCTTCACACAGGATTGGTCTCCAATGTTTGCAGCGGTTTAGGTTCCGGGGCGCGCATTGCATTGGTCTCCACTGGCGCGAAAACCAACACAGCCCGTGTCGTTTGCCGAGCAGCCTGCGCAGGCACTATAAGTTTAGGATTGATAGAAGTTTTACGGTGATGGGAGGCTGCTGACACAGCGGGGCAGGGAGCGACCCTCAAGCGTCTTGTCGCTTTTCAGCGGGAGGCCGCAAACAATGCCAGCCGAAACTATGGATCCCACAGGCCAGAATGTCCAGGCCACGGCAACCGATTATCGAGTATACTTCAGGCAATATGACGAAATGCTGTCAAACCCGGAGTACTCCCTCTCGGTCCCTGTCAATCTCAACACGTAAGCCGTTTCACTCAAATTTCTCCAGAGACATGCTCCTAGGCTAGGCTCTGTGCGTGCTGCGCGTTTGGCGCAGGTTATGCTGTGCGTGACGTGCTTTCCCAGGCGGGGCACTCTCCCCGACACGTGCAGCGCACCAAACAGTGTGCGCCTTTTGCCGTGCAGCTTGGAGGACAGCTTCAAGAGCGTTACTAAGATGTTGGAGGATCGGAAGAAGCGGGATGCTGAGGAGGCCAGGCGGAGGCGGAAGCGTGAGGAGCGCCAGCAGCAACGGCAGCAGCAGGAGCCAGATGAGGACGAACTCCTGCAGGCGGCAGAGCCCCAACTGGAAGCAGGCGAGGCGGGGAAGGCGCCGGTGGGCGCTACTCATGATCCCCTGGAGGAGGACGAGCCTGCCGCAGAGGCCTGCCTCAACATGGCAGCGCACGAGGTGCGTACATCGCTGCACGCAGGGCATAGGAGACTTACCACTGACATGGTTGCCGTTCAGGACGCACTCGACACAAGCATGGTGCTTGCCGGTCCGTCATCCGAACTCGGTTGGCTAGGGTTGAGCCTTGGGCTTTGTCGGCCGTTGCACGTTACCTTCAGGTGCTTCCCCCCATCGACCTGTCTCCGCTGGGGCTGGCGGACCTTGCGGAGGACGCCGCCTCCGCCAGCCAGAGCGCCACGCAGCAGCAGGATTCCAAGCAGCAGGAGCAGTGGCTGCTGCTGCAGCCGCTGCTAGCCACCGGGCAGCTCTTCTCCTACCTGGGGGTGGAGCTGGGGCCAGGGCCAGGCGGCCAGGCGGGCGGGGAGGACGCCGGCCCCGCGCTGCGCGTGCTGTTCGAGCTGGTGTCGTACGGCGACCAACCGCTCCTGCCGTACCAGCAGGCCATATCGCACTACAAGCAGGCGGCGGCCCTAGGTGAGTATCTTGTTGATTTGTGGCACCCTGTTCGCGCTGGCCCACGACCTGCAAGGGAGCTACCACTGCTAACGACAACAGCCCTCACCGCGCCACCCCCTGGTGGGCAGCTTGTGCATCCTGCATTATCGAAAACCTGAACAACGACAAGGACGTGCGGCGTTCCGCCCCCTGCAGGTGTCTCCCCCGGCTGGGTGCCCCAGCTGTCCGACTTCCTGGCCGCCCTCAAGGCGCTGGGCTACAGGGCCCTGGCCCACGGGGCGGGGGGCCACGCAGGACACAACACGGGGGCTGCGGCCACCCCTGCCGCTGCCTCAGGCCGCAGCGCCAAGAAGCGCGGCGGCAGCAAGGGAGGTGCGGAGCCCCAGGCCGAGGGCGGACCCTCGGGATCTGGGTCGGCCGGGCAGGTGGACGGCAGTCCGGGCGGCGGCGCGGCGGCGGGCGGGGCGGGCGGCGCAGGGGCTCGGCTGCACAACCTGCAGGCGCTGCTGCGGCTGCTGGCCGGGCTGTGCGAGCTGCACGGAAAGGGAGTGGACGTGGGCTTCGGGAATGCGTCCGAGGTGGGTGCCTGGCCGGCGGGATGGGCCGGGTGCCGAAACTCAAGCCGCCAGTGGCCATACATCCGTGGCTGTCACAATGTCTGAATGGTGCAAGGCAATGTCGGACCGATTGGCGTTTACCCATGTCGGACTGATTGGCGTTTACCCATGTGGGTCATGCCATGCAGGCCACGTCTTCTGTGCATGGTCGAGCCCGAGCAAACTTAATGCCAATAGTAGGCCGCACGCGCACGTAACAACGTGCCAGAAGCCCCATCACATTTGCAAAGACGGACTTGGAGGCTTTCCGGTCTACTTCACCTCAACCGCCTTCGCAATCTATTCACTGCCTCACCTCCTTCCCATGCGCGTTTCAATCGTGCCTCTGCGTTCACCACACCCTTCCTTAGGCTGCCGGCAAGGAGCTGCTGGTGGCTCTGCTGCGCATGACCGTGGACCCTGAGCTGGTGGGTCGCGGGGGGCTGTACCCCGACCTGCGCTCGGCGCTGGAGGCGGCGCTGGCGCCGTGGGAGGGCGCGGTGTGGGCCCGCGTGGCGCACGACACGGCGCGCGCGGTGGCGGAGCTGGGGCCCAGCCACCGCGCCGCGTGGCGCGCCATCAGCCGCTGCCACGGCGTGTCGCAGCACGTACGGTACTGGCAGCAGTGCGCGGCCATGGAGCTGCTCAGGAAGCTGGTGCCCCAGGTGCGGGCGAGGGGGCAGTTTGGTGCGCTTGTTGCGTAGTCTGGAGTACGAGGGGACATCTGTTGAAAGAACGTCATGCCATGCAAGCTGAATGATGGCTACGATTGCAGACATTCTCAACATGGAAGCCAGCGTACCTTGTCCATGCCTGCCGTTTTCGTCCTGCGCGAATGCCGGCATCATGTACCGTACATGCGGTGTGCCGCAGAGTGTCGCGGGCGCGGGCGCGGGCGGGAGCAGCGGACGCGGGCGCGGCGGCCGCCGCGGCGGTGCCGGCAGCGGTGGCGGTGGCGGCGGCGTGGACGCCGAGGAGATGATGGAGCTGCTGGGCGGCCCGCAGGCCAGCCAGGACGCGGCGGCGGCCCTGGTGGCGGCGCTGAGGCAGCAGCAGGCCGGGGGGCAGCAGCAGGGGGGCAGGGCGCGGGGGCGCAGGTCTGCTGGCGGCGCGGGCGGCAGCGGTGGCGGCGGCGGCGGCCGGCCCGACATGTGGCGGCTGTGCAGCATCGTGCAGGCGGTGCACCTGATTGTGTGGAACGCCGTGGGGTACACCGGGGAGCTGGGAGGTAGGTGCTGCGGGTGGCCTGGGGGCGCGATTGTGGATTTGGGTCATGGCTGGGCATTTGCGGGCGTCAGGGTCAGGGGGGCTGTTAGGGCTATGGCAGGTGCCGTCAGCGATGGGGCCGCAAAATGCGGGCTGACCTAACACTTGCACCGTTACACGTTGTAGGCATATCAACGAGCCACACTATCAACACGGGCTTGGCATGGCTCCGGTCAAACGTTGCCGCTCCTTCCCCCCTCTGCGCTGACATGGGTCTGCACCCCCTACCTTGGTGTGTGCAGAGGGAGAGCTCGCGCTGGTGGAGTGGGCGCGGACGCTGCTGCGGCAGCTGGAGGGCTGCCTGAAGCGCGGCGCGCAGTCCTCCCCCGCCGCTATGGAGGTGCTGGTGCTGCTGACGCGTGCAGCCACGCAGTACGACACAGTGCACCCCATGGGCAGCTAAGGGCCGGGCGGAGCGAGCGGGCAGGTGTGGGGTGCAGGGATGGTGGCAGCGGAGGCTTGCGGCTGTGCGCATATGGTGAGGCTCCGGCGTGAGCTTTTGGTAGGGTGGCGGTGGCTTGGTTGGTGGTGTGCGTTGAGGTCCTGGCGCATGGGGCGCGGCGATGGTTGGGTGCGTGCGTCGGATGGTACCACGTACGTGACGGGACGGGAAGGCGCGCTGCTGCTGCCGTTCCCCTGCTGCTCATGCAGTGCTAGGCTCCAGGGCCTGGGGCTGGGATAGTAGCCAAGACATCAGCAGGCAGTGGCGGCGCGCCACGGTTGGGGAGGTTTGCTGTCTGCTGGCTCGGAAGCCAGAAGATACCGGTATTCGTGCCTGGGGCGTTAGTGGAGAGCCGTGGCACGCAGTTAGGACATGCTGCAATGCTTCGCATGTTGTTGTGGCAAGGAGCATGCCACGAAGCAGGCGTTGCTTCGCTGAAGGACACCGCGACGCGGGGCGTCAGTCCGTCGTTGCAAGGCGGTGCCTGGCACTTTGCACACCAACGTGCATGGTGTGTTCTTTTCTGTTGATGCCATTATTTCAGGACAGCCATTGCTCTTCGCATGGGCAACCGTACGCCTGGCGCTACGGGGCCCGCTCTGTAAAGCTTATATAACTCGCGCTGGTGGCCTCTGTGTCCATAACAAAGCCCTTCGCAGCTACCAATAATCAAGTACTCGAGAGTGCCTGAGCCACCTGTGCCCTAAGCAGCTTTCCTTGTGCCCTCCACCAGCCCTTCAACAGCACGTTGCCTCAGCCCACACAGCGGAGCCACCACCATGCCTTTCTCTACCATGGACCTGACGTACCTGCAGCGCGTCAACAGCGGCTACAAGCTCGCGCGGAAGCAGCTCAACAAGCGGGACTTGTTCGAGTACTGCAGGGCCGTGCT
>VFQN01004047.1_pt1 | contig 19898 bp, 28 predicted proteins | sample 3512371 | NCBI WGS metagenome assembly VFQN01 (sample SAMN10412370, study PRJNA504923) | tailings metagenome | isolation source: Replicate 2 from Balatoc abandoned mine | place: Philippines: Itogon, Benguet | collected 2017-08-28
TCCAGGTCCAGCTCACGCAAAGCCGCCATGGCGCTGTAGGGCGTGGGCAGCGCCCCAGACAGCAGCGTGTTGCCGCTGGCGTCCAGCACCTGCAGCGCGCGCAGGGCACTCCACTGCGGAGGCAGTGTACCCTCGAGACGGCAATACTCCACCGTTAGCTGCTGCAGCGCCGTCAGCCCTTGACCCCATTCAGGTGGCAGATGCCCACTGAAGCTGTTATTATCCGCATGCAGCTCCCGCAGGGACCTTAGGGTACTCCACTGAGGCGGCAGCGCACCTGACAGCTGACACCCCGACACGTCCAGCACCTGAAGAGACTGCATCCCGTTCGCCCAGTCAACTGGCAGGGACCCTGTCAGTCCTTGCTGCCCCCGGAACACAAGCAAGCTTAACGCGCCCAACGCCGACCACTCGCTTGGCAGCTGCCCAGAGAGCAGGGTGCGCCCGGCTGACTGCACGGTGTCCGCTGAGAGGTCCAGGCCCTGCAGCCGAGTGAGGGCGCTGTAGCCACGCGGCAACCCGCCGGCGAGACGTGCCCCATACAGCGACAGCTGTTCTAGAGAGACCAGAGCAGACCAGGCGTTTGGCAGGGTGCCACTCAGCCCGCTGCCAACCAGCACAGCACCGCCGGCTCCCGTCGAGACGTCTGCTGGCACCAGCGCAAGGTCCATGACACGCAGGGCCGTGAGGCGGGACAGCCCGCGCGGAAGTGTTCCTTGCACAGCTGTGTTGCGCAAGGACAGCTGACGCAGGTCCACCAAGGTCGCCAACTCTGCAGCGGGTAGCGGTGCACCGCCTACGTACGACGACGTGCCCCCTGATCCATTCGTGAGGTTCCGGAGCGGGCCTGTGCACTGCGAGAGGTCCAGCGTCACAACGGTAGGGCCCCCGTCGCTGCCGCCGGTGGCAGCGCAAGTCAGGCGGGGGGTTTCCCACTCGCAAGGGTTGACACCAAGGACCCAGCTGCTCAGGTCGCATGCTGTCCCAGGCCCCGTGCCCAGCACTGACGCGATACGAAGTAGTGCTGCTGCCTGGTCCAGCAGCGTAACGCTTGAGGGGTCTTCATAATCTCCCTCAGGCGACTCTGGCGGGGGTGGAGGTCTGGGAGGCTGTGGTGGAGCGTTTGGGGGATAGCTGTCGGTGAAGGGCTGCGGAGGAGCTGTGGGTGGAGGGTTTGGAGTAAAGGGAGGGGGAGGTGGAGGGGACGGAGTACTTGGGGTTGTGGGAGCTCCAGGGAAGCTGGGAAACCCAGGGAAGCCAGGAAAGCTCGGCGGAGGCGGCGACCACCCGCCGTAGGATGGTGGGGTTGGAGTGTCAGTGGACGGTCCGGCCGGAACTGCTGGAAAGCCAGGGAAGGCGGGGAAGCCGGGAGGCAGAGGCGATGGACGGTCAGAGCGGGGCGGTGGAGGTGTGGGTGCCGTGGATGGCAAGCCTGGGAACGCTGGAAACCCAGGAAAGCCAGGAAGATCGCGGGAGCTGTGGGGCTGTGGAGACGGTGGCTGCGGTGGAGGTCGCCCCTCACCCGGGAGCCCAGGGAAACCAGGTAAGCTGGGGAAGCCAGGCAAGACTGGGGCCGGAGGGGTTCGACCGTTAGACGGTGGGGGCTGAGGCACCGGTGCAGCAGGTGGGTTGCCAGGTACTCCAGGGAAGTTGGGGAAGTTGGGGAAGTTGGGGAAGCCGGGCATCGGAGGAGTTTGTCCATCGGTCGGCGGAGGCGAAGGGACAGGGGGCGGCGCGCCGGATGACCCAGGAAAACTAGGGAAGTCAGGGAAGCCGGGGAAGCCAGGAGCTGATGGAGCCGGCATGTCCGGTGGTGGTGATGGTCTGGCAGAGGGGTCATCTGATGGCAGCCCCGGGGGCACCCACGATGGAGGCGGTGATGATTGTCCTGGAGATGGCTGAGTGCTGGATTGGAAGCCTGGGGGCGGGATGTTAGCGCAGTACAGAGGGGCAGCACAAGATACTCAGCCGTGTTGTTGCGCGCCATATGCCCTTGCAGAAGCAACGACTGCTCTGCGCTAGATGAAAAGACGTTTGCAATCCTTGTTGCAACATGTGTCCCTGAGTTCGTCAGGCGCACTGCCCGTACCATGCTGCTTACCACGAACACAAACAAACGGCAGTGTGGTGTCGCATAACGCTTCTCCTGCCGCAGCGATATGACCGCCAATGCCGCCTCCTAGCAGCGCAAGGCTGCAGTTGACGCCGCCGCTGACGGCCCAGACAGTCCGGCTGCTGCCTCCCGGCCAGGCGGTGTCCGTAGCAGGGCCCCACAGGGCGCTGTCATCCGGCAGCGACAGCAAGCGAGACCCCAACACTGCGCAACGCTGCACTGCTGTCCAGTAGGGCACTGCGGAAGGGAAGAGTAGCAACTGCAGAGGCCTCCCGTCAGGCGTGGTGGCACCATTCGCTGCGAAGACGACGGCTGCCGCCTGTGGCACCAGGCAGGCGAAGGAACGCTGCAGGCTCCAGTCAAAATCGCAAAGCCCGTACGTTGGCACCGCGCCCGTGGCCCCGAGGTCCTCAAGGTAGACTGGCAGGATTACAGACGCCGCAGGACACGCTGCGGCTGAGTCTGGGCTGCTGCAGCATGGCGCATTGCTGGCCAGAGACCAGAAGTAGAAGGCCTGGCGGCACAGGGGACAGCAGGCGGGAAACGAGGAGCGTTTTAGTAGCGTGCGGGGGTGAAACACACGTACGCAACCGGAATGAAGGAAGGCATAGAGTTTACGCAGTGCGCGTACGACTGGGACAAAGGCGGGTTAGGGATGAAGGCCAAGTGGAACCCAGCATGTACTCGAGCCTTTCCGTCTACCACGCACGACAAAGCCACTTTCAGTACGATCTATGTCCAACGTGGTGGTGCATTCCCCAACCCATAGTCATCAGCGTGCTGTTGCTCAGCGTCGCCATGCGCATTCCAACCTACCTTGTGGTTCAGTGGGATGGACAAGGCCTGTTGGGTGAAAGGGCGCGAGCAGGGGTCATGGTCAAGAGACGAGCATCTGGCTCGATGCACGAGGCCATGGCATAAATCCCAAGCTGTACCTAGAGGACAAATTACAAATAAGAAGTACTCACATCTGAGGTAACGGGACCGTGAAAGGTCGTGCTGAGGAAGACCGGGGCAATCGCCGGCTGGTTGGAGGAAGAGAGCATCAAAGGGCCCAAGCAGCTGCGGAGGCAAATTTACAGACGCAGACTATGTAAGCAATTTGCATCATATGGTAGTTACTGTATATCCACGAATGCCGGTGCTGGCCAAGCGACAGACCGCCCCTTGCATCCCTTGCCAGTACGGTGCATGCACGAGCCCTTCCACTCGTGTCGTACACTAACCCACTTGTGGGCTTCATAGTACTAGTTCAAGGCTACCATGCACAGTGTGTGGTTATGGGTCCACGAGCTGGTCTATCGCACCGTGGGCACACCACACAAGGGGGAGGACGTGCCCAGCCTACCCGCCATTGCCACAGCGGCGCCACTGTGTGACTGCACCTCTGTCCCTCACCTTTGGTCAGCGATACCTCCTCCGTGGAGGATGTGGCAGTAGGCCTTGGCTCCAAACGCTGTAGCCTCGTCGCGCGTAAAGAACAATCCAAAGTGTCCGTCATGAAGCTGCTGGAACACCTCGGGGGGCGGAGCGTCAGCCGCCGCCTGCCCCCGGAACGCTGCCGTCAGGCGGCAGCGCTGGCGCACACTGCGCACGCTGTCCGTGAGCAGCAGCACGTACGTGTCCGGCGGGTCTATGACGGGCGCCATGTAGGCCGCGTAGTTGGGCGGCAGCGACGTCCACAGCCTGCTCCCGAGGCTGAGGTCCGAGACGTTGAGGTAGGCAATGCCATGGGCCGGCGCCTCCGCGGGCAAGAACGCGCACAGGTAGTTGCCGCTGGCAGGCGTGGGCAGCGACAAGTTGAGCGCGACCACACGCGCCCATGGGTCCACGGAGTTGTTGAGGGGCAGCAGCACGGGGGCGTTGAAGATGAGGCGCTGCCGGGGAGGAGGATCTTCTTGCGCTACACACAGGACCCCTGCAGTTCGTAGGACCGATAGGCAACAAGTGTGGCGATTTGGGCCAACATTCAAGGTGACGAGCTAGATGCTGCTGATGCTGATTTGCTAGCCCCTGTGTAGGATGGGAGTATATGTGTACAGGCGGTGGCACTGACCACTGCCAAGCGTGGTGTAGGCTATGATGCGATGCAAGCGGCACTAGTGAGGAACCCAACGGAGCTCGCGCCGCCCAGAGATGCGCAGCCCATGGCAGCTCGTAAAGGAGGAATGCATATAGGCGGCGGCCCCTTGTCACGCAGTTGATGCAAGAGGCCGTTGCAGAAAACGGTACGCGCATGCACAGGGGTGGGGGGGTGGGTGCACGGGGCACGCAAGGGCGCACGGCGGGTCAGAAAACGCTTGCTGGCACTGTCAGGCGGCAGACGCACGCGCGCGTGTCGGCTACATACTGGACATGAGTCTTTTTCAACTTTTCTTCTAATACGGCACAGCATTGTGCGACTCACCCAGGAGAAGTTGGACCAGGCACAGCCAAGGTACAAGCACGCCAAGTCCGCGCGCCCTAGGCTGAGTTGAATGACCTGTAAAGCTTTTCATTATTGTGTAGCTCACTTAAAGCCGCTGTGAAGCCTTGCGGCACCGGTAGGATGACAGGTGACCAGGCTACTAACGAGCCAGCCATGCTGCCTTTGACATTGGTATTTGTGTTTGACACTCTATAAACTTCATTTGCTTTACGCATGGCGGGACCGCTTGTCGCTGCTTCGTCTAATGGCGGGCGGCGACCATGAGTGCTGGTCGCTTTGCCCTTCAAGATCTACACAGTGCATACGCAGATGAGTTTCGGGCACACTGTTGACGGTACTGTGTGGTATGAGTAACAAGTGTACCGGTACCTCGTGCAACGAAAACGGTTAGGGCCCCTTGGCACGCGCTGTTGATGCGCAGCTGAGCACACGTCGAGATGCTCAAATTGTTTCAATCCGCATGCCCACATCAGACATCAACTCGTGAAATGCAATGAGGCCGGCTGCCGTCATGTGACTCCTGGTATCAGGGGCGCTCCTCTGGCGTTGTGTATGCATCCAACTGATGCTAGCAGCGCCTCGTGACGGTTCGCGACGTACGTGTGGCGTTGCAGTATTGGTCCTTGCAGGGCCCAGCCCCGTCCCAGCCGAAAGTGGGGTTGTCCCCGGCGATCAGGGACACGGGGTTGCCCAGCCCTCTTGCTGTATGGGTAGGAGCCAACAGCTCGACAAATTGCACAGCCCAACGGAACAGGCCGCAAGGTCTCAGCTTTTTTTTTGGTGGAAAGCTTGGTCCCGCCCTCACACAGCTCTTGCAGAGACACATCCCGTGCGCTGCGGACGCTGCTGTTCCTGCCTGTGAGGACTGCCTTGGAAGACAAAGTGGCAGATACGGGATAGACCGGAGCTGAGGGCCTGGACTCTATGCTGCCGTGTGCTAGGGCACGTGCTGCCCAGTGCTGCCACGTGCCAGTTTAGTTGCCAAGCATCAAGTCAAAGTGCTCAAGAGCGGTAGCCCATGCCTGCCTACATCATGATAGGCATTAGGATTGTAGGATATGAACAGGAACGCCCAGGGCGTTCTCCCCTGGGAACGCCAGCACGCCATGCCTATTCCTTCGTGTGGATTGTTCCCCCCTCGTCAGGATACACCCTGTCCCGCGCAGGGGGGCCTCATCTGGCCTCACTGCACTTCCGAGACGGCGCGCAGCTGGCAACCTGTTGCGGTTGTCCCTGGCTCCCTGCCCCCAGCAGGAAGTCAGGGTGTCAGGCGGGGTCAGGCGCTCAGGCCGCACCAGGTTGGGTCAGGCGCCACGCCACTGGATTGGGCGCGCCTGCCCAGGTTGGGCCTTGCACCACGTAGAAGCAATGCATGATACTCAGGTATACCACATTATGACAGAGCTCCAAGCCCGGAGACAGCGCAGCTGTGCAACAGTTTGCAGGGGCTCGGCAGTGGCCCTAACCCCTACAGTGCCCCAACTTCCCCTCCAGTTCGCAATACCGGCTGCCGGGCCCTCCACAATGCCGCAAAAGTACGTAGGTATTACGGTATGGTTTTAATGCATGCATTTCGCGCCTGCCAGCGTCAGATGACGATGGAGGCCTCGTCCCTCGAACATTGCGGGTACGGCGGTGACGGGTGAACACAGGGTAAGCGAGCATGCAGCAGCTCTGGGGGCAAATGCCAGGTAATGTCAAGAATTCTGCAGGACTCCGCAATCCTTAGCAAAGGTCAGAGGCTTTTGCAAACGTTACACACATTCGCTGAAACACAACCGCGCCCTAGGCCGCTGCTTACAGCTGACTTGCGAGGTCCTCCACTATCGCTCCTATACTTCAAAGTGACATATCAGATATGGTTTTGTGATTGGTCATTAACCTCGTGGAGTATGCAGCACGAGGTGTCTCCAACGTGCTTAAGACGTGCATGGGCCAAAAACCAGGCGCTCCAGCCAAGCTGCAATGCGGATGTGCATATACACCACAGCCTCAGCGCTCAGCCATGAAATCACCGTACGACGCGCTGAAAGGGCAACACCACTCGGAGTCGGGGTAGGGACCCCCATCGGACCGAGACCCGCTGAGCACGTTTAGGTATGGGAGAAGCGCCGGTTTAGTGCGAGATGTTACCCAGCTGTAGCGTCATTGTGATTACAGAGTATCCGCACAGCTTCTAAAGGTTGCACCAGCGGGAGTGCAGGGGTTTGATGTAGGCACACCCGTCCGGTTATGGACCCCCGGCTTTTGCCCACAGTGCCACACCCGTGTAGACGGGTTAGCGCTGGGTTTGCGTTCGGTGTCCTGCAAGGTGGTCCGTATGAAACCTGCATACCCATAATTAGGGCAAACCGGCGCACTAACTCCAATGTGCGCGTGCCACTTAAACCCTTGTGTCCGTAGTGGTGTGAAGTACTGCAGACTGCGTGTCTGCACTGTGCCCGCTCAGGTGGCCGCACGCAGTGTGTAGCACTGCCGTCCCGCCCCAGCGGTTCTGCGCCGCTGACATGGTTCCTGACCCTCCTGCAGGTCTGAACCTGCTTCGGCACGCGGACTGACTCGCTTACTGCAGCACCCTTTTCAGCGGGGGGACAACAGCGACGACCGCCTTCGCTGTGCTGAGCGCAAGGGATCAACGCCGTGATGCGGCTCAGCTTACTTTGGCAACTTGACAACAGCATGTGCTGGCATGCATCCACTAGAGGGAACGCACGGAGATTGAGTGTTCTGCAACTGCACGTACTGGTTGTCCGCTGAGGCACGTGTGGAGGAGGTGCATGGGGTCCACGACAGGGATGCTGCCTGTGTTCTGTGGTGTGTCGCCAGTGTCTTGGCGAGAAGCTGTGTGGGGGGCGGGACCAGGCTGAGGTAGCGAGACGTTGCGGCCCCTTTTTTCGTGGCCTATACTTGATTGGAACTGGCGGCTTCTATCCGTACAGCGAGAGGGGTGGGAAACCTTGTGTCCCTGATGGCCGGGACCAGCCCTGTTTGCCGGTTGGGACGGGGCTGGGCTCTGGAAGGGGACCAAAGCTGTAAACTACATACAATGTGTTCGAATGCTGGGGTATAAAAGTCGCTGCCTCGCTGGGAACCATGATCCATGCCCCCTGCGGCACACGCCATTATGTGCAGGACTTTGGAGACGGTCCCTGCTTTTCGTACATACGGTACCGGTGACGCTCCTTGTCCAATTGCACCTGCATTTTATTAGTGGTGCTTTGTGGGGGATTCATGGGTCCAAGCTCCAAGGTTTGCTGTGATACAGGGGGCTGTCGGCGATGTATGTCACGACATCAACAGACAGAGAGACTTAGCACAGGAGGCGAGTAGGGTCAACCCTGTTAGAGTCTGCACATATGGATCCAACGGCTGTGCTACAGTGCTGTGTGACTGGCTTCCAGCGTGTACGCCAACGGCCGCGTGCTGTACGTACATGGGTGTCAAGTACCGTACCAGCATCTGAGCAGCACAGCCGCTCAGTATGGCACCCTCGGGCCTCCACGTTGCTCGATGCCCCCACTCAAAACCATGCGCGACTCAAGCGGTGTTAGCAGCAGCTTAGGGCCGGAGGATACCGTAGACAAAGCAGCTCTACTCCCCTCCCGCTCCCAGAGCACCTCCCGCGCGCTTATCCCCGATGCCCCTGTCGCCGGCCGCCACACGCCGCTACCGCTCCGGTCAGCCCCGCCACCCGTCCACTGAGTGCTTCCACGAACACCCCACGCCCCTCCGCCACTGACACCAGGGCTCCCTCCGGACAGGTCCCCCGCCCCCACGACACCGCCCAGTCCAGGCCCTGACCCCGGCGCCGCGTGTCCCCCCTGCAGCTCCAGCTGCAGTTGCGACTGCAGCCGCGCGAAGCCCGCCAGCACGCCCAGCCGCCGCTTCACGGTCACCGCGTCCCAGTGCGCGCACGCCACCAGCGCAGCCACCGCGAAGATAGCAGCGCACATGAACACAACGCCGTGCAGGGACCATGGGCCGCCAGCAGCCGCAACAGCAGCTTTCGCAGCCGCGCCTGTCGACACGGTTACCACAGACACATGTTCGTTGCCTTCTGCTCCTCCTAACGCGTAATTGTGCCCATGTTCCCCCAAATCGCCACTGCCGTCTCGCGCTGCCGCCTCCGTGCCATCCGCCCCGGTGTCCTGCCTAGGCTGCTCGTCCGCTGGCGCTTCGCCCGCAGCGACTGCTGCGCTTCCTCCGCCGTCCGTGCCAGCAGCTCCCAGAGCTGACGGCTGCCCACCCCCGACTACTTCCACCAGCAGCGCCCCGAGCACCCAGTTGACCTCCACCTGCACACGCCAACGGGCGGAAAGGGTGAGCTGCTATGGCACCGATGGCACGGAAATGGGCGAGGAAGGTTCTACCCCTGCGATAAAGCCGTGTCGCACGCGCCCTATCCACCGGGCCCCACCTTCGTCCCGTCGGGCCGCGCCACCGTGTTCGTGAAACGGAGTAGCGCCGCCTCACGCGGACTCAGTGCCAAGCCCTTGCTCAGCAGAGCATGGATCCAGGCAGCTCCGAAACACACTTTCAGGGCATACTCCTCAGCGACACCTGCACAGCAGCCGACATGATTGTTTTCGCTTTGACACTCACCTAGTGCAATCGTGTTGCATTCGCTCACTCTAAGCAGCCAAGGGCACCGCAACTGGAGCCCGATAACCCACTCAATGACCCCGCACGCTCAGGCATGGATACCCGCCCGGCCCCACCCTGGTCGGCCACCAGCTCCCGCTGCACCGCTGCCCAGGGCCGCCGGCAGAAGGCGCGGCCCGCCGCCTGCAGCGCCCCCAGCGTGGCGTTGGGCGGCAGGCCCAGGTGCTGCAGCAGGGGCAGCGCCGGGAGCGGATGTCAGGTGGTGCTGGTGCGTACATCTTGGAGACAGGTAAGTAAGCTTGTGCGTCTCCCACGCACTTAGGAGCCAAACCAAGGCGCACCTTCAAGACGTAATAAAAGCTCTCTGTAGCCTGCAAGCGATACCCCTGCACCGAGCTGCGCCCGCCAGCGCGGCCCTTGGTCTTGCCACCGTCCGTGGCGCGGCTTTGGCCCTCAGGTGGTGCTAGGTTGGGCAGGAATTGGCCGCCCATAGCGCAGCGGACATAGCGACACGCTTTAGGTTCGGGCGCAGCCACCACTTCTGTGCCATTTGCGACAAGGAGCTTGCCTGGTGCGGGTTCCTGCTCCGGCGCACCGCCACCCTCCAGCAGCTGAGCCGCAAGCGCTGCACACTGGTCGTAATCACCGCTGCCTTCTATGCCACCTTGGCCAGGTGTGCCATACCTGCACCGGTTGGAAATATAGCTGTTCGTCATCTATGTGAAAGGCAGCAGCCCACGCTGACCGCCACAGTGTGTTGGGCGTCATAAGGGCAAGGATAAAGTGTTGGCCCGAGGCCCAAACAGGTGCCGTAGTGGGGAGTCTCCAGGTACACGTGTAACTAAAGACTGTCCCGCCAGGCGAATACACGTACCCTCTCAGCATGCAGGGGTCAGTGGCATTCGCTCCTCCTTGTTGGACTAGCATTGCCTCCCGGAACCACGCAACCTGAATGGTTGTTGCGACGGACAGTTACGCAGCAGGTTTTGCACATGTTGAGCTTGACGTGCATCAATTAGGCACTGCATATTAACCCAAATAGGCAGTACCACGCTGGCCGACACGCCGAGCGCAGGCGGGCGGCTGCTGGCGCCCATGCGAGGCGCAACAGCGGGCGGATACGTACTACAGCAACCAAGTAGTCCAGGAGGAGGTGGGCTAGCAGCAACCATTCAGTTTTCCGGCTTTCCCAAGCCTTACTTGCTGTTCCTCATGCACGCGTCCCAAACTCACTTGTATCCCGTAGCCAAGGAAGCTGTGTGTGTACAGCGGCCCTTGCACTCCTGTCGAGGGAGGGCCAAAACATAGTCCCAACCGAACATCAGGTGCCCAGCATCAGCACACGCCGCGACATCGCATCACGTCACCTCGCTGTGCACCCCACCACCCGCCCACCCACCAGGCAGGTCCAGGCGGTGTGCCTGGCCGTGAGGCAGCTTCTCCCACGGCATAACAGTCACCTGCATCAATTTCAAGGAAACGGCCACATAATTGTTCATGTATGTTTCAATAACTGACCTGCCTGGAGGGCTCCATGCGCTGCCTCATCCTGCGGCGTGGCCTTGCTACGCAGGCCTGCGCTGTCTGTGCAGCGAACCGTATTGTGCCACCATACCCAATCCGAGCCGACTGCCGGTTGAGGGAGCTGCAAAGCCAACCAGTCCACAGGGGCCGCACGCCCCCCACACAATCACCTGCATCGACGCCCCGCCAAGCTCCAGCACCCCAAGCGGAGCCAGGGGCGGGGCGCCAGGCGGTGACCGCTTGCGGGCGTGCTTGGCCTCCGCCATGGCCTGGGAGGGGGCAGCCGGGCAGGGGAGGGGGCCGGGCTAGGGTTGGACACGCAAAGGTACTGCGCGGGTCGTTTTACGTCGCACATTGGGTTGCGTGTTCCATCTACCACCTTCCCACCTGGAGCCGCCCTGCCGCGTAGTTGATCGCCGCCCAGGCGTACAGCCCCTCCGCCTCGCCACTCAGCACGCGCACCCAGCCCGGCCGGAAGCCGAACCCGCTGCCGCCCAGCACCCGCCGCACCACCCCCAGCAGCGCCTCCGACTGCGCGGGGGGCAGCAGCCGAAGGCCCGCGGTCGCCAGCAGGCCGGCGGGCGTGGACGCGCGGAGGGGACCCGGAACCTGGGGGTGGCGCAGGGGAGAGCGACAGTCGCAGCGCGCCCCTTCCCCTTTTGGCCGCAAAGTGGATACGGTTTTGCAGTTCAGCCGGCACAACTCCACGGACACAGCGCAAGTGTACGATGTCCAGGCAACTCCCGTCCCCGCTCTGCTGGCAGATGGCGTCAGTGTGGTGGACGTGGCGGCAGGTTCCAATACCCAACATGCAGGATGCCCCTCGGCCGTACCTGCTCAAGCGCAAAGTCCACCAGAGGCCGCAGGGACTCCTCTACGCCCTCTCCGCGGGCTGCATATGCCGACAGCCCTGGCTCCGTCTCCCGCATGGCGCATGGGAGGTCCACAACCGGGTACTCGTGCGCCGGGTTGGCAGCCTCCGTGTACCGGCAAACGTGCACACGTGTGCCTGTGCTCCCCGCATCCATGAGAACTGCATACCGACTGGGCGTCTGTGTGGCAGGTATGTCCTGCGGGCGATGCAGGTGGCGCGGCGAGGGCAGCCAGCAGGCGACACGGCAGGTGCAGAGGGTGGGGAGGTAGCAGCCAAGGTGAGACGTATGTCAACCTTCTACAGTATAATTTGATATTCAGAAGGATTAGATATTTTGCACTTGCGCTCTTGCGGAGCGCTGCCTTACCCTGCCACCCGCGCCACCCAAGAATAATACCAAGAATGTCAGGACGATGCATATGCCGCGCTCCACCAAACATGAAAGCATTGCTAGTAATGCATTTACGTAAAGCGCAGGGTCACATTTGCCTCTGGTGTATTGCACCTGTCATAAGCTCGCGCCTAGTTGCGCTCGCGCGCGTTGATCACCTGCACTGTATAGTAACGATAAGGAGCAGTAGGCTAGCACTTTAGGGTGTCGAGAATTGTATCGCTCCAAAGTCATACCGTACTTCCGCCCGTGTTGGGCAGTAGGCAAGACCAAGGGAGGTCCCAGGGGACCCCACAGCGCCTGGGCGTACTGTGGGGAGGCATGACAGTACCAGGCCTGGAGGAGCTTCCGGTTGGTTGGAGCTGATTCAGGCCGCGTAGGCACAAAGGCACAGCAGCAGGGCAAACACCAGGGGAGCAGGGCATCCCCTGGCATACACCCTGGCCTGCCCTGGCCTGCCCTGGCAGACACGGTTCAGCACCTTGGCCGCTTGCGGCCACGTGTCGAATGTGCCAACATGTCCCACAAGTCAAAACGCAGCTTGGCTACTCGGTAGCTCGCCTGGTCGTGGTCACTTGCAACTATGGACTGGATGGAGAGCAGGGGAGGCCCACTTGGAGCACTGGGCCCCGCCCAACGCCAGGGGAGCTCCCCTCTCCGGCTCTTCGGCAGGCCTCTCGCGTCTCGGAGACTGCTATTGGCTCTTCAAGGGAAGGGGCGAACCACACGCGCATTAAGCCGCAATGCAACGTTAATGCCATTGGCTTGACACTGTCAAAGGCCTTGCCCACTGGCCAAACGCAATAAGCGCCTAATCACAACCACGGTACGCGACAGCTGGCCTGGCTTTCGGTCAATGGCTTGCGCCGAAATGCTAAACCCGAAAACGTTACACACCTGTCAAACCTTGCGCGCGAGAGGCTATTCTCGTGCTGCCCGCTGTGCGAGAAGGCAGCTAAACCCTAGAGCTTCCGCGGGCGCTTGCTACGATATTGCACAGCTCCACATCAGGCCACATACATCAGAGCGGTTACAATGCTCGCTTACATACGAAATAGCGACAGCATTGGCTCTACCTGCTGACCCCACTACTGACGCGCGGGCGAAATGGGAGCGGAACATAGGTGAGCTGCTGCCGATCGCTAATCGTTCAGCAGAGAGTCGAAATGGGGTCTCATTTGGTGGCGTAGGACCCCCTAGAACTGGCAATGTGCCTTCCTGCGCCCCAGTCGGCACGGGACGGTTGCTGCCCCTTGCACCCTTGACGGTGACATCTAGGAACTTAGGAAGCGTGCTGCCCTCCCCTGAGTCCCGCTTACGCGACCTGGTCACCATCCCACTGTTGCAGCTGTTCTGGAGTCGGTGCATGGGGGGCGGCGGGCGGGGGCGGGAGCCGAGGAGCGCGTGCGGCGGGCTGTGCTGGCTAACCCCAGCCTGCTCAACGCCGACCTTGAGAGCTGGTGAGCCCCGAGCGTTGACCCTGTGCTAGAGGCAGGCAACCGCCTGCCCAGTAAGCTGTCGACGCCCGTTCCGGTTGAGGCCTGCACGAATGTGCCGTTTCGCCACACTGTGCCCGCCTGCCGCACGCCACGTGCCTGCATGCCTGCGTGCCGCGCAGGCACCAGTTCCTGGTCAGCGGCTTCGGCCTGCCGCCCGACACCTTCGCCAAGCTGGCGGCCGACTGCCCCAACCTGCTGACGCACGGCGACGTGTGGACGGCGGGCTGCGCCATGCTGTTCTTCAAAAGCATGGGCTGGCGGAACAGGGACATCGCGCAGCGGATCATCGGGTGGGCAACACAGCTTGGACAGCCTGCTGCAGATTGTAAACCGTAGGGCCATTTGGACGGTAGTCGGCAGCTGGTCTACAAACGGCGTTTGCAGCGTGGTGGCAACACGTGTTCGTTGCCCATCAGGGCCAACACGTGCCGTGGCGTGCCGGTTGTGCGATACCCTAACGCGCTGCCACATGCCGCCTGCCCCCGGCCCCAGCTACTACCCCCAGCTGCTGATGCTGGACCGCCCGCGCGACATCGACCCGGTGCTGCGGCTGCTGGAGCGGCTGGAGTGCCGTGGGGACAACCTGCGGCTGCTGGTGTGGGAGTACCCCAGGTGCGTGGCGGGGGGCACGGGGGGTGAGGGTTCAACGTGCAGCCTTGAGGTGCTGCCAGGCCGCGGTCGCGCTTCAGGCGCCTCCCGTGGGTAGCGGAACCCGCCCGTGCCAGCGCTGACGCCACCCATAGTAACGCCTGCCCTAGAGGTTCCAAAGCTTGGCCTACCAGGGACAGGTGTGGATTGCAGGGACGCGAGACCAAGAACCAACTTGCTGTTGTCCACCTTTGCCCGCGCATTGCAGGATATTTGACAAGAACTACCGCAGACAGGCGAGTGGCACTGGGGGGCGTACCAGGGAGCAAAGCTGCAGTGGCAGCCGCCCAAGGGACCCGGCCCTTATGTCAGACAAGGTTTAAGGCGCGGAAGCAACTGAGGAGTGCATCCCTTCGGTTGATAATGGCATCTGCACAAACATCACCGCGTAGGGGTCACGCAACATAAACTCCATGCTCGCCGTTTACTGCGCGATACCACGCAATGTTCCCCCCGTGCCTTCTACTGGCGGAACGGTAAATGTGCGCGCGCAATACCTGTTTGTACCGGCACTACTGTGCGACCCCAGATCCGCAAGTTCCAGTACCTGGGCGTGTACGGCCTGTCGCTCAACGGCGGCGGCAGCGGCAGCCAGGAGGGCCGCGCCCCGGCCGCTGCCGCCAGCAGCGCTGGTGTCGGGGAAGGCATGAGCCCTGAGGCCGTGCTGCAGGGGCTGCAGGAGCTGGAGGGCAGGAGCCAGGCTGCAGGTCATGCGGCGTGAGGGCGCACCTGGGCACGTGCAAGCGTCAGAGTTGAGCTGCGACATGTCGGCCGACATGCATACATTGTGCGTGATTGGGACCAGCTATGGTAGGGCTTCCACAGCAGCACCATGGCCAGGCAAGTCTTATTGCCTAGCCAGCATGAGGGCCACATGCCACAGCCCAGCATGATGCTTATCTGTTAATGCCAGGTCCGAAGCGCAGTATGTATGTATAAATGTCTCCACGGAGCGGTTTGGCGCTTTCCTCTACCAAGCTAGTGGCGCCACGGCGCGTCGGGAGCAGAAGAGGGACGTTTGGAATGCGTTGTCTTTGGTAAACCTTTGTGAAGGCACCTGTGGGCAATTGCAAACGGTGCTATCATGCAGTGACCGCGTGTATGAGAGCATCTGAACGCTTTTCGTTGTCTGCGCTATGGGCCATGTACGATGCTGGTGTAATCAGCACATCGTGGGCCGCAGTAGTACGGGGTGGTACCGTAATGGCATGGCAGCATGACCCTGCAGTCCCTCGCCTTGGGTGGCATAGTGTACCCATAGTTCTTCTACCGTACCAGCCGTGTACCTGCATTTTGGCAGTTGGTATTACAGTTAGATGGTGTGGCCTGCTGGCCTCACGATCCGTACTGGTGCCGACCGCAACTAGCAAGACATAACAGGACACCTGTAGCATGCGCCCGCCAAATGGCACGTGAGCTGGGTCAGTACGTGCGCAGCGCGGTCGTGCCAGCGGTCCATGGTAGCCAAACTGGAGGCCGTGCAGCCTCTTCTTGCGTCTTGTTGTGACGTGTGTGGTGCACGCCAAACCTTTCCCAGGTCGCCAGGTGTACTGCCGGTGGCGTGTGTGGGCCCTGGAACACCAGTTTGCGCCTTGTCACCTGTAAACGCCTTTACTCGCTGTTGGCCAAGGACAGAAACGTCCAGTACTAACATTTGTCGCCGCTGCTTTATGACGCAGCTCGAGTGTCGGGCCAGGACTGCAGGACACGGGGGGCTGGGGTCATGGTCTTGGCGTCTTACAGACTTACACCACATAGTGGTGGCTTGGAGCTGTGTCTTGGCGGCACGTCAAGGTGAGCACATTCCGTTCTGTCCTGCCGGCCATAGTGCCTCCTTTGCATAGTGGTAGTGATCCTGAGCAAGGTCCAGGGATGGCAGGGGCCTGGGATCGGCGGGCGGGGTGGGCGCTGGCGTGCACGTGTCCGCTAGCTGCGATGGTACAGTACGACACTACGCCAACTTGTTAATAGGAAACGGGAAGCTGTCCAAATGGGAATCCAACTTTGATGGTTTACAAGCGTAAAGGCGTCGCAGAAATTGTGCAATGGTCGCGGACGCGCCCAGTCGCGCCGCTGTCGTCCGTGGGCAGGTATCCTTCCGGCGAGCCCTGAGCCGAAAGCTCGGTGAGAATGTTGACAGAAATGAGTTAAGACACTTTCAGTGCAAATACCAGGCACGGTTCGCGATGGCAGTTGCCGCGCTGTTTTTCTGACCAAGCTGCTGCGTGCCGCACCCGCCAGTGTTCTACGACCTGCTGACGGAGCGCAGCGACACGCAGCACGAGGGGGCGGGCCACACCCACCAGGAGTTGTGGGTGGAGCTGCTGGTCAAGGCGGTGCGCCGGGGGGCCGGGGGGGAGGGGTTTAGGTAAGAATGGACACGCACAAGGCGGCAAAGGGGCACCACTCCGGTGAGAGGGAGAGCCAATTTGACACATGGCTAGGGTTGCACCTGCTCGGCGTTCAAGGGTCGATAATCCGGTCTTCACCCTGTAACTCAACGGATTCAGCTTGTTATATGTTCTGCTGCAAGCACCTTTGCTGGTACACCCATGCAGCACGGGCCGTCGAGTCCCACGACCAAGCCTTGCTTGTTGGCACTTTGTGTAGGTCTGCGCAGTGCCGCACCTGCAAACGTACGCGCAGCTCTTATTCTTTTCTGACTTCCTGCTCTTCCCGCTAGGCGCATGGCGACGAGGAGGGCGGCCTCAGCGTGGAGCGGGTTCGGGACATCCGGGATACCGTCAAGTGGGGCCGCACCGTGTGCCTGTGCACGCAACAGGATAGCAACTCGGTGACGAATGCGTTTGCGGAACGGCATGCAACCTGCTTTGGTGTCAATTTGCTGCTTTACTTGATTGCTTGAAGCCGACCAGGAACACACTCCCCCTGTGCAGCTGGTTGAGACACCCGTGTTGGTAACACGCACGCTACAGGCTCGGGGACGACGTGCAAGCTTGGGGCCACATCGAGGGCACCCATGCCATACCGACATTCGTTGTGCAGGAAATAGAAGTCATCAGGCGATGGCGAGACCAGCCGGTTGCTGCCTGGGGAGAGCTGCCTTCCGCGTTCGTTCCCCGCCCTGCGCCGCGGGGCCTCCACGGGCCCCACCAGCTTGGCGACCAGACAGGCCGCACGCCCCTCAGTCACGGCCCTCCGCACTTATCGGGAGACCTTGGCCAGCCGTCGGCGGACAGCCCTGCCGCTGCGGCGCAGGGTGCTGCTGGGGTGCCGGCATCCACCTGCAGCTCGGACCGCACCGAAACCAGCTCCACTTGTGGCGGAACAGAGCTTGTGGGTGAGGGCCAAGCAGCCAGCGGCGGCGGCGACGGCGGTTTACGGCAGAAAGGGCGTGGGGGTGAGGCGGCGCCGGCCGAGGTGGGCCTGTGCAAGTACTGGGCCAGCACGGGGCGCTGCCCCAAGGGCGCCGCCTGCCCCTACGCGCACCCCGCCTACCGCTGCGGCGCCGAGGGAGTGCAGCAGAGCTTCGTGCGCAGCAGGTGGGCAAGGGGGCGAATGGGGCGGCGGGAAGAGGCAGTCCCTGTAGCTATTGGCAAAGGCACCCCTGCAGCGAAGGTGGCGCTCATGGAGGGAGGATAACTGGCTGTCCTTGCCTGCCCTGCCGGCCCTGCCGCCCACAGGCGCGCTGAGCGGCAGGCCGCTGCTGCAGCGCAGGGCTTCGTGCACGGGGCGGGCGACGCCGCCAAGCGCCGCCGCGCCGCCGTGCTGTGCCGCTGGCTGCTGGCGGCGTACGGCAGGGAGTACCTCAACTCGGGGTCGGGCGTGGTGGACGTTGCCGGTAAGCTGCGCGTACGCCTTGAGGTCGCTCGCATTGTGGCAGCCGATGCTCGCTTTCAAGCACTGTGCTTGACTGCAGGCTCTGTCCTCACTAGCACGTCATGACTTTTGGGTTTCTTCTTCCCCTCTCCTCCTCTCTCGTTCCTTGTCGCGCAGGGGGGCGCGGCGCCCTCACATTTGAGCTGCTGGTGTGCTGCGGGGTGCGCTGCACGCTGCTGGAGCCGCGGCCCGCCAAGCTCAGCCGCCGGCAGCTGCGGGAGGTGGCGGACAGGGGGCTGGGAGCGGGGCCGGGGGAGGCAGGGGCGGCGGGGGCCTTTGCCCTGCCGCAGGTGCGCGCATGCCTTGCGCCAGACACGTGGCAGCAGGCGGTCGATTTGCAGAGGAGGCAGCAGGAGCAGCAGGAGCAGCAGCAGCCGCTGCAGCAGCAGCAGAGTGCAGGTGGTGTTTGTGAAGCGCCCGACAAATTGCGTGCTGCTGACATGTGCAGCCTGAGCACCGCGGCAGGGAGCGCTGGGACGGACTGTGGCGCCGTGCCACACGCGGCTGAGCTCCTGGCCAACTGCTCTCTGGTGGGTGTGTTGCGGCTGGTGTAGAACAGGTCACGCATCGGCTGCGGTGAGGTGGCCACGCTGGACTCGTAGGCTTTTGTTTTGGTCCCCAACGCGGCCACCACGGTGACCTCTTGCCTGCCGCCATGCCGTCATAAGTCATGCGCCTCGACTGCCGCTTGACCTGCTGCCACCCTCTGCCCCCCCTCCGCTGGCCCCTGCCAGCTGGTGGGCCTGCACCCCGACCAGGCCACGGACGCCATCCTGGACGCGGCGCTGGCCCTGGGCAAGCCCTTCGCGGTGGTGCCCTGCTGCGTCTTCGCGCGCCTCTTCCCGCACCGCACGCTCTACCTGCCGCACGATGAGGTGGGGGACTCGAAGGGCGGCGGTGTCAGCGCCAGTGACCCGGCTGCCTCCTCCCACGTGGCTGTGCGTGTGGAGAGCTACCCGGCGCTGGTGCGGCACCTGCTGCAGCGCGCGGCGCAGGGGTCGGGGGTGGGCGCTGGGGAGCTGCCGGCGGGGAGCCGCTGGTGGGCGGAGTGGCACGGCACGGGGCCCGGGGGAGGCGCCGGTGTGGGCCCAGCACGCGCTGTCGGAGGCGAGGGCTCTGGTACCGGCAGCGGCGGCGAGGAGGAGGTGGGCAGGGGCCAGGGGTCGGGCGTGGGAGACGGCAGCATGGGAGAGGAAGGCGGACACCGCGCGGGTTGGGGCAGCCCTACCACGGCTCCTGGCCGGTCGGAGGACCCCCCGCTGGCGGTCAGCGCGCTGCGGTTGCTGGACGACGCGGCGGCGGCGTGGGGCCGGGAAGCGCAACAGCAGCAGCGCCAGGAGCTGGAGCAGCAGCAGGCGGAGGAGGAGCACCGCAGGCACGGAGACATGTTGTCGCCCACGGAGAGCCACAGGTTCCCAAGGGATACAGGCCAAGCGGCCGTCCATGAGGCAAGGTCCTACGCAGTCGAGCACGGAGCAGGCCCCTTGCATGGTGGCACCGGTGACCCCGTCAGCAACGGGTGGTTGAGCGGAATGATGTTGCGTCAAGGCTGCTCGGCTGCTGAGGATGAGAGGGGCGGGCCTCGGCTGGCAGCAGTGTCTGGGGAGCATGCGACGGCGGAGCCCCATGCAGAGCCCGGCGGCGTCGGGTGGCGTGTGGGGATCACCAGGCTGGGGTTCGAGGGGGCCAACCAGGTGGTGTTCAGGCTGCGGGCGTGAGGTGCACACGGAACAGAGTGTGCTGTACCAAGTACTGAACAAGTGCTGGCAAAACTGCACTAAGCACCTGGTGCAACACGTCGGCCGCGGGCCGGCGGGAGGCAGGAACAAACATGTCGTGCGAAAATGGTGACTGCCGTAGCCCTGAGCCTAAGCGAGATAGCAACCAAAGGCCGGAAGTGGTGGCGGGGCTGCTTGCGACGTGCTTGGCGAGAAGCTATGTAGGGGTGGGACCAGGCTGTGGTAGGGAGAACTGAAGGC